>Ga0265780_10008708_pt1 | contig 12288 bp, 9 predicted proteins | sample P1T30metagenome_FD_192432 | JGI IMG/M metagenome (GOLD analysis project Ga0265780, IMG submission 192432) | Plant litter microbial communities from East Loma Ridge, Irvine, California - P1 T30 | ecosystem: Environmental > Terrestrial > Plant litter > Unclassified | place: USA: California... | reverse complement strand
ACTCCGCCAAACACCCAAAATGTCAACTCCAGCCCCCCAAATCCGCTCCCTCTACCGCCGCCTCCTCCGCGAACTCCCCGTCCCCCCCTCCACAATCCCAACCCGAACCCAGCACCAAAAGCTCTCGTCACCATCAACACTGCAAAAGCGCATACGCGACACCATCAATCCCACGAGCGAAGCGAGTGCAAGCGGCGCAGCGAGTTCAAGCGTACCGAAATCGAGAAACACGCCATCACAAATCCAACAAGCCGAGCAATTCGCACAATACGTACAAGCGCAACGCACATATCTTGCGCTGATCGAACGGTATAATCCGGGCATGGGCATGAGTGAGGAGGAGAGGGTGAGGTTGAGTGCGAGGAGGATTGGGATGGAGTTGCCGGTTGAGTTTGTTAGGGAGGGGGAGGGTGAGGGAGGGAAATGAGGGTGAAGGTTCGGAAATTATATAGTGGAGGCAGAGGAGGTGTGGTGGAGTATATGAATCTCATGAGTGAGTGGGTTGGGAATCTATGGTTATCTAAGTGGCCATGCGCCTGGTATGGAAACTTTTTGTGCGGTTCGTGACTCCTGTTCGCCGTGATATATATGTACGCCAATGCTTCCCATTTCCATTTCCATCTCGACCAACGAGTCCAACACACATCACCATTCCATCCCTTCTTTCCCCTCACACCTCGTGCCCCGTCATCCACTCAAATATGCGCGCATCAAGTGCCTAATCTCGACCACGGTCTATGATACAAATTAGTCCTAGCCTCTCAATCTTCAAACTTTATGCCCTTGCCACCCGATGTATCAATCGCACCGCCGCGGTACGAGCCCCTCTTCTTCTTGTTCTTCTCCTTGGTGAAGCCCTTGCCCTTTGTGACAATCAGGTCGGCGTGCGCGCGGTCGGCGTAGTCGTAGGAAACGTAGGCGTTGCTCTGGAGCTTGGGATCGACGTGGGTGTCGGCTTTGATGCGCTGGAAGCGGTTCTCGACGTGGTTCTTCTTAGCCTTTGGTTCTTCGGCGGAGGGCGAGCCGGAGAATTTGCGCTTGTTGGTGGTGGTGGGGACGGGCGAGTTGGCGGGGAGGGTGGTGGAGGAGTCGGAGCCCTTGCGCTCTACAGCAGGTGTCGCCTCGTCGTCGGAACTTGAGTCGGAAGAGGAGTCTGAGCTGGAGTCGCTTGAGGAGGATGAAGACGAGTCCCCCTTCTTTGCAGTCTTCGCGCTCTTCTTAGCCTTGGCCACAGGCTTGGTTTCGGCTTCTGACTCGCTGTCTGATGAGCTGGAGTCGCTGGACGAGTCGGACGAGCTTGAGTCGGAGGAAGACGACACAGATGCAGCCTTCTTGCTTGTCTTGGCCTTCTTTGCCTTTGTGTCTTTCGGGTCAGAGACAGAACTGCTGTCGCTGTCGGAGTCGCTGGAGGAGGAGTCGCTAGAGGAGTCGCTAGAGGAGGAGTCGCTAGACGAGTCTGAGTCGGATTCGGGAAGTGGCTTGTTCGCAGGTTCATTGTCGGAGTCGCTAGAAGACGAGTCGCTGGATGAGTCTGAATCGGAGTCGGGGAGTGGCTTGTTTGCAGGCTCATCGTCAGAGTCACTGCTCGAGTCGCTGTCGGAATCGCTCGAGGAGGATGAAGACGAAGACATAGACTTGGCCTTCTTAGTCTTCTTGACCTTGGCTGTAGCAGGGGCGCTTTCTGCCTCAGACTCCGAGTCCGAAGAAGAGTCTGAGCTGGAAGAGTCTGAGCTGGAGCTGGAGCTGGAGCTGGACGAGTCTGACGAGTCCGCCTTCTTCACTGGCGCCTTTTTGCCAGGCTTGACTTTCTTCACAGAGTTCTTCTTTTTCGAGTCCGAGTCCGAGTCGCTGCTGCTGGAGGAGTCGCTGCTCGAGTCGCTGCTCGAGTCGCTGTCGATGTCTACATCCATGGCTTCAGGCGCATCCTGTGCCGCAGGTGATGCTGACTTCTTCCATTGATCGTATTCGCCGAGTTTAGTCGCAGCGTCCTTGAAGCCGCTCTGCTTGAGAAAGGTCTGTACAGACTCGAGAGGAGCCTTCGCGCCAGCGCTTGCTTGTGCAGTGGTGGCTTCCTTCTTCGTCTTCTTGTCACCGCCAGACTTTTTCGAGATCTTCTTGTCGGTCGCCATTGTGCGTGATTGAGAATGCACACTGAGCGAAGGTGGAGGGCGTGCGGTGAGGGTGAAGGGTGAAGGGTGGTCGTGTGTAGGCAGAAAAAAAGTTACCGCACGCACGGCAATCGCATCTCGTTAGCGCGACGCGACCCATGTCAAATCAGCGGCTCCACTAGACTTGGGCCGCTTGCTTGGGGCACTGCACGACGTCTGATGTCGCTGTCCGCATCCGAGTGAGACACGATCACTTTCACTCGCGTCGCCATCTTTCGCAGAAGTAAACACGGCGACATTGACCGCCCGACTGCACTGCACCTCTCACCACCAGTGCCCAGCGCCGCTCGCTAACGTTCAATCTCATCGGCACGTTCGCAATATAGCCCACCTGTTCACTATTTCACCCATCCATGAGACACCCCGTTCGCGGCTATGCGTCCAGGTCCGACGAGCTCCAGCAGCGCACCCTCATGAACTGGCCGTGTCTCCATCCATAGCGTCATAATCAGGTGCAGCGACCACAATGGATGGACGGCAGCGCAACTACCCCAACGGCCCCGGCGACTCGACCCGTGCTCCACCAAACCGCCCGTCTAATGGAAGCGCTCGAGGGCCGCCGTCGACTACCAGCTCGACACCCTCTGGCATGTCACGTGCCGAGCGCTTCGACGATGAACGCCGCCGCATCACAGAGAGCTGCTTCGCGAAGACGGATGACCAGGGACAGCGTTAGTTCCCACTTCCAGACTTGTTGTTGGAGACGAAATGCTGCTTTATGCAGTTTACCTCGTTCGCGCTGACAGTTCGCAGTACAGGAATCCTATATCACCCACATTCGCGTCCAGGAAGATGGCTCGTACCCGCAATCCCCGCCCCCGCCGACTGCCCCTACGTCGAACAAGAAACCGCGCATTATCATGATTTCGGTCCGGAACACGGGCAGGGTCAAGCTCCACAAGGCGCGAGAGAACGCAAATGGCACGTTCTCTATTGGCAAGTCGTGGCCAATGGAGGACCTGTCAGCCGTCGAAAATTACGTGCATCTCACCGCCTTGAACGACGAGGAGGCACAAAAGAAGCAGTGGGCAGGCGACAAAGGCTTCACTGTGACCATCTCCAAACCGTACTACTGGGAAGCCGGGACCGCGAAGGAGAAGGAATTTTTCATTGGCAGCATGGTGAAGATCTACAACAAGTACACCAAGGGGGAGTTTCCCATCTTGACTGGCTTCAGCACAACTGAGCTGAGTGTGTTGACAAACGGCCAACCACAGCTGGCGACCGCAGAAGGTCGAGCGGCGGCTGCTGGCGTGAATAGTACGAGAGAGGGGTCAGAGCCAGGACGGTCGCGACAGGGCACTCCAGACCAGCGGCCGTTTCCCCCTAAATCGCCTGGCCCACCACCCCGCAGAATGGGAGACTCGCCGCAAATGATGTCAGACGAGGGACGGCGAGTGCCAACACCAGGTTCTCAGAATCCCAACTTCAGAAGGCCTCCGGGTGAGTATCAGGGCCCTAGGAGGCCTGGTGCGCCAGAAGAGCAAATGCGCAACGGGAGCCGACCAGGGACTAGCGATGACACCCGCAGGCCCTCACCGTTTCTTCCGAGCCCGAATGCGCCACCATCTATGCCAAACCTGCGGCAGCAACGTTCAATGGAACAGAGCATTCGCTCACAACCAAGTGAAGACAGTATGAGAATGCGACCTCCACCCATGCGAACTCGCGACCCAATGCCACCAACACCACAGTTTCCGGCTCAAACTCTGACTCCTCAATCGTCAACCTCCGAGTTCACTAACCGCCCAAGAACACCTGAATCAAGCAACCACCTACCGCTCAGTCCAAGTCCGGCACGGCGACTGCGAGCGGACGATTCTCAGTCTCAGAGGTCGCAGCGATCCGTCGAAGACGTGTCATCTGATGTACCCATGCCAGGTCTACCGCCACCAGATCCACGGAGGCTCAATAATTTCCAAGCACCAAGAAGAGATCTGTCACCGCCAAGAGGCCTTCGGCCTGGAACTGCTCAAAGCAACGCAAGCTCCGCATTCTCTCGAAACGAGGATGCGCCACCCGAAGAGCCTCCACAACGTAGGAGACCTTTTATGGAACGGCCTTCGGAGATATCTCTGCGCAGTCAGACCAGCCAAGGTGCTGACCTACGTAACGATTTTGCTGGTTCTTCGGGCTCTCCGGTCCCTCCTATCGAAGTGCCACCAAGGAGACGACCTCAGGAGGTGCCTGAAAGACTAAAGCCCGCACTTGGACCAATTTCAACTACTTCATCTAACTACATGTCGCCTCCGGCTCAACCAACGCCTCCTCCAACATCGCCGCTGCCGCAAGTTCCCACCGCACCTGTGCCAGCCGCATCCGAAGCCGCAGAAAAGCCTCCGACCCCGCAGCCATCGTCGTCAGAGGCCGACATAGGGAAAAGTGTCGCGTCGCCGACTGAAGAGACCGATCGCCCAGGCATGGGACCCATGGTCAAGAAAGGCCTACCCGGTGCTGATGCGGCCAGCAAGTTTCGAAAGGCTGCTGCGGCTGCCGGTGCTTTCAAGCCCCGAGCTGGTGGTGCAGCTGCTAAGTTTTTCGCACCCAAAGAAGCCAAGTCTTCAGACGAACCTGATGGGATAAGTGGCGTGTTTGTGCCCCAGCGTAAAGAAACGCTGAAGGATGATGTTGAGAAGCAGCCCGAGGCGCGTCCCAAGCCCCTTGCGCCCCAAGCCTCAGAAGATCGAGCTGCCAGCAGCGAACTCGTCCCCTTAGTAACCATATCAAGCCCCCTCTCGCCTCCACCCTCGGCCGTGAAAGCAGAAGCGGAGGAGAGGGCGCTATCACCTGCCGCTGAGAAGCCGACTGTACAACCGGCTAGTCAAGAAACTGAAGTCCGACGTAAGAAGCGAAGGTCAAATCAGCAGATCATGAACATCTCCCAGCTTGGAATAGACCCAAGACTCATCGATGAGCAAGGTCTTGAGTTTGAGGGTCTGCTCTCGGAGCTCGGTTGGGGCAGCAATGAGCTTTCTGCGAAGAAAATTGAATCTTTGGAAAATGACATCAAGCATGAGATTGCTCGGGTTGAAGCCGGAAGCTGGCTGAACCATTTGGAACAAAAAGACGATCGTGTGGAGGCTGTTGAAAGGATGCTCGACCGAGCAATCGCAGAATGTGATGAGCTTGAAGGTTTGCTGACCTTGTATAATGTTGAGCTCGGCAGTTTGAACGACGACATCGCTTTCATCGAAGCACAAAGCCAAGGTCTGCAGGTGCAAACGGCCAACCAACGGCTGCTCCAGCACGAACTCGAACAGCTAGTCCAAACCATATCTATTACCTCAGATCAGCTGGAGCCTTTGAGACGGGCACCTATTGGTAAGATCAATGGACTGAACGATATCGAGTCCTCGCTAGTATTGCTGTACAAGGCGCTTATCACGATCGACCCATCTTTCATTAGCCGATCCGACGGGGCGGGCAAGAGAGCCAGCAGTTCCGGATTTGACAACAGCGAGCTAGCTACGATGCAGGCCCTGCAAGAAAAGCGCGACAATTATCTCAACGAGGGTGCTTCGTTCCTAGACCGTTTTAAGAAGCACATGGAAATCACTTTCGGCGCTGCAAACATGCGAACCAAAGACGCCCTAAGCGACATGGATGTAGGTTCCACGCCTTCTCTGAAGAAAAATGTGGAAGCGCATGAAATCGGTCGATCTGAGCTCTGGATGTTGAGTCCGATCGTCTTGTTCGCAAAAGAGATTGATCGAAGCTCTTGGGATGCTCTACTCCGTATGTATCAGACCCAGACTGCAAGGCTGTACCAGGAGGAGATACACGACAACGTTCTAGCATGGAGAAAGTTGGCCAGGAAACCCACGGGTGAGGAACAGGAACTGTTGTTCACTGCTCAAGAGAAAGAGACTGAAAGTATTGCTGGCACTGCGAGGAAGCTTACAGTAAAGCGAAGTCAGACACTTGCCCGTGGTCTGCGCTCCACATCAGGCGAGAAAGAAGGCAAGGTGAACAAGACACAGGACGGCAAGCTGTTCGCATATGATGTGTTTGCTCGGATCCTGGATGATACTGGCCCCGTGCTGTTGACTGAGCAGAACTTCATCACCGAGTTCTTCCATGCGACATCAACTGACGCATTTGACTTCCCCGATACAGTGCAGCAGGCACCGCCTGAAGCTCGACGAGGCCCGAATCTTTGGATTAGGAAACAATTCGAAGCCGATCGAGCTATGGCGAAGCATGTCACGGGGGTCATGGAAGAGATTTTCTCGTTCTGGCCCACGGAGATACAAAGTCTGGTTGACTGGGCTGTGCAGGCCGATCCTTTGTAGGTTGACACTTTCCATAGATCCCAGCTCATGCTAATCCCACACAACAGACAAGGCATCGGCATTCTCGGAGCGGTGGACCGAAAACTCCTCGACATTGAGGACTCAAATCAAGACTTCCTCACAAGGAATCTGCAAAAAGTACACGAACGCCTGAAGGGCCTATTCAATCGCTTCCTCGATGAGCAGATACGAGCTATTGAAGACACCAAGGTCAAGATCAAGAAACGCAAGGGAGTCATTGCTTTCATGAAGACATTCCCGCACTTCTCTGCCGCGATCGAAAACATGCTACCTTCCGTACATGACGGTGGTGATCAACTGGAGATCAGACGTATGGTGAACGATGGCTACCAGAGGATGAACAAAGCCATGTTCGAAAGCTTAAAGGTCATTGCCAAAGAGTCGCCGACCGTGATGGCTTCACAAGGTCAGGGAGATCCGGAAGACAAGGAGGCCCTCAACTACCACATTCTTCTCATCGAGAACATGAACCACTACATCGAAGAGGTAGATGCGCGCGACGACTCAGTTTTGGAGGAGTGGAAGGTCAAGGCCCAAGATGAGTATGCCGAGCACATAGGTCTTTATGTCGACGCCGTCATTCGAAGACCGCTGGGCAAGCTCTTGGTACGCCGCTGTCACACTCCACACACATGGGATTATTGCTAACATCTCCAATAGGAATTCGTCGAATCCACCGAAACCCTCCTCACCCAACCCGGCGCAAGCCCCCAATCAATATCCCAACGCTCCTCCCACTCCCGCTCCGTCTTCAAAAAGCTCATTCACGCCAACGACTCCAAAGAACTGCGCAAAGGCATCGAAGCCCTCAAGAAGCGCGTCGACAAACACTTTGGCGACGCCGACGACCCGACCATCAGCCGCGACCTCGTGTTCAAGGTGCTCAGGGCGTGCGAGAAGAAGTACAACAACGTGTACGACCGCGTAATCAGGATCAATCAGGATGTATATAGCGGGGAGGTGGAGATTGATTGGGGCACCAATGAGGTTGCAAGTGCTTTTAGGAGATAGGGTCTTCGGAAGAGTGGGAGCTTGAATGTGTTGTGGAAGTAGCTGTGTTGCGTTGGGATTGCGATTTGTATAGCTGGTATGCACGTGTGCAAAGCTGCGATGCGTCTTCTCACCACACTCTCGTTGAATCCAGTCGTTTGTGTCTCGCTCAGCGTTTCCGCTTTCGTACCTTTCTTTTGGGGCTTGAACATGAACATCGAGGCCCTCGATTTGGGCAGCGATGCTGTTGACGGTTCGTGCCTGGCTCCCGGCTTTTAACTGCGTATGTGTCACAGAAAGAAGGACTGGACGTCCGTGTCGCTGATCTCGAAAATTGTTCAGGCACGAGTGGTGTCGCTCGTTAACTGTGAGATATGTCTAGTGGCCATGTTGTCACAGGTGTAGAAGTGGACTGTTGTGGTGGGATCGTGGAGGCTCTCGTGCTTGGTATGGCGGTGCGATCATGGTGTTTTGTCGAATACGTGCTCACCACAAGTGGATGTGAAGTCAGTGGATGTGAGCTTGGTGACTACAATGTGATTTACCGCAACGTTTGGTGGCTGGAAATATGGTGACGGCATTCTCATTCACGCTTGTTCTTGTTGTGAATTGTAAGATAAGGGAGTGCTGCGCTCGTGATAATTGATTGGGGGTCTCAAAAAGGATTCCAGTCGGAACAACACCATGTATTCTTCAATTTTCTCCACCTGGTCTCGTACTTATCCAAACAACAAGCCCAAATCATCCATCACACTCCGTAGCACCCATTTTCTCATCTCAATCTCAATGTCTCCCCCCTTCACTTTCTTACAGTGTCACTCAACGCCGCCGCGAAAACCAAATACCACGTCCTCGACCCCCCACCATCGATCCAATGGTCATCCCAGTAGCCGTTCACACCGTCGCGGAAGAACGTGTAACTGGCTTTGGGATCGATGAGAGCGAGGTTCGCGTATAGGATTGCGCGCCATCCGACTAATAGGTATGTATGTTAGTCACCGGGCCGGTAATTGTGTGTTGGGGAGGTACGCGTAGGGTTGACTTACTGATATCAGTATTTGCACGGCCATCGGCAAATTTGGCATTCCATTCTTCTTGTACAAAGGCGCGAGGACGTAGATATTGCGATGCGGGTGTGATGGGGAGCATGTGTATGCCGTGGACGAGGGCTGGATCGTTGCCAAAGTACGCTGCATTTCTATCAGCAAACGAAGAGTGAGACCGACGTGAGAGGGTAACTTACTCGCATAGTCCACCTTGTTCTCGAACAAGATACCGGTGACTTTGTTGCCTACAAAGCGCGCCGGGTGGTTGACGTTGTTTGACTGCAGGTAGAAGTAGTTGCTGAAGCTGCGTGCTTGGATCGCGAGCATGAGATTGCCTGTATACATTAATAAGGCCCGCACCTTTGCAACACATCATCAACTTACCTCGCTTTTCCATATTCGCATCTCCAATTACTTTGCCCCACATCTTGACCGCAAAACTCGCGAATCCATCCTCACTCGTGCTCTCCTGGTCCTTGCCGTCCGCAGATTCGAACAGTCCTTTAGCCCAACTATGTCCGTGCCACCAATCGAAACTGCGCGAGAAGGGGTAGTCGCGGCCATTATAATCGCTCTCAGCGAAGTCCTTGACCAGCATATTCGTCCATGCTTTATTGTCGCCTTGAGTCAGCCACGCGGGGTCAAAGTATCCAATGACTGCCGCGGTGTACACAAAGTACCCGAAATGGAAGTGATGATCGTTGTAATAAGTGTTGCCAAAGTCGGCACCAGGATTGTCAAAGCCAGCGCTGCTCACGACACCCTTCCACGTATCATCGTACTGGAGAATGAACTTCTGCTGGTTGGCAACGTACTTTGCAAACTCCTGCTTGAGCTTGTCGAGACCGGTAGCTGCCATGGCATCATTTGCCAATATGTCCTTGATGACCCAGACGATTGTCGCGAACTTGGCCAACGATTTGCCTGCGTAGTACATAGATTCTGGGGGTATAGCCTCAGTCATGACGCGTCGAAGATCCTGTTCCGCGACTGCGGCGATGAGCGCTAGGACTTCGGGTGTGTAACGTGGGCGTGCATTCGAATTGGCGATCCAGGGTCCGAAGCCCATTGTAGTGGGAAGATTGGGCTCCGTGTATGACAGCTTATCGGCCCAGACGGCGGTTGCCATGCCCTTGGTGCTAGTACGGAGCTGGAGACGAGTCACTTGACCACGAAGCTCTGGGTCCAGAGATTGGATGTGGTGTGAAAGAGCGAACATCAGGAGTGGCGACGAGCCGACCTTGGAGTACGTGAGTGTATATTGGCCCTTGACATCGTTGACGGTAGCCGTGAGCTGCGCAGAAGTTGCATAAGCACCACACGCACGATCGTACATCTCTTCAGTTTCCGCGCCAGATGGGTTCTTGGCCACCTGGATTGTGCCTTTGAAGCCAGCCGGTCCTACAATGGTGTTTGGGTCGCTCCTGAAAAATCTGCTAGCATCGTACCCCGAGCCTGCATCAGGGTTGACGTAGATTATCCAATCGTAACCTTCCATGCCCCTGGCTCGGTATTTCATTGACGTTGCGACGACCCATGGACCCTGGAAGTCTGCGAAACCTCTGTTGCCGGTTTGTATCGATGGGATGGCATCTCGGTAGATTGCAGTGATGAAGCTCATTCCTCTGCTCGGATTAGCTAGGATCAGTTGACGATCCTCAGGACCTTACTGGACAACGGGTATAGTCATCTTTGGCGCTAGCGGCGACGACGGCACATTCAGGTTGATGTTGACTGAAAAGGGCGAATGCGAATCTGTTGTCAAGACTGTTGAGCCATCCAACTCCACAGCCGACAGAATCAAAGACTGCTTGTGCACGGAGTTTACATATAGCTATAAAACCTGTTAGCCATCGCTCAATCGTTCTCCATGCATGAAGCACTCACAGACGTGGGGTCACCAGGACCGAAAGCCAGCTCGCTCTCTTCGACATGACTAACACACATGCCCCATGTCTTGACTACGCCATCACCTTCATGATCTTTGCCCCAGAAGAGCGAGTAAGGATGCGTCCAGATAGCTTCATTTTGTTTGCCCAGAAAAGCATTCGCATAGAACTTGTTCGTGTGGATAGTGTGCTTGCCTTCGTCACGAATACCCGTCCGAGGTACAGGGTGGTTGTTCCGAATAGGAATCTGGGAGAGTATGTTGTCCGGTTGGATAGGTACGAAGATGTTATCGGAAGGGATGTCGGCGGCGACTGTAGGATTTGTGGCATGGCCGAGGTTGTTGAGGATGCCTTTGCCGGTCGCAAGCCATGAATGTTTCTCGTCCTTGGTTGGCGTCGGTTTCAGATGTTTGGACTTCGGTTTGGGCTTCGAGTGAGGTATGCCCATCGGAAAGAATAGGTCCGAGTAGTCGATTGTGTCGTTCGCTGTTGAGCCGTGAACTGGATCACTCGCAAGCGGTGGAGGCGGTAGGTAGACGGGTGTTGGGGCGATGTCGCGGATGTAGGCAGGTTCTATCAATGTAGGAATGTTGCGCACGGAGAGCTCCACAGGTGTGGTGGTAGTAGGTGTCGGTATCGATGTCAGGAGGGTGTTTGCGAGGTTTGTATAGCGGAAAGCTTGCCATGGGTGCGAAGACGTGTCTGTCGTGGCCTGGAAGGTGCAAGTCAGTTTGATGAGCGTTGATCATGTTTGCGCATTTGCGCGGTCGAGTGCATCAACGCGCAAAACTATGTTTGATTACACAGCGGTTGCAGGACTGTGGGAGTACACTAAGGTGCTGTCAAGCAGTTCAAATCTCAATGGCGTAATGGTTGGGGAAAGCGCGGTGCGGTGTTTTAGGCAATCGCGATAGACCCTGAAGCGCGTTCGTCTCCACTATGCGACGAATTACTTACTGCCAAGGTGCCAAAAGCCAGATCTGAGGATGTTGAAGGCGACGGAAGATCAGTGCCTAAGGTCTTCGGCAAGGTCGCCCAAGCAGTCGTCCCAGGCGCATTCGTCGGCATGCCCTCGCACAGCAATGCCCAACCAAGCAGTGCCAGTGCACCAGTCCGAAAAGGCATGGTGAGTCGCATCGTTCCAGTCGGTAAAGGGAGTTTGAGGCTGTCCAAGTGAACGAGTGGAGGTGCAGTCTCATGGATCGAGGACTGCAAGCCCGTTGTAGAGGGTGCAGGTCTGGACTAGTCCATACAAACGGCGTGGTCCCGATATAAAGCGGTGAATATACAATTTCCCCACTGTTTGTACAGCACATGACCGTGATCTTGAGCGGAGCAGAGGCGGAATCGCTACTCCTTGCGGCTGTCTGAGGTCATTCGTGGTGTCGACTTCGACACGAACGAACGTGGATATCTGTGGCATTTCATGTCATAGCCCGACCTTCGCATGTTTTTCTCGTGAGCTCATTCGAGCTCGTGAGTCTCGTTGGGTGAAAGTGAAACAAGAACCAGCAAAAGGCTAAATGACGTCGAATGGAGCACAAAATCATAGACATGTTGATGTTCTCGCGGAGTTTTACTTGTGCGATGGAAGAACAAGTGCTTGAAATTGCGTTGACTGTGAAGAAGAGAAATGAGTCCTAAGGCAAACAATATCTACCAGAGCACCATACAAACCTACTACCATAATACAAGCTTGATGCAAATGTTTTCCGGCTTGCAAAGTTGACCGTAGAAGTATTTGACAAAACCCTTTCCTGATGATGATTATTAATTCGTCCGGTATGCCGCGGGTTGGACATTGTGCAACGAGGCTGCGGCTTTCCATCGACTTCGTACAACAATGATGCTGACGAGGTCCGACAACAGCTTCATCTCCGGT
>Ga0265780_10008706_pt1 | contig 12291 bp, 11 predicted proteins | sample P1T30metagenome_FD_192432 | JGI IMG/M metagenome (GOLD analysis project Ga0265780, IMG submission 192432) | Plant litter microbial communities from East Loma Ridge, Irvine, California - P1 T30 | ecosystem: Environmental > Terrestrial > Plant litter > Unclassified | place: USA: California... | reverse complement strand
TTCAAGGGCTATGGAGAGAGAGAGAGAGAGAGAGAGAGAGACTCATGTGAAACTGTATTCGATGAAGAACCGGCGTGATAGGTCTACCACCACCTATTCACATTGTATAGTAGTCAAGATATGGCTCGCACTGTATCGCCTTGGAGTGAACAGAACGAGACATCGATGACATTGCAAAGCGACTGGAAAACGAAGATTGATACTGTACGAGATAAGAGGCGAAAATGCGACCCTATACGACACATTGCTTGTAATTTTGTATTAGTGAGCGTGTGATTAACTGGTCTGCGTAGCTTGGGTTCGTTGGTGAATCCTGTGTTTATACGCTTCATTGGTGATGCACTGAAGGGCTATGCTAAAAGGAGGGGTTTGACATATCTCAGTATCTTACCGCTATCATGTTCGTAATCGGTAGTCAGTAGCCAAGTAATCGTGGAAGACGAATGTCAAGCGTATCGTGAAGCGCGTGAGGTGATGGGGGAGCACCCTAGTACCAACCCAAACTAGTGTATCTTGGCAATCTTAGCTGCATCGCAACCGCGAAAGCATCCCATCACTTGCCAGGAACGCGCACGAGCATTTGCCGTTCAAACGGACTTTCACTGTCGATAATAGCCCAGGGAGGATTGCGAATTGACATACATTCTACCAAACTCTGCGCCTCTATCAGCCCGTATCTCGCCCCCACAAGGATTGCGACGCGTCCAGTGCTCGCGAGCTCTGCTGAGCTTCCTCGGATTTCCTACACGACCCATCGCGCGTGTCAACAGCCATGTTTACGAGCACGGGAAAAACAGCGCCGCCACAGGCCTTCATGTCCAGTTATGCGCCGCGACTGCGCAGCCATGGAAATTCACTTATATCGCCCATTGTCCCGCCCTCAAATACGCTCCCTGCGCCGCGCGTGACGAAGCGAGGCACTGCTGTTCTCAGTTATGCAGAAGATGCCTACGACGACGACGATTTCGAAGATAGCGATCGTCCGCGGCGAGCAACGGGTCTGCGTAGTGTGCAAAAGGCCGACCCGTCGAGCGTGGATCAACAAGCGCAAATAGCAGCTCTGGGCGAAGAGCTCACTGCGCCCATCGACACGCAAGGGATATGGCGAGATTGGATGGGTAGGCCGAAGCGCAACCTGTGAGTGGCACATGGCATGATATGGTCAAGAGACGAGGAGGCTGACATTTTGTAGTACGGAAAAGCAGGTCCAGACTCAGTCGGTCCTGCCCGTCACATTGATACCGATTCGAATAGACATGGACATACAGTCGTTCCGTCCCGAAGCCCCGCTACCGACCCCCTCCAATGCTCGGGAGTTTGGTATCAACGAGAACCTGCCCGCATACAAGCAGCCGGATGTCACGCCAGCTTACAGACTAAAGGACTCGTTTCTCTGGAATCTTCACGAGGCCCTGACCACACCTGATCAGTTTGCAAAGCAATTTGTCGACGAGCTGGATCTTCCGACCGATCGCAAACCAATGATAATTTCACAGATTGCAAACCAGATCCGGCAGCAGCTGGAGGAGTATGCGGGAGTTGCGCTGCACCCTCTCTTTCATTCCACAGCATCACCTGCTGTCCAGGGTATTCAAGTAACGGGTGCCAAAGTTACACTACCCGAGAGAAGTCGAGATGGCACTTCCACACCCGTCGTACCTGCCACTAATGGGGTATCAACTCCTATGACAAACGGCCCATCGCATACAGAGGGTGCGCAAACCCCGGCAGGCATACCGAATGGCATCAGCGCTACTGCCACCGCACTACCCTCCGAGGAGCTTCACAATCCAGATGACACCTACCGGTGTATCGTCACTCTCAACATTAATCTCATGAATCGGTTATACACGGACAAGTTTGAGTGGTCACTGTTGCACCCACCGGGATTTGCGGAAATGTTTGCCAAAACCACCTGCGCAGACCTCGGACTTTCAGGCGAATGGGTCAACGCCATGACACATAGCATCTACGAAGCAGTATTGCGACTCAAGAAGGAAGCCTGTGAGAATGGCGGGTTAGTGGGTGATGGCGAAATTGACAACGACGCTGTCGAGCCTACGATCGGCGCAGGCTGGAGATACGACCAAGAGCACTTATGCGATGAGTGGGAGCCAAAAGTCGAGATTTTATCACCCGAGGAAATTGAGAAACGTGAAGGTGACCGCGAGAGGCAAATTCGCAGACTACGAAGAGAGACAGCGCGCTTCTCTTCGACCACAAACATGACGGGCACCCCAGCCAACGAATTCTTCAATAATATTGAAGGCCAAGAGAACATGGGTCGCGGCGAGCGTAGTAAGAAGAAGAGGAGGTTCAGGAGTTTGAGCCCTGTCGGACGAGGCACGCCTGGAGCTGGAGGGGGCTCGGGCTATGGTGGACAAGATGGTGGTCTGCAAGAAGGGTACGTACCATTACTAATAGCAGATGTGAGAGAATCAACATTGACAATCATGCTACAGAGAACGCCAAACATGGAGATGCGCGCACTGCTGGGTTTGGGGAACTGCTGTGTGGGCTGTTCGCGACGGACCGAAAGGACCGCGTACACTTTGCAACAACTGCGGATACCTCTACGAACGCGACAAGAAACTCCCGCCTTGGTCTGAAAACTTGTTTTACAGCGAACGACCGCTTCATGAAATCCAGCAATCATATCGTCCGCAGCGGTGATGGTGGGTGTTCCATGTCAGACGCTCTAGCCTTGGCTATGGTAGCCAGCCCGTTAATTCGAACACCAGCCAGCTTTTCCATATTTTTCGCATTTTAGCAGCGTGGCGTCTTCGGGGCTCGGCATCGTGTTGTCTATTGGTAACCCTTGTAAAATTTACACCATGATCCCTCTATAAGGGGACTGTGGTTTGGGTTGCGGCACCCATTTAGGCGGATGAAGGACGAATACTGCATTTTGATTTGCAGGCCAGCAGTTTCATGACAGACTGTTCGGCGAACAACATGCGGCGTGGTTTCCTTCTATCGCAATAACTGCCTAGACAGCGTGTTGGTCGGCGACAGATCTGCATTTTGCAGAGATGATCAGTGGGATATCTGAGCTCTTATTGTTCTCCCTTCTTGGTTGTATTGAGTAGTGCTTCCAACGTGTAAGTTTTTCTACCAGTCATGTTAGAGAATTGGCTTGAGATGAGCGGAGGACACTCCCGGCTTGACAAGAGTGAGAATTAGGCTTTTCTAGGCGTTATCGTAGCAAGTGCATATTTTTGGCTTCGGAACGCGGCAAGCGCTGATGGGAATTGGTCAAAATCATTGCCATGGCCATCTAGACAGCCTTCTCGGAAGGTTTCCCATGTCGGTAGACCAAGTATTCTAGTGAACATTGTAGTGTCCCACATGCCATTGTTCGTGCACGCCTCGTTCTTATTGTGCACCCAAAGTATCCTCACCAACGCCCCCAACGAAACCCGCCATCTGTACCATGACCAGGCATCCACAGTAAACAGCCAAATAACCCCGTCTGAGTATGCACCGCCCCTTCAACGGCAGATGCACGTGACGTAAATCGCACACCGTCTACCGTCGCACGGGTATATACCTGCTCAAAAAGTGCGCCATGTGTCTGCTTGGTTCCTATTGTCCGTGTTCAATCAATGACTCTTATAGTTGCATACGTGTACATCCACCAGGAAGGTCACGCATCGGCATCGGAGTATCTACCCAACCTTGTGCCACAATGGCAAACGCACTACGTAGCCGCGCGATTGGCTGGGTTTATACGGGTACCATGCTTGGAAGGTTACCAAGCAATTGCAAATCTAGGTGCGCAAGGAGGGGTTGTAGAGCGGACCAGTCAAGACAAGATATGTGCGGGTTAATTAGCAACCTCGAGGCAAGGCGACGACTGTGGGCGACAATAGCATCGATGATTGTGGCGTAGGAGAGGCGCAAAGGGATTAGCGTGGGTTTGTTGAGCGAGGGTACACAATAGCAAAGTGTGTGGGTTCTGCCATGGTCGTGCATTATTGATGCGTTCGGGACGGGCTACTGGCAGTATGCTGTGCATGGGGCGCTTGGCCTTGTTATTGTGTTGCGTGTTTCACGATACTGTGAATAGGCGGGAGGGCTGGATCTAGTGTATATATGAAGGCCCTTCTTGCCGTTGGCACGAGATGAGGTTTGTACAAAGGGCTGAAGTTTGCATGGTCATATATCCAGCACCTTGAATTATCTGTTTGTAGGCTTTGCTCATGTTATTCTTGTAGACGTTGGCGCTAACATTGCAAGGATAGCAACCTATACTGAAGGCATCAGCTCCACTGTCTGCCGATCTACTATACCAACGACCACTTACCGGGACAAACCTTCCTGCTCGTCTTCGTGGTCGTGCAACTTCTCGGGAGAGCATTTAGCCACCACATCCTACGCTGCTCAACTCGCATGATCTCCGCCTCATAGGTCACACCAACATCACGCCACACTGTACACGACCAGCGTATACCACAACAACACCATCAGATTCCGAATTGGGCTTTGCCACTGGTGTGCATATAGATTATGGAACCCTTCCACAACACTGCTTTGGAAAGCGCAAAAGATACTACTCTTTCTACCTCATCAGCATCGGAAGACGGCCCCTCGACATCAAGCACATCCTCTTCGGAACACATGCCAGCGCCACCAGCCTACCATATGGTAGTAGATGCCAACATGCCAATCCCAAACCTTCGAAATCCCTACGATCATGTAGAAGAGTATGAAGACAAGGACGAAGAAGACGCACCCGAAATCACCGTCAACGCCGCAACACAAATTCGTGGCCACGGAAACATAGTGTCCATTGCGCAAATGGATAGTGTAAGAATAGCAAATCTCATCAGCGCCATACTTAGCGGCGACCCTGACAAAGCACTTTCAGACGGTGTGCGTCCCCTGACACCCCAATCTCCCACAGCGCGAGTACTAGCCACATCACGGACGGAGACGAGGGGCGTTAAAATGTACCCTAGTATCAACATTACTGTCAACTGTGGCGCGACGATTATAGGAGATAGGAATATTGTTGGTCCGGGGTTGGGTGATATTGCAAGGCAGATGCAGATGGCGCAGAGGAACCAGGCCGCACAACAGCAGCAGCAACAGCAACAGGCAGCGGCACAGGCGGCGGCACAAGTACAAGCACAAGCACAAGCGCAAGCAGCTGTCGCGGCTGCAGCAGGACAAGCACAGAAGATGGCGTCAGGGACGACTATTGCTACGCCGCCGATGAGTCGAAGCTCGAGTTTGCACAGCGATGCCTGTGGGAGGAAAAGGAAAACCGAGGATACGGGGGAGGGCTACACTGCGAAGAGGGCTTGCTGAAGTATGGCCAAGTAAGACGTATGAAGGGCATGGTACTCTGGGCGTAGTGGTTGCGAAAACTTGCTTCGGGGGTTCTGATTGTTGTTGCTTTACTGGCATTGTGGGCCTCATGAGGAGTCGAACTTTGGTAGTGATATCGTGGTTGTGTTGACCAAGGTTGAGATCCAGTTGAAGCCAAGGCTTACTTTTCGACACGTGATGTGATGTGTATAGACGTGGTTAGGTCATCGGGATGGTATTCTGGACAGTTAGCATTTGAATACCATGAAGGGTTGCCACGTTAAGTTGTCGCACCAGGGAGTGGCCTGAGACGCTGGGAAGACACGCCAATGATGCGAGCGTCAGACAGTTGTAGACTTCGCGCCAAGCCATATACGTCCATACAAGCCGCGGAAGTGTCGGAGTTAGGGTTCCGCATGCGCTTTACGCTTCGTGTCCTTTTCGAGTGCAGCCATGGAGTAAAGGCAAGGCCTCAAAGGCGTGTGTGGCAGATTATGCAGAACAGTAAAGGCGAAGCTCGGGATTGGATGCAATCTGCACATCCCAGGTCATCTCTTGTTCCCCGGTTCATCATGGTGCTGTCGCCTCGGGGCTTACCTTACAAGCAAATCACGTGATACAGCGGCTCTCCGTGGACCCCTGCCTAGCGGCGTCCTAATTCGGGGAGCAACTGGGCACTCCCCCAACTCACTATCACATGGAGCGCTCTCACTCTGCAACTTCCAACAATCAATTCCTCGTCCCTCACCACACATCACTAGCTCCGGCGTCGTGTCAACGCCACTACTAGCGTGTAGTACGTGAGGCCATCTCGGTCTAAATTGGCGCTCGCAGGTGTCAAGTGCGCGATTCAGTGGCTACACTCGACGATCGAGTAGCTCCCGAATTGGTTCAACACCTCTACCTGGCCTCTTCTCAACGCCATCCGGACCGTTGAGCGGAGCAGCTGGTGCGACGCGTCGAACCTTGACCTTACGAAGCCCGGACTAAGGCAAAGACAATTACTGGTAAGCCCCTTTTGACTCCCTTTCCTTGCTTGACCTCCCTGAGTCGCTGCAGCCCGCAATCTTCCCTTGTGTCAACACCCTCCTGGCTGCAGCCCTTCACACACCCTCTCTTCTCTACCCTACTCGGTGTGCCCACGAAATTGACATTGGCCACACAGTTAGTAGTCAAGTTCCGCGCATAGCAGCCACGTAGCCACTACCTGCGATATCGATCGAAATACTGCATACCCCACCGCCAACATGGAGACTTGGATGAGCTGGGCCATGTTCCTGGCAATTGGAGCCGCAGCTTACTGGTACTATGTGCACCAAAGCAACAACGCTGTCGCGCGGGGACGGTCGACGACGGGCAAGTCCACAACCAACTCGCTAAAGGACGCGGTGAATTGGGACTCGGAGAGCAAGCCCAAGGCTGCCCAAAAGCCCAAGGCCAAGGCACCTCGCAAGTCAGTCAAGGCGACTGTCCAGGACGCCGGCAACAAGGCTGCGGCTGCCGTGTCGCAAGCAGTCCCCAAGTCGGTTTCCAGCGCAGATGAGTCCGAGTCCAAAGTCGCCCCTCCCGCGGCCGCCATCAACAAGGCCCCGAGCGGCAAGGACGTCTCTGACATGCTGGGCGAACGATCGGTCTCTCCGGCTGTCATGAGCATCAAGCCTTCTGAGAAGCCAGCCCGTTCCGTCAAGGGCCAGACACAAAAGGCCGAGGTTGCGCAGGAGACGAAGAAGCAGCGCCAGAACAGGAAGAAGGTCGAGGAGGCCAAGGCTGCGCGTGAGGAAGAGGAGAAGGCGCGCAAGGCCCTCGAGGAGAAGCAGCGACGCGTTGCTCGTGAGTCTCGTGGAGAGCCGGCCAAGAACGGTCTCGGTCAGAGCAAGGCCCCCGCCACCAACGCCTGGACTGAGGTCCCCTCTCGCGGCGCTGTTCAGCCCCCCAAGGCCGCGCCCCAGCTTCTCGACACGTTCGAGGCAGCACCTGCCCCCACCAAGGCCGCTCCCACAAACGGCACGGCCGCTACTCCCGCCTCCTACAACGGCCTGCCTTCTGAGGAAGAGCAGCTCAGACTTGCCATGGAGGACTCTGCCTGGACCACTGTCCCCAAGGGAGGAAAGACGAAGCGCAAGACTGTTAACGAGGAGCTTGCGGAAGAGCGCGACGATATTACTGTCACCAAGGCACCGCAGGCGGCCAAGCCAGTCCGACCAACCGAGACTCTTAGGGAGAACAAGAACCCTAGTTCTCGCTACCAGATCCTCGCTGAGGAGTTCAAGCCAACCACTGGCGATGATGCCGATGATTGGGCAGTCATGTGAAGCTTGAGGGCTTCACCAAGCCAGCAGCTGGGTCCGTGACCTTGGGCATATGTGTGCTCATCCAAGACCCGCGGCTTTGGTCCTTTTCCAAATTTTGGTCATTTCGAGGGCATTTGGTACAGGAGGTCTGAGAGGCGTCGGTATAGCAAATCGGCAACTTTGATCAGGGTAACATTTTATTTGGCGGGGGAAGGACATCACCGGGTATGACTATGTGGGGATGGCATGTTGATCACGGGGCATGGGTGCGACATTGGGTGCTTTCTTCGTCTGCTTTGCTTTCCTAGGTAATGGAAAAGCATGGGTGTATGGGTTTGCGTCAAGTGTTGGTGTGGCATCTTCCTTGGATTCTGATCATGTACTTCACTATTATATCAAACAACAAGCCACACTACCGTCGACTTTGGATGAAGGTTCCGTCGAGGCTTACAGGGTAGAAAATATACATTTGATGTTCGCATCATGTCCAAGATGAAAAATGACAGATGTTATGCAAAGCTTGGTGATTGAAAAGCTTCGCCAAGGGGGCAGCCGTAGATGTCAGGATCCAAAAATACATCATGTGTATTCACATCGCGATCCACCGTGTGATCGTTCGCCGGGTTTGGTGCCAAGGCGTGCACTGGCTAGTGCAAGAATGGTACGGCAATGAATGGTACCGATGCTCCTCACTTCCAGACACGCCGGGTAAGGGTACAGACGAAAAGTGTCCTCTAAAAGAGAGTTGGAAACGTTGCGCGAAGCGAGTTGCTAGGACCACACCACCCTTGGAACACGGTCACGGCGTAATATATAGTAAGCCCAGTCCTCACGCGGAAGCAGAAAAGAAACTCGACCCTGCAATTTATTAGCTTGCAACAGAAAAGTGTAGTGAGACTCGAAAGTAACGCGCAATAGGCTAGTGGCTGACATAATCTGCGTGCCCGAAGCTCAATCGCGTGAAGGACACCTGTTCGCAGCAACAACCCAGCCAACCTACAAGACCTTCGCCTTGCACTTTCTCTCTCTCTTTTTTTTTTCCACTACACACCAGCAATGGCGCAGATACGCGGCACAGCTGGCTACCACTTGGGCAACCAGAGCCCCTTTGGCAATTCGGGGCGCAATGACGACAGTAGGAATGATCCGAGTCCGCTGGACCAACTGAGGGCGCAGACGAGCAAGCTCGAGGACATGCTGGACACTGTCGCGGACCCCATCAAGCCGTGAGTACGCGGCGGCGTGGGCCCATTGCTACGGTGGTGGTGCCCGCACGAGAATACGACATGGCTAACACGCCCAAGATACCTCCCAGCAATCGGCCGCTTCCTAATCGTCGTAACCTTTCTCGAAGACGCTCTGCGCATAGTCACACAATGGTCGGACCAAGTCTCATATCTACACGACTACCGACACAGTATGCCTCTCTATGCCCCTCACACAACCCAAGAGCAATGGCTAACGCAGGCTGTGATTTAGTCTGGAACGGGGCCACGCATTTGTTTCTCATCACCAACGTCATTCTTATGCTCATTGGCTCTGCCGGTGTTATCGGCCGCAAATACTCCGACTACTGCGTCGGGATGCTGATGTTTGTTGTTGTGCTTCAAGGCATTGGATACGGCCTAGTCTTTGACCTCAACTTTTTCCTGCGCAATCTGTCCGTCATGGGCGGACTGCTCATGGTACTTTCCGACTCGTGGGTGCGCAAGAAGTTTGCCCCAGCCGGCCTACCCACTCTCGACGAAAAAGACAAGAAGATGTACTTCCAGCTCGCCGGACGCGTTCTGCTCATCTTCCTGTTTGTCGGCTTCGTCTTCCGCGGCGACTGGAGCTTCTGGAGAATCATTGCCAGTCTTCTGGGTCTCGTTGCCTGCGTCATGGTTGTTGTTGGCTTCAAGGCCAAGTTCTCGGCCATTATGCTAGTGCTTATCCTCAGCGTCTTCAACCTCTACGTCAACAACTGGTGGACGTTGCACCCGCACCACCCGCACAAGGACTTTTTGAAGTACGACTTCTTCCAGATCCTCTCAATTGTGTAAGTATACCCCTAATCTTCACATTGAAGCCCCACTAACAATCTCCCAGCGGTGGTCTCCTTTTGCTGGTCAACATGGGCCCGGGACAGTTTTCCGTCGACGAGAAGAAGAAAGTCTACTAGACACCGACAGTTCACGCATCATGACATGTGTTTCGATTCGGACCACTACATTCGACAACGCACATCATATTACTTGGGAGACAACGTGGTAGTGGCAGTGGCGCTGTTTGAAAGCTGCTCGGATTAGATATTGGGAGGAGGGAATGGTCAAAAGTGCGGTTTGCCAGTTCAGACCAAGGCACGACAATGTGTAGACTACGAATGGGAACTATGGCGTTGTGTTAAAACGGCGATTGGATTGAATCGCTAGTACACGGAATCTTCTTTACATCACATGCTTGAATGCACATGGTCCATCATTACATTGGCCCCTGATGTTTGCGGTTCAGCGGATCCACAGTGGAGTTGGGTCAGCTTGCCCCATTGTCGGTGAGCTCCGCGTTTCTAGAGCCCACACCTGCCATGCGCGGTTTGGTGTGTACAAATCCCGGCGCTAGTTATCTAATCACGCCTACAATACTCTCAACAACATCTACAGCAAAACTTAGCAACAAAAACACAAACACAAATCAAACAGATATTGTGAACTTGACTACAGAACCATGGCTCCCAGCAAAGTTATCATTGATACTGATCCAGTGAGTTTTGGATATATCGTTGCGTCATGCGGGGTAAAAACGTTCAACTGACACCAAGGGGTTTTGATTACAGGGCGTGGATGATATCTTAGCCATGCTACTGGCCTTCTCGGCAAAGGCGGACGAGTTGGATGTTCTGATGTTGTCACTTACGTTTGGAAACGTAGAGGTGCAGAAGTATGTTGATATTTTTTTTTCTCTTTCTTGTTCCTTGTTCTGCACTTGCGAGATCGCGGTACTGTACGAGTAGCATGATCACTAGGAAATTTTCACCAGGCAAGTGGAGGTGCTGACAGGTTTTGTGTAGTTGTCTTAGGAACGTCGTTACGCTCTTCCATTACATTGAGAAGGAGAGGGCGTGGAGGAAGGAGAACAATCGACCAGAAGGGTTTGAGACATTGAGTGCGAGGAAACCTATTGGTGAGTTGACGATACTTTGAGGGTAATGGGGGCTTCATTACTAATGATCTGGTAGTTGCTGTTGGTGCTGAAGAACCGTTGGCTGAACATATGATGGTTGCGGATTTCTTCCGTAAGTAGAGAAAAGAAAGATGCTCTTCTGTCTGCAAAGCTGAGAAAATGTAGACGGCGTCGATGGACTGGGAGGTATACACCATAGTGTATGTATTCCTGTAAATCCTGCAGGAGTATCAGCAGCTAACATAGTCAGCATCCACATCTTTCCCCAGAAGAAACGTGGAAGTCTCTCTTCAAGCCTACACCAAAGAGTCTTTCCAAAGACGAAGCAGCGGCGCTTCAAAAGGTCAAGGAGCAGCATTCGCTATTCGAGCCCTCGCTGAAGCCTGCGCATGAAGTAATGCTCGACTTGCTGAGAGAGAATGAGCCTGATACAATTACGATTGTAGCAGTTGGCCCGCTGACGAACCTTGCCATTGCGGCTGCCCAGGATCCAGAGACGTTCTTGAAGGTCAAAGAGGTTGTTGTCATGGGTGGAGCTGTTGAAGCGCCTGGTAACGTAAGTTGTTTTATCCCATTCCCTTCTCTCTGTCTTCATCAAGCCAGCCTGGTCTGAAGCTCTCCGTAGCGACCTCCACCACCCCTCCACCTCATCTACTCTCCCACCACCCTCTCCATTCCTATACCACCCTTCAACCTAATCAAACAACCCAACACCCTCCTCCGCACCTTACTAAACTACCGAAACCAGATGACTCCCGGCGCCGAATTCAACACGTACGCCGACTCAGTAGCCAGCGCGCGTATCTTTGCTCTCACATCCGCAAACCCGCACCTCACTATGCCCCCGACACTCTCGAGCGATCACAAAAACGCCAAACTCGCTGCCTACCCTGAAAAACTAAGCAAACGCCTCAAACTCAAGCTCTTCCCCCTCGACACCACAGAGCAGCACACCCTCCCCAAAGCAATGTACGAAGACTACATCAACCTCAAACCTATCAAGGGCAGTCCCCTCGCCGAATGGACGTCCCTCTTCCTCGGCGCCACATTTGCGAAAAATGCATCCTTGAACCCACAGGTCGACCCGACCCGACAGGGTCTAGCACTGCACGACCCACTGACAGTGTGGTATGCTCTGTCGGCAACGAATCCCGCGTGGAAGTTTAAAAAGGAGGACATCCGCGTGGAGACGAGCGGACAGTGGACACGGGGATGTCTCGTAGCTGATAGAAGGGGTAGGCCAATTACAGAGGGCTCGGGAGATTTAAGTGAGGAGGTAGTAGGGGATGCGGGAGGATGGAGGGACAGTAGGAGGGGGAATTGGGTGGCGTGGTGTACAAAGAGTCCTGGGGAGGGAAAATTCGCTAGGGTGCTACTACATAGGGTGTTGGGGGATGGGGAGCAGTGGTAGATTAAAGTCATGGATGCGAGAGAAGAGGGTAGTGAAAGATGCATGTTTTGGCACTAAAGTGAGTAACTTGCACATGAAAAAGAAGAAGAAGAAGAAGAAGAAGAAGAAGAAGAAGAA
>Ga0265780_10008705_pt1 | contig 12291 bp, 8 predicted proteins | sample P1T30metagenome_FD_192432 | JGI IMG/M metagenome (GOLD analysis project Ga0265780, IMG submission 192432) | Plant litter microbial communities from East Loma Ridge, Irvine, California - P1 T30 | ecosystem: Environmental > Terrestrial > Plant litter > Unclassified | place: USA: California... | reverse complement strand
CGCGGGATCGACGAGCGCGCGCTGATGGCCGTCGTTGTTGGACCGTCGTACCCGCGGAGGCGGTACCCAAGTGGCAAGCGTTGCCACTTGCACCCACACGTCGCGGCAGCGCCAGGGCCTTGGGTTCCCGCCTTCGCGGGAACGACGAGTGCGCGCTGATGGCCGTCGTTGTTGGACCGTCGTACCCGCGGAGGCGGGTACCCAAGTGGCAGGCGTTGCCACTTGCACCGACACGTCGCGGCAGCGCCAGGGCCTTGGGTTCCCGCCTTCGCGGGAACGACGTGTGCGCGTTGATGGCCGTCGTTGTTGGACCGTCGTACCCGCGGAGGCGGGTGCCCAAGTGGCAGGCGTTGCCACTTGCACCGACACGGCGCGAGAGCGCCAGGGCCTTGGGTTCCCGCCTTCGCGGGAACGACGAGTGCGCGCTGATGGCCGTCGTTGTTGGACCGTCGTACCCGCGGAGACGGGTACCCAAGTGGCAGGCGCTGCCACTGGCACCGAAACGTCGTGGGAGCGCCAATGCCTTGGGTTCCCGCCTTCGCGGGAACGACGAGTGCGCGCTGATGGCCGCCGTTGTTGGACCGTCGTACCCGCGGAGGCGGGTACCCAAGTGGCAGGCGTTGCCACTTGCACCGACACGTCGCGGGAGCGCCAGGGCCTTGGGTTCCCGCCTTCGCGGGAACGACGAGTGCGCGCTGATGGCCGTCGTTGTTGGAGAACCGTCGTACCCGCGGAGGCGGGTACCCAAGTGTCACGCGCTGCTACTGGCACCGAAACGTCGTGGGAGCGCCAATGCCTTGGGTTCCCGCCTTCGCGAGAACGACGAGTGCGCGTTGATGGCCGCCGTTGTTGGACCGTCGTACCCGCGGAGGCGGGTACCCAAGTGTCACGCGCTGCCACTGGCACCGACACGTCGCGGCAGCGCCAGGGCCTTGGGTTCCCGCCTTCGCGGGAACGACGAGTGCGCGCTGATGGCCGTCGTTGTTGGACCGTCGTACCCGCCGAGGCGGGTACCCAAGTGTCACGCGCTGCCACTGGCACCGACACGTCGCGGCAGCGCCAGGGCCTTGGGTTCCCGCCTTCGCGGGAACGACGAGCGCGCGCTGATGGCCGTCGTTGTTGGACCGTCGTACCCGCGGAGGCGGGTACCCAAGTGGCAGGCGTTGCCACTTGCACCGACACGTCGCGGCAGCGCCAGGGCTTGGGTTCCCGCCTTCGCGGGAACGACGTGTGCGCGCTGATGGCCGTCGTTGTTGGAGAACCGTCGTACCCGCGGAGGCGGGTGCCCAAGTGTCACGCGCTGCCACTGGCACCGAAACGTCGTGGGAGCGTCAATGCCTTGGGTTCCCGCCTTCGCGGGAACGACGTGTTTGCGTCGCAGGCTAGATTGCCTGTTTCTTCTCGGCCGTGAACTGCAGGTAGTACAGGTTCGCGTACATGCCCTTCATGGCCAGCAGTTCGTCGTGCGTGCCCTGCTCCACGATGCGCCCGGCTTCCATCACCACAATCCGGTCGGCCCGCTCGATCGTCGACAGGCGGTGCGCAATCACGATCGTCGTGCGCCCTGCCATCAGCGTGTCGAGCGCTGACTGCACCGCGCGTTCGCTCTCGTTATCGAGCGCCGACGTGGCTTCGTCCAGGATCAGCAGCGGCGCATCCTTGTAGATCGCGCGGGCGATCGCCACGCGCTGGCGCTGGCCGCCCGACAGGCGCGAACCGTTTTCGCCGATACGCGTGTCGATGCCCTCCGGCAGGCGCGCCACGACGTCCGTCAGGTGCGCCGCGCGGATCGCGCCGGCCAGGCGCTCGTGGTCGATGTGCTCGGCGCCGTAGGCGATGTTGGCCGCCAGCGTGTCGTCGAACAGCACCACGTTCTGGCTCACCATCGCCAGCTGGCTGCGCAGCGACGCGAGCTTGATGTCAGTGTACGGCACGCCGTCGAGCAGCACGCGCCCGCCCTGCGGATCATAAAAACGCGTGACCAGGTTCACGAAGGTCGACTTGCCGCCACCCGAGACCCCCACCAGCGCCACCGTCTGCCCCGGCAACACCTCGAGCGAGACATCATCGAGCGCCGGACCGGCCGCATTCGGGTACTGGAACGCGACCCGTTCGAACACCAGGTGGCCATTGGCGCGGCCCAGTTCACGGCTGCCGGTATCGACTTCCGGCTCGGCGTCGATGATGCCGAACACCGTCTCGGCGGCCGACATCCCGCGCTGCATCGGACCATTCACTTCGGCCAGCGATTTCAGCGGCGTCAGAAGCATCAGCATCATGGTGACGAACTGCGTGAATTCGCCGACCGTCATGTCGGCCTGCATCGCCAACACGACCACCAGCGACAGCGCCAGCGAGGTCGCGATCTGCGTGATCGGCGTGGTGGCGGCAAAGGCCACCGTCATACGCTGCGAGAAACCGCGCAGCGCGACGCTGCGCTGCTGAAAGCGGCGGCGCTCGTAGGCTTCGCCGGCAAACACGCGGATCACCTGATGGCCGCGCGCAGCTTCTTCGACCACGCCGGTCATCTCGGCGGTAACGCGCTGGCTTTCGCGGTTCAGGTTGCGCAGGCGCTTGGTGGTCGTGCGCACGATGACGGCGGTCAGCGGAATCACGACGATGGCGATCAGCGTCAGTTTCCAGTTCAGGTACAGCAGGCTGCCGAGCAAACCGATCACGACCAGCACGTCGCGCACGCAGGCCACGAACACCGACTGGATCATGTCGACCACCTGGCGCACGTCGTTGACGACCGTGTTGATGATCTTGCCGGTGCTCTCGTCCTGGTAGCGCGCGACCGGCAGGCGCAGCACACGCTCGAAAGCCATCGCGCGCATGTCGTTGAGCACGCGCGAGAGCACCCAGTTGTTGAAGTAGGCGGTGCCGAAGGTGCCGATCCCGCGCAGCACGAAGATCGACACCAGCACGGCGGGAATCAGCCACAGGCTGAACGAGACGCGCTCTTCGAACCCGCGGTCGAACAGCAGCTGCATTGCCTTGGCCAGCAGCGGCTGGGTCGCAGCGGTGATCGCCATCGACAACAGCGCCAGTGCGGCGCGCGATTTGTAGGGTTTGACGAGCGCCAGCAGGCGTTTGACGATGACGTTGGTTTCCACGTTGTAGCCTGATTGTCTTTAGGTTCGTACCCAGGCGCGCAGGCGTGCGGCCACTTGTGACGGCGTAATGGACGCCATGCAGATGCAGGTTGCCGCGTCCTTGCAGCCGGCACAGGGGCGGTCGGCGCACAGCACTTCGGCGCGCGTCCCGAGCGGGCCCCAGCGGCCAGGGTCGAGCGGCTTGATCGGCGGGAACAAGCCGAGCGCACGACTGCCCACCGCAGCCGCCAGGTGCAGTGGCCCGGTGCTGCTGGCCACCAGGCCATCGCAGCGACCGATGAGCGCCAGCAGGCCATCCAGGTCAAGCCGGCCGCAGACGCTCTCTACGTTGGGCAGGGCCAGCAGGTCCGGCGCCTGCTGCGCGATCAGGGCGCCTTCTGCGGCGCTGCCGGTGACGAACAGGCGGATCTCCGGGTCAGCCTCCAATTCGCGCGCCAACGCGGTGAAGTGACCAAGCGGCCATTCGCGCCCACTGCCGTTGGACTTCGGATGCAGGATGATGTGGCGCCGCCCGCTCTCGAACAGCGCGTCGACTGCAGGCCGTTGCGGTGCTGCGAGACCGTACAGCGCCGGGATCTCGTCCAGTGTCGGCACGTGGTCGATTCCGAGCGGGCGCAGCAGCAAAAAATTCAGCTGCGCTTCGTGCAGGTTCGATCTGACGCGGCTGAAATGGGCCAGGCGGTTGCAGGTGAACCAGTGGTACAGCCGGTGACTGGTGCCAATCCGCTGCGGCACCCGCGCGCGCTTGGCCGCTTTTGCCAGACGGCGATCGGGGAAGGCGAACAGTACCGCGTCGTAGCCGCCCTGCTTGAAGAAAGCTTCCGGCTCGCCCGCTTCTTCGAGGGTGATCACGCGGTCGAGAAAACGCGAGTGACGCATCGCCGGCGCTACGTAGGCGCGACACAGCAGGTCGACGCGCGCCTGCGGGAAGCGGGTCTTCAGGTAGCCGGCCAGCGGCAGGGTCAGGACGACGTCGCCGATGTTGTCGGTACGGCAGATCAGGATGCGGTCAAGTGATGGACGCATGGCGATCAGGGGAAGAAATGCGCGTTACCGGCGCTGGCGCCGGCCTGGCAGCAAGGCAGAAGCCGACCAGTACACCGACCATGGTGGCGTAGAACACCTTGGTCAGCATCAGCCAGAACATGACGTCGGTCAGTCCGAACACGATGAAGCAGATCACCAGCAGCGTGCCGGCCAGCGCCGGGGTGGCGGCCGCTGGCGGACCGTTGCGCAGGGTACGCATGAAAAAAGTGAACGGGGCGATGTAGATCAGGAGCAGGAAGCTCAGGTCGAGCAACCCGCCAGTAACCAGTGTATTGAGCACGTCGTTGTGCGGCGTACTGTAAGTGAGGGCGAGCGACTTCTGCAACCGCCCTTCGCGCTCGAGCGCCTGCAGCTCGCCGTGGAAAGCGTCGCGGCCAACGCCGATCAACGGATGCTCGGCGATCAACATTGCCGATGCCTTCCACAATTCGAGGCGGATGCCGACAGCCGTGCTGGCGTCGTTCAGGGTGTTGTAGCGCTCGATGTCGGACACAGCGTCGTTCATCCTGCCCGCCACGCCTGTCTGCGGCGTCATATAGGCACCGACGCAGGCGACCAGGATCAGGGCGACAGTGTAGCGGATGGTCTTGCCATGCAGGTGGCTGCCGTATTTGAGCATCGGCCACAGCACCACCAGCAGTCCGAGCCAGGCCCCGCGCGAGCCGGAAAACAATGCCGCCAGCGCGCCGCACAGCAAACCCACCATCGGCAGCCAGGCCACGCGCGTGTTGCGCAAGTCGTTGAGCGCGCAGAACGACATCACGCCCATGGCCACCGCGATGTCACCAAAGCTGATCGCATGGTGGGTGGCGCCGACTGCACGCGCTTCGCCGAGCACGAACCACTGGTAGCCACCGATCAGCGCGGCCCCGATGCTACCAATGCCCATGCCGATCCAGAACATGCGAATATTCGGACGCAAGATGCCGACAAAACCGATGCATCCCAAGGCCAGCAGGAGCCGCGAGGGACCGTCGAGCGTGCCGACGGAATCGCTGAACCAGATCATGCGCAGCAGGGTCACCAGAAAATAGCCGCCGAAGGCGACCGCGATCCATCGGATCTCGCGCACATGGGCCGCGTAGAACCGTGCCAGGCCGCGCCGCGCCAGGAAGGCGAGCGAAAGCACCACGATCAACAGAGTCAGATGCACGCCAAAGCTGGTGGTCAGAACCGACGCGGGGAACAGCAACATGAGCCAGCTCGCCGCATTGCGGGCGTGACCGCCAGCAGGTTCGGGTGTAATGTTTTTTTCTGTCATCATTGAACAAGCACGCGAACCGCGCGTAAAAGAGAGCGCATTATAGACGAAAGCATCTGCAGGTCCGGTCGAAGCCCGGCGGTGCAACGCCCATCCCTCTCCTTCGCTCACTGCGCGTTCAATACTGACCACCACGTCCTTCGCGCCCAGCGCCAGCGCCACGCAGGCGCGCATCGGCCTGCGTGAACATGCTGCCGTCAGCTGATCTGGCTGGCTGACGGCCAGACCTTACACGCCCGCCGCCGGCAGCGTCTGCGCAAACTGCGAGACGCCGTCCAGATTGAACAGCTCGACCTTCATCGTCTTGCTGCGCGGGTCGATATTGACTTCACCAAAGAACTGGTAACCGGCAAACGGCGAGGAGTTCTGGATCAGCGGGCTTTTCGAGAAGACCGCCGTGGGGCCGAAGGTTTTGTCGAGCACGCCCGGACCGAACGCACCGGCATTCATCGGGCCGGCAACGAATTCCCAGAATGGTGAAAAATTCGTGAAACGGGCCTGGGCCGGATCGTAATAGTGCGCGGCGCAGTAATGCACATCGGTGGTGATCCAGACCACGTTGGGGATGGCCTTGATACTGCTGAGCAGGCGCGCCATTTCGAGTTCGCGCCCGAGCGGGACGCCATCGTTGCCATTGGCGATCGCTTCCCAAACGTCTTCCCCGCGGGCGTTCTTGCCGTCGCCGACGTTCAGGCCGATGGGCATGTCGGCGGAGATGACCTTCCACGTTGCACTCGAGGCTTTCAAGCCGGCGATCAGCCATTCCACCTGTGCACTGCCCAGAAACGCCGAACTGGCGTCTTCCCCGGTTTGCAGATTCGCGCTGTTCGGACCACGGTAGCTGCGCATGTCCAGGACGAAGACGTCGAGCAGCGGGCCATGCGAAATGGTGCGATAAATGCGCTGCGGTTCGCTCTGCTTGTAATAGCGCATGGGCGCATATTCGAGGAAGGCGCGCCGGCCGCGCGTGGTGAGCGTGGCAATGCTTTTTTCGGTGTAACGTGCGTCGCCCGATAAATCCTTGGCGGCGCTGTAGTTATTGGTTACTTCGTGATCGTCCCATTGCCAGATCTGCGGCACCTGGGCAGCGAACTTGCGAAAGTTCGCATCCAGCATGTTATAGGAATGGCGGCCACGGTATTCCTTGAGTGTTTCAGCGACCTTGCTGACTTCTTCGGTGACGACATTGCGCCAGACCTGGCCGTTTTCCGCCGTCACCTGGGCCAGGATCGGTCCATCGGCATAAATCGTGTCGCCGTTGTGGATGAAAAAGTCCGGGTCGCGCAACCGCATCGCTTCATAGATTTTCATGCCGCCAAAATCGGTATTGATGCCCCAGCCCTGGCCGCACTGGTCGCCGCTCCAGTGAAACCGCACGGCACGGGTACCATCGGCCGCCGGCGTGGTCCTGAACTGGCCCGAGATGGTTTCGCTTTCGATCTTCGCATTATTGGGATCGACATAGCGCACGCGCACGAAAACCGTCTGACCGGTCGGCAAGCCGCCCAGATCGACGCGGGTCGTGAAATCGGTCGCGTCGCTGGCCGTGGGGCCGACAATGCGGCTGGCATTGTTGAAGCGCTCGCTGGTATCGTATTCGACGATCATCCGCGCAGTGCGGTCGCTGCGGCTCCAGATGATCGCCCGTTGATCGGTGATGTCACCGAACTGTATCCCCGACGGCATCTTCGGCCGCTCGTTGTCACTGACGCCGATTGCCGCATGGCTGCTGCCGCCGCAGCCCCCGAGCAGCAAGGTGCCGCCCAATGCCGAACTGCCCACCAATGCCCCACCCTGGGCCAGGAAAGTGCGACGCGATTGCGATGAAGTCATGCCTGCTCCGATCATGTAAGAGCAGGCAAGCTTATTTTTTTTGTATGACGTGGCGATGAAACCGTTAATCGAATCGAGCGGCATTTGCTTCTTGAACGCCGCGACACAACCAGCCCGGGCAGCCGATTAGTTCAGCACTTGCGTATCCGGGGTCGTAGCAAGAATATCGAGCAACTTGCTGATGTCCAGGGGCTTGGTGAGGTGATGATCAAAACCGGCTTCGAAAGATTTGCGGATATCTTCTGGTTGCCCATAACCGGTCAGGGCGATCAGGGTGAAGTTTCCCCGAGCGGCCTTGGCGCGCAGGGTGCGTGCAACCGTGTACCCGTCCATGCCGGGCAAACCGATATCCAGCAAAACAACGTTTGGCAGCTCCTGATGAAAAAAAGATATTGCTTCTTGCCCATCAAAAGCGACCGATACCTCGTTGCCGAACCCCCGAAGCAATTCGGCCACCATGGTTGCTGCATCCTGGTTATCGTCAACCACCAACATCTTTCTGCCGCCAGGCATGGCGGGGGAAGAATGCGGCGTTGCCGGTTGCTCGGGAGCTAACTGAACCAACGGAAGACGAATACGGAACTCACTGCCTGTGCCAGGCCCGTCGCTATTGACGGCAACCGTGCCGCCGTGCTGTTCCACCAGTCGATGGACTACGGTGAGACCCACGCCCAGCCCTCCTTCGGAGCGGGCCAGTGTGCGTTCGGATTGCGTGAAGATATCGAAAACACGGGACAACAATGTGAGCGGAATACCCATGCCATTGTCGCGAACAGAAATTTCGACAGCATCGTCGATTCTTTTGGCAGCCAGATGAATCGTGCCGCCATGTGGCGTGTATTTTGCCGAATTATTCAACAGATTGCCGATCACCTGTATCAATCGGTGAAGATCGCCGTTGACACATAAACTTCCCGCTGCCAGGTCGGTCAAAAGGACGTGGCGTTTTTCCTGCAACATCGGCTCAACCAATTCCAGTGCACCGTGAATCACCACTGAAATATCGAGTACTTCGCGCTGCAAATTTATTTTGCCGCTGGAGATCCGGGACATGTCCAGTAATTCGTCCACCAGTCGCGTCAGGTGCTTGACCTGCCGATTCAGCACACCGCCAGCACGTTGGAGCGTCTCGTTGCTTGCGTTCGGTATTCGCTGCAGTTCAAGGGCGGTTTTGATGGCCGACATCGGATTTCGGAGCTCATGACCAAGCATGGCCAGGAATTCGTCCTTGCGTCGGTGCTCATTCTCGAGTTCGATCTTCCGGGCCTTGACTTGTTGCTCGAGGCGCCAACGTTCGGTGATATCGTGAAACACAAGGACTACGCCGATGAGTGTTCCCTGCGCATCGCGAATGGGTGCGCCCGAGTCGTCGATATGCAGTTCAGAATGGTCTTTCCGGATCAGGATGGTATGGTCCGCCAACCCGACAATGATCCCCTCCGCAAGTACCCTTCTCACCGGATTCTCAACCACAACCCTTGTCTCTTCATTGACAATACGGAAGACTTCTTCTACGGGTCGACCAAGAGCGTCTGCGAGGTTCCAGCCGGTCTGGGATTCGGCAACGGGGTTCAGGAAGCTGATGGCCCCGTGGATATCGGTGACGATCACGCCATCGCCTATGCCCGCCAGAGTGACCCTGAACCACTCGCGCTGGTCGATCAATTCGAGTTCAGCTCGCCGCCGCAGATCGATTTCATGCGCAAGTTTCTCGATCTGCCGATTCATGGTCAAAAAACGGCTTTCAGCCGCGTGTTTTGGAATGAGCCGCAATAGCACCCAGCACGATGTCGTCTGTCCGGCCGGGGCGAATCGAGCCCCTTGGACACGCAGGGGAAGCGCAGTGCCGCAAGGTAAGCGAACGGTCAGCGTTGCGGGCATGAGTGCGACGACCCGACGGCAGTTGCGCAGATACTCTGCCACCTGTTGCGGCGGCTCGATGCACAGCGCTGTCAGTGCTGTCAGTCCCGGTTGGATATCCAACTTGCCCAGCTGCTGTCTTGCAGCCGCATTGGTCGCGTGAATCAACCCGTCCACGTCGACCAGCAGCATCGCTTCTGGCAAGAGATTGGCCAAGTCCTCAAATTGCGAACGTGTATCCATCGGGGGCTACTCAGCCGGAAAAATATTCACGCCCGTCGACACGGTGCGCGTCCGGTTGCGGTTTCAGATACACCACCACGCGGCACTCAGGTTCGCCTTCAGCAATCGTCTGCTCCAGCGCGACTTTGGCATAACCCAGGTTTTCTGCTGCGATGGTACCGAAGACATTGGACGTCATCATGCACATCGACGGTCGTCCGATCACCTTTTCGGCGAAGGGGCAGACGCGATTGCCGAATACAATCTTTTCATCGGTTTGCTCTAAAACGAAAAAGTCACCTTGAATTCTTCATTTCAGATCCACCAACACGTCTGCCACTTGTTGCTTCGACAGCAGTTCGACGCCAAGCGCCGATCGGTAACTGAGGTTGATCTGGTCGCCAATGCGCTGACCTACTGCACTGACAAAACCTGAAGCTTCCTCCAACCCGACGACATCCTCCAGCGTACCGGAGAGCTCGCGTATCAGCGTTCTGAGAAATAAGTCGCGATCGAGTTCGACATGCAGTTGGTGGATCGGTATCGTTCTGGTTTTCATGGCGTCCTCCAGCCTTACTTCAATGCTCAGATTTCCGGTTGTGTCTGTAATCTCGACTGTCATCTTGGCTGGCAAGAAAGTTAACAATGACGCGTTTTCAGGCACGAATTGGGCCTTTTATTGGGCTGTCCAATATCTCATACGATAGTGACATATTTCCATGAGCGGGAGTTACGAATAGTATGTAACCGCAAAGTCAGGATGCTATCCCGACGTCACGCAATCCCTCCACCGGATCGGAGAGCGCGTAGCAAACCTTATTGCTGGTCCACACCCTACGCAACCCCGCGCCGTGCTCCCACCCCACCCCAGGCCCGCACCCGCGCGGCCACGTCCTGCGGCGTGATCGATTGCATACAGGAGCAGGTCGCCGAGTCCATGCAGCCGGCGCACGGCTGGCGTGCAACAGCCACCTCGGCCAGCGCGCCCAGCGGCGCCCAGCGGCCCGGATCCATCGGCTTGATCGGCGGGAACAACCCCAGCGTCGGCCGCCCCAGCGCCGCCGACAGGTGCATGGGGCCAGTGCTGCATGCTACCAGGCCATCGCAGGCACCGATCAGCGCCAGGAGTTCATCCAGGTCGAGCCGGCCGCACAGATTGTCCACGTTCGGCAGCGCCAGCAAGGCTCGCGCCTGCGCGGCCAGCAGCACGCCCTCGGCGGCGCTGCCGGTGACGAACAGGCGCATGGCCGGGTCGCTCCCGAGATCGCTCGCCAGCGCCGTGAAGTGGGCCAGAGGCCATTCACGGGCGCTGCCATTCGACTTGGGATGCAGGATGATGTGCCGCCGCCCCGGCGTCAGCAACGCATCGACGGCGGCGCGCCGCGGCGCATCGAGTCCGTACAGGTGCGGGATCTCGGCCAGCGTGGGCACATGATCGATGCCCAGGGGGCGTAGCAGCAGGAAATTAAGCTGCGCCTCGTGCAGATCGGACTTCGCGCGGCTGAAGCGGGCCAGGCGGTTGCAGGTGAACCAGTGATGGACGCGGTGGCTGGTGCCCACCCGGTTCGGCACGCGCGCTGCCTGCGCCGCGCGCGCCAGGCGCCGGTCGGGAAACGCAAAGATCACGGTGTCGTAGTCGCCGTCGGCAAACAGGCGTGCGAGGTCATCCGACGCTTCGAGCGTGATCACGCGGTCGAGATGGCGGCTGTGGCGTATGGCCGGGGCCACGTAGGCACGGCACAGCAGGTCGATCTGCACCTGCGGAAAGCGCTGCTTGAGGTAGCCGGCCAGCGGCAGTGTCAGTACGACGTCGCCGATATTGTCGGTGCGGCAGATCAGGATACGGCCAAAGGCCGATCTGCCGTCGGTCGAATGCGCGCTAGTACTCGACCGCCACATCCTTCGCGCCCAGCGACAGTTCCAGCGCCGCTTTGAGCGTATCGGATGGCGCCACGCGCCAGTCGTCGCCCAGTTGCACGGTGAACGGAATATCCTGTGTCTGCAGCCGCAGGCTCACCGGCATCCCGTCATGTACCCGGTGCGGCTGCAGGATCTCGGCCAGACGGGCCGCGCTGACCGATTTGTCCAGGTCCATCTCGAGCTTGTGGCCGTACTGGATGCGCGCCGTGGCCAGGTCGAACACCTTCTCGGCCGTGATGCGCAGGCCACCGTTGAAGCGATCTTCGGACACCTTGCCGACGACGAGCAGGAATTCGTCTTCCTTGAACGCGTTCTTGTTGGCCTCGAAGACTTCGCTGTAGACCGTCACTTCATGCACGGCGGTCTTGTCGTCCAGCGCCACGATCAGGATCTTGCCGCGCTGCGTCATCTGCGTGCGGATACCCGAGATCACGCCGCACATCATGCGCGGATCGCGCGACGGCTCCAGGTCTTTCATGCGCGTCTTGGCAAAGCGCCGCACCTCTTGCGCGTACGAGTCGAACATATGGCCCGACAGGTAGTAGCCCAGCGCGATCTTTTCTTCGGACAGCTTCTGGCGATCGGTCCACGGCAGCGCCTTCACGTACTCGGGCGGTGCGACCAGGTCGGCATCGTCACCGCCGAACAGGCTGACCTGGTTGATGGCGGCCGCAGCCTGGCCGGCCGCTTCCATCGCGAACGACACCGACGCCAGCAGCACTGAGCGATCCACACCGAACGCGTCCATCGCGCCGGCGCGGATCAGCGATTCGATCGTGCGGCGGTTGATCTGCTTGCGGTCGACCCGGTTGCAGAAGTCGAACAGGTCCTTGAACTTGCCGCCTGCCGTGCGCGCGGCGATGATCGCCTCGATCGCGCCCTGCCCCGCGCCCTTCACGCCGCCCAGGCCGTAGCGGATATTCGTGACCGGCTTGCCTGTTTTGGAGCGTGCCTCGCCCTCCGGCGTGAAGCGGAACTGCGATTCGTTGACGTCCGGCGGCAGGATGGTGAGCTTGCAGACCTCTTTTGAAT
>Ga0265780_10008704_pt1 | contig 12294 bp, 18 predicted proteins | sample P1T30metagenome_FD_192432 | JGI IMG/M metagenome (GOLD analysis project Ga0265780, IMG submission 192432) | Plant litter microbial communities from East Loma Ridge, Irvine, California - P1 T30 | ecosystem: Environmental > Terrestrial > Plant litter > Unclassified | place: USA: California... | reverse complement strand
AATCTCGTCTGTCCGATTACTTAAGGTGGCATCTCTCACGTGTGTATTGATGGGCATTGCGAGCATCGGGACCGAGAAATTGTGTGGGATGAGGCTCTGGAATTGGTCGATACTACGAGGCGCGATCACATTACGGAATCACAGACCTCTGCTCATCTAGAGGCCTGCGTTGTAGTGATAAGTTTGCTGCAGAGTTCAGACCGATCTGGACAAGAGAAGTGGTCTGGTTGATCTCCACGTTGTGCCGGGGCATCATAGCGGTTGCCTGAGCATGTCCCCCCGGTGAAAAACGGTGAATACGGGTTGCGCAAGTCCATGGATCCACGGCCTATCCATCGGTAGCGAGGTGTGTATGTATGCTACCTTGAGTGGCACGACCACGAAACAGTAGAGCGGCATGTTGGAGATTCAGGACCAACGTCCGGCCACACGAAGGCATTCGACACAGCACCTATCTGAAAAGTGCACTGGTCGCCTTCGGTAAAGAGCACCTCACACGCCGTCGCGGTCGTTGGAGTATACGCAGTGAGAACTTCGAGCATGGTGGCTGCGATTGCTATTGCGAGGCTACCAGATTCTCGAAGTAGGTTCTCATTCTTTGCACCTTGTCTTTCTTTGGTGGCTCCGGCCAATCTGAAATGCCTTCCTTGGGATCTGCAATCTGTGCCTTGCGCGAAAAGCGCCATACAAGCGTACCCACGCTGCTATCTGCCTTCCGAGCACGAATCTTGCGTGCTTTCCTCTCCAGCCAAATCCGCAGTCCAATCTTGATATTTTCTCTCTCGACTCTACGTTTCCGTTCGACCAGAACTCCCGCTATGCCTGTGCCCCAGATAAACTCGCCGGAGCTGCGGTCGTAAGAGCAACACTCCGGTGGTAGTATATTGTTGGAGACCAATGTAGAAAGCTTCGGTCGGCGGTTGAGCGAGCGCTGTAAACGTATGCAAACGAGAGATCTGTGCAGCTGCCGCGCAGCAAGATGTGTTCGATTGAGGTATATGACGGATTCTGGTGGCTGCAGACTGTTGAGTGGCGGCCTGCGAGGAAGTAGATATGCCACACGGTTCCTTGCAAATTCCAGACGACCTCGATGAAGGAGAGGATCGAAGGAGAGGGTGCGCAGAAAGCGTGAGGTCTATTCTATGTTAGCGAGCGTAGAGCTTCATTATGCCGAGACTCGAAATGCCGGTGCCTACTCTCGATGTCACTAAGAGGGAGTCCACGTCCAGGTATCCTAAAATGAGCACTACGAGCTCATCTGGTAGCGCACTCATCGAACCCGAAAGATTCGGTTGCGGATTGGTGATGGCAGAAGCCATGAGTGGGTCTTCCAGCACGTAATGTAGAGGCTCTTGCGACAGGATGTGCCAGTCGATGTTCGCTTGCTAGATAGGTACCAGGGTTCTGCTTCAAGCCTCCACGGGTGACGTGTTGCATCAGTGTACTCGCACTCTGACAATCTTGTGTTCGTTCGTACAGCCCTTTGCACAGCCCAAAGTTCTTTCAGGTCAGGCGAGGTAACAGACCCCGATGCGACCTGCCACTGTTGGCTGTGGTCGAGCTTAGATGAACGGCTAGTCTCACTTTCGGTGAGGGTGAGGATGTCATGAGCGCGGTTCGCGATGACCGATGACCAGCACGCTTGGACCACTCGAGCGAGGGAGCTCAGACCGCAGCGCCGTATCCAAAGCCGACGACCTTGGCCATGGCATTGCGCGTAAACAACATTTGATGGCGACGGAGCTTGAGAGAACACAGCACACTGCTACTGCTGCGAAGGAGAACAAGCCCGACATAAGCTGCCCTTGCGCCAAATCCACATAGCAAAAGTTTAAAGTGCGCCCGACCGGTCCGCAACAGCGCCAGGCCGACATTATGTTTGCAATATCCTCGCGGACACTGGAAGAAGTTGTCAGCTCGCCCGCTCTGGACATAATCTAGGATGAAGTACGGTGGCGTTAGCCAAAAGTGCCATATTCACGAGCTTGCTCGAGATACTGGGTGCAGCACTTTTTTCGATCGACCAGGGGCCATGGAAACTCATCACGATGCAATGGTTCTTGATGTAAAACACCGAGCCATGCTCCAGTCTTCGCTCATGATATACACAAAGCTCTCCAGCGTCCTTGATCTGCCCATTTCTGACGACCCTATCATCGTCGCCAGCGCGCAGCATGCATGCGCGGCGGCCACCGGACGAGATACTAGACTCTCATTGGCCATGTGCTGCATATCAAGGTCCAATGACACGTATGTGGGCGACTGAATCCCGGCGGAATAGCGTGCACCTGTGTGCCATCACCTGGGTGTCTCTCTCTGCGTCGCTGCGGGCGAGCCGTGGGCCTTGCCGGGCCGCCGCAAACACGAATTCACATGACGGTACACTGGTGCCAGCAGCCAGGCTGCCGAGCCGTCACATGACTGTTGCGCTATCGTATTTCGACTCCCACTGTCGAAAGAGAACTTCACATGGCAGCAACCTTCATGGGTCTCACAGCAACCCATTTCCCGGCAACCCTCAGCTGGCACCTGGTAAGTATGCAGATGCCGCTCGATCATTTAGAGTGCTTTCAGGGGCTAGGCGGTGTCAAGCCGGAGCGGAAGGCTGGTGCAGCGTCTCACAACGTCACTACACCATCCCAGCCACCTTCGGCGCAGACCCGCAAAGTGAGTGACATGCTCAAGGCTATCCCAGGCCGGCCGAGCCTGAGCGAACGAGTAGGTGGGGGAACCTACCAAAACCAGGCTCTGGTTCATGAGACCGCAATGTGATTCGATCGGTTAGGTGCAGACTGGTCCCTCTCCCGCTATACAGACCATTACCCGCGACATATCTCCAGCAATATCTTTCAGATCCGCGGTGGGAAGCTTGGACTCCTTCAAATCGGAATGAGTGGACAAATAGGGCATCGAAGAGAAATACCGGTGAAGGTCTGCGTTTTGGGAGAGGGTGTCAGACTCGTTCGGGGTACCTGATGCATATCTGCATCACCTCGACTCAAACGGTGAGAGATGGATTTCCAAGCTCACGAATAACCTTTCGTCGCTGACCATACTCAGAGTGCCACGTCACAGAGCGGAGATAGCTTGGAAAGAACTAGTGTCGCCATGCCGTGGTGTCCGGCCATCCTGTCGAGTGAGACGACTGCTAGCTCCTGCTTTGACTCCAAGCCGGCTGATGACCGGAGAGCGAGAAGCCTGCTAGACGAGGTAAACTATCAACCGATTCGTCACTGGCTCGCCGCATTGCATGTGGATACTGTCAATCGATCAGCTGAGTGCTCGAGGGGGGGACGCCGACGCAGGGCACATGCAAACAAAAGTCATATCAGAGCCTACTGGATGCATGGACCACGGCATCAGCCAGCACGATTGGTCGTTGCCATCAACTTGCAGCACGATGTGGTGTGCTGACAGGCGAACAATGCCTGGCATCGTTGCGACCCACCCGTGGGAAGCATGCATGATATGGCATGGTACTAGCAGGGGCCATGTTCTTCGTCGATACCATCCGAAACACAACGATCGGACCTATGGCAACAACCGTCGGATCGGCAGTGCTCGAGACACCAATCCCGCGATCTATGCGAGCAGTGCACGGTAGCATTGCTCGCTTGTGGTGCGCACGAGCACTCGTATGTACTATCAACAACAAGACTGCCTCAGGCAACAGAGCGTTCCTTTGACACGCACGCCCACGCTTCGGAGCGACCCGTTCGCTTGGCCACGTGCAAATATGCCCTCACAGTGTCTCCAACGAGCCCCTGTGGCCAATGGTTCTGTTCGGGAGGGAGCGGCAGAGATATCGCCCGCACCATGCGGACGATCCAGAGCACGTGACCTTTGAAAAGATTCACCTACATCCAAAGATCATATGCCGGCGCAACTCCAGCAACCTTCTCAGGAGCTCCCATCCTTGCTCAGGTGGAGACGTAGACTGCGAGCATGCTCGAGACGGCGGGCCAAGGGACAATGGGTGGTCGAGATGCCGCCACGACGACGGATGAATGGTGATCCCGCCCAGGGTACGACGGTGAGCTACCACTTTCGAGCCGACCGACGACGCTAGGAAGCAATGCAGCTGCTGTCCGAGCAAGCCCAGCCCAGCATGGAGGGTGATCCGCCAGCTTCGATGGACGTTGTTGGTCCGATCTCGAGGACGTTGAGACACGTCTTGCATGATGGTGGGCCTCGAGGACGAAAAGCAGAAGTGCCGCTCAGTGAATCCTCCTGCTCGTGCCCAACTCCTTGGTCGTCGTGAGGGCATAAATACCACGGTCTGGTCATGGTCCTTCTTATTTCTCTTTCTTCATCATCCTCTCTCAACCATCGAAGTCCGAGACAGCCTCTATCTGCAACAGGATTCATCGTTAGGTTGTCTCATACCTTTGCAAGTCCTCGACATTACTCGGGACACTTCAGTAAGTCCTTCGTCCCAGCGTGATGCATTGGTGTATGGGCAGTCTCGCCAAAGACCGAGCTGTCTCAGGGATGCACGACACTGACTTGGTTGGTCTACAGTCCATATCCATCATTCCAGGATCAGGTTAGGACCTTATAACCGAGTCAGTAACGTCTGCAATGGCCACTTCGCCCATGTCTGACACGGACCAGATCCACCATGTGCTATTACGAGCAACACCGCTACCGCTGCCACGACTGGAAATGGGGCAATTTCCGCCAACACTGCCAGCGGGAGTACCGCATGGGCGAAACGTGCGGCATGAAACTGGTCTACGACACCAAGAACATTGCCGAGAACTGTCAACTGTGCGAGAAGATTGAGCGCAAGAAGCGCCGCCTCGAGAAAGCGTACTCCGACTACAAGCGCTGGGAGAGCGACCCGGCCCGCAAGGCATCCAGGGAGAAGGCTTACGACGACATTGTCGCGCTCAAGGCCGAGATCGAGAGGCTGACGAACGAGCGTCAGGTGAGGTACATCTCTGTGGGTAACCCGCGGCGTGTGGCAGCTTGAGTATCAATGCAGGGGGACCATGAGCAAAACGACCAGACTGGAGTATGAGAGCATTGCAGCAGCATTTGGACGACACGATGACTTTTTCGTTGGTGACGAGGCTCGGAAGTTGTATTGTTAGTTTTTGCCGCTCGCTGTGGAGTCCCTTCGGTTGCTTCACGCAGATAGCCTGATGAATGACGAGTTTCACGATCCATCTTTCGACATGCCGTCTCCCACCTGCATATATCTGATCGACCGACGTTTGAAGTGTGCTAGACTGCCCAATCCCGCCACAGCTTCATGCACGACGGGCGGCAGTCAAGCCGATTACGGCAAGATGTTTACTTTACGCAGCGCTTCAATGCATAATATTTTTTCGAAGTGAAGTGCCGCTGGATTTGCTCAGCTCCCGTCAAATTTGGACGTCGTGAGTTTTGGAGGATAGTATGTGTCATGAGCAACAGCCGCGTAGCCTTGACGAGTGCAACACGGAGCATCAAGGACGATCCTTTTACTGCGAACAACATGGCCAGAAAGTCTGCTACTATGGCCGAGAATCGCGTCTTTGATACTGGAGTGCTGAAGTGCACATGTTGTTGGTCTTGTCTATAGTCAATTCTTGCTCAATATATGGTTGTCACCGTTGCCGCATCATCACTGATCTGAGCTCATGGATGCCTCAAGAGGTGAGGCATGTTTGATGCAAGCAGCAAAAGTGTCGACAATTATGCTGTCCGTAGCGATAGGGACGGACGGTATCACCGACGCATAAGAGATCAATCAGGAGGGCATTTCGGAATTGAGCGTACCTGGTACTCAGGCGGGCACCTGCAGCGGATCTTGAATCCGAAGAGCGCAGCACATGGCTACCAGGTCATTCGGCCCAACATTTCTAGCAAATATTCAAGTGTAGCTCCCGAGGACCACGCTATCTTCTCGTGCTGGTAACGTCTCACGGCAGATTGGTCGGACACGTGGATGCCGTGAGGATTGCACCTGGAGCAACGTGAGCTATCATTCAGGCAAAGGTGGCCTATGTGCTGGTTGGATGCGGAAATATCGTTGGACACCCTCCCACAGGATCCGGAAACAGAGCCGCGAAGGCGTTTGTGCGGCGTTCACGCTATCTCAGTCCAGGTGCAACGCGTCCGGACGAGGCTTGGGTACGTGGCTCTTTGGCAATGCAGTATGTGTTTGTGCGGACATTGAATGGATCGATAGCCTGTGTAGAATTCAGAGATACATGAAAGACAGTGAAGCATCAAGCAACGAGGAAAGGGAAGGGTCTTCGTTATCTGCACGCAAGCACGAGCATCGGAACATCAATTATCGGCTGAACTCCCGCCCACAAACTCCGCGCTAGGGTGCACTTGCCGGCTGCCCGTTCGCTAGACCCCGGATTTGGGGCTAAGTTTAGACTGTTCTAGATGAGGATCAACTCAGGAACGAACGGTACAACACCATCATCCTCACTTCATCTTTCCGCAATATCTGCTCTCCAGGAGTGCGCGCGACATGACCTACTTCGATGCGCAGCAGTCGACTTGAGCGGTGCCATTTGCATCGCTATCATTCATAACCATCTTCACTACGCTCAACGAATATGCTTCTATCCGAGTTCATCGCAGGCGCTGCCTTTGGCGCCGCATTGCTCGGAAGCGGCGTCTACGTGCCAGAGGTAGTCAAAGGGCAGATGAGCTTCACCGTCAACTCTATGCTCATGGTGTTCTTGGGCGCCAGTGCGACTAGCAGGTAAAGTCGTCCAGCTCCTTGCACTGAATGATAAAGTGACACAGTTTCGGCAGCATTGTCCTGGAGATTGCAGACCGAGCGAAGATCCTCGTCAAGAAACATCGCGACCCGTCAAGCCTGGGCCTCCTACCCTATGATGGCAATATTGTAGGTGGCGCTCTCATCGGCTTGGGCATGGCATGCACGGGAGCTTGTCCAGGGACATCAATGGTGCAGCTCGGGGTAGGCATGACAAACGGGATCCTTGTGACAATCGGAGGCCTTCTCGGTGCCCTCGTCTACACCAACTTCCCAAAGCGTCGACTCGAGGACGAAGAACCGTTGGAATCTGCTCATATGCAACCTGGAACCGTAGACTCGCCTGGGAAGGCCAAAGACATCGCCACAGCCCTCTCGATTGAACCACTCACCATGATTCTCCTGTGGGTGCCAATCTGTCTTGCGATCATCGCATTCGCCAATCTCTACGACCAGGGCAGGGTTACTCCAACGAGCTTCTCACCTCCAGCCATCGGTGGTCTGTTCATTGGATTCGCGCAAGCTGCAACGGTGCTGCTCACACGTCATCACATTGGAGCTTCCGGTGCATACGAGGATCTTGCTCGTTGGATCGATTATCACCTATTCGTACGTCATGGGGACAGTGAAGCTGTTCCATCATTCATAACTCCATCAATCATTTTCTCGGCTGGAATGGCTGTCGCGGCGGCAGCCTTGAATCACAGCTACCTTCCCGTTCCTCCGCCGGACAGCATCAAATCCTCATCTTCCAATCTAGGCACCATCGCCCTCACGCTTGCAGGTGGTGCGAGTATGGTCCTCGGTGCACGTCTCGCCGGCGGTGAGTAGACTTCCATCCCTCCTCAGCGTATGTACTGACATTCTTTCTAGGTTGCACCTCTGGACATGGCATTAGTGGCCTGTCCAAATTCTCGCTGTCGAGTCTCGTCACCACGGCGGCCATGTTTACCTGTGGCGTGCTAGCAGCGAGGGTAATGCATACTTGATGATGTCGATGAACATTTGTTGGCTCTGTACAGACTGATCGCTCAGCGTTGGCGTTGGATGGAGTTTTGACGGACCGATCGTCCTTGGAGCCGAGCGTTGTTTCTGTGACGTTTGTTCATGAAGATACCAATCGTCATAGTGTGGAAATAGTCATGTATTGGGAGTCATCTCAAAAACCGAAGAATGACTCGTCGAAAGCGGCACTCGTCGTTGGAGGTTGCCAATATTGCATTGGCTGCTGGAGTAGATCGTCCATCCATGATATGTCGATGTGAGTGAAGTCTCCATTCGCGTTGCCGTTCGCGGTGCGCGTCGGTGCCTCGATGGACTCCACGAAGTTGTTGGTCGTGTAGTGCGCAGCAGTCGCATCCATAGGTTTCTGCAGGATCTCTTTCGCATATTGCCGTAGTTGCGTCAAGCCACGGTGAGCTAAAGTCCACACCCTGCCCAGCCCTTTGAGTACGCCAATCATGAGCATGACTCTCTCTCGATGCTGAGTTATGCAGTTAGATGCATGTAAAGAGCAGATGCTAAGTTGCACCAATGACCCCAAGATCAGCCCTGTTGCAAGCAGAGGCGTATGCTCATGAGTAGTCCGAAGAGCCGCAAGATCTGACAGCCCCTGGGATGCCGCCGTCACCTTCATAAGGTGATTTTGTTGCGAGAAGACTGGGGCCAACGGCCGGGACCATGGACAACAAGGTATTGTGCTTGTGAGCGGATGTATTGAGCGAAGGTTGCTCCGTGGCAAATGCAGCAGGATTGTCGCGAAGTCGACGATGAGCTGTGCCTGGAACATAAGTTCATCCACTCCAGTTGTCTTCTCCGTTCGAGCAATGTCAGCTTTGCATTGCGGCAGATGATACTTCCAGCCAGCCAAGGAGTTATCCACAGCGGTGAACTCGTCCCGTTCGATGTCAGGATCTTCTGCGACCTTGATCACGCGCGAAAGGATGCGCACTGCTTCGATGCGATAGCAATATGATGAGAAGGGAATATCGTCATCGTCAAACACTCTGTTGTCGAACTGTGAGAGTCTCGGTGCAATTGGGAAACAAGTGCCAGTGAGAAAGACCGGGTCCTCGCAAGGCAATCCGGCGTCAAGCTCCACGTCCGTGCAACGGAACGTCGGCTTCTGGTGCATTGCTGCCATCAGTCCTTCGATGGTAAAGATCTCCCACCACGTCCTTCGGAAGCTTTCTTCCAGAACCACTTGCCCTCCTCCATTGGCAGCAGCGAAGCCATACCGATTCATGCCGAGAAGATTAGCCAGGTCAACTGCACTTCCTAACAACTCCTGGGCCTCAGTCTGCTCATCGAGCGCGTGCAACGCGATGGCGAAGAGGAGCAACGCTTGCACACGAAACGGATTCCATGACAGATCCTGCTTTAGAGCGCGGTACGTCGCCTTCTTGTACCTGTCAGGTGCGGGCGCTCCGCTGAGGATACTGCCGATGAAGCGCACAACGCTGCGCAGACTCTCAGGTAATGGTAGAGCATTGTAGAATGCCTTGGGAACCAGGATGGGATGGGCTGGATGAAAGTTGGCGAAATAGAGTTCAACCAGAGTTGCCTCGTCTGGGCCAGATAACACAATCTGTACAGAGGCGCTTTCGGGAGATAAGTCAGCCGGCCAAGTGGGAGTGCTGATAGATTCCTGGATAGGTATCGGCACGCTTGCTGGAGTGGACGCAGGCGCCGGATCTGATGGCTCTCGACTGGTGCGGCGCTGTGTGCGTCGCCGTTGACCGCGTCGTGATGGAGTATATTGGCATTCGGTCCCTTCGGAAGCACATCTTCGGCACATCGGCTTGCTCTGTCAGGATTAGTTTGCAGTTAGTTTACAGATCTTGTAGAATAAGAAGCCAGCGTTCGACGTACGCCGTCGCACTTGAGGTGCCTGGTGAGGGTGGTGTCAGCAAAAAACCCCGAATCGCTCTTCAGTCCAGCAGCAGCGGGTGAGACTGCAAGCAAGCGGCAACACACACCTAGACCGACACTGCGCACAGGCGAGGGCAGCTGGGCGCGGACCGCCCACTTCGGAGGCGGCGGGCATGGAGATGACGGAGTGGCGGTGGTGCTTCAACATGGTCCCCGACATGCCCGCCGATGGCGAGTGGTGGTTCACGGCGAGCTCGCAGAGCAGCAGCAACGGGTCCTGCGGTTCAGTTCGATTTGGCGGAGTCGTGAGCCTCTCTCTAAGCCGCGAGCCGAATGAGAGCAGGAGCAGGCTACCTTACGCAGCCAGCCTCTAGCCCCTTCGGGACGAAGCACGCAATAACCTCGCCGAAGTCGAGAATTTTGCATGGCAAGGCACGGCGGTGGCATAAGATACACACATGTCCGGTTTTTCTCCCTACAAGAACAGACTCTGCTAGGTAGCTTCTTAGCTCCTACACATCATGAGCGACTTGGCACACCGACACGTTGCGTTGGCAGAAGTCTGGCTGACGACATCCGCCAGCCGGGTGCCGTCAACATAAATTCGTGTTGCACAACGCACGGGAGCACCGCTACGCGACCGTGAAGTACACCAAACACATTATACAGTTACACTTCTCGTTGGCCGCCGAGCTTGTATTACAGACCCAAATACTTCACCGTCGGCCTAACATACGCGGCGGAGAGCGGTGGCGGCTTGTGCTTACTCACGCACAACCGATGGCGATCAGTAGAGACGGTATGGCGTGTGTCGTGCGCGTCGGCTCATCGCCTTTCAACATCGACACGGGCATCGAGCCGAAGAAGCGCATTCTCAACGCGTGCTTACACGAGTTCTGACTCTCCAGGCTAATCAGAGTGTCATCGCGGAAGTGCTTCATAACATCGTATCTATTGTGCGCGTTTCGCCATCTATCGCAGCAGGGGTATAATCGTTAGAGTCACTAACAAAGCCGCTTTCATACCAACCCACACCATGCACCTTCATCGTTAATCATCCACCTTCAACCCCTCAGGTACTGCACAAGCTGGGTCACCTTCTCCCTCGTTTCTCCCGTCAGCTGATCCTCTGGCTCACCGAGCACTTTTTCAAACACCGGCATGAGCTGCTGCGTGAGGTTCTGGATGGTGCCGTTGTTCTGCTGATACAGGGAGACGATCATCTCGAAGACAGGAACGTTCTCATCAAAGTCCTCCTTCAACGGCAGGATCTCCACCAGTCGGGGCAAGACGTCGTCGAGAGGCACGTTCTGCGGAGCCTTCTTCACCATCCTCGCAACACATCCGGCAGCGTTGTCCAGCAGACGAGCGTGAGGGTCGTCTTTGCCGGCGACCTTCGATGATGAATCGAGAAGTGGCTCCAGCTTGCCAAGGATTCCGCCGTAGTTGGACAGTACTTCCTTACCGTCCGTACTCTTCTCGCAAAGCACGCCAACGCCGAAGCAGGCATTGCTCTTGACCTCGGGATCCTCATCGCTGAGTCTCTTCACGAACATGGTCATCATCCGCTTCGTGTATGGCGTGCAGCCGGCGCCCATGGCCTGCACGCACTCGCCGACCGTGCCCACGGAACTGCTGCGTTCGAAACGCTCTTGTGACGATGCATACGTCATGATGGGCTTCTCGAACATCTTCCACAGCTCTGCAAACTGCTCTCCAAGTGCTATGGCCATTGACGAGATCACCTCGAGTGCCGTTTCGATGATGAGCCAGTCGTATTCAGCGGTCTCCTCGTCCAGAATCGGCTCCGCCTCACCGTCGAGGTCATCATCATCCTTCTGACAGGGATGCTGCTTCTGTAATATGAGAAGTAGCATAGCAGTGATCTGCTCGAGCGGAGTGGACTGAGATGCCTGTCCGCGCGCGAGCACCGCAGGACCGCACAACTTCAGTGTCGCGGCCAGATTGCGGTTGATCTCAGTGACCGTGCCCCTGTTCCAAACAGTCAGTCATGCGCTTTGCAAAGCTAATGGCAATGTAGCGGAAAGGTTTTCTTCAGATCAGAAACAGCCTCTATTTTTCACAGCACGTGCCCGTAGACATCTGAGTGAGCTGGGTAGCAATAGGTAGCTCATCATCGAAGGGGCAAAGGTTGAAAGGGGAGTTAGCATGCGAACGTACCTATCCATTTCCTCCTCCCACAATGACAGCGTGCCAGTCATAACGAGATTGCCAAGCTTCTCGAGGTCGTCGGATTGCTTGACCTTGGGAGGTAGGCCGGGTTGCCACTTCTCCATTCCGTTGTCCTCTGCCAAGCCGAACAAGCAAGCATAAGCACGCCACATTGTGCTGACAGCCGACTTGCGGACGCCTTCGAAGCTGTGGTCCAGTAAGGGGAGGGTGATCTCGACAGTCTTAGTCATGTACGGCAGGAACTTGCCCTTGGTGTGCGTGAGAACGTCGCCGACCACTTCCACGGCGATCTCCTTCTCCATGGCCACAGCAGTCACAGCTCCGAGGTCGTCCCAGTCGTCATCATCGTCGTCGCCTTCGGCGTCCATGAGGGCTTGAACGACGTCTTCACCGTCAACATCGTCCTCGTTCACACCGTTTGCGCCCGCCACCTTGATCTTCTTGCCTGCGATGGTGACCTCCTTGCCGACCAGATCAGACGCCTCGGCGCCGAGAGAGAGCTC
>Ga0265780_10008703_pt1 | contig 12295 bp, 8 predicted proteins | sample P1T30metagenome_FD_192432 | JGI IMG/M metagenome (GOLD analysis project Ga0265780, IMG submission 192432) | Plant litter microbial communities from East Loma Ridge, Irvine, California - P1 T30 | ecosystem: Environmental > Terrestrial > Plant litter > Unclassified | place: USA: California... | reverse complement strand
TGCGCAGCTGCATCGAGCAAGGCGACGAGGCGCAATTCGACGCCGTGCTGGCGGCAGTGACCTCGAGTGGCGCACTGGACTACACCCGTTCGCAGGCCGAACAAGCAGCACGCCGCGCATCGGCGGCGATCGCCGACCTGCCCGACAGCGTGTACAAAAACAGCCTGCTCCAGCTGTGCAGCTTCGCGGTTGACAGGAACCATTGAGCTTATTTATAGTTTCCCCATCCGGGGTAACTCGCTAGATGCCCCGTACCGTCGGGGTGTAGCTTAGCCCGGTAGAGCGCTACGTTCGGGACGTAGAGGCCGGAGGTTCGAATCCTCTCACCCCGACCACGAATTCCCTTAAAAAACAGCGAGTTATGAACTCGCTGTTTTGCTTTCTGGATGGCCCAGTGGCAAATCAGTGGCAATGTCCTCTTTTTGCACTGGCATGGATAACTTTTCGAGCTATACGGTGTTCCACAACTACGGAGCATCGCCATCATGGCATCCATCGAAAACCGTTCCCGCATCCAAGTCACCGTCAAGAACCGCGACGACCTCACCAAGCAGTTCGCCTATAGCGCTGACAAGGCTATTCAAGTATATGTCCAGAAGCTGCGCGACGAAGGGCTGAAACCCCGCCTGGCCAGCCTGAACGACCACTACATCGTCCGCACCCGCAGCGTCAGCGGCAAGAACCAATGCATTGTTGCCCACAGCGAGCCGGAAGCCATCGACGTCAAGCATCGCCTCGAGAGCGAACTGCGGCGCGGCCTATTCATCGACTACGGCAGTGGACAGAAGGCGAGCCTGGCCGACCTGCTGGTTCGCTACCTGCGCGAGGAAGCACCGCGCCACAAGAGCTTTGAAGTCGAAGGCTACAAAATCAACGCACTGCTGGAAGATGCCGGCCTGCCCAGGGAGGACCTGGCCGCCATCGTGGCGGCGCATCCCAACCCGCATCCGAAAGTCGCCAGCATGAAGATGCGCAAACCTACCGGGACGCGCGTCGGCCAGCCATCTGAAACGGGTAAATTCATCCGCAAGCCGTTCGCCGCCGTCGTTCCCGACGATTTCACAGACTACATCGACGAGCGCTGCCAGGTCGTCGAACCAGCCACCGTGGACCGGGAAGTCGACCTGTTTTCGGCGGTGTGCCACCTTGCCATCGACACCTGGCGCATTCACGTCCTCAAGAACCCGATGGATGGCGTGCGCCGCCCGCGCTATTACAATGAACGAGACCGCCGGCTGTTGCTTGATGAAGAAATGCGGTTGCTGGGCGCCGCGCGCGACGAGGACCGCGAACAGTCCATCGACCGCCGCCTCGAAGAGCTGATGCAGCACGAACGACACGAAGCGAACGGCGCCACGACCGTCTACCGCCGCAAGCAGATTGTCAAGGATGCCCGCCAACGCTACCTGAGTGACGCCGAGGCTACCTGTGTTCACCTGCCCTTGTTTGAGACCGTCATCCACTTTCAGTTGATGACAGGCGCACGGCGCAGCGAGACGCTGACCTTGACCTGGTCTAACGTCAACCTGGACTCGCAGACGGCCTACCTCCCGGAGACAAAGAATGGCCGCGCTCGAAAGCTCCCCTTGCGCCGCGACCTGGTCGAGATGCTGCGCCAGCTTCCACGCAATGGCGACCTTGTATTCCCTGTCAGTGTGGACGGCTTGCGCAAGGCATGGGCGCGGATTTGCTCGAACGTGGGCTTGACCGGGGCCGCCGAGCTACGTGTGCACGACCTGCGCCATGAAGCCATTTCTCGCGTCGCCGAGGCAGGGAGCAACACGCCTGGCGGTTTCTCCCTGGTAGACCTCCAGCATTTCAGTGGCCACCGTGATGTGCGCATGCTGCTGCGTTACGCCCACCTGTGCACGCAGAGCCTTGCAAAGCGTCTGGACGCGGCGTTTGCGGACGATGAGCAAACGACCACTCACCACGGCATGCGGCGACTCAGGAAAGGCGCCAACGTGACACTGACGGAACTCGTTGCAACGAACGCGACCGAACCGGGCGAAGTCAACCAGGAGGAACATGAAGCTTCGCATGGACCCGGCACAGTTCCGGTAGCACTGGCCAGCACTTCCCGGTCAAACTCCTGCGGTAACGTCGTTCATATCGACTTCAAGCGGCGAACTGCGTAGGTACATGGCTCAAGATGCCTGCCCATCGCGGGCATCTTGAGCAAGCGCCCTCTCAGGGTCGCGCCGCTGCGCTGCCAATGCCCGATTTGGCACGCAGTGCCTCGTAAAGCTGGCCCGGACCCAGAATAATATCCAAAAGGCCATTCAGGACGCGTTCTGAGCTCAATGCCTGCGCGGTCATCAGTTGGTGAGCATCGCCTGCGTCGATGATTGCGTCCACTAGCGCCGTCCTCAAGTCCGGAGAATTGTCGAACTGATTCTTGCTGTTGCTAGCGGCTTGGCGCACCAACATCTCATTTTCCAGCAGTTTCCCTTTAAGAACGCCGTTCACATATATGAGCTGGTCGCCGTCGCTGAGGTCTCCCTCGAACAGGCCGTTCACCTTCTCGATGATTTCGTTCAGATAGGCCTGCTGTTTTTCCTGTACGCTGCCGCTGCCGACCGCATCCATGGGCGGCAGCTTGTAACTGCCGTCCGTATTTAAACCCATAGTCTGCTTGCCATGGCTCTTCAAGGTATGGTGCGTCAGCACGACCTTGCTAAGGTCCACTGTATCCCGTTCGCGACCAAAGTCGAGTAACGGAACGAGTCGCTTATAGAACAAGAAGCGCTTCTCGATGTCAGTATTGCCGTAGTCGAAAATCTGGCTCAGGAAGGCATAGAGGCGCGTGTAGGCGCCCATGTCATTCTTGAACAGCAGCAGTACCTCTAACTGGTCCTTGGCAGCACGCGCGCCCTTCTCGTCATGCTTCTCTTCCGCCAGCGTCATGTCCTGCTGGGCGGCCTTGTAACGCTTGAGCAAACGGTCGGCAACGGGTGCGATGGCAGCGTCGAGTTGCTTCTGGGTGCCATTTGGGTCCAGGTCCACCTTGGCGACGCGGTCCACCTCGTAGTCGTCGTAGAAGCCGGTCGAATCCAGCTTGGCGCGCAGGTCATAGACGAGGTGCGGGTCGGTGACTGCTTCCATCTCGGCGGTCTCGTAATAGGTCTTGAAGGCCTTGAGGATTTCCGCCGGCTCGTTCACGAAGTCCAGCACGTAGGTGGCGTCTTTGCCGGGATAGGCGCGGTTCAGGCGCGAAAGCGTCTGCACGGCCTGGATACCGCCGAGCGTCTTGTCCACGTACATGCCACACAGGAGCGGCTGGTCGAAGCCAGTCTGGAACTTGTTTGCCACCAGCAGAATATGGAAATCCGGCCCCTTGAATACTTCGCGAATGTCCCGGCCGCGCAGGCCCGGATTTAAGGCCTCGCTGGTCTCGGTCACCGCCTCGGGGAAGCTTTCGGCATCCTCCACCTCACCGGAAAAGGCAACCAGCACGCCCAGCGGATAATTCTGCTTGGCGACATAGGCGCGAATGGCCTTCTGCCAGCGCACGGCCTCCTTGCGGCTGCCGACTACCACCATCGCCTTGGCCTTCCCTTCCAACAGCGGCTGCACGTTTTCGCGGTAGTGCTCCACCACGATTTGCACCTTGCTGGCTATGTTGTAGGGATGCAGTCGCACCCACTGCATCAGGCCCTTCATCGCCGTGCTGCGCTCGACGGCCTTGTCGTCCCATTCCTGCCCGTCATGGGCCAGCTTGAAGGCGAGCTTGTAGCTGGTGTAGTTTTTTAGCACGTCGAGGATGAATCCTTCCTCGATAGCCTGGCGCATCGAATAGACGTGGAAGGGTTGCGGCAAGCCGTCCGCCCCTTTCCGGCCGAACAGCTCTAACGTCTTGGCCTTGGGCGTCGCGGTAAAGGCCACGTAGGTCAGGCCTTTCACTCCGGCGCGCGCCTCCATCTGCGCCGCCAGCAACGCTTCGGCATCTACTTCTCCGCCGTCCTGCAAATCGGCCCATTCCTGCGCCGATAACAGTTGCTTGAGCTTGGCTGCCGCCTCGCCAGTCTGCGAGCTGTGGGCTTCGTCGGAGAGGACAGCGAAGCGCTTGCCTTCGGTGGCCGCCAGTTCCTGCACGGCCTGCAAGGCGAACGGAAACGTCTGGATGGTGCAGACGATGATTTTCTTGCCGCCCTTGAGCGCCTGCCCAAGCTGGGCGCTTTTGCTGCCGTGCTCGTTGGTGATAGTGGCCACCACGCCAGTAGTGCGCTCGAAATCGAAGATGGCCTCCTGAAGCTGGGCGTCCAGCACCGTGCGGTCACTGACCACCAGCACGCTGTCGAACAGCTTATTGTGCTGCGCATCGTGCAAGTCGGCCAGGAAGTGCGCGGTCCAGGCAATCGAGTTCGTCTTGCCCGAGCCGGCCGAGTGCTGAATCAGGTAACGCTCGCCGGGGCCCTTGTCGAGCACGTCGGCGACCAACTTGCGCGTGGCGTCTAGCTGGTGGTAGCGCGGGAAGATGACGGCCTGCGGCTGCTTCTTGTCGTTGCGCTTGCAGATGAGGTAGCGGTGCAGAATGTCCAGCCAACTATCGACCGCCCAGACTTCTTCCCACAGGTAGGCCGCGGCGTAGCCGTCGGGATTGGGTGCATTGCCGGCGCCACCGCCGTTGCCCTGGTTGAAGGGCAGGAAGGTCGTGGCTGTCCCCGCCAGCCGGGTAGCCATCATGACCTCGGACTGGCTCACGGCGAAATGCACGAGGGCGCCGCCGGGGAATCCGAGCAAAGGCTCCAGTACGCCCCCCTTGGGCTGCGGATGGCGGTCTTCGCGGTACTGGTCGACCGCATCATGCACGCTCTGGGTGAAATTGCTCTTCAGTTCCGCCGTAGCGACGGCGACGCCGTTCAGGAACAGCACCAGGTCCAGTTCAGCCTTCGGATTGTTGGGAGAATGGCAGACCTGACGCACCACGCGCAGGCGGTTGGCGGCGTACTTCGCCCCGATGGCTGGGTTGATGGCCAGCGCCGGCTTGAACTGCGCCAGCTCCAGCGGCGCCGGCAGCCCCAGCATCTCTACGCCCCGGCGCAACACGTCCAGCGTACCGCGCTCGTTCATGTTCTTGCGGATGCGGTCGGCCAGCACCTGGGGCAACGCCGCGCCATGGGTCTTGGCTAGGCGCTTCCAGCTGTCGGGCTGAGTTGCCTCAATCCAGGCCAGCAGGTCGGGCAGGAACAGGCCGCTGGCACGGTCGAAGCGAGCGGCGTCGCCTTCCTCGTACAGCCAGCCATTGGCAGCCAGGTGGGCGCAGATTTCGGTTTCGAAGTGATGTTCCTGGTGCAGGTTCTGGCTCATATTGTTCTCTGATTTTTTCTTTAATACGCACCTTGGTGCCGCTCAGTTTTCGGCGTAGCTGCGCTCCAGCAGTGCCTGAGCCCGTTGCAGGTCGAGGGGCCCAAGGAGACATAGTTCCACGTCGCCAGTTCCCCAATGGCCCACCTGGCTGACGTCGCGGCTGAAGCCGTCCTCGAACGCGACCGTGTTGGGGTCGAGCTTGAGCGTAATAATCAAGCGGTTCGGATAGACGATGACGCAGGCAAAATTCTTCAGCCGTCTGAACGCGGTGTAGAGCTTGAGTGCCTTCTGCTGCACGTCGTCACCCAGCGACAGCAGCAGCGACGCGGTCTGCTCGTACAGCGCACGAATATCCGGTGTGGCCAACGCCAACTGTTCGGCCAGCGACTTGTCCTTACCCTGCGGCTTGGGCACTTCCTGTTCGACGGGAGGAACGTCCGTTGGCGTGGGCTTCACAGCCGTGGCATCCGCCACGCTCTGCGCGTTCACCAGTTCCAGCAGCAGGAGGTCATCACCAAACAGCTTGTAGCGGATGAGTTCGATGTTGCGCGGTATCTGCTGCACCGCGTGCTGGTCGTAACGGGTGAAGTCGGATGCGATGCACAGCAGCCGCGTTCCCTTCCATTCGATATGTTGGGCGGTCTCCTTGCCAAACTTTTCCATGACGAGCCACCGGAATTCGGCCTGGTGGTCTAGCAGCCAGTCCAGGTAGAACAGCCCTTGGTTAATGACGTTTTCGGTGCTGTGGCGCTTGTACTCGACGATGACCGGACAGCCGTTCTCATCCAGGCCAAGAGAGTCAATACGGCCTCGGTGCGTCTTGCCGGTAGCGTATTCGCTGGCGAGGAAGCGCACGCCGAGGAAGATTTCCATCTGGCCCTCGATGAGGGATTGCAGGGTCTTTTCCAGTGGTGCGGCTTGGCTGGTGAGTTCGGTGACCGTGCTGGTGCCGTGCAAGCGGAAGAGTTGGATGTCGCTCATGCAGCGATGGCCTCCAGACTACCCAGTACGGCTTGAGTCATCGCGCCGCGCACGTCGATTTGACCGGTCACGGCGGCGGCGATAAGGGCGGAGCGACGCTCAAGAAGTAGTTCGATACCCCGCTTTGCGACAGCCTGTAGCGCATCAACTTTCGCGAGCTCAGCATCGAGGAACATGACGACGCCATTCTGTTCCTCGATTGGCGGTCGTGCGGCCGAGAGCGAGGTAATTTGGTCCACGTTAAGGTTCATCTGTGTACTGACCGTGGCCGTCTGCAACATGGGCGCTTTCATTGCGATGAGCAGGTAGTATAAGTACTGAAGTTCAACGGCAGACTTCGGCACCATTCCTACAATACTGTCTGGGAAGTAGGCCGGGAAATTTAATATTGCAACGTCGCCGATATTTGCCGCGATTGCCATGACTAATGTGCCCGAAGGAAACTCTTTGCTTACAGCAGCACCACGCTCATTAAGCGTTTGTTTAAAACTCTCTATATAGCGCCCTGCGCTAGTGATATCGCCAGTTTGAACAAAAGGGTAGTCGCCATCATAGAACGCGGGGTCATTTCTCGGCCGGTGAGTAAACTTCCCTCGTAGCACATAAGCGAAATGGCGAAGCTGCAAAACAGACCAATGCGCTGGTACTTCTCCCAACCACTCTACGCCCGAATCCTTCATTGGGACGCTGGCGTTGAGGCCTTTGGTGACGGCGTGGAAGATGGTGGCCTGGCGCTTTTCGGTCAGCAGGGCGATGAGCTTTTCTTGCTCGACAATTAACTCGTCGATTTTGGTGGTTTCGCGGTCGAGGAAAGAAGCTATAACTGCTTGCTCACGGACCTCTGGCAGTGCCAACACAATATTTCGCATCTCGGAGTAATTGGTACTCCACAGGTCCGCGACGATGCCTTTTCCGTAGCGGTAGAACTCTTCCTGAAAAGGCACGCTGCGCAGAAGATGATGAGCAAAGCCGATTTCAATTCCTGTCACCGGACAAAGCACGGTATTGATAAGTGAAACTGAACCATCTTGCGTAGCTGCACCTGAAGAACCTTTGCGGTCCGACCGACTGTTAATGACGAAGTCGCCAGTAATAACCTTCTTCCTGTTGTCACCATCATCAGTTTTCGCAGCTGTTTCCAATTGAGGGACAATTCCAAGCTTCGTCACAGAGAGCGCGGGGAAATCTTTATCACTTACTTTTTCGCGCCGCTCTTCAAAAAAATAGCCCAGTCGGCGAATGTTCCAGTGTGCCGGAACATCTCCAAGCCAACTGGTTCCGCTGGGCTTGTACGCGCCATATTTCGGCAAACTCATTCCGCCAACTCCTTAAGCATCTTCATGATGTTGGCCGTTACCGTCTTCAGTTCATCGTCGATAGCATGCAAGCTGCGCGGCGGCTCGAACACATAGAAATGGCGGTTGAACGGAATCTCATAGCCCACCTTGCTCTTCTCCGCGTCAATCCAGGCATCGGGCGCATGTGGTAGCACCTCGCGCTCGAAGTAGGTCTGGATGTCGTCAAGCAGCGGCACGTTCTCAGTATCGCGCAGCGCACTGTCAGCCTGGAGCTTACCCTTCTGCTTGCCCTTCATGCCCAACACCGGATTGCCGGCCTCGTCACGCAAAGGCCGCTCGACGGTGATGGTGGTGTAGCCGAATTCCTCGTTCCGGAAGATGCGTGAGATGGGCACACGCTTGAGTTTGCCTCCCTCAGGCGCGGCAGGCAGGTTGTCGGTGCCGGTCACAAGCTGGGGTCCGCCCAGCGCGACGCCGGCGGAATCGAACACGGTAACGAGTTCGGCCTCGATGAAGTCGCCGAACAGGCGCGTGACGGTAGCGATATGTTCGTCGCTCATTTCCTTGCGCTTGCTGCCTAGGCTCTTGCGCATCTTTCGCCAGAAGCCGCTTGCGTCGATGAGCTGCACGAAGCCCTTGCGGTCGGCCGGCTTCTTGTTCGACAGAATCCAGACGTAGGTGGCGATGCCGGTGTTGTAGAACATATCGGTCGGCAGGCCGACGATGGCCTCCACCAGGTCGTTCTCCAGCACGTAGCGGCGGATTTCGCTTTCTCCGCTGCCGGCCCCGCCGGTGAACAGAGGCGAGCCATTGAGCACGATGCCAAAGCGGCTGCCGCCCTCGCCATTCACAACCGGCGCCATCTTCGAGAGCAAATGCATCAGGAACAGCATGGAGCCGTCGGAGACGCGCGGCAGGCCAGGGCCAAAGCGGCCGTCGAAGCCCTTCTGCTCGTGCTCCTGGCGTACCGCCTTCTCGACTTTTTTCCATTCCACGCCGAAGGGCGGATTGGACAGCATATAGTCGAACTTGCGACCGCTGTGGCCGTCGTCGGACAGCGTATTGCCAGCGATGATGTTCTCCACCGGCTGGCCCTTGATGAGCATGTCGGCCTTGCAGATGGCATAGGACTCATCATTGAGTTCTTGGCCGAACATGGTCAGGCGCGCCTGTGGGTTGTGCTCCAGCAGATATTCACCGGCAATCGACAGCATGCCGCCGGTACCCGCCGTAGGGTCGTAGATGGTGCGTACCACGGCGCTGCCGGGCGTCAGCACGTCGTCATCCTCGATGAACAACAGGTTCACCATCAGCCGGATGACCTCGCGCGGGGTGAAGTGTTCACCGGCTGTCTCGTTTGAGATTTCGGCGAATTTGCGAATCAGTTCCTCGAACACCAGGCCCATATTGGCGTTGTCAACCACTTCCGGATGCAGGTCGATGTTGGCGAATTTCTCGGTGACGAGGTACAGCAAGTTAGACTTGGCCAGGCGCTCGACCTGCGTGTAGAAGTCGAAGCGCTCGAAAATGTCGCGAGCTGCTGGGGAGAACGCCTGGACGTAGGTATATAGGTTCTGGCGGATATGGTCCTGGTCGCCCAGCAGCTTGACCAGGTCCAGCGGAGACGTGTTAAAGAAGCTTTGGTTACCCGACGCACGGCGCAGGAACGGGTCCGGATTCAGTCCTGCCTTGGTCTTAGATTCGAACTCGGCCAGTACTGCCGGCTTAGTCGCTTCTAGCACGCAATCCAATCGGCGCAGCACTGTGAATGGCAGGATGACCCGGCCATATTCAGACTGTTTATAGTCGCCGCGCAGGAGGTCGGCAACCGACCAGATAAAAGACGACAGGGCTTGATGATTCATGGGTATGTAAAAACCTGTTATTTATGCATTTTCAGTAGACAGTCACTTTATCATTTCCAAACGGAATTACCCAGTCGCCAGTAAAGGCATCGAGGGCAAATCGCAACGGTCGCGGACCATTTAGCCAGTACGGTTTGAGAAGCCTGGTTTGCAAGACGAAGTCGCGCAGTCACCGGCCTCAAGCCGATGACGCAGGGGTGCCGCACCACGCCCCGCGTGGTGCGGGGCAAGGGCGTCCAGCCCGCTGCCCAGCACATCGCGCCCGGCCCCAGCCGGGCACGATGTGCTGCTTGGGGGGAGCCGCGAATCGCTGAACGCCCCAGCGTACAGAGGCCCGCCAACGGGCTGGCAGATTCGTGGGGGGCACGGCCCCGGCGCCCCGGGCTGCGCGCGGGCATCGTAGTCGAGTCAAGCGAAGCACAGACCGCAGGCGCCAGCCGGAGTCGGCAACGCGTCCAGCGGGGCAGAGTGAGTACGATGCCCGCGCGCAGCGTGGGCGCCCGCCGTTGGGAGCACGGGCTTCGTCCAGAAGACCGAACCGCCGGCCAGACGTCCAGTCTGGCGTAAAGGCGGTGGTGCTCCTGCCGCGCGAGCGGCTTCGCCTCCCCTGTTCGCTCCCCGGCGAACAGGCAATCGAACAGCCTTCGGGCGCTATACGGGTTATCGACATCACGGAGAGATAACCCTATGAAGGTGAAGGACGGACGGGCAATCGCCCATGACAACGAGGTGCGCGTGTTGCGCGCCCTGCACCGCTTCGGCTGGCTGCGCACGCGCGACCTGGCCGCACTGGTGTGGCAACGGTGGCAAGCGCGCCCTCTCAGCGAACCGGATTTCCGGCCACCGGCAGCGTCGGCTTCCGGGCTGAGGATGGCGCAGCGGACTATGTGCCGGCTGTTCAAGGCGCGCCAGGTGCTGCGCGGTCAGGCGCCGAATGGCAGCATAATTTATGCGCTCGCCGAGGCCGGGGCCCGACGCTTGCAGCGCCTGGGCGTGCCGGCAAAGTCCGGAAAGGACCTGGTGCGTAGCTTCAGCAGTGCGCAGTTTCGGCACCGGTGCATTGCGAACGAAATCGCCATCGGCGCCATCATCGCTGGTCTGCGGGTTTCTACGGAGCGCGAGATTGCGCAAAACCGCTGGCTTGGTGGCGACGCCGGCATCGCTGGCAAGAAGCCAGACGTATTGCTGCACCACGGCGGACAAGTCTGGCTCGTGGAAGTGGAGAAGAGCCGCAAGAATGCGAAGGAATATGCGCAACTGCTGCGGTGGCTGGCGCAGGTGGGCATCGACGCACTGCGCCCCTCAGGTCCTACGTTACTAGACAAGGGCCTGCACTGGGCGAAGGTCGTATTCGTCTGCACGCCAGCATTCCAAGCAAGGCTCTGCCGCGACCTTGCAGCAGCGGGTTGGAAAAAGAATGCAATCGACAGCATCATGATGTTCAAGCCGTCGCTATACTCTTTCGAGGACATAGCATTTTCATCTTGAGGTATGGGAGCGGCTTGGGTCGGTACCGCTCCGACAGCTTGATTCTCGTCCCGGCACAAATCTCGCCGGGCGCCCCGCCGGACGCGTCACCGACCCCGGCGGGGTTTTTCGTTTAAGGACCATATTCGACGCGCCACACCCCTGGCTGGAGGCCAGGCGCTGCTATCTGATATGGCTTTTGTCTCACGCGATGGTGTCGGGGACCAGCAGGCCGCTCTTCAAGCGCCGATAGTAGGTCGCCCGACTGACGCCTTGCGCGGCCCAAGGTTCGCCCTCGGCGGTGCGTGTCGCCGGGCGGCCGCCTCGTTTGCCGCGCGCGGACTGGATGGCTGAGAATTTTTCATCGCTGAACTGACGCCAGGTCCACCTCGCCACACTTCTCGACACGGCCTTTACTTCCGAAAATGACAGTGGGGGCGTGAAAACGTTGAGCTTTTCCGCTTGCCCGAGAACAGCGCGCTGCCAGTGCTCGGACGTAGCGGCATTACGCTTGTATTCCCTCACCCATTGGTATGACCAAGCGCGCAGCTCGTCGAACAACATGCAATTGCGGCCTAGCCCAAGCATTTCACGCGGCGCGCGGCGCTTGAGCAACTCCACATATTCGGCCAGTTCGCCAAGCTCATAGAGCCGATGAACCCACAGGGTGCGCCAAGCCTCGTGGAACGGATTTTTCGCGATGAGCCCGGCGTAGCCAGGGTCGGCACCCAGCTTCGCAAGGAACGCTTGCTGCACTGCCGCCGCATAGCGAATAGGAGCATCGCGCGCGGCATCGCTCATGCCGATAGGTGTCACAAGGCCGTAAAACAGATGGGCATGGGCATTCGCCGGATTGATGACCGTTAGCGTTGGCGGTGGCAGATTGGCCTTTTCCCAGGCGTATGCGGCACCTCGATAGTCGAGGTCAAAAATCAGCCACGCCACTTCGAGCGGTGCGTTGGGCTGGAGATGCCTGAACTGCAACGCGGTGGCAGTTGGGCGAACGACAAGTCCGCAAGTGAGGTCATTGGCACAGTATGGCCGGCGTGGAAGCCGAGCTTGAAAAATAGTGGAGGTATCCATCGGGGCTTGCGCCCCGGCGGTGCGTTACTTCAAAAATGTCCTTGTACTGCAAAATCCCCAATGGTTGTCCTCATGCGCATGCCGGGGCTTTTCTATCAGGTGGTTAATAGGCGCGCGCCGCCTACTGTCCGCGTGTTTGAACGCGGGGCCGGCAGATGTGCGAGTTGGAATCGACCGCCCGGTCCGCGCTTAAGCCAGCAGCGGGGTCGGGGAGGCAGGTAGTTGGTCTTGGCAAAATCAAGCGCGATGTAGTGCGCACGTTCGACGTCAGAAATCGCGTGATGGTTGGCC
>Ga0265780_10008701_pt1 | contig 12296 bp, 8 predicted proteins | sample P1T30metagenome_FD_192432 | JGI IMG/M metagenome (GOLD analysis project Ga0265780, IMG submission 192432) | Plant litter microbial communities from East Loma Ridge, Irvine, California - P1 T30 | ecosystem: Environmental > Terrestrial > Plant litter > Unclassified | place: USA: California... | reverse complement strand
GGGCGCCTCGCCGGCGGCCGGTGCCAGCAGGGTGCGCAGCACTGCCACGCCCCACTGGCGCCGGGCATGGGCACGAACCAGCTTATGGCGCTTTCCCAGCTCGTAGCGGGCTTTTATTACCTGAAAGCGCACTTCCCGCAAACGCTGCTGCAAGGCTACGATATCGAGACCACCAGACAGCTCAGGCAACGCAGCCGGGGCAGCCGTCGCCCACGCGGGTGGCTCCGGGCCGAGGCCCCCATCAGCCGGCGGCATCAGCCACTCCAGGAGCCGCAACCTACGCGACGCGACGACTGACCACGCATTACGCCCGGCTTCGACGTGGCCCACCTGCGCCGCCGTCACGCCCAGAAAGCGCCCCAGTTCGGCCTGCGTCAGGCCAAAATGGGCCCGCAAATCCGCATCGGGAGCATTAGAATAGAGAGACCGACGGGGCATGGCGACAAGCAGTAAGGCCTGTTGACTAGGATTCGGGCCGGCCGGAGCAACGAATCCTAGCTATCAACTAGGATTCGTTCTTTTTATTTTATCGAATCCTAGTGGCCGGCTAGGATATACTTTTTTGATTTCATCAAATCCTAGTGACTGGCTAGGATATTCAACTTGCGGATTATTGAATCCTAGCGCCAGCAGGGTGGTGCCCCATTGGTACGAGTTACGCGGGCCTCAGCCAAGCAGTGGTTGTCAACAAACACCGAGGAATCGATTCAGCTTTTGTTCGACCACTTCCCGATTTTTCGGCTCGAAATACTCGATATTATCAAGTAGAAGCCTGAATAAAGCTTCAGCGCGGCCCGGCAGATGCGAAATGTTGCTAGCCTGCTTGCAGTCATCAACAACAATGGCCCAGAACGTGCCGGATTCGGCCGGATGTCCTTTGAGAAATTGTTGGTGCGTGGAAGGGTCAAAGGTTTTCAACAGCTGTGCTACCCGGGTAAACTCGTCTTCACTTACCACCACTACCGAAGTATACATGTCTGCGGCATCTGCCTGCCGAGGCGCACTTGTGGTTAGTATCAAGCCTCCGACAGGCTTGTCCTGAATTCCTATGTGGGTAATAGAGATTTGTTTCACACAGGCCGTTTGCTCCGCAGGTTCGGCTTTTTGCTCGGCAGGCGTGCAAGAAGCGGCGCACAAGGCGACCAGAAGCAGGTATTTCAGCATAGCGCGGGTAGTCTTTAAAAAGGCAGCAACGACCTATTTCGAGCGTTAGTATTCGCCCGTGCTCCCTCAACTGGCGCGAGTTACGTTGCGCTAAACCCGCGCCAGTTGAGGGTGTGTTACCACCCCACGATTATGATTCCATCCAAAAAATAAAGGACATATCAGCGGTATCTGGTGCCAATAAATCTCCGTTGGCAAACCAATCAAGATGAAAATGTTCGCCAGGAATAAGGTTCTCCAGACTCTCCAGGAAGCTTCCTAATTTCTGAAATGCTTGCGAGTCTCCTACAAGCCTGAACTCCGCGTCAATTACCTGTACCGTAATCAATCCATTAGATTGTTCTAGCAGCACTGTTGACAAGAACTCCATCTTCCTTGGAAAATAAGCGTTAGGCTCGCTCTTCAACAGGAGTATGCTAGTCGTATTTTTAGATAAATGGTCTGCAAGAGCCGTGAATGCAGATGCATTGCCCGAAATATTGATTTCAACTCCTTCTTGCGGCTCACTTATATTAATGGCGATTTCGGACATATGTTGCTATAGTCTATGGGTGACAACCTCCGCTCTCTGCTCCTCTCTACTCTTTCGGAGTTGCACTCCGAAAGCCCCCTGCCGGGGCCTTGTAGTCCCCCCAAACGCTCCCCAATGCACACCACACGGGCAGCGTGCAACGCTGCAGCAGGCCGCCTTTCGGAGTATAACTCCGAAAGAACTTTCTACTCCACCCGCATCACGCGCAGGTAGTCCAGCATGGCTTGGTTCACTTCGCCGTTCATGTTTTGGTTAGCGGGCTCGTAGGCGAGCGTGAGGGGGTGCGTGCCTTTTTCGAGGCGCACGAGGATGGGGTTTGAGAAGCCCCAGTTGCTCCATTCCTCCACGCCGCGCTGGGGCAGCACCACGGTGCCCAGCAGCTCGGGGCCGCGCCGCAGGGTGCGGATGGCGCATTTGTTGTTGGTGTTGATGGGGCCGTTGCCGTTGGCGTAACGGAAATCGACGGCGTAGAGGCCGGTTTCGGGCACCGTGACGGGGATGGTGAGGGCCTTGTTTTTGGCGGGCGTGATTTCGACGAAGCCCTTGCCGGTGTAGCCTTTGTAGGGCAGCGCGGCTTTGGGGGCCACGGTTTCGAGTTGGATTTGGACAAGCCGCTGACCTACTCCGCCGGAAGAACCTAATGGGATTTCGATTATGCCGAGCGGTTCACTGGCGAAGGACTCGCGGCCGGCATCGTCTACGGCCACCACTTGGTACACAGCGAAGGGACTGGCGGGCACAGAGTAGTCAGTGGTTTCGTATTCGGTGGTTTTGATGGTGGTGATGAGCTGGCCGTTTTTCAGCACCTGAAACTCTTCGGCTTCTTCGGTTTTGGTCCAGGTCAGGCGGCCTTTTGTGAGGGTGACGGTGGGCGTTTCGGGCGCCACGCGGTCGGGCACGCGGTTCACGGGCTGGGGCGCGGGCGCCACGCTACTGAGTGCAATCACGACCTTGTGCCGCCCGCTGAGGCCGGCCGAAATGGCGGCATCGGGCAGGGGCTGGCCGTCGAGGGTGATGTTGGCAATCTGGTTGCCGAAACCGGTCATCTCCACATCCAGCACGGCCTTGCGGTAGCGGAAGCCATCGAGCCGGCGCTGCCCCGCAAACGCCTGCGGCACAAAGGGCCGGAACACCAGCTTGTCGCCCTGGTACTGCAGCCCAAACAGCACCTTGTACACCAGACTCAAGCTGCCCGAGAGGCTCCAAAGCATGTTGCTGCTGTTGATTTGGGTGCCCGCGAAGTCGCCGTTGCGGGCCACGAAGTTTTCCTTATTGGTCAGAAACAGCGCCGCCGGCCGGTAGATGGCGGCCATGCCTTCGGTAAGTGCCGCCTCGTTGCCCACTTTGGCGGCGGCCAGGGCCCAGAAGCTCTGCACGAAGGGCCACACGGCGTCGTTGTGGTAGGGCGGCAGGCCCGGAATCTGCGGATAGATGCAGGAAATGCCGTAGGGCGTGGTGGGAGTCTTGCTCACCACCTGCTGCGCCCGCTCCCCCTCGGCCACGCCGAAGAGCACGCACAGGGCCTCGCCCAGCGCCTCGGCCCGGGGCGAGAGCACCAGGTGAGTGCGGCCGTAGAGGTACTGGCCGTAGTAGCCCCTATCGGCCTGCCAGAGGTGCTGGTTGATGCCGAACTTAATGGCTTCGGCCTGGCGCTTGTGCTGGGCGGCCACGCCGGGCTGGCCGAGCTTGGCGGCCATTTGGGCCAGCACGATGTTGGCCTGGTAGTGCACGGCGTTGGTGCCCAGGTTTTCACTCTGGTAAATGTCCACGGGCTGCATCCAGCGCGGGTAGGTTTGCTCGCGCCAGTCCAAGAATGAGGACTCGCCGCGCACCAGGCCGGTGGCCGGGTCGTAGGCGTTCTGCACATCGTCGGCAATGCTTTGCTTGATGATGGGGAACACCTTGCGCAGCCAGGCCTCGTCGCCGGTGGCCTGGTAGATTTCCCACGCCGCCGTGGCCCAGATAATGCGGTCCGTCGAGCACGGATAAGCGCCGCCCGTGCCCGTGTCCTGGATGATGCGGCCGCTCGGGCTCACCTTGCGCAGCAGGCTGTTCATGGCCACTTTGGGCTGCAGCGAAGCCTGCGCCAGGATGATGCTGTAGCTCACGTCGCGCGTCCACACGCCGGCCCACTCCTTGCCCGTGCGGAAGGTGCTGTCCGGCTCCACGGCGCGCCGGGCTTCTTCCAGGGCCAAATTGTAGAGCGCATCGGCCAGCGGATAGTCAGAATTATACTGCGGAAAATCAGCGGTTTTAATGCTTTTCTTCCAGCTCTGCGCGGTGGTTTTGACGGCGGCGGGCTGGTTTAGTGTCAGCGTCACTTCGTAGATGCCGTCGCCGTCGGCGTCTTTCATTTCCAGCTCGGGCTTGTTCACCAGGTTGTCGAAATCCCAGCTCAGTGGCGCGGTGCCGCCGGCAATATAAACGTGCTTGAAATCCTGCTGGTACAGCTTGTCGCCCTTGAAGGTGGTGTAGAAACCGTCTTTCTTAAAGGCAGCCAGCACCGGCCGCAAATCCAGCCGAATGGTTACGGGCGTGTTCGGGGCCAGATAGGTAGTAGCGGTGGCCGACGTCGCATCGGTGTAGCGCTGGCCGAAGACGATGGGCGGCGTCTCCACAGGGCCGCCGCCCGGCCGGGGCACGGCCACAAGCAGGTGGTTCAGGCCCGGCGCCATCTCGTTGTCCTTGCCGTTGATGCTGAATTTGAACTCGACCCGGGGGCTCTGCTGGTCGTTGGCGGGGCTAACGTAATTCGAAACCAGCTCGGTGCTGGAGAGGGCGCGGGCTTCGTACTTGCCCTGCACTACTTTATCGGCGTACAGCGTGTATGCGTCGGATTGCCAGAGAGGAGTTTGCACAACGGGAGCAATAGTAGCCACGGCGGGCTTCTGCGTTTGGCAGGCACTGAAAAGGCCGAGGGAGAGCAGGAAGCCGGTGGCGAGAACAGGAGATTTCATCAAGGAGATAAGCGGCGAAAATGGCGCGGGCACGCAAATTACGGGGTTTTCATCCCGGCAGGCGGGCCGTATAAGAAGGAGAATACGTTGTTACTCTCCGCCAAGACTATATGAAACGCCCACTGCTTTCGGCTTTTGCCCTGCTTCTGTTCCTGCTCTTCGCCCTTAGCGCCCAAACGCCCAAATCCGTGTCCTTAGAACAAACCCTGCGCAACAGCCGCTGGAAGAAACGCGTGCTGCTCATCGCCGCGCCTTCAGTGGAGCAAGCTGATTTCACCACCCAAAAGGCGTTGCTGGCAGCTAGCAAAGCCGATTTAGATGAGCGTGATTTCCTGGTGCTGGAGGTTTTATACCACCAGCTTCCGGCTGCTGACCTCCGGTTTCTAGCCGAGAAACTTGGGGTGCAGTCGCCAGGCTTTGCCGCCGTGCTCATCGGTAAAGACGGTGGGGTGAAAGAGAAAAGCAGCCGCCCCATTCCGCCCGCCGACCTGTTCGGCACCGTGGACAAAATGCCCATGCGGCGCCAGGAAATGCGCAAGAAATGATAGGCAGCGTGCCGGTGGTGCCCCTACCCCAGCGACTTCGTGAATCCTACTTTGATTTTCAGCTGGAAGTCGGCAATAACCTTGAAAATCTCCTTCAGCGTTACCTGCTCTACCTTGGTCAGGCTCTTGGGGTCGAGGAAATTATCGGGCACCACGTTGTCGCTGATGATTTGAACGGCCTGCTTTTTCAGGCGCACGCCCATGAGGTAGTAGTAGGCCTGCAGCAGCTCCTGGGTTTCGCGCTCGGTGAAGACCCCGAGCGTTTTCAGCGCGTCGAGGCGCTCGCCGGTATTGGTGGCGAAAATGCGGTGCTTGAGGGCGTACATGCGCACCAAATCGACGATGGGCGACATGGTGCGCTTGAGGTTGAACACCTGCTGCGAGCCATGCGTGAAAGTGCGGATGTTGTTGAAGAACGTGAGCGGCGGCTCGTATTGGAGCGCATTCACGGCCATGTAGTGGAAAAAGCGGTCGACCGGCTTTTGCAGCTCCACAGCCAGGAACGCGTGCAGCTCGTCCATGATGGTGGCGTCGCCGTAGAGGTAGCGGCAGTCAAACGACGCGGCGAACTGCATGCCGGTTTCGGGGTTCGAATCGGTCATCCATTCCACGTAGTTGCGCTTCCAGTGCGAGAGCGAGTGCGTCCACTTCGGATTTTTGGCCATGAAGCCGCCCTCGCAGTAGCTGAACCCGATTTCGTTGAGTTGGTCGCTCACCATTTCGGCGAACTTCAGGAAGTAGTCGCGCACCAGCTCGCGGTGTTCGTTGGCCTTATCCTCATAAATAATGGCGTTGTCCTGGTCCGTGAGCAGGGTTTGCTCCTTGCGGCCCTCGCTGCCCAGCACCATGTACACGAACTTGGCCGGCGGCGGGCCCAACTCGGCAATGGCGCCCTCAATCACTTTCAGCGCGATGGTATCGGATACCGTGGTGATGACCTGGTTCACGATTTCAGGCTTCACGCCGCGGTTCAGAAGCTGGTACACCATTTCCGGGACTTGCTCCCAGCGGCGCTTCAGCTCGGGCACGGCCTGGGCCTGCTTCACCGACTGAATGAAGATAAACGGCGACTCGGCTTGGTCATCGGTCAGCAGCTTGTTGCGGCTGATGTAGCCCACGTACTCGCCATCGGTTTCCACCAGCAGGTAGCGCGTCTTGGTCCGGAACATCAGCAGGATGGCCTCATACACAAACGCCCGCGAGCTGATGCTCACAATGGGCGTGTCGATAATAGTTTCGACCGGCTCGCGGGCATCGGCCAGCCGGGCAACCACTTTGTCGCGCAGCGTGATGTCGGTGACGTACCCGATGACGTGGCCATCCACGTCGGCGTTGGTGATGAAATAGCAGCTGGTGCGGGCCTCGGCCATGCGCCGCGCCACTTCCTGAATGGGCGTGTAGGCGGCGCACAGCACCACCGGACGCAGCTCCAGCGTTTCAATGCGGCGCGAAAACAGTTGGTCTGAAGCCAGGTAGCTTTGGTTGGAGCTGGTGGCGGGCCGCACAAAATGCGCGTACTCCTCATTCAGCATCCGTTGCCCGTAGCGAGCCGTGAAGAAATGGAAAAACGCTTCGTAGCCCTGGCACAGCGCCAGAAACTCGCGCCGGTGCAGGAAATACACCCGGGTATTCTTGCGAGCCAGCACCGTGCGGAGCGACTTTTTCTTATTCAATAGCAGTGAAATACCGCCGTAGCAGTCGCCCCGACGGCTGTGCTCCACCACGCGCCGGTTTTGCTGGCTGTCGTAGAAAAACGTCTCGTATTCGCCCTCCACAATAATGTCGAGTCCTCGCAGCTTAGTCGCATCCTGGTAGTAAATAATGGCCTCGCGAGGGTGGCGTACTTCTTCCAGCGCCTCGGCCACTTCGGCCAGCACGTCTTCGGGCAGGCGGTTGAAGGGCGTGACGGTGCGAAGAAAATCAAGCTTTTCAGACATGGAACAAGGCAGTGGTGGGACAGTAAAGTTAGAACGGCAGGCAGAACGTTATCCTAAACTGCGCGCAGAAGCCACCCGCAAGGTGCTTCGCGCTGCCTAACATTCTTTTTATCGCACCAGCCTATTGCTCCTACTCACGCAATGAGCAGAAAGGCCAGCAGTACCAGCAGCACCGTTCCGACCAGCAGCCACGGGGCCACGCCAATCTGGAGCTTTCGGGCGGCTGTCATGGGTTGTTTGAGCCCCACAGGTGGGCCCTGCTGGGCAATGGTATCGTCGGTGATGGTGCCTTGCCGGCGCATTTCGAAGAAGCACCGGGCCGCCGCACGGGTGTCAACCAAGGCATCATGCGCATTTTCGAGAGGCTCGTGAAACAGCCGTTCATACAACTCGCCCAGGCGCAGAAAGCCCTGCGTGGAGTGGCGCAGCAACGGCCCCGTGGCCCGCATGGTGCAGAAGGTGGGCAGGCCCAGCATAGGATTGGTGAGCCCGGCGCGGTGGAACCCCACCCCCACCATGTGAAAATCGAGTTGCATGAAATGGGCCACCACCAGCGGCTTGTAGTGCTGCAGGTCGCGGTGCAGCAGTTGCATCACGGCGTGGCGCGACTCGCCTTTTTCGCGCAGAAATTCCAGCGTGAGGCCGTGCACGTTGCCCGAAGCCGGGTCCATGTCGTAGTCGTTGGGCTGGATGTAATGATTTTCAACCTTTACCTCCTGGCCATCGCGGGTATACACTACCCAGGCAATCTGCGCAATGTGCGGCCAATTGTTGCGGCTGGAATACGGTTTATTCCAATCGCGGGGTATGCCCGAAGTTTCGGTATCAACAAACAGCAAGTAGTCTCTCACAGCGCAGGCAGCAGGTCGGAATCAGATTAACAAAAATCGACAGGAATTAGCTGCATTCTTGTGCTTCTGCGAGGAAAAATAGTACGGACCGCTTTCCCGCACACTTAGGTACACGGAGCCGAAGCATGGCGCTCTATTACGCCTTCTTTCTTGCCTGCTGCGGCCCAAACGATGATTCCCGCGTCATCAGCTTGGGCTGAATGACAATTTTGCGAGGCTCGATGTCGTGGCCGCGCTCCTGCACCATTTCCAGGAGCAGGTGCATAGCGGCTTGGCCCATAGGCTCGCAGCACTGGTCTACGGAGGTGAGTTTGGGCTCGGTAAGGGAGCAGAAGCTCTCGTTGCTGAAGCCAGCCAGCGCAATGTCCTGGGGGATGCGCAAGCCCCGCTCTTTCAGCACCAGCATGGCGCCCACAATGGTGAAATCACTGGCCGAAAAGACGGCGTCGGGCGGGTTGGGCAGGGCCAGCAGCTGCTTCATGCCCACGTCGCCGTCTTCCTGCCACATATCACTAAAAATGACCAGCTCTTCTTCTACTGGCAGCCCGTACTCTTCCAGGGCTTTGCGGTAGCCGCCGAAGCGGTTGATGTAAATCTGGAGGTGCTGCGGCCCCCCGAAGTGAGCAATGCGGCGGCGGCCCTGCTCCAGCAGGTGCTTTGTGGACTGGTAGCCGCCCTGAAAGTCGTCGAGCTCCACGGCGTTGAACTCGTTGCTGTTCAGAATGCGGTCGAAAAACACCAGCGGAATATCGCGCTTCTTAATCTTGTCGAAGTGCTTGAAATCGTGCGTAGGACGCGCAATTGATACCATAATGCCATCGACCTGGGCATTTATCATTGTGTCGACATTCTTCTGCTCCTGCTCGTAGTCTTCGTTCGATTGGCAGAGCAGCACGTTGAAGCCGGCCTTGTTGGCTACGGCCTCCGCGCCCTTCATCACCTGCGAAAAGAAGTGCCCATCGATGTGCGGCACAATCACGCCGAGCGTATTGCTACGGCCCTTGCGCAAAGCCGCAGCCAAGTGGTTGGGCTGGTAGTTAAGTTCCTCGGCCAGCTTCCACACCCGCTCACGAGTGGCGGCGCTAATGCGGGCATGGCCGCTCAAAGCCCGCGAAACCGTGGAAACAGCCAGGTTCAACTCTTTGGCAATGTCCGAAATAGAAGCGCGCTTGTGGGTCAAGTCGAGAATGCGTTGGTGAGAGAGACGTCAAATGTAAATAACAAGCTCGTTATGCCGAATAGTTGTCAATGCCATGGCTGTTCAAGCACACCCAAGCCATCATGCAGTACGGAGCCGAAGCATCTCTCCCGCAGCAGTAAATCGAGTTACTTGCGCAGGGGAAATGCTTCGGCTCCGCAGGACAGCCTTTTGTTTATTCTGCCGGTACGCCTCTGTAATGCACTTCCGACTGCTCACGCAGGCGGCCGGCGCTGAATTCCGGCGTCACGTCACGTTGCGGGTCGCCCAGCATCTCGTAGCCCACCATGAACTTGCGCACCGTGGCCGAGCGCAACAGCGGCGGGTAGAAATGCATGTGCAGGTGCCACTCTGGGTGCTCTTGGCCATCGGTCGGGCGCTGGTGCAGGCCGGCGGAATAGGGGAAACTGATGTGGAATAGGTTGTCGTAGCGGATGGTGAGGCGGCGGATAATGTCGGCCAGGGCGTCACGCTCATCAGATGTGAGCTGGGTTACGTCCTGCACCGGACGGCGGGCAATGACGATGGTTTCGAATGGCCAAACCGCCCAGAAGGGCACCAGTACCACAAAATGCTCGTTTTCGATGACGACCCGCTCCTTTTTCTCCAGCTCAAGTTGCAGGTAATCGGCCAGCAGGGTGCGGCCGTGCTCCTGAAAATAGGCCAGCTGCTGTACCGTTTCCTTGGCGGGCTCGCCCGGCACAGTGCGCTGGGCCCAAATCTGGCCGTGTGGGTGCGGGTTTGAGCAGCCCATCATCGGGCCCTTATTCTCGAAAATCTGCACGTAGTTGATGTCCGGCTTGGCCCCGAGGGTCTGGAACTCCGTCACCCACAAATCCACCACTTTGCGGATGGCGGGCGTGGTCATCTGGGGCAGCGTGAGGTCGTGGCGCGGCGAGAAGCAGATAACGCGGCAAATGCCCGACTCCGCCTCGGCCCGCAGCAATCCGCCTTCGTTGATGCCACCGGTGGGCACGTCGGCCGTCAGGGCCCCGAAGTCGTTGTCGAACACGAACGTATCGGTGTACTTGGGGTTTACATGGCCGCCCACGCGGGTATTGCCGGGGCAGAGGTAGCAGGTGGGGTCGTAGGCGGGACGGTTTTCCTGCTCCGTTTCCTCCTGCTGGCCCTGCCAAGGGCGCTTGGAGCGGTGCGGCGAGACAAGCACCCATTCGCCGGCCAGGGCGTTGAAGCGGCGGTGCGGGTGTTCGGTGGAATCGAAGGAAGCCATAGGTTTAGTTGTCTTTAGGTTTTATAACAACGGTCATGCTGAGCGCAGCCAAAGCATCTCTACCGCAGTAGTAAATCTGATTACTTGCGCGGTAGAGATACTTCGACTGCGCTCACTCAGCATGACGGCCTTTATTTATTGAACGTCATGCAGCCATCACCCCTACCCCATCCACAATCGTGGTCTGGTAGGTTTCGAGCTTCAGACCAAATTTCTCTTCGTACACCTTGCTCACGCTGGCGATGAATTCTTCCACTTTATCGGGGGCTACCAGGTTGATGGTGCAGCCGCCAAATCCTCCTCCCATCATGCGCGAGCCGTACACGCCAGGAACCGCGCGGGCGGCTTCCACCAGCACATCGAGCTCGGCACAGCTCACTTCGTAGTCGTCGCGCAGGCCAGCATGTGAGCCATACATCTCCTTGCCAAAACCGGCTAGGTCGCCGGCATTGAGGCAATCACAGGCCGTTATCACACGGGCATTTTCCTGCACCACGTAGGCGCACCGACGGTACACAGTCGGTCCCAGTTCGTCGCGGTGGGCTTCGAGCTGCTCCATGGTTGCATCGCGCAGACTCGCCACGTCGGGATAGTGCCGCTGTAGCACCGAAACGCCATGTTCGCACTCCTGACGCCGGGTGTTGTATTCGGAGCTGGCCAGGCTGTGCTTCACGCCCGAGTTGCAGAGCACGATGCGGACGGCTTTGGTGTCAAAGGGAAAGTACTCGTAGTCGAGCGAGCGGCAGTCGAGGCGCACCACTTGGCCATCGCGGCCGAATAGACTGGCAAACTGGTCCATGATGCCGCACTGCACGCCGGCGTAGGTGTGCTCGGCAAATTGTGCGATGCGGGCCAGCTCCATTTTCTCCAGGCTGGTCTTGAGGAAGTGGTTGAGGGCGAAGGCAAGCCCGCACTCGACGGCGGCCGATGACGACATGCCTGCTCCCATGGGCACGGTGCCGGCAAACACGCAGTCGAAGCCCGGCACAGCGTGGCCGCGCAACTGGAATTGGGCAGCCACCCCCAACAGGTAGTTGGCCCAGTGCGTGTCGCTGGGACTGATTTCGGCAGCATTGGCCAGCTCGAAATTCTCGCCCAGGTCGTGGGCCACCAAGCGAATTTTTTCGGAGCCGTTCAGGCCCACGGCGAAAGTCATTTCCTTGTCAACAGCAGCTGGCAGCACGAAGCCCGCGTTGTAGTCGGTGTGCTCGCCAATGAGGTTTACGCGGCCGGGCGCCCGCACCAGCAAGGGCTCATAGCCGAAACGTTGTTGGAAATCAGCCTGAATGGTTTGGGCCAGGGACGAGGACATAGGAAACAGCTGGATGAAGGGATGATAACCGGGGGGCAAGCTACACAAACAGCTTACGCAATGCCGCGAGAAAAGTCCCGCTGAGCGGTTGAGGCCCGAAAATTACTACCAAAATTTCCAGTTGCGCAAACGTTTGCCCAAATCTATCTATCCCGTACCTTCGCCTCCCCGTTAAGATTCATCTCCATTCATTACTCAGCTATACCATGTTCAGGCGTCTGCTGTTTTTATCGCTCCTTGGCTACCTAGCCCTTCCATTGCACGCGCTGAGCGCCATGGCCCAAAAAGCCCCGGCGGAACATAGAGGTGACGTTTTTGTGGATAACAAGGGCGTATTGCGCTGGCAACAAGGCAAGCAAGAGGTGGCCCTGTTTGGGGTGAACTACACCACCCCATTTGCCTATTCCTACCGGGCGCTTCAGAAGCTGGGGGTGAGCCATGAACAGGCCATGCGGCAGGACGTATACCACCTGGCCCGGCTGGGCGTCGACGCTTTTCGGGTGCACGTATGGGATGTGGAAATCACCGACACGGCGGGCAACCTGCAGGCGAATGAACACCTGCGGCTG
>Ga0265780_10008700_pt1 | contig 12296 bp, 3 predicted proteins | sample P1T30metagenome_FD_192432 | JGI IMG/M metagenome (GOLD analysis project Ga0265780, IMG submission 192432) | Plant litter microbial communities from East Loma Ridge, Irvine, California - P1 T30 | ecosystem: Environmental > Terrestrial > Plant litter > Unclassified | place: USA: California... | reverse complement strand
CGCAGCGATTGATAATATCAACCTTTCGGTTGTACCGTGCCCGGCTCCAACAAACGTTGCTGCCAGTAACCCAACACAAAACGCAGGAACGTTTACATGGGTGTCTCCAACATCGGCTGCACCAACTTTTGATTATTATTTATCAACAACCAATACTGCACCAACAACTGCAACCACCCCAACTGGCAATCAGGCAGCTGTTACATACACAAATAACACACTTAGCCCATCTACAACATATTATTTTTGGGTAAGGAGCAACTGTGGCGATGGTACCAGTATATGGGTTGGCCCTGCAGTACTGCAAACAACACAAATACCGGCAACTCTTGATTTTGAAGAAGATTGGGAAGATAACGGCACCGGTTGGACTATTGCTAACGGTACACAGCCTAACCAGTGGGTAGTGGGTACCGCTACAGCTAACAGCCCTACACACTCTTTATATATTTCTAACAATGGTGGCGTTACTAATGATTATACAAACGATGTAAACTCAGTAGTACACGCTTACAGGGATATAACCATTCCTGCCGATGCCGTTGAGGTTAATCTAAGTTTTGACTGGAAGAACCTTGGCGAAACAGGTTGGGATTTTATAAGGGTATGGAATGTACCAACATCATTTGTACCTACACAGGGCCAGATGATAACAGCCTCGGCAGACCGTTTCCAGATAGGTGGTAACTTTGTAGGAAACGATAACTGGACAACTTATTCTAATACCTTTACCGTTAGTGCTTATGATGGCACAGCCAGAAGGTTTATATTTGAATGGCGAAACGATACAAGTGGTGGATCTCCTCCTCCCGGAGCGGTAGATAACATCAACATTTCGTTAGTTACTTGTCCGCAGCCTATTACGTTAACGGCTTCGGCTACAGATGTAGTTGCTACATTAAACTGGGTACCTACAGGTACTGAAACCGCGTGGGAAGTATATGCTGTACCAACAGGCCAGCCTGCTCCTACTGCTGCAACTGTTGGTATATCTGCCGATACGCATCCGTTTGATATTGATGTAAATTCATCTACAACGTACCAGTATTATGTAAGGGCAGTGTGTTCTGATACAGATAAAAGTTTCTGGTCGGGTCCTGTGTCATTTACTACAGCGATTGGTAATAACGAGTGTACAGGCGCTACCACCTTAACTGTAAACCCTACCGATGCTTGTGCTGTTACAACACAAGTGCTATTTACAGGTGCTACGGCATCTACAACAGGAACGCTTTGTGCTAACACAGTAAACGGCGCCGATGTTTGGTACCAGTTTACTGCTACAGAGCAGTACCACAGCATTGCGCTGTCTAACTTTACAGGTACGGCCCAGCCAATTGTACTTTCTGTTTATGATGGTACGGTTTGTACTGCACTTGGCGACCCAATTTATTGCAGCCTAAATAATGTTATAAATGCCACGGGCTTAACTCCCGGTAACGTTTATACGGTAAGGGTTACAATTGCACAGGCTTCTCCAAGCCTTACCACAGGGTTTAACTTGTGTGTTAATACACCACAATTAAACGGTGGTCCAAACGCATCACAATGTCAAATTGTTACTGTAAATGCAGGATTTGAGCTACCGGATATCTCCGGGCCTTATCCCCCGCTTATCAGCGACTATACTATACCGGGCTGGAGGACAACAGCAACCGACCATATGATTGAGGTATGGCCGGATCCTAACTTTGAAAACATCCCTGCTTACGAAGGTGAGCAGTTTATAGAGCTTAACGCTAACCAGGTATCGGGTGTTTACCAGGATTACAATACTCCTGCCCAAGGAACTGTGTTTAGCTACAGCTTTGCACACCGTGCCCGTACTATCACAAGCCAGCCGGCTACCGATGTTGTTCAGCTACAGGCAGGCCCTCCACAAGGTCCGTTTGTAAATGTTGGCCCTCCGGCATCTGCAACAAACACGGCTTGGGTTGTTAACACAGGTACTTACACAGTACCGGCAGATCAGCCTGTAACACGATTTATATTCCAAGCAGTATCTGCGGGTAACGGTAACCCAACGGTTGGTAACTTCTTAGATGCTATCAGCTTTACCGCGAACAACGGCGTAATAGCATTCCAGGAAGATGTTGATTGTGATGATAACATTGCAGAGGTTGAGGCTTCGGGCGCCGGTGTATGGTCTGCGGATGCCGATAACCCATCCATTACTACATTTGCCGATGCTAATAGTAATACAACTACTATTTCAGGATTTACGGTTTCGGGCGACTATAACTATACATGGACTACTGAGTTTTGTAGTGCCGACATTACCATTACTTATACGGGTGGTGGAATTGCTGCTCCGGTTGTACAGGATATTGCATATTGTGAAGGCGATGTAGCCACACCACTTACAGCAACAATCTTACCGGGCAACACTGTTAACTGGTATACAGCTGCTACGGGTGGCACGCCACTTGCAGGTGCTCCAACACCGGATACATCTGTTGCAGGTGTGTATACCTTCTATGTAAGCCAAACGCAGGTAAACTGCGAAAGCCCAAGGCAGCCAATTGTTGTTACGGTTAACGAATTGCCAACTGCACCGGTTGCTACAGATGTTACGTACTGCCAGGATGCAGTTGCTACACCGCTTACTGCAACTGCTGATATGGGCAATACACTAAAATGGTATACTGTTGCTAATGGTGGTACTGAACTTGCTGGTGCTCCTACCCCTATAACTACAGCTACAGGAACTACGGTTTACTATGTGAGCCAGCAAACGGCTTTAGGCTGCGAGAGCGAAAGGACAGCTATCGCGGTTACTGTTAACCCTACTATTACACCGGTTACGGCATTTACATTGCCTGCAAGTGTTTGTAGCGCCGATGCAAACCCGGTAATTGCTTATGATCCTGCCTTTACCCAGGGAGGTACTTATACAATAGCGCCTTCAACAGGCCTTGTGTTAGATACCACTACAGGTACTATAGACCTTGTTGCAAGTACTCCGGGTACGTATGCAATAACTTATGGTATTGTTGCTGATCCTGCAAATTGTATCGTAGCATCTTCAACAACTGTAAACATTACAATTACAGCTACCGCTGTACTTGTTACTGAGTTTGATTTTAATGACCTGTACTGCTCCGGCACAATAGCTTTACCGGCTACTGCTCCAAGCTTTACAACCGGTGGTACATTTACAGGCACACCGGGCCTTGTTATAAACGCAGCAACAGGCGAAGTTAACCTTGCGCTAAGTACACCGGGAATACATACGGTAACATATACTATTGCTGCAAATCCTTCGGCATGTAATGCGGGCGGAACCTTTAGCGACACCTTTAGTGTTGGTAACGAAATTCCGTTTACTATTGAAGGTAACTGTATTGATAACAGCTATGTACTATCGGTTGTATTTGACGATGAAACGTTTGATGACAGCACTGTAACCTACCAGTGGACCACTTTAGAAGGTACTCCTGTAGGCACAGACAGCCCTGAATTTAACGCAACGCAATACATTAATGCTACTACAGCTACCGAGACGTTCCCCGTTACATTTGTACTAACAATTAATAACGGAGGCTGTGATAGTGCTGTACCAGTTGAAGTAAAAAGTATTGCCTGTACAATACAGAAAGGTATATCGCCTAACAATGATGGTAAAAACGATAGTTTCGACCTTACTTCGCTTGGTGTTAAAAAACTAAGCATCTTTAACCGTTACGGTAAAGAGGTTTATGTTAAATCTAATTACGAATCTGAGTGGTTTGGCCAAACTAATAGTGGCGACGAATTACCTACAGGTACGTATTACTATGTTATAGAACGCACCGGCGAAAGCATAACCGGTTGGATATACATAAACAGGCAGGATAACTAAAAAATAATCTTGCTTTTATAACAGGCCGGCCCCGCAATGCGGGGCCGGCTTTTTGCATATTATTTAATAACTATATAAATATTTAATAATTCAATAATGACGTAACGTTTACATCATAATTTTTTGTTAAAGATTTAATAAAACAGCCTTAAACCCAGCACAATATTTTATAGGTAAGCATACCTTTGCTGTAAATCATCAATCAGCTATATGGAAAGAAAAATTACTACTAAAATTACTGCGTTATTATTTACATTGCTAATTAGCTGCCTTAGTTATGCACAGCCTTGTGCCACTACTGGCATAACTGCATTTGCACCTACTTCAGGTCCCGCAAGTACAGTGGTAACAATAAGCGGTACAGGTTTTCAAAATGGCAGTGGTGTAAGCGCCATTTTATTTAACGGATTTACTTCATCAGGCTTTACTGTAGTTTCTAACACCCAGATAAAGGCTGTGGTGCCCCAAAATGCAACATCGGGAGCTATAAGCGTTGTCATGAGCGACTGTACTGCAACAACACCTATCCCTTTTACGGTGTTTAGCTCCACTTGCCCTGCCCTTCCCGGTAATGACTTTTCTGCTCAGCCACTAAGCCAGGCCATTTGCGAAGGTTCAGACGCCCAATATACCGCGTCATCTAACAGCGGTGCAGGTCTTACCTACCAATGGAAAATGTTAATTACGCCGGGCACATGGGTATCACTATTCGATGATGCTATTTTTTCTGGCACAAATACTCCAACACTTAGCTTAACTAATACTCCGGCAACCTATAATGGAGCGCAATTTTATTGCGAGTCGACCTCAGCTACATGTATTTTGGTGAGTAACGCTACGCAACTTACGGTATCGTCTTTACCTGTTGTAGTGATGCTGCCCACACAACCCAACTGCCTTATACCAACAGGCAGCCTAATCATTATGCCGCTTGTAGGCGATAACTTATCCTACAGTATCAATGGCACCGATTTTCAGTCGCTTGCGTTATTCAGCAACTTAACCCCGGGTAGTTATTTGCTTACGGTAAAAACATCGGCAGGTTGCACAACAGCCATGCCATTTACTATAAACACTGCTCCACAACTACCTGCTGTAGCAAACGTTACCGTAACCCAACCCGATTGCAATGGCGTAACAACAGGGAGTATTATCGTAAATTCTCCCATAGATTTAGGATTAACCTACAGCATAGACGGTATTAACTTTCAAAGTGGTACTACTTTCAATAACCTCGCACCAGGCACGTATACTGTAACGGTATCAACAGCTTTAGGATGCGTTTCGATATCATCTACGGTAACCATTAACCAAGCTCCCACCCCCCCTGTGGCAGCTACAACTGTAGTTGCTCAACCGGATTGCGATACCCTAACAGGAACAATAACTATTACTGCTCCAATAGGCGCAGGACTAACCTATAGCATCGACGGAATTAATTTCCAAAATGGAACTACATTCGCAAATCTTTCTCCGGGTCAGTATAACGTTAATGTTCAGGGTACAGGCGGATGTACATCGCAATCGGTGCCGGTAACAATAAACGCAGCACCAATAGCTCCGGCTGTTGCAACAACAACAGTTATACAACCAACTTGTACTGTAACAACCGGAACGATAACAATTACCTCGCCTTTAGGGTTAGCCTACAGTATTGATGGAATTAACTTCCAAAATGGAACCACGTTTGCTAACCTTGCTACAGGCCAATATACTGTTACTGTTCAGGGCACAGGTGGATGCACATCGCAATCGGTGCCTGTAACAATAAATACAGCACCAATAGCTCCTGCTGTCGCGACAACTACAGTTGCACAGCCAACTTGTACTGTAACAACCGGAACAATAACTATTACCGCTCCAACAGGTCCAGGATTAACCTACAGCATCGATGGGGTTAATTTCCAAAATGGAACTACATTCGCTAACCTTGCTCCGGGTCAGTATAACATTACTGTTCAGGGTACAGGAGGATGCACATCGCAATCGGTACCTGTAACAATAAACACAGCACCAATTGCTCCGGCTGTTGCAACTACTACAGTTGCGCAGCCAACTTGTACTATATCAACCGGAACCATAACCATTACTGCCCCAACAGCAGCAGGGTTAACGTATAGCATCGACGGAATTAATTTCCAAAACGGAACTACTTTTACTAACCTTGCTCCGGGTCAGTATAATGTTACTGTTCAGGGTACAGGTGGATGCACAAGCCAATCGGTGCCGGTAACAATAAACGCAGCGCCAATTGCTCCTGCTATTGCGATAACAATAGTTGCACAGCCGACTTGTACTGTAGTAACCGGAACCATAACAATTACCGCGCCTTTAGGTTTAGCCTACAGCATTGATGGAATTAATTTCCAAAACGGAACTACGTTTGCCAATCTCGCTCCCGGTCAATATACTGTTACCGTTCAGGGTACAGGAGGATGTACATCGCAATCGGTACCGGTAACAATAAACGCAGCACCAATAGCTCCGGCTGTTGCAACAACAACAGTTACACAGCCAACTTGTACTGTATCAACTGGCACGATAACCATTACCTCGCCTTTAGGTTTAGCCTACAGCATTAATGGAATTAACTTCCAAAACGGAACTACATTTACAAACCTTGCTCCGGGTCAATACAACGTTACCGTGCAAGGCACAAGCGGATGTACATCGCAATCAGTACCGGTAACAATAAACGCAGCGCCAATAGCTCCGGCTGTTGCAACAACAACAGTTGCACAGCCAACTTGTACTGTAGTAACCGGAACCATAACAATTACCGCGCCTTTAGGTTTAGCCTATAGTATTGATGGTATTAATTTCCAGAACGGAACTACTTTTGCTAATCTTGCTCCCGGTCAATATACTGTTACCGTTCAGGGTACGGGTGGATGCACATCGCAATCGGCACCTGTAACAATTAATGTAGCACCAATAGCTCCTGCTATTGCAACTACTACAATTACTCAACCGACTTGTACTGTAACAACAGGAACCGTAACCATTACCGCACCGTTAGGATTAGCCTATAGTATTGACGGAGTAAACTTCCAAAACGGAACCACTTTTGCTAATCTTGCTCCGGGTCAATACAACGTTACCGTGCAAGGCACAAGCGGATGTACATCGCAATCGGTACCGGTAACAATAAATGCCGCACCAATAGCTCCTTCTGTTGCGACAACTACAGTTACACAGCCAACTTGTACTGTATCAACTGGCACGATAACCATTACCTCGCCTTTAGGTTTAGCCTATAGCATCGACGGGGTTAATTTCCAAAACGGAACTACATTTACAAACCTTGCTCCCGGTCAATATACTGTTACTGTTCAGGGAACGGATGGATGTACATCGCAATCGGTACCTGTAACAATAAACGCAGCGCCAATAGCTCCGGCTGTTGCAACAACAACAGTTACACAGCCAACTTGTACTGTATCAACTGGCACGATAACCATTACCTCGCCTTTAGGTTTAGCCTACAGCATTGATGGAATTAATTTCCAAAACGGAACTACTTTTACTAACCTTGCTCCGGGTCAGTATAATGTTACCGTTCAGGGTACAGGTGGATGCACATCGCAATCGGTACCGGTAACAATAAATGCCGCACCAATAGCTCCTTCTGTTGCAACTACTACAGTTGCACAGCCAACTTGTATTTTATCAACAGGAACGATAACCATTACCGCACCGTTAGGATTAGCCTATAGTATTGACGGTATTAATTTCCAAAACGGAACTACGTTTGCCAATCTTGCTCCGGGTCAGTATAACATTACTGTTCAGGGTACAGGTGGATGTACATCGCAATCGGTACCGGTAACAATAAACGCAGCACCAATAGCTCCGGCTATTGCGACAACTACAGTTGCACAGCCAACTTGTACTGTATCAACCGGAACCATAACCATTACCGCGCCTTTAGGTTTAGCCTATAGTATTGATGGTATTAATTTCCAAAACGGAAGCACGTTTGCCAATCTCGCTCCCGGTCAGTACACTGTTACCGTTCAGGGTACAGGTGGATGTACATCGCAATCGGTACCTGTAACGATAAACGCAGCACCAACAGCTCCGGCTGTTGCAACTACTACAGTTGCACAGCCAACTTGTACTGTAACAACAGGAACCATAACCATTACCGCGCCTACAGGTGCAGGGTTAACCTATAGCATTGACGGAATTAATTTCCAAAATGGAACCACGTTTGCCAATCTTGCTCCGGGTCAGTATAACATTACTGTTCAGGGTACAGGTGGATGTACAAGCCAATCGGTGCCGGTAACAATAAACGCAGCGCCAATAGCTCCTGCTATAGCAACTGTAGACGTTACACAGCCTACCTGTACCAGTACCGTAGCTAAAATTGTTGTAACAGCACCAATAGGTAACGGTTTCACTTATAGTATAGATGGGACGAACTTTCAAACTAACCCAACTTTTGCAAACCTTACAGAAGGCAATTACACGGTAACGACTCAAAATGTTGCAGGATGTATTTCTGAAACTTTGCCGGTTACCATTAATGCCGCACCTGTAGCGCCTGCTGTACCAACTTATACAGTAGCAAATGCTACCTGTACTACAAAAGGTAGCATAACGCTAACGGCATCATCGCAACCGGGATTAACATATAGCATTGACGGTACAACATTCCAAACCGGTTTGTTGTTCGCGGATCTTGATCCGGGCGCTTACACAATTACTGTTATGAATGCCGATGGCTGTACAGCGCAAACAGGTATCATTACCTTAAACCCGGTGCCGGATGCTCCTGCTGAAGCTGTTGTTAACCTAACCCAGCCTGTATGTAACGGCGCGGTTACAGGAACAATAACTATTACATCACCTATTGGAACCGGACTAACGTACAGTATTGATGGTGGAGTTACCTATCAGTCAGGGACAACTTTTGCCGATGTTGCAATTGGAACTTATACGGTAATGGTACAAAATGCAGCCGGCTGTACGTCAGAATCCGCTTTAATAAGTATTGTTGCACCCGTTACTCCAGATGTGGCCACTTATAATTTCACTCAGCCCGACTGTACAACAGGCGGCAGTATAACTGTTATAGCACCGCTTGGCACGGCATATACTTTTAGTATTGATGGCATAAACTACCAGGCAGGTACTATGTTTACCAATCTTGCAGGTGGTAACTATCTGTTAACTGTTATGGGCCAGGGAGGTTGTACATCGGTTACAACACCAATAACTATAAACAACTCCCCTGCTCCTGCTGTAGCAACAACTACAGTAACCCAACCCAACTGCGATAACAATTTTGGTGTTATCGAGGTTACATCCCCACTGGGTACTAATTATACTTATAGTATAGATGGCGGACTTACTTACCAAACCAACCCGGTATTTATAAGCCTTGCCCCAAATACTTATACTGTAACTGTAAGCGGTAACGGGTGTACATCTGTAACCCAAACTATAACATTAAATTCGGCTCCGGGCACACCGGCTACACCAACGGTGAGCATAATACAGCCTACATGTAGTGTTGCAGGTGGGACTATAGTTGTAGGAGGATTTGCTGGCACCTCAGGAAACACATTTAGCATAGACGGTACAAATTATCAAACCGCAAATAGCTTTCCCGGACTAGCACCGGGTATATACAGCGTAACCGTTAGAAATGATGGTGGCTGTACATCTGCCCCGGTAACAGCTACAATTAGCCCTGCAAGCGGCGAAATATTGCTTACAAGTACCGAAGGCTGTAAATCGATTACATTAGGTTCAACAAGCTATATGCTGGAAGTTATGTTAGCTAATAATAATTTCGATATAAATGACCTTACAATTAAGTGGACAGATACAAACGGAAATGTTGTGGGCAACAACCGCACATTTAACGTATCGCAATATGTGGCTGACAATACTATAAACCGTGAAGATTATCCGTTACAGTTTACAGCTACAGTTACCACACCGGATGGCTGCGAAGGTACTATTGCCTTTACTGTAGAAAATGCGTTTTGCGATATTCCAAAAGGTATTTCGCCTAACAGTGATGGTATGAACGATAATTTTGACATTAGTGGAATAAATGCCTCAAAATTAAGTATCTTTAACAGGCATGGTAAAGAAGTATACAGCAGGAATGCTTATAAAAACGAATGGTACGGACAAACAGACAATGACGAAGAACTGCCTACCGGAACTTATTACTACGTGATTGATACCAATGGCGGTAGTAAAACCGGATGGGTATACATTAACCGACAGGACTAAACACTCTTTGAACCACTTAAACTAACAAGCCCCCGCATTGCGGGGGCTTGTGCATTATATGCATACATAATTTAAAACTTTATTGCAAGGTTTAACCCTACCTGCTGGCCGTTATAAAACGGTAATGCCATTGCAGATACCTTACGTTCTTTATCATTTTCGCCAAATAATTGCCTTTGAATAAACGGATAAATCCAGTAGGCAACTTTAGTACTTAGGATGCCTATACCTGCCCCTACGGCCACATCAGTAAACCAGTGCCTGTCGTTATATATGCGCAGCAATCCTGTAGCCGTAGCCACCACGTAACCCGAAACCCCATACCAAACCGAAACATCTTTATACTCCTGGTATAAAAATTCGGCCCCGGCAAAAGCCGTGGCCGTATGTCCCGATGGGAATGAATTATTGGTACTACCATCCGGGCGCTCTACCTTTGCCAACGATTTTAGCCCCATTACTGTACCACACATAATCATGTTAGAGGTAAGCATAATTATTGTACGGTCCCTAAAATTGTTCTTGCCTTTAATGCCAACAGCATTTAAAGCATACACCGATAGCATAGGTGCATAACGGATGTAGTCATCAATCTTGGTACCGCCTACCGCGTGCTCATTAACTTCGGTCCTAATCTGCCTGTTAATGTTCTTTATCTCGCCACTGGCAAGGCCAATAGCACCATAGCCTACAAGTACCGTAGGTACTATAAGTTGCTTGTAAAGTGCGCTTTTGTTGGTGGCGTTAGATTGGTTTACAAGAGTATCGTTACCAATAATAATTTTTTCCTGGGCGGTGGCTGTAACTACGCAAAGCGCAGACAGCATTGCAATAATTGTGTTCCTCATTAATCTCCTTTACATCATCATTATCATTACTTTAACACAAAGCGTGCCAGATATAAAACATCCTGTTTATATTCTTTACTATTTAATAAATACGTAACGGATTAATAGGAAGTTTTATTATACACCTAAAAATAAATGTTAAAAAATTAACATTATCTATAAACAAATCAGCCCCTGCAATGCAGGGGCTGATGTAAAAGTATTGCAGAAACAATACTCAGTATCCCAGAACGGGATCGTAACCTGGCACGAACGTGCCTATATAGATTTCCAATTGGCGATTTCAGAATAAGGAATGGCGATACGCGATTATACCATTTCGCGCTGAGCCTCCTTAAGCCTTTTCTTTTGTGAGCGTAATACATCATTCACATCACGCGTGGCATCGCGGGCACATTTCTCTGCCTTTGCCAGCTTTTTTACAAAACTTTCCATTTTTATACGTTCCTGGTTATCAAGCTTTGCTGCTATTGTGGTAGTAAACTTTAAAAAATCTTCGGCAACATCATCAATTTCTTCGTAGGCTTGTTTTAAATCGGCATGCAGCTCTTCAATATCTTTAACCGCCTCTTTATAAAGGCGTATGTTTTTTTCACCAATTCCCAGCAGGAGTTTTTTTTCTTTTTTGCTGAATAATCCCATCATCTTTATGTTTGTGTTTTAAGCCTGCAATTTCCGCACATATAATAAAACAAGAGTTAAGCTATAATTATATTTTGTTTATGCTTGTTAATTTTAGTTAAGTAAGGGCTTTTGGTATGAGTTAGCTAAGGCCTTTGAGATTTGTATTTTGTTATTTGGAACTTGAAATTTAAATTGTTGTATCTTAGTAATAACAAAACCTGCTTTTATGAATACCATACCTTCTCCCCGCCGGGTCGCTATTATAGGCTATAACCGCATACCTTTTGCACGCCAGTTCACCAATTACGCACAGGCAAGTAACCAGGATATGATGGTAGCTGCCCTAAACGGACTTATAGATAAATATAACCTTGGTGGCAGGCAAATAGGCGAAGTAGCCGGCGGTGCCGTGATAAAACACAGTTGGGAAATTAACCTGATGCGTGAGTGCGTGCTCCATACATCCTTAGATCCTAAAACCCCGGCGTGCGATATCCAACAGGCATGTAATACGGGTTTAGAGGCATCAATGTACATTGCTAATAAGATTGCCTTGGGGCAGATAGATTGTGGCATTGCAGGCGGCGTAGACAGCACCAGCAACGTTCCGCTGGTGCTTAATGAGCATGTGCGTAAGATACTGCTAAGCGCGAGGCGAAGTAAAAGTGTGTGGGACAGGATAAAGCAATTCTCTAAAATTAAACTGAAAGATTTTGCACCGGAAGCTC
>Ga0265780_10008699_pt1 | contig 12296 bp, 8 predicted proteins | sample P1T30metagenome_FD_192432 | JGI IMG/M metagenome (GOLD analysis project Ga0265780, IMG submission 192432) | Plant litter microbial communities from East Loma Ridge, Irvine, California - P1 T30 | ecosystem: Environmental > Terrestrial > Plant litter > Unclassified | place: USA: California... | reverse complement strand
CGCTAGGTAGCTTTTATGTATATGACGTTACCGGCTATAATAGTGATGGAGGCTTTACTTATAGCGATAAAAGAGTAGTTGCCGGTTCCTACATTCCAAAAATTACCTATGGTTTAAACATTGGCTTCAGCTATAAAAATTTCGATTTTTCTGCAGATGCTTATGGCGTGGGTGGTAATAAAATATACAATGGTAAAAAAGCCCAGCGCTTTGGCGGGGAAAATATTGAGTTTGACATATTGGATAGCTTCTGGACACCATCTACACCTAATGCAGCCAATCCGAGGCCGAGCAATGACGTGCCGAGGGCTTCTACGTACTTTATTGAAAAAGGCGATTACCTGAGGATAAATAATATAACCCTGGGATACAGCTTTAAAGATATGTTTGAAGGCCTTGATAAGGTAAAGCTTTATGTAACGGCTGTTAATCCATTCCTGTTTACAAAATACAGCGGTTTTTCTCCAGAGGTTGTAGGTAATGACAGTGCCAACCCGCTTGGTGGCGCCGGTGTAGAACTGGATGCATATCCAACTAATAAAACGTTTCTTTTTGGCCTTAGCATAGGCTTCTAACACATTGCTATGAATATTAAAATTACAGAGATGAGCAAAAGATTTTCATATAGACTAGGGTTGGGGCTTTTAATGGCAGTTACATTGGTAACGGCCTGCGACGACGAACTTAACGTAGCCCCCCAGAATGCCATTAATGAAGGGGATTTTCTTAATAATCCGGACAATGCTGTAGCGTTAGTAAATGGTGTATATAATAAAATGCTGGATTATGATATGTATTCGTTCAGCTGGATTGGTATTACAAGCATCACGTCTGACGATGCAGATAAGGGGTCTACGCCAAGCGATACCGGTGGAGATAAGAATAAACTTGACGGCCTTACATTTGATGCTTCAGATATATCATTTAACGATGTATGGAAAGGCCGTTATTCAGGCGTATACAGGGCGAATAATGCTTTGTTTTATTTAGAACAGCTTACTATTGATGAAACGCTTAAAAGCAGGCTTATAGGTGAAGTGAAGTTCCTGAGGGCACTTTGGTACTTTGATTTGGTACGCTGTTTTGGTGATGTGCCTATTGTAATTTCAAAAGTAGATCTTAATGATACCGAAGTTATTAATGATGTGGTATTTACGCGTAAACCAAAGGCACAGGTATACGCCCAGATAGAGGCCGACCTTGCCGATGCTATTTCCAGGCTTCCACTAAAGTCTCAATATACCGATAATGATCTCGGACGCGCCACAAAAGGCGCTGCACAGGCACTGCTTGCAAAAGCATATCTATATCAGGAAAAATGGAATGAGGCGTATACAATGTCGGGCGAAGTTATAAGTTCAGGTCAATACGGGCTTATGGCCAATTATGCAGAAGTATGGCGTGAAACAGGCGAAAATAAAGAAGAATCTATTTTTGAAGTGCAGGCCACTCTTACAAAAGGGATAATACAATATACCGATGTACAGGGTCCGCGCGGCACGCCGGATTTAGGCTGGGGCTTTAACACGCCTTCGCTATCGCTTTCAAACTCTTATGCGGCCGGCGATTTAAGGCGCGAGGCTACAATTATGTATGTACCATCAACATTATGGGATGGCTTTTTAGCACCTACAACCTGGAATAATCCGCGCTATAACTACAAGGCTTATCAAAGCAGCCTGGCAGAGTCATGGAATGGTAATAAGGGCGAAACAGCTAAAAACCTAAGGTTGCTTAAATACAGCGATATTTTACTGATAAGGGCTGAAGCTGCGATGCATACCGGCATGGTAAGCGAGGCGGAAGCTCTTGTAAACCAGCTGCGTGTAAGGGCAGGCCTTGCAGAAATAAGCGGGCTTACTATGGCCCAACTATACAATGAAAGAAGGTGGGAAATGGCCATGGAACACGATAGGTGGTTTGACCTGGTGCGCACAGGCCAGGCAGTTACTGCAATGGCTGCCAACGGCAAAACCTTTGTGCCGGGCAAGCACGAAGTATTCCCGATACCAGACCCACAGGTGGTTACCAGCGGCGGCATATTAACTCAAAACAACGGATACTAATACTAACTTAATTCTTTATTTATTACTATGAAAACAATCAAAATTTTAGCATGTTCACTGATGGCAGCATCAGGCTTTGTATTCACTTCATGTGGCGATGACGATGGCCCTGCAGCACTGCCACCTATCGGCGGCTACAACAGTGCAGACGAAGTTGGCACGGCAGACCTTGTTGCTTACTGGCCACTTAACGGCGATACAAAAGAATCAATTTCTGGTACTATGCCTTCTAACACAGTTGGTGCTTCATGGGTTAGCTCTAACAAAGGGCAGGGTCTTAAACTTACAGCCGGATTTGTAGAATACCCTTCAATTTCCGCCCTTAACATGGCGTCAGGCAACATTACGGTTAGCTGTTGGGCAAAAGTTACAAACACTAAGCCTTCGGCAGGTGCTGAAAGCCACATTTCGCCAGTAATTTCATTTGCGGGTGGGCCAAACGCCAACGTAGGGAATCTTGCAATTTTTGGCAATACACACGGACTTGTTACCAGCGACTCTATAGATATGAAAGCTGAATATCATTTCCAGAAACCTGACGGAACTGAATTTGGTGGTGACTGTGTTAACATAATAAAGCTTGATCAAGGCAAAATTGACGATAACAATGTCAGCAGTACAGACATTAACCATGTTGCATTTCCAAATAAAATTGGTGGGCAGTGGGCACATATTGTATTTACATGGGAGGGCAGCACAGGTACTGCCAGGCTATATGTTAACGGCGTGAAAATTTCTAACCCAAGATGGGAAATAAGAAATGGTGGTGATGCAATGCCTATGACATTTTTTACCCCTACACACCCAATTATTGGTGCACTTAACTCTGTTGCCAATGGTACTAACGTAGATATGTGGAATGCTCCCCTAACTGGCGAAGTAGATGAAATACGTGTTTGGAAGAAAATGCTTGTAGACGCAGATATCAATGCTCTTTACCAACTTGAAAAAGGAGGTAGGTAGTTAATAATTCATAATACAATTCCCGGCTGTATCCGGTCCGGGAATTTTTTTAATTTTTTCTATAAAATTAAAAACAGTGTGCCCCCAATCATACTGTTTTATACCATATACATCAATCAAAAACATCTATGAAAATTTTACAATTAATCATTATCCTCAACCTTTTTATATCGTGCACATCGTGCGATACAAAAAATGATGATGGTGATGGCACAACACCAACACCTCCTCCGGTTGCAGAAACAATGACCGATGAGGAGATATTGGATTTGGCCGAGAAAGACGCCCTTAAATATTTTTGGGAGTATGCCGAAGTAAATTCTAAACTGGCACGTGAACGATACCATACCGATGAGCCATCGGTAGATGCTAACATTGTTACCACAGGCGGCTCAGGCTTTGGCCTAATGACCATATTGGTAGGTATAGAGCGCGGATTTGTGCCAAGGGGCGAAGCGGTAAGCCGCTTACAAACATCTTTAAACTTTTTGGAAAATGCCGACCGTTTTCACGGTGCATGGCCACACTGGATGAACGGCAACAATGGAAGTGTAATACCCTTTGGTACGGTAGATAACGGTGGCGACCTTGTAGAAACGTCATTTTTGTGCCAGGCACTTATTTGCCTGCGCGAATATTTTAAAAATGGCAATGAGGCCGAACAGGCACTTGCAGCACAAGCCGATGAACTATGGAAGGGTGTGGAGTGGAGCTGGTATACAAGAGGCGAAAATGCACTTTACTGGCACTGGTCTCCTAATTATGAATGGCAATTAAATTTTAAGCTTGAGGGCTACAACGAATGTCTTATTACCTATATAATGGCGGCGGCATCGCCTACTCATCCTGTGGGTGCAGCGGCCTATAACCAGGGTTGGGCCAGGAGCGGGGCAATTACAAATCCTGCCACGCGCTACAACATACCTGTAATATTTAATTACAATGGAGCTAACGGAAATGTAGGGCCTATGTTTTGGTCTCATTATTCTTACTTAGGTTTAGATCCGCGTGGCCTTACCGACGATTATGCTAATTACTGGAACCTGACCCAAAACCATGCTAAAATTATGTATGCCTATTGTGTGGCCAACCCTTACCAATATAACGGCTATGGCGAAGATTGCTGGGGGCTTACGGCAAGTTACACCCGCAATGCAGATGGCTCTACGGGATATTCGGCGCATTCGCCTACAAATGATAAAGGTGTGATATCGCCCACGGCTGCTTTATCATCATTTCCGTACACGCCGGCTGAATCTATGAAAGTGCTTAGGTTTTGTTATGAAAATGCCGACTGGAAAAGCAGGCTTATAGGGGTTGCCGGCCCTTATGATGCATTTTCGGCACATAAAAACTGGGTAACGCCACGTTACCTGGCTATTGATCAGGGCACCATAGCACCTATGATAGAAAACCACCGTAGCGGTATGTTGTGGAACCTGTTTATGCAGGCGCCGGAAGTACAGCAGGGGTTGCAAAACCTGGGCTTTTCGTCATCACAGCACGGATTTTAACAATAATATAGACAAGGATTTTTTCATAGCAATTCTTTTTTATGCCGCTTTTTGCTTTGGCAAAAGGCGGTTTTTTACCAACAACTATTAAATTATTACCTCATGAAGTTTACCAAAGCAATCATATTATTACTGGCCTGTGGTGCCACACTATATGCCCAGAAAGGTAAAAAGGCTGCACAAAAAATCAAGCCGCGCAATGAATTTGTTAGCGAGCTGATGGCTAAGATGACCATTGAAGAAAAAATAGCCCAGCTGGTGCAATTTACAGCCGACGGTACAGTTACAGGCCCTAAAGGGGGTGATAATTTTATTGAAGAAATTAAAAAGGGCAATGTAGGCTCTATACTTAATGCCACTAATGTAAAATATACACGGCAGTTGCAGGAACTTAATATGGCCAATTCGAGGCTTAAAATTCCGCTATTATTTGGTTATGATGTGATACATGGTTACAGGACTATTTTTCCTATAACGCTTGGTGAATCATCAAGCTGGGATCCTGCCATTGCAGAACTTGCCAGTAAGGTAGCTGCTGCCGAAGCCGCAGCGAGCGGCATACACTGGACTTTTGCCCCGATGGTAGATATAGCCCGCGACCCACGCTGGGGCCGTGTGAGCGAAGGCGCAGGTGAGGATACTTATCTGGGTTCTAAACTGGCTATGGCTCGTGTAAAAGGCTTTCAGGGTACTGATTTAAGTGCGGTAAATACCATACTTGCCTGTACCAAACACTTTGCCGCCTATGGCGCCGCTGAAGCCGGCCGAGATTACAACACTGTAGATATGAGCGAGCGTGTGCTTCGTGAAACCTACCTGCCACCTTTTAAAGCTACGGTTGATGCGGGCGTGCGCACGTTTATGACATCGTTTAACGAAATATCCGGTGTACCTGCCACGGGCAATAAATTTTTGCTTAGAGATATACTTAAGGGCGAGTGGAAGTTTGATGGCTTTGTGGTTACAGATTATACAGCAATTAATGAACTTATTCCTCACGGGTTTGCAAAAGACTCTATGCAAGCCGGCGAACTTTCTATGGTGGCCGGTGTAGATATGGATATGGTGGGTGGCATATATCTTAAAAGCCTTAAAAAATTACTATCTCAGGGTAAAGTAACCGAGGCCCAGATTAATGATGCCTGCAAAAGAATATTAGAGGCCAAATATGACCTTGGGCTCTTTGAAGACCCTTACCGCTATAACGATGAAAAGCGTGAAAAACAGGAAATAAACAAGAAGGAATATCTTGATGCGGCGCTTTTGGCTGCCAATAAAAGCATGGTGCTGCTTAAGAACAGCAACAATGTGCTTCCGCTTAAAAGAGAGCAGAAAGTGGCGTTTGTAGGCCCGCTGGTTAGCGATGAGTGGAATATTATAGGCTCCTGGGCTGCAACCGGCGACCGTAACGGTTATGCCGTAAGTGTTGAAGAAGGTGTGAAAAAACTGATTTCAGATAAGAGTAAAGTTAGTTTTAGTAAAGGCGTTGAAATTATAGATGCCAAAAGGGATATGATGAAAGCAGCCCTTGAAAGTGCTGCCCAGGCCGATGTTATTGTTGCCGTAATGGGCGAATTTGAAAATATGACAGGTGAAGCTGCATCACGCACGGTAATAGACCTGCCGGGCATTCAGAAAGAGTTTTTAGCAGAACTTAAAAAACTGGGCAAGCCGGTAGTACTTGTGCTGATGAATGGCCGTCCGCTAACCCTTAGCTGGGAAAATGAAAATATGGATGCCATACTTGAGGCTTGGTTTCCGGGTACTATGGGCGGCGATGCCATTGCGCAAACACTTTATGGGCTTAACAACCCCGGCGGCAAGCTAACCATGACGTTTCCGCGTACGCTGGGGCAGGTGCCTATCTACTACAACCATAAAAATACAGGCAGGCCTTACCTGGGCGCAAAAGATCCCGAACAAAAATATAAATCGCGCTACATAGATTCAGATAACAGCCCGCTTTATCCGTTTGGCTACGGCCTTAGCTATACATCTTTCGCATACTCTAATCTTAAACTTTCTTCTAAGAACATGAATGCCAACGGTACCATTAAAGTAACAATTGATGTTTCAAACACCGGTAACTATGATGGTGAAGAAGTGGTGCAGTTATATGTTAAGGATAAAATAGGTTCGGTTACACGCCCGATGCGTGAATTGAAGGGCTTTAAAAAAATACTGCTGAAAAAAGGCGAAAAGCAAACAGTTGAATTTGAGCTTTCGGCGGACGATTTACGATTTTATGATATCAAGATGCAGTTTGTAGCTGAGCCCGGCGACTTTGAGGTTTTTGTTGGCGGAAGCTCTGCCGCAGCGTTGTCTGATACATTTGTGTTAGTTAAGTAAGTTTAATTTTGTTGATCTTTGGGAGGAGGCTGCTTGTAAAGGCAGCCTTTTTAGTAACTGATTTTTTCGAATCAAAAGCCCTAATGATACTGTAGCATTACATACGTTTTAAAGGATTATCAGTATAACGGGCTGATGGCCTAGATTTATTGCTGCTGCAGCAATTTGAGTGCCCTATTTTTATTTTATTAATTATAACTATCAACTTTGATTTATATATATTTATGAAATTTTTAAATTCAAAAATGTACCGTACGGTTGCATCACTTCTTTTGGTTTTTGTACTTACTGCCAGTTCTTATTGCCAGCAAAAAACCTATTGCAACCCTATTAATATTGACTACGGCTATTGCCCAATACCTAATTTTGTAACGCAAGGCAAGCATCGGGCTGCTGCCGACCCGGTAATTACTTTTTTTAAGGGAGAATACTACCTGTTTTCTACAAATCAGTGGGGGTACTGGCACAGTAAAGACATGCTGAACTGGAAGTTTATTTCGCGCAAATTTTTAAGGCCGGAGCATAAGGTATATGATGAGCTTTGTGCGCCATCAGTATCTTTTGTAAATGATACCTTACTGGTTGTGGGCTCCACTCATACTAAAGAATTTCCCCTCTGGATGAGCACAAAGCCCGACGGCGATAACTGGAAAGAACTGGTGCACAAGTTTGAAGCCGGTGCGTGGGATCCACAAATATTTTGGGATAAAGAAAAAGACGAAGTGTATTTATATTACGGGTCGAGCAATTTGTACCCATTGTATGGCGTAAAGCTTAACCGTAAAACATTTCAGCCAGAAGGCGAAGTAATACCTGTACTGGCTCTAAATGATGACGAGCATGGGTGGGAACGTTTTGGCGAGCATAATGATAATGTGTTTTTACAGCCCTTTACCGAAGGCGCTTTTATGACGAAACACAACGATAAATACTACCTGCAGTATGGTGCGCCGGGAACTGAGTTTAGTGGCTATGCCGACGGTGTTTATGTTGGCACAAGCCCGTTAGGCCCGTTTGAATACCAGTCGTTCAATCCGTTTTCTTACAAGCCGGGCGGTTTTGCCCGTGGCGCGGGGCATGGTGCTACTTACCAGGATGCTAACGATGCCTATTGGCATGTTTCTACTATTGTACTTTCTACGAAAAATAATTTTGAGAGGCGTTTGGGCATTTGGCCTGCGGGGTTTGATGCAGACGGCATTATGTATAGCAATACAGCCTATGGCGATTATCCAACATATCTTCCGGCAGAAAACAAAGCACATACGGCACTATCGTCTTTTAGCGGATGGATGCTGCTTAATTATAACAAACCGGTTCAGGTATCGTCTACGCTTGGTGGGTTTCAGGCAAATTTTATAATGGATGAAGACATAAAAACCTATTGGAGCGCCAAGACGGCTAACAAAGGTGAGTACATTATTAGCGACCTGGGAGAAGTAAGCACTATTAATGCCATACAGATAAATTATGCCGACCAGGATGCGGATATTATGGGCAAGCCAGATACCACAACCGGGCATAAATACCTTATTTATGCCAGTAATGATGGCGAAAAATGGACTGTACTGATAGATAAAAGTAAAAACAGCACTGATGTGCCCCATGATTATATTGAGCTTGCCAAGCCTGCTTATGCCCGTTATTTAAAGCTGGAAAACATACAAATGCCTACAGGTAAATTTGCATTGAGCGGTTTCAGGGTATTTGGCAAAGGCGCTGGCGCTAAGCCGGATGCAGTACAAAACTTTGTTCCGCTGCGTGCAGAAGTGCGTAAAAAGGGCGAACGCCGCAACGTATGGTTTAAGTGGCAGCAGGAACCTAATGCAGATGGCTATGTGATATACTTTGGCAAGTCGGCCGAAAAATTATATGGCTCGATTATGGTTTATGGCAAAAATGAGTATTATTTTAGCGGCCTCGACAGGAGCGATGCTTACTATTTTACCATAGAAGCCTTTAATGCAAACGGTATAGGCGCCCGGAGCGAGGTAAAGAAATCAGAATAAAAGAAACCCAATTTTTTTTAAATATAAACCCAAACTATTCATTAACCCTTATTTCATGAAACTATGAGTTCAGAATTAAACAAATCTAATAACTCCGCGTTGTATACCCTTGTAACGGTATTCTTCTTCTGGGGATTTATTAGTGCGTCAAACGGCGTTTTTATCCCATTTTGTAAAGAGCGTTTTCACCTCGACCAATTTCAGAGCCAGCTTATTGACTTTGCATTTTATGGTGCTTATTATATAGGTGCTATTATATTGTTTGCCTTTAGCAGCTGGTTTAAAAGAGACATCCTAAATTCATGGGGCTTTAAAAAAGGCATTGTATATGGCCTTTTAATAAGCACAGTAGGCGCAGGTGCTATGATTCTTGCGGTACAGGCAGGTAACTATGGCCTTATACTTGGTGCTCTTTTTATTGTTGCACTTGGCTTTTCGCTCCAGCAAACGTCGGCACAGCCCTTTGCTGCTTCATTAGGAGAACCAAACACTGCATCGCACAGGCTTAACCTTGCTGGCGGCGTTAACTCATTTGGCACAACCATAGGGCCTATTGTGGTAACACTTGCGTTATTTGGCGTGATCATTACAGATTCTGAAGAGCTTAAAAAATATATACAGAGCGTATCTCTTGATAAAATGGAGTTGTTGTATGCCTGTGTAGGTGGATTGTTTATACTGGCAGCTGCATTGTTTACCTTTTCTAAAAAATTGCCGGCAGGAAAGTCAGATTCTGCTTTTGAACCTGCAAAAAAGGCAATGAGTGCCTTATTAATAATAACAGCAATACTAATAGGTATCTTTGGTTATATCTTTTCAAGATACGGAGATACAGAATTTATCGCCCGCTTTTTAGGTAAAAACAGGGAAAAAGATTACCTGGGGCTTTGGCTGTCTGTGGCAACACTTTTAGTTATTGTTTTCGGGCTTTTATTTTCGAATGTAGCTGCAAAGAAAAAGCCTGAAGGCTGGGGCGCCATGCGTTACCCTCAGCTGGTGCTTGGCATGCTGGCGCTTTTTGCCTATGTAGGCGGCGAAGTTACGATCCAGAGTAACCTTGGCGAGCTTTTAGGCACTCCGGAATTTGGTTCGTTATCAGGGGCGACAATTGCACCATATATCTCCATGTACTGGGGCAGCCTTATGATTGGCCGCTGGGCTGGGGCTATCTCTGTGTTTAATCCATCTAATACTACCAGGAAGATTTTGCTTATTGTGATACCTTATGTTGCCTTTGGGGTAGTATTGGGTGTAAATGCACTCGCAAAACAGGATATTACACCTTTGTATGCTTATGCAGGGGTAATACTTATACAAATTGTAGGTTTCTTTTTAGGACAGGACCGTCCTGCCAAAACACTTATGATTTTTGGCATGCTTGGTATAATAGCCATGATTATAGGCTTATTTACAGAAGGAACAATAGCCATCTACGCCTTTATGAGTGGAGGTTTATTCTGCAGTATTATGTGGCCTTGTATCTTCTCGCTGGGTATTGCCGGATTGGGCAAATACACGGGCCAGGGTTCAGCGTTTCTTGTAATGATGATTCTGGGTGGAGGTATTATACCACCTCTTCAGGGTAAAATTGCCGATATTATTGGTATCCACCAGTCATATTTTGTTCCTGCATTATGCTTTGGTTTCATTGCATTTTACGGATGGAAAGTGGTTGGCATACTTAAATCGCAGGGCATTGCCCATGAGGTTGAAGTTAGCGGCGGACATTAGAAATCTAAACTAAATTATATAAAACCGGCTTCGGAAGAAGCCGGTTTTTTGGTTTTATATAACATTTGGCTTGTGCGAAAAGGCTTATCTTTGGCTAAAAATATACAACATGAAAAAACAAATTTTATCGATAGCTTTAGTAAGCTTGTTGGGATTGACAGCCTGCACAGAAAAAAAACAGGGTGAAGTGTCAGACCAAAATGATACCATTTCTGCCAAACAGGATATTGATGTAACAGCAACGGCTGCTGCTGAGGACACGCTTGTAAAACCGGAAGCTGCAACGGGTGCTGCCGTTCCTAAAGAAGGCGATATCATTACCGTTACCGGAAAAGTATTTGAAATAAACAGGGGTAAAGACGGCTATTCTGCAAAGATAAAAACCGATGATAATAAAACCTATGTAGGTACTATAAGCATTCCTAACATGACGGACCCAAAAGATTACAGGGCGGTTAAAGAAGGGGAAACTATTACCATAACCGGAGTAGCATTTCCTGTAGAGGAAGATGTAATGATTAAGGTAACAAAGCTGCACAAATAATTGATGCAACCAGTATTTTTACAACCTGCAAGCTTAAGAACCTTGCAGGTTGTACTATTTTATACACATGCTAAAATAGTGTCGCATCGGCTTATCTTAATTCGTCTTCGCGCTGCTGCTGTTCACGACGGATGTCTTCGGCTTCCCAGGCATGATCCTGGGCACCAAGCTGGCTGTAAAGGTCGCCTTTTATAAGTTGCTCCTGTATTTCTATTTCCTGAAGTGTGCTCATTAGCAGCGCTTTTTTATCATGGCGTTTCTCGGCAAGGCGATGGGTTGCAGCCTCGTCATATTTTATAAAGCGCTGGCCCTGGCGGGTAGCGGTGTAGCGGCGGTGACCCATTTCTACAAGGGCATCAATACCCAGGTTAACGGCGCTGTACAGGTTTTCTCTGTAAAAATCGTTTACGCCCATATCTACCAGTTCAAAAGCATCATTACGGTTACGCGCACGTGCCAGTATTTTTAAGTGTGGAAAGTGCTTTTTAATAAGCTCTACCACTTGCAGGTTTACACGGGGGTTATCTATTGCTGCAATAAAAAGTTTGGCGTTTTCGCAACCGGCAGCCTTTAATAATTCAAGGCGCGAGGCATCGCCATAATACACCTTAAAGCCCATTTTCCTTAATGAATCTACCCTGTCTGAGTCCATATCGAGTACAGTGGCGGGTATTTTATTTGCCTTAAGTAGGCGGCCTATAGTACTACCAAAGTTACCGAAGCCGGCTATTACCACATCGTTCTTTTCATCTTCAATATTATCATATTTAACCTTCGGATTTTCTTTTACGCCAAAAAACGGATCGATCCATTTTTCATTTATCAAAAGTAAAAATGGGGTACCCACCATACTAATGGCTATTACGGCCATCATTTGGTTAGATAAAATTGTAGGTATCAGGTTGAGCTGTACTGCGAAACCTAGTATTACAAACCCAAACTCACCGGCCTGGCTCAGAGCAAAGGCGAAAAGCAGGTTTTGGTCGGCACTCTTTTTATAAATTTTGCCCACCAATAGCAGTACAAAGAATTTTACCGTATTAAATATGGTAGAGAAAATGAGTATAAATGCAGGATCGGCTAGGATAATAGTAAAATTGATTGAAGCGCCCACACCTAT
>Ga0265780_10008698_pt1 | contig 12298 bp, 11 predicted proteins | sample P1T30metagenome_FD_192432 | JGI IMG/M metagenome (GOLD analysis project Ga0265780, IMG submission 192432) | Plant litter microbial communities from East Loma Ridge, Irvine, California - P1 T30 | ecosystem: Environmental > Terrestrial > Plant litter > Unclassified | place: USA: California... | reverse complement strand
GCGGGCAGTGTCGGAGTGATGTCGCGCGAGCCAGAAGAAAGCGCCGAGGCGGCCGCATTAGCCGCAGCAGTAGAGGCGGCGAGTCCTACAGCGCTGAGGCGTTCTTCCTCATCAGAGGGCATGAAACTACCAAAGCCGGAAAGACGAGTGACTGGCGGTAGTCGCGGGCTGGTCTCTGAAGGACGCGAGGGGTCATATTCGGGGGCAGTTGTGGGTTGACTGATCGATTGAACAGCGGGCTGGATGGCCGCGGCGCCGGGGGTGGATCTTTGCGAGTTCAAGGGCATGGGTTGCTCTGGAATCGCAGGCTCTGCCTCCATGTTCTCGCTCACAGGGCCGAGACTTGGTCGCCTTCCAAAGCTTCCCTGACTCTTTTGGGGCGAGAGGGCATTTTGAGACAGCGATGGCGAGCCGGCATCGCGGTTTACAGAGTCCATGGAAGGTCGTCCCGACTCCATCGATTGTCTCTCTCTTTGCTGCTCTTCGGCCATGCGCTTGTAAATATCGCTCGGGCGGATGAAGGGCGACGGCTTGTCTGCATTTGGCGAAGTCGCGGCTGGTACGGGTCGCGCGTCCGGGCTCGGGCTCCCAAGGGAACTCTTCCTGGGAGGGCGGTCGACACTTCCAGGCGCGACTGGGCTTCGCGGAGTGTTTAGAGGCTGCGGAACTTGGCCAGGGTTGCTGAATTCCCGCATGCGCCGCCGAGTCTCATCTGGGCTTCCGTCATTTTGACCTATCCGCCCAGCGCTACCACTGGGGCTGGTGTAGCGTTCGGAATCGTGGATGGCGGTGCCGGAGCTGAATTGCCTCCTCTCAGTGTCCACGCCGCGATCAAAGCTCGACTGTCGATGGAGCTGCTGCGGCTGCTGTTGGGCGTATGATGGCTCCTGCGGTCCCCCATAATCGTCATACTCATCGTAGCCGCCCCAGTCGTCACCGTCGTAGTTGTTGGCCTTTGCTTGAGTCCATTTCTGGGTGCGGTTTCGACCAGGAACAGTCTTGAAGGAGATGGGCTGATTTGCTGGATTCTGGCTGGGTTGCGACATAGTTGTAGTATGTTCTCCGAGGCAAATGGCAGCGTCGGCCAATTACAGTCGCATCGTACAAGGCGAAGGACAAGTGGTCTGGACGAGGAGGGAAGCTCGAGGGAGTAGCTCCACGCGTCGAGGTTGGCGCGGCGACTATTCGTCGCAGTGATGGTGATGGAGGTGGTGAATATTAGGTGATGGCGAATTAGTGTAGCTGGACAGAAGAATGGTTGGTGGTGGAGTGCGAGAGAGTGCACTGGCTGGCGGTCGGACGAGTGATGATGATGGAGCTCGCGCGCTGGCGGATGGTCAAGTCGCCGCTAACAAGTCAAAAGCAGGGTTAACCGGCGCCGATCACATGCAATAATTAGTACGCATTACTCGAGGAACGCGTGGACTTGCATCAATGTACGAGAGTGTATTCGAGGACTTGAACGAGTAATGGAGGTATGGCGTGTTTGAATTAATCGCCGAATTTCCTTGCCTTTCTTTTGATACTAAGAGGTAAGCATGTGTACCTAGCTATTCAGTTGTGAAGCATGCCGAAGTAGGGACTTATCAATTAGACAAAGGAGTGGGGCTTATCTCGCACATCAATTGCAAGGACATGTTAGTACAACGGTCGTATGTCGCGAGAAGACCTCTCAACGGACTCGCATCAAAGGACGATAGGTATACAGAGAGACGGGTACCTTGTGTTTTTTTTTTCATTTCAAAAAGACCGTCGCGTACGTACGCCTACGCATAATAATTATCCTTTGGAACATTGCCAATCTCTTGCGACCTTCATACATTTCATACTCGACGGGAGTAGGTAGTATTGGAGACGATACAGTCGATTCGCCCTGACTCTCACCGAAAACAGGATCGCGACTAGTAAAGGAGAAGCAAGTCTGTCTAACAAAAGTAGAAAAGGTACAGTACTGTAAGTACATGTAGGTACAAAGATACAACAAAATAAGATTACATGGCTTCAGCCACTGTGGCGTACACGCGCAATCACTTCGACCAACGTTTAGACGCTGACGACAGGCGAGGCCAGACTTCTCGACTTCGCGCCTCGCTGTTACCTGACGACTATTTCCTCCACCAACGACCGGCCACCCCTTACATATGATACCCAGACAGTCCTTCGCCAGTACCCAGAATAGATCATAATAGCCAGTCAAGCGGAACACTACCTGCACTCAAACCGCCAACTCCAGCCGCTTGCTCTCAGAGACCACCTGGCCGCATCCCTGGACCGCGAACTCGACTACGAAAATCCACAATACACCTCTCACAGTCCACGGAACTTCGCAATCAATCGCGCGACCCGCGCCCACATGTACCCAGCCATGTCCTCCATCCAAGACCGCACACCTGAATTCCGCTCCATCCTAGCACAAGCCCAAAAGACTCTCGCACGCCAACGCAAAGGCGGTCCCCAAGCCCAACCTCTCGTCCAAAGCAATGGCGCCGCCACACCTCCCACACGCAAGCAGCGCTCTGAATTCGCGCGCAACGCCGCCGCCATCGGCCGCGGGATCTCAGCGACAATGGGAAAACTGCAGCGCCTAGGCGAGCTGGCGAAACGGAAGACTCTCTTCGACGACCGACCGGTCGAGATCGCAGAGCTCACCTACGTGATCAAGCAAGACCTGGCGGGCCTGAACCAGCAAATCGGCAACCTACAAACAATCCAGCGCGGCGGCGCACAGGGCGGCCCCGGCAAGGCAGCCGCCGGCCAAGAAGGCGAGCACAACAAAAACGTCGTGATGCTGCTGCAGGGCAAACTCGCAGACGTGGGAGTGAATTTCAAAGAAGTGCTTGAAGTGCGCACCAAGAACATCCAGGCCTCGCGCTCGCGGCAGGACAACTTCGTCTCGTCCGTGTCGCAGCAATCGGGCCCGCAATCCCACCTGGCGCCTTCGGGAGCCCGCTCAGACAGTCCCTTGTACCAGCCTCCCTCGCGCAGTCGCACGCCAGGCGGCACGGCAGTAGCGGCGAACCAGCAACAAGACGTCCTCTCCCTTGACCCCTCCTCCTCATCACCCTTGTACAACAACGGCCCGCAATCCCAACAACAGCTGCAGATCATGGAAGAGGGCAACAGCAGCAACAGCTACATCCAACAGCGCGGCGAAGCCATCGACGCCATCGAGCGCACCATCGCCGACCTAGGAGGGATTTTCGGCCAACTTGCGCAAATGGTATCCGAGCAAGCAGAGCAAATCCAGCGCATCGACGCAAATACAGACGACGTGGTGGACAATGTCGAAGGCGCCCAGCGCGAGCTGATGAAGTATTGGGGCCGCGTGCAGGGCAACCGCTGGCTGGTGGCGAAAATGTTTGGTGTTTTGATGATTTGTGAGTCTTTCTTCTTTGTCCTGTTTTTCTTGAAGTCTGTCTCGGACAGTTCCCAGCCTCGAAAACTGTCATTTCGATCACTCTCGAGAAACGTCAAGCTGACCCTTTTACCTTTCTAGTCTTCCTCCTTTGGGTCCTCATAGCAGGCTAGAGTCGCACCCAACAGGATCATCCTTCTTCTTCTTCTTCTTCTTCCCAAAACCTGTAAATACTAATAACTTTTTCAATTCTGCTTCACATCATCTCTTCTGTACAATCTATGTTATTCAGCCCCACAGATCTCTTCAGCGCTGGTGCGTCACGTTCAGTTGTGGAGTAGGGGTTTTGCTTTTGTTTCTTATGTTTTCTGATGAAAAGATGGGAAAAGGAGAAGAAAGAGAAATCCGAGGCGAGAACGCTGGATTCGGGAGGATCTTGCATGTGGAAACCACTAGAGATGCGGTTAGACAAGACAGGGCGACGACGCGCAACGGAAATCACGGGCCGGTGTCCGACTGTCCAGTGATGCGATGGGTCCGATGAAACTCCTTGCGAAAGCCCAGGGATTTTCTCATGTTGGATACATGTATTATGTACGCTCATACGCTATCATTAAACATTACATGTAAGCACTCCGTACGTCCAGTCGCCGGCTACTGGTACGGAAACACGACAGGGGGGAAAGACCGCGTCCCACGTCTTACCTCCTGGACACCTGTCCACCCACCAATTCCTTCCTTTCTACCCATCAACCCCTCAAAACCTCCCTCCGTATCCGAATCTCCTGTCAAGTCCTGGCAACGGCATGGCCACAGTGTGCCCACCGCGCGGCGCATCGAAGTTACCAAACCTGACGTCAAGCCCACGCGGCAGAGGTTGGTATCTCGGATCTCTTCCCACCCTCGCCGGCGGCTGGCCCCACTGGCTGTCGAAGAAAGAATCGTTTCCGTTTGCGCTGCGTTCGACCGCCCAGTCAGGCGCTTTTACCCAAGGGCAGAAGTAGTCGCGGCGTTTCTCGACTGGGCCTTGAACGTAGGAGGCGAGGTTCTCCAGGACAGGGACGAGAAGGCGGTTGGTGAGGATGTTCGATTGAGGAGATGGGCTGGAGAGCGATGGCGATTGGGACTGTGTCGCCGCAGCAGGTTGTGGCAGCTTGAAACGGCTAGGTGTACCAATAGGAGGAGCGATGGGTTTGGTGCTCGCGGTTGTGGGGTTCTTGTGGCGAATGGACAGCGCGTCAGTTGCCATGATCCTCTGATGGAAATCTTCCTGGCGGGCAAACTTGTTGCCAGACCAGAGCCATTCGTCCAGCTGTTTAATATCCCATTGCTTGAACGATGAAACGCGGTTGATGGGCATAGAATATTCCTGGCTGTCTTCGCGGCTTCTTCGTCCCCATTCGCGGTCTGGGCTGCTATCACGGAGGTCGCATTCAGAGAGCCCAGATGTCTGAGTGAGCAATTCTCTGGGGCCTGCAGTGCGTGTAGATGTATCAATAGGCGGTAACTTGACTGAAGGAGCGAGTGCGGTCGGGAACGGGTCTTTACCGTTGCCACTGAACGCGCTCAAACCTGGGATTATGCTCAAACCAAGCGATGGAAAATGGCCAAGTGTTTCGCCCTGAGAGATGATAGTGGGCGGCGCTTCCTGTTTGGTCGGTTCTGACGGAGTTTTATTCGTCTGATTCGGGTCCTGAAATGGATCGTACAGGACGGTACGTCCGATGTTGGCTTGGCTCTTCGTGCGTTCTTTGGCCTGTTCGCCCATCTTCATCACATGCTCCCTCATAGCAGTGCGACTCTCCAGTGGTGCGGCTGTTTTGGACTGAGCTGGAGGCACTTGGTTGCCAGTGATCGGCACAGCGTGATCAGCCGCATTGTTGGGAGGAGGTGCTGGGTAGCTGGATGATGATGTCTGAGTTTGAAGCTTCCCTGGCAAAGATTGTTGCTGGAGTGCCAATTGGTTAACGCTCCGAGCGAACTGTTCTCGCGTATGTTGATGACTAGATTCGCGATGGCTTGATTGAAACCCATGAGTTGATGTGGTGGCCGGATCGTATTGAGCTCGCATGTCGGTATGTGTCACTTGCGTGTATGGTGCTTGATAGCCAACACTGGCGTCGAGCCAAGGCTGAACATAGGCATATGACATAGGATTGTACCAAGGCTGGTAATGCGAATACTGTGCGCTTTGCTCCTGGGCCGTGTATTGAAACCGGTGCGCACCGGCCGTCGAGTTTACGGCGGTGGAGGGATCTTCCCTCACATTCTCACGTGGAGTCGGAGTGAAGTTCAGAGATGGGTCGAAGCGTGCACTCGGCTGCGATGGACGATTCTGAGTTGAGGGCAACGGATCAAGCGTTGACTTCGGTGCCACCCCAGTGGCGACATCGGTGTTGATCATGCTTGATCGAGATGCGTGAAAGTCTTGACGAGGCATCATGTTTTCTGGGCGTTCGGGCATCTCGACTTTGGACGTGATCCTCCTTGGACCAATCGGAGCCGTTGATGGCAGACGTGTGTCGGGCAGGCAAGCCGCAATCTCCTTGGCCCCAAATGGCAATCCCAATGCATTGGCTTCCCGCTGCTTGGCCACTGTACGGAAATAGGCAAGCGTGTTCTGTTGCAGCGATTGCCATGCAGTCTCGCCGTTCAACCGGTCCGCAGCAAGCTGACCTTCGGTTTTCTTGCGGATGTTGGAAAATTGGCCGATGTTCTCCCACCCAAAGCGCGAGGCTGACCACTGGTGCGCAGACACGTCGCCATTGGGATGTTGGACGAATTGGAGCTGGCCATCCATGCTTCCCGGGTTGCCATTCATGAAGCCCGAGCGAGGGAGCTCATTGCCAAAGACTTCGGTGATGTCGCGCTTGCTGAATGTGGCCTCGACTGTGGCATTCTGTACGCTTGGTCTTTCATCAAAGGCGGGTACAGCTGGACGACTCTTTCTGCGGCCAACAAAAAGCTGGAAATCGCCGGACTCGAGGAATTGCGAGTCGCGGCGTTCCGACTCCGAGGTGGCGGAGGTGTGGGTGCGGCTCGAAATGCGAGAGACAGGGCGGGATGAGGACGCTGCTTGCGACGGCGTGCGAAAGACATTGACTCTGGTCTCGACGACAGGTGCATCAACAATGTGGGTACTCGAAGTAGCGTTGATTTCTGTGGCGAAGTCGAAAGGCTTCCAGACTTTGCCTTTGTTGCGAGCGGCTTGTTTATTTTTTTCGGAGGGGAATTGCGTGTCCAGAGCGGCGTTGGCTTCTTCGATGCGCCTCTTCTGGCGCTCGAGCTTTGATGCAGCAAGCGATTGGGCCTGTTCATTGCTGTCTGAACGTGTAGAAGCCATGGCGAGGTTTACGTGACTGCTGCCGCGACTGTCGGATTTATCGGTAGCAGTGTCAGAGTCAAAGGAGGTGCGAGCGCTATAGATTGCAGCGTCGCCGGGTTTGGCAGTGTGGTGGTTTCGGTCAGGACTCGTGTCGTGTGCGAAAGATGTAGTGCGGAGCGGGAGGCGACTGGCCACGGAAGAGCCAGCAGCCAACCCAAGTTGATGGCGCCGGCTTCGCGGCATACGGGCAGAGCGGTTCGAGCGTGTTGCGGATTTTGTGATGTTGTGTCTTTGTGACGATGGAAGGTACATGTAGTGAGTTGAGATGTCGAATTAGCGTTGATGTGCTTGTACTGAGGATGGGTTGGAAGGCGCGGGTCGGGAGGGTGGAAGAAGAATAGAAGAAGTCACGATGCGGTGCGGTGCAGCTTCCCGCTACAAACGGGACCATACAACTCACACCTCACTCACTTCACACCGTACACTAAACATGCACGTCTCGCTTCTTCGCTTTGGATCTCTTTCTCTTTATTTCCGCCGCTGCATGAACTCCATTGGCATCCACCAGAAACCCTGTGCATAGTACACCGCCAAACAGCCTGAGATGGAATGTCGTCGGAGCGACTTGACGGACCTTCTCCTTGATACCGCACTCCAATTCGCGCTATAATCACAACAACAGGTGTGGGCAGGTGTACGCATTTCAACGCCGTCAGTAGATGTGTCGATCTGTCAACAAGCGAAAGCCAGGGTTCCGAGCTGCTGACCTACCTTTGCTGTGCTTTGCGCCATTCTCCCGTCAACAGCTGGCTCCAATGATGCTGACCATAACCAGTATGCAATTTTGAAGCAGCATGCGAACAGCGAAGGCTCAGCTAGCCATATGTGAACTTCTATTCGCTCGTCTCTCCTGGGGGAAGCTTGACCTGATGGTCGGAGTGCAAATATTGCCAAGGTCCTGTCGGTTATTGAAGGAGCTCGCCGTGTAGGTTATCTTCGACTCCTGGGATCTCAGAGCGGCCATTCGACATTCCCGGTCGTTCAGATGAAGACACGTCGTCGTGCAACCTTCGTTTGAAGTGTGATGTCGGCATCTCATCGATTCGCACGGACCTTTTCGCTTGTCAACGAGCCAAGATCTTCAAGCCCACAATTCCTCCTTTACCAAGCCCGAATGTCTTAGCAAATGGCAACAACGCGTCACTGACCATGGCAACAATGGCTGGATGGCCAAAAATACGCCCGAGACAAAGCTGAACGCGCCGATTGTATCTGGACGCGAAAGGAGCCATTGTCCGTTCGAGTGAAAGCGTTTTCTTGACGCGTAAGTCATGGCGAATCACAGGCGTCTGCTTGTCTCTGTTGATAAAGGAGTGCTACCCTCATAAGCTTCAAATCGCCAACCCAACTGTGCATACGCTATTCAATACTCACGATCTCTTGTACTATTAACTATATTGCTTCACAGCAAACATCCTTGACATCTACCATTTCTCCGCCACATACGTCGGCTTATCCGCTTCACTGCAGCGCCCGAGCGTCCTACCAACAATTGCCGACATTACTTGACATCGATTAGTCTTGCACCTCGGATCATTTTCTCGTTAATCGCTCTTTCCAATTTCCTGGGACTCTTTGTCATTCCTCAAGACACTACCTACCACTACATCCTCAAGACCGCAGGCGATCTCAACTATGCTCATCTTCCAGTACGCTGTCCTCTCGGCGCTTAGCGTTGCCGCCTCGGCAACCGACTTGTTTGTCTCAAGCTATGCAGGCGACGTGACAACCCTCTCTCTCGGACACACAAATGGCTCCTATAGCTTGAACGCTACCTCTGCCAGTTCAGAGTGTGGCCCAAACCCTGCTTGGCTCACTCTCGACGCCTCTCGAGGCACACTTTACTGCCTCAACGAAGGCCTCGCCACTCCTAACGGATCTTTGAGCAGCTTCACCGTCAACTGCGATGGCAGTCTCAAGCACGTCCAAAACACCACGACTCTCAACGGACCTGTGAGCGCCGTCATCTACGGCCACCCTGCGGGTGATCGTAGCATCGCTCTTGCTCACTACGGTGGATCTGCGCTCTCAACCTTCTCTCTCGCCCCGGGCGGCCAATTCGATGGAAACCAGTCTTTTGCCTTCACTATGCCCGGCCCAGGTGCAGTCCCAGACCGCCAGGCCTCGCCTCACCCACACGAGGCTGTCCTCGACCCCACCGGTCAATACATCATCGTGCCCGACCTTGGCGCAGACCTCATCCGCGTTTTCGCCATCGACTCCAAGACCCAGGCTCTGACCGAGAAGACCTCATTCAAAACTCCGGCTGGTTCTGGACCCCGCCACGCCGCTTTCCACAACCCTTACGGCGTCATCGGCGAAGGCGCCACCACTTACCTCTACGTGGTCACCGAGCTCACGAGCACCATCATCTCTTACTCCGTCTCCTACCAGCCCAACGCCGGCGGCCTGAACTTCACCGCCGTCCAGGAGGTTCCCGCCCTTGGCCAGCTCTCCCACTCGCGTATCAACGCTCCTGCCGGAATTGCCCTCTCTCCAGACAACCGCTTCCTGCTGCTCTCGAACCGCAACTCCAGCATCTTCACCCTCCCCAACCCGGACGCCTCTAACAGCACTGCCGTCTCCTCGGACTCGATCACCACTTTCTCGCTGAACAAGTCGGGAAAGCTGGGCTTCGTGCAGGCGTGGCCGACTTATGGCCTCTTCCCCAGGCACTTCAGCTTGAACTCTGCAGGCGACTTGTTGGCTGTTGGCAACCAGAACAGCGCGAATGTTGTTGTCATGAAGAGGGATGTTGCGACTGGGTTGATTGGCGATGTGCTTGCTGAGAAGGGGGTGGAGGGTATGGTTACTAGCGTTGTGTTCAGGCAGGTCGGTGCTGTTAATGGTGCTTAGTTCCAGCTGATAATCGGATAAGCCCTTGTTATTTTGATTACAGAATAGCGTAATGAAAATCTTAACAGCACATCTTAGTACATCCCCAGTCTGCTCTCATACCATGTGTCCTACGGCTCAAAGACGGTCAGTTATCAAATGATCTTTCGCTGCACCAGGACAAAACTTCACTGTTGTGACATGACCGGCTCTGTTTGACGCAACTTTCAATCTGATGGGTTGTGGTTGCACTCTTCGATTACCTGAGTTCTGCATGACTTCCAACTGATGCTCCGGTGTTTGATCTATAGTCCTCTACTTTGCTTTCATCTCCCTATCGCCTGCATCGAACTCTATCCAAACGCCAACCAGTCGAGTGATCACCCAGCCGCTTTTTGTGAGACCGAAGGCTGATGTCGCTCGTTATGAAAGCCCTCGTACCTCCCATCGGTCGATGCTGAGTTTAGTGTGCTCATGTGGTGTTGTCTTCTACCTCTTCCGGCTCGAGGTATTTGGTGTTGTCACCGACGGCAACTGCCCAATTGATGTACGGGGCCTTGCGTAGAGCGGCAACTGCGAGCTCCTGCACGAGCTCTGGGGGGAGTTGGGTGATGTTTTAGGCAAAAGTATCGCGAGTGTACTTGGCCACAGTGATATCTACGATTTGCTTCCTGAAGAGTGACCCAGGAAGTGTTGATGACCAGATTTCGGCATTCAGTTTGCAACTCGGCAGCTTATCGCCTAGCCGCAGGCATGTGCAGAATCCCTGGGTTGTCAAATTACGCAATTGAACATCGTTCAAGAATTCCCCAAGTGGGCAAAGGCTAACAAAGAAGTTGTGCTCTTCCTATACCTCCTGCCACGCGCTTTCCGGGGTAAGGCGACTGGCAAGGATGGTTCGGAGTAGATCCAGTTTGAGTACCGCTGGAAGACCTCTGGTTTGACTTCAGGTAGGCGAACCAACTTCTCTTGACCCTCGATCCAGTGCTTAGAGCAAGCAGCCTTGGAAAACTTTGACTTGTCGCAGATCGCATCCTGGTGGACACTGAAGCGTTTTTCTTCGGAATCAACTAGGACAACGATGATCTTGTCGAAATCTTGGATGTCTCTGGCGGGTACGTCAGCTTCACTGTTGTCAATTGAGTTTGATGAACGTGCGAGACATATAGAACGGCGTAGAGCAGTCACATGGAAGGTTCCAGTGAGGCGAGAGCTGCATGTTGCAAATCGACCGGCAATGGTTACTTCAAGATTATGCGTTGGCAGGATGGAAGATGTACAGCCGTGCATCCAAGGGGGCCCACGGGCTCAAACAATCTACTTGATACGGATATCATACGATTGAATATTGGCAGATTCAACTCAGATGACATTTATCGAGGTAGCGAGCGCGTCTTACGTCTCAATCGGGAGTATCAGCATTGTGGTCCAAGGCTGCCTGGGTCTCATATAAACTCGATTTGATTTACAGAGTGCAAGATTCTATGCTACTCTGTCTTCGTCGCAACTTTATCGATCTCCTACCCTTCGCCAACAGTCTGAACATTGGCTCGGCCTTCGCACGATGTACTGACCTCTAATCCCATCCCTCCAACATGAAGTCCATCGTCAAATCCCTTGAACGTTCTTCAGTCAGACTTCTCAGAAACCAGCCGATGACAGTTCGGATGATGTTTGCAAGCGTATCGTCTTCTGACTTCTCGGGCTCGAAGTATTGAGAGCTTCTAGGCTGCCAAACGGTGGTAGCACTCTTGCGCAGAGCGGCGAGTGCAAGTTCGTGCACGAACGCGATTGGATACTGGCCGAGCCTCTTGCCCAGGTCCTCACGATCAACTATCGCGACGACGAAATCCACGAGTAGCTTTCGCAAGAAATCTCCGTGCGGCTCGATTGACCACACAACCGCGAATGCCGTCGGCTCAGGGAGCACTTCGCATGATTCCAGAGTCTTCGACATCTCCAGGGCGGCATAGTTACGCAGCTTGACGTCGTCGAGCTTGCCGCATCCGAGCTTGTAGAGGTCGATGAACAACATGTATTCTGCATGTTTGTCCTTCAAATTGCTTTCCCGAGTGCAGCGATCTGGTGCATGGATTTGCCTGAAATCCCACCAATCCAAGTACACCTCGTACATGTTGAGCACTTCGAGTGTGACATCGGGCAAGCGAACAATCTTTTCCCCCCCCGCCTTTCCTCGATGAATCGTAGAAGACGCCTTCCTCGGAACATGCAGCTAACAGTGCCAGCGGATACATCTTCGATCTTGTCCAGAGTCTTCCAAATTGCAGTCTGACCTTAGAGATGTCTGGCCAGTGACTGTCAGAATCCTCGGAGCTAAGGATGATGCTGAAACAGTTGAAGCGTTCCATATCCAGGTACTCTTCGTCTTCGTCTACCGTGCTGCTGGCAATACCGTTAGTCCATGTTATGATGAGCCGTCATGTTGAGCGTCTGACTGAAACATACTAAACACGTGTAGCAGGGCGTCCGTAGTCCTCAGAATCGTCTGATTCGAATACGTCAAAACAACGCTTGTTGGGCGAGCTGGCCATAGTAGAGGCCACGATGCTGCAGAATTTGTGGTGAGATGTGGTGAGAGTAGGTGTGGGTAATGGCAGCCTTTGGAAACAGAGAGGTCGACTGTTTGTCCACGGCAGCCGGCTCAGCTCCGCCAAGCAGTGACAGATACGGCGGCCTGTGTAACATAACTCATGGAATGAAGC
>Ga0265780_10008697_pt1 | contig 12299 bp, 14 predicted proteins | sample P1T30metagenome_FD_192432 | JGI IMG/M metagenome (GOLD analysis project Ga0265780, IMG submission 192432) | Plant litter microbial communities from East Loma Ridge, Irvine, California - P1 T30 | ecosystem: Environmental > Terrestrial > Plant litter > Unclassified | place: USA: California... | reverse complement strand
TCGCCAACATGATCAAGGGCAAGTCCCCCGACGAGATCCGCAAGACGTTCAACATCCAGAACGACTTCACCCCCGAGGAGGAGGAGCAGATCCGCCGCGAGAACGAGTGGGCCGAGGACCGTTAAGCGGTTATGCTTGTCCCCTCTTTCAGTCGCGTGTCCCCACGCTCGCGGCATTCAGCGGCCGGCGCTTGCTGCAATCGCCCGGAGTTCTGGCGTTTTCCTCAGTCACGGCATCCTTCGGTTTAGTCTTAGCTAGGCCTTGCATGGAAGGAGGGTTTGTTCGGTAGTCCCGAAATTCACTTTCCGATTCAAGCATTTCGCTTTGTACAGCAATCATGCGGCTTACTCTGCTCTCGTGTATACGTAGGCTAGGGCCTCAAAATGAACGATTTGAAAATTATTAGCGTTTCTTATCCTGTGTGACTATTCCATGGGCCGCGACCAAAAGACTTTTCTTGCGTCACCCAGGTCTTGAGACGTGACCTGTAGACGTGGAAGCACGTGTACATACATGGCCCTCCACGAAAGACTGTCTCACGCTACAATCATCAAAGTACCTGAATAGACTCGTACATGTCAAATCAGAGTTGAGATTCACTATGACCAGCTAAGATCTCTTTTCCACAAAAAAAAACGCCTTGCCTATGCAGTATAACCACACACATACGCAGACCCTCACCTCTACCACCCCCTCTTCGCCAACTTCTCCGGCTCGCTCAAATGCCCACAGTTGATCCCAACCATAGCCTCGCCCAAATCCATGCTGACCTCCATCAACACCTTGGGATCCTTGTAGTGCGTGACCGCCTGCACAATCGCCTTGGCCCTCTTCGCCGCATCGCCCGACTTGAAAATCCCACTGCCAACAAACACGCCATCGCACCCCAGCTGCATCATGAGCGCGGCGTCCGCGGGCGTCGCCACACCACCCGCCGCGAAGTTGACAACCGGCAAGCGGCCCAGCTTCGCCGTCTCCTGGAGCAGCGCGAAATCGACCTGCAGGTCCTTGGCGTACACGCGCAACTCCTCGTCGCTCATGCCCTTTGCGCGCGCGATTTCCGCGTTGACGGTGCGCATGTGGCGCACGGCTTCGATGACGTCGCCGGTGCCGGCCTCGCCTTTTGTGCGGATCATGGCGGCGCCTTCGGCGATGCGGCGCAGGGCCTCGCCGAGGCCGCGGCACCCGCAGACGAAGGGGATGCGGAAGGGGTGTTTGGAGACGTGGTGGACAGCGTCAGCGGGGGTGAGGACTTCGGACTCGTCGATGTAGTCGACGCCTAGGGCTTCGAGGATCTGTGGTGGCGGGGTTAGTGGGGGGTGGGCTCGGAGGGTTGGCAACTTGGGTGTGTGTGTGTACCTGGCATTCGACGAAGTGGCCGATTCGGGCTTTGGCCATGACGGGGATCGTGACCGTGTCCATGATCTCTTTGATCATTTGCGGGTCGCTCATGCGGGCTACGCCGCCTTGGGATCGAATGTCGGCGGGGACGCGCTCGAGGGCCATGACGGCGCAGGCACCGGCTTCTTCTGCTATCCGTGCCTTTTCATCATGTTAGAATTGGCAATTGGAGGCAAAGGGGGACTGTAGACTCACCTGCTCGGCGTTGATAACGTCCATGATGACACCACCCTTCAACATCCTTGCCAATCCGGCCTTGACGGCGAAGTTGTTCTCGCCATCCTGAGCGCCGTGACCGTTGGTCGTGGGGAGTTCTGTCGCCATTGTGTGTGGTAAATGTCGAGTGTCAATTAAAGTTGAAAGAGTAGAATCAGCTCAAGAAGTGTCTGCGGGTATAAGAGGAAAGAGTGGGTCGTGAAGGTGAGAAATATGGAGTCCGAGTCGGAACGATCTGTAGAGTGACTCAAGGAGTGTATTACCTGCACGACTGCACCGCGGCATCGACAGACATTTTTTGCCCGTTAGCAGTATATGATCCCTCCTCCGAACCGGAGAACTGTCCGTTGCATGCATATGCCCCGCTAAATCTAGAACCCTTTGCGCGCCTTTGACACATAAGCAGCTGACTAGCGTCTGGAGTAAAAGAAAGCGTGAATAGCCGTGCTTAGTCACGTTGATATTACCTGAGCCTCTAGGCAATGTACGGTAGGTCATCAACTACAACAGAAAACGAACAGGGGCATCGCATAGCCTGGATCCATACACAGTGCTACTGGACTTGGACTTCGAAACTGACAGAAAGGCCCAGCGTATGACTTCAGGCTGTTGGATGGGCCCTGCAGTCCGTTGCTTGAACCTGTAGTGTTCGTGCGTAGTAAAGCAGGGGTATATTCATGACTGTATTGCGACAACAGAGCTGGGAGATGTTCAAAGACTGGAACGCCAGGCAACATGCTGAAGATGTGCGATGCTGAATGCGCCGATGTAATGCCAATTCCTCTTACATGCCCAAGACGAGTCCTATCGAATGCAGAATCAAGTGTCATGCTCCAACATGCCGTCTCCTCAGTACGGTGCAGTCTCTCGTTTGAGCCAATCCAGGGTCAGTTTGTCGTTCTCGAAGAACTTGCTCGTCTTCTCAAAGACCTCCTTGTGGTAGTTGTTGATGAACTTCTTCTCGTCTTCTGTGAGCAGGGTCATGTCGACGAGATTCCTGCAGTGTGGAGTCAAGGTGACGTGCTCGAATCCCAGATACGGCTTGTCGCCAAATTTGTGGTTCGTCTCCACCTCTTTGACCATGATCATATTCTCAATCCGGATGCCGAACTTGCCGTCCTCGTAGTAGCCAGGCTCATCCGAAATGACATTACCGACCGCTAACGAGACCTCGGAGTACTGCACCCTGGTTCCTATACCAATCGGGCCTTCGTGCACATTGAGGAACGATCCAACACCGTGACCCGTACCGTGTCGGTAATCGAGACCTTCAGCCCACAGGAACTGACGAGCAATTGAGTCCAGAGCAAAGCCAGTGGTACCCTTGGGGAACTTGACACGCTCGAGAGCGATGTTGCCCTTCAGGACGAGGGTGTATGCCTTCTTCTCCATGTCTGTAGGCTTGGTGAAGTGCAGCGTCCGGGTGGTGTCGGTGGTGCCGTCGTGGTATTGTGCGCCGGAGTCACAGAGATAGATGGCATTTGGGTCGATGATCGAGCACGCTCCCTTCTCGGGCTTGTAGTGGATGACCGCACCGTTTGGCCCAGTGGACGAGATGGTGTCGAAGGACAGCCCCATGAACTTGTCGTGCTTTTTCCGAATGGCTTCTAGCTTGTCTGCCCCGTCCACCTCATCGAGCGTAGCCTTCTTGTTGAGCAATTGGTCCTCAAGCCAGGCAAAGTACTCGGAGATAGCTGCGCCGTCCCGAATATGGCATTGACGCATGCCCTCCAGTTCGACGTCGTTCTTGACCGCCTTGGCATCGCCGATAGGACTTCTGATCTCCTCCACCTTGTCGTCCCCACCAAGTGCCTTGTTCAATGCCCATGATGCGCGATTCGAGGTAAGAAACTTTTTCGTCGCATCCGCGTCCGCAGCCTCGAATGCGTCTTTGCTCAAGGCAGTGATGTCCCCAAATATGGCCTCGTAGGGGCGAATGGTGACCTTGTCGCCCAGATGATCCTTGACTTGTTGCGGAAGCTTGCTTTCGTCGACATAGAGCGTGACCACTGTCGGGGTGATGACGGCGTAGGAGAAGAAGACTGGGTTGTATGGGATGCTATGGGGAGTCAGCAAATTGTTGTCGTTGATATGTGCGCGACTGCATACTCGTTACCGCGCAGGTTGAACAGCCACGCGACCTCGTCCAGCATGGAGACGACAAAGCCGAGGCTCTTCTTCTTCTCGAGCTCCTTGCGCAGATCCTCAACCTTTTCGTCAAACGCCTTGCCCGAGTACTCCATGGGCTGCACAATGACCTTCTCGCTGGGACGCGCAGGCCGCTCAGATGCCCACACCAGGTCCACAAGGTTCTCGTCAACGGCCTTGTACTCGCCGCCCTTCTTCTTGATCTTCTCGGCGAGCTTGCGGGCATCGGCTCCCGTCACCACGCTGGGGTCGACGCCGACGACTTTGCCTCCTTCGACCTGGTCTGCGGTCCATTCTTGGATGGTGGGTACGTCCTGTATGCCCTGCTTCAACAGTTCCCAGTTGCCGTCCAGCTGCTTCTCGGCCTGGTTGAAGTACCGGCCGTCGGTCGCGAGGGCTGCCTTGTCGTGTGTGACGACTGCATAGCCGGCAGAGCCAGTGAAACCGCTGATATATGCTGGGACCGGTCAATAGCTAGGCCGCAACAGCTGCGGGGGTCTGACCTCGGCGTGCATCACACGGTGCTATGTATTCACTCTGGTGGCTGTCTTCAGAAGGGACCACTATGCGTAGATTAGCGACGTGTCTGCTGGTTGCTGCGGCAGGCTATGTGTACTGTATACATCGACATTGCGCTCCTTCATGAGCTTGCGGAGCTCGGCGAGCCGCTCGGTGGTGTCAACTTTGGCCATGTCGATGGCGCGGAGGACGGGAGACGTGTGGAAGGCTCTGGAGGCAAGCAATGGGTGTTTGACGGCTACATGTGTGCGCCGCAGCAGGCGTGTGAGCATATCGAGCTTATGTTCGGTAGCCTCAAGCCCCGCCAACAGCTGCACCTCAAAGGAAAGAGCGTCCCGCGGTATTTTAGCGGGTCAAGCGCAGCCCACCTTCCTTCCCTGTCCGCACCACGCACATCTGTCACCACTGTCGGACGCCATCGAGCCCCGGGATCTTTCTTAGGCCGTCCAACTGCGATACCAATTCCTCCAGCCCGTGTAAAGATGCATATGCGTTGTGGCCGTGCATGTCCGATCGCCTCACACCACCTTCACTCTGCCCGCTAAACGCATGCTCTCCGGGCACGTGAGCAACACCACACCTTGAACACCTGGACATACATAGAAACACGGCAGAGTATGCTTCTTCAGCTATAGTCTCTGATTTCCTGCTTGCATCGACTCGCGAGAATCTTAGTACGAGTAAGTTTGTTCAACCTAACCCTGGCATCAAACCTTCGCAATTGCTTCTTTTCAATTCTTTTTCTCAGTCTCTACACCTCTTTCGTCAGCTCTTACACATCTTTCACTCCACCTGATTCGCAGCTTAGCGTCAGTACTTGATGGTCCGTGCGTCGCGTCATAGCGAGCACCATTGACCACAACTCTGACCTTGCTCAAACAACTCTGACGACGTACCGAAAAAGAAGTCAACATGGCAAACGTCACAGGTCAACCAGCCCAGGCATTTCCCCTGGGCCTCGACGAAATCGAGCGCTTGGTCAAGTCTTTATATGACCCTGGCAACGCGAAGAAGATCTCCCAAAATGAAGCAACATTGAGGGTCCTCCAGCGATCACCCCAAGGCTGGGAAATTGCAGACGCCCTTCTTAAGAGCAATGACGAACATGTGCGCTTTTTCGGAGCACTCACATTGACCGTCAAACTGAACGCAGATTCGTAAGTGTCACAACGTCTCATGTCACTGTCACTAACCATCTGAATAGAGCAGAGCTCACCGAGGAACACTCAGAGCAACTGTTATCGACTCTCATCGTACGTTGATAAAGCGTATATCCTAAACATCCTCGCTAACAGCTCAGAACCATCTAGTGTCACGACCAGCAACTTCGATCGCTACGCGCAAAGTGACATCAACTCTGGCGCAGTACTTCATCAAACCTATTTCAGTATGGACTCAGTGCATCCGCAGCTTGGTTGTCTCATTTGCTGTCGGGCAGCCTGTGTTGGATGAAGCATTAGATCAACACCCTTCGACATGGGATCTATTACCGCGACTGTCGGATGACCAACTGCTTGTTCTCCTCGACTTTGGCATGAGCTTGGCAGATGAAGCAAAGAAGCCCTCCAATACCAGGGAGTAAGTGTGGCCACCTCTATATATACAGCGATATGCTAACGCCTTTAGTCGCAAGCCACACGAGCGCATGATTGCTCAGGCGGAGAGCATAGAGGTGATATTGCATGTGGCATTCGGTCGCGGTATCAAGTGGCTATCGGTGCCGATCAACGATCCAAATTTCGCAGAAGCAGTACAGCAAGGCGAGAAAATCTGCGTAGCTGCACTAAAGTGCTTTATAGTGAGTGCTGTCCAAGTATCCACTAACCGCTGCTAACGAGCCAGGGGTGGGTGTTCTATGCTCAAGCTGAGTTTCGCGATGAAGCCGAGAAGCTCAAACATCTCCGGTCGGCGACTGAGCTTGTTTTGACTTGCTTGGAATACCATGTCGAAGACACCATGGAGTTTGTTGCCGACATCCTAGAAAACTACCCCAAGTTCTTTGAAGCGAAGCACCAAGACATGCTCTGGTCAGCAATTGCAGGACCGTGGGGAGTAGAGATTCTCAAAAATTCCGACGCCGAGACAGTTTCGCTTGCTAGAATCATCGTTGCTTTCGGTACAACGTTATTAGAGTCCAAGGATCTCTACAAGTTCCCAAACATCTCACACAACCAGCAGGTGCTCTGTAAGTCAAGCTCCGCCACTCCTTACTGCTCTCAATCTGTGGATGTCACATCTAACGCCTCGCACAGCATTCCTACACGACCTGCTCAAATTTCCCGAGTATGTAGGCGATGAGGATGAAGTTGCACCTGTAGTCCTCGACTTTTGGAGCAACTACGTGAGCGCAATCGCCGAGGAGCAGTTCATGCACCCGCCGTTTGGGGAGGATGGCGAGGAGAACAAGGTTCCAGACTGGATGCAAGGGGCGAAATCCAACGTATTCCAGGCAGTATCGGAGCTCGCGCAAAAGACCATCTACCCGCCAACTGACGTCCTGGAATCCTGGGATGCGGATGCTAAGAAAACTTTCAAAGTCTTCCGTGTGGACGTTCGGGACATCATCGCTGAAGCATACGAATGTCTTCGCGATGCCCTGACAGACCAATTCATTGACTTCAGCCTGCAAGCACTTGAAAGAGGCGAATGGTTGAAGCTCGAAGCCGGTTTATTTGGTCTCGTCTCCATTGCCGATGCGTTCAACGAGTCAGTTGATGAGCGCCTATACCGTCTATTTGACCAAGCTTTTCTTTCAACTATATCCGGAACTAACGGCGTGCCCGCCATTACACGGAGAACAGCCGTGGAGGCGATCGCAGTCCTCAACCACTTCTTCCTTCGGAATCCTCGCTTTTTGCCGCAAGTCCTACCGTTCCTCCTCTCAGCTTTGGCTCACCCTGCCACTGCACAAAGCGCTGCAAAATCTTTTGCTCAACTGTGCTCAGAATGCCGGAAGTCCCTTACGGAAGAATTGGGCTCCTTCTTCCAGATGTACGAGCAGTTTCTCACTTATCCGACCGCGGAGGAGTTCACAAAGAGTAAGGTACTCGAAGGCATTGCAGCTATTGTACAGGCCCTTGATACAGACGAGAAGAAGCTGGTGGGCGTGCGTCAGCTCTTTCACTACGTTGCACAGGATGCCATGCAAGCCATTAATGTGACCAAAGAGGGTAGGGATTTGGAGCATGGGCAGGTACTGGCACTTACGACACTCAAGTGCTTGACGACCATTGGCCGATCCCTTCAGGCTTTGGACGAAGACGTGGTCGATCTTGCGACGGAGAAGGAACAGTCAACGTTCTGGCTGCAGGGACCCGGAAAAGAGATCCAGAACCAGATCATCAACTTCGTCAACTACCTAACGCAGGTATTCCCTGGAAATGACGAGATCATCGAGGCAGCATGCAACGTCCTCCGTACCGGCTTCAAGGAAACCGTTCCTGGCCCATTCGTGCTGCCACCTTCAGCAGCTGTCGATTTCATCACGAAGACAAACGCTCAGACTCCCAGGCTTCCATTCGTCTTGGACACGGCGTGTTGCTGGCTGTCTTCCTTCAAGCACAGTCCTCCTGTGGGATTTGCCGAGAATGCACAGCGTCTGCTACAGCACAATATTGGCATCATGCAAGTGCTAGAGCATCCACGCAACGACCCTGAGATCTCTGTGGGCTGTCTCGAACTGCTTCAGAATTTCATCAACTCAAATCCTCAAATCCTCATCCAGCAACAGCCAAACATCCTTTCCGGCATGTTTGGTTTTACCATCGAGTCGGTGAAGTCGCCTGAGGTTCTCCCGAAACGGGCAGCGGCGAAACTATGGAAAGACGTCTTCGAGTTAGCCAGCAATTCACATGGTCCACACCAAGGTACTGCGCAAGACATCATCAACCACTTCGGCCCATCGATAACCTCCGCCCTGGTCTCAAACATATGCGGTGAGGTGGACCAGACAAGTCTCGACCACATCGTCATACCGTTACGCGCTTTGATAAAATCCGACAAGAACGCTCGAACATACATCACCAACGCTCTGACTGAGCAGCCGCTACTACAGCGCTACCAGCAGGACTCCATGGTGCAGGACGTGGTCCGCAAGTTCATCGAGAGCATGATTCGGTAGGCTGCTAACTTTTCACATTCGCGTACAAGTACTCATACATACACAGAAACACAAAGAGCTCGAACGCTTTCAAGGAAGCCGTTAGGGCTTTCTGGCAGACCTGCAAACAGCTCCAGATGCAATTGCAACCACAAGCCATGACTCCTCACCAGATGATCCACGGCCTGAGCCTGCAAAACCCTTACTGATTAGAACTCGGCGAACGCGGCCAGAGCAAATGTTAGACCGAAGGACAGCTTGAACGCGACGTTATCCCGTACCAGCGAACGGATGTTTGTCTGCTTGAAGCGCCGCTGCAGGAATGAATATGGGATGATGTGGATCCCTCGGGACTCAATGGCCTAGCACATCCGTTAACACATGTCCCATCTCCCTCCTTCCCACATATAGCATATAGACACCCCCAATAGACTTCCCTCCACCCCGCTTCAGCACATACCTGCAAAACTACAATCCCCAACCCAATCAAAATCGCCAACGGCTTGCTAAACACACTAATTCCCAATCCCCCCAACACCCCCAGAATCGAGCCCATGCTCACTTGCCGAATCGCCTGTGGATTCGCGGCCCCAGACTCGGTGATGACGGGCGTCCGCGCCTCAGACGCGTAGTTGCCCATCAAGTCGTTTTTGATCTTGCTGATGGGGTCCGCGGCGTCGCAGCGGATACGCTGGGATTGACGGTACTGCAGGAGTAGGGGCGTGGAGAGGAGGAGGGGGGTGCTGAGCATCAGGCCGCGGCGCAGGCCAGGGAGGAGAAATGACATTTTGGAATCTTTTTGATGCTGGAGGGGAGGAGGATATTGGGATTGCAAGTAGGCGGTCAATTGATGTTTTATATCCCGTTGATGGTGGCTCCTGGTGATCCCTCGGTGTTTGCGCGCTGATCCCACGTGTGTGGTAGCTGGGCCGGTGTCCGTTGGCTGGGATTGCGAGAGCCTTGGAGTGGAGTACACAGCGGTACTTGTTTGCTTTACGCTTCTGAATACCGGAAGGAGATACGTACACAGCGTCCGAGACATGTGGCCGTCAATTGCTCAACCTCGCTCGCCGCGGATGGGAGCTTCGTTGCGTTGGTGATGTCATTGGCTGCTCTGGCGTCTCGGCTAAGCGCATCGGGGATAGCGCTTGTTGGACCCTGGATTGAGGTCTGGGAGACGTCGCGTCGCGGAGCTGCACCATGATGGATTGATCGCAGGCTTTTTTCTTTGTAGTTGATGTCGCTCCTTGTATAACGTTCTATCGCGCCGAAGATTGCATTAAAGAATTAATTGGCAGGTGAGACCGCGACAATGGCGACCCGGACGGTTTTACTCGCGCTGGCGAATCTGCTCATTCCGGTTGCGATTCTGGTGTTTGCGACGGGCTTCTTTCCGTATAAGCCGTTTATGCCGGGACTGGCTTTGTATGAGGATACAGCAAGTAGCGCGTTGGGAGATGGTGCACAGAAGATGCCCGGGGCGCCGTTCGACAAGCTGGTCTTCATGGTCGTGGATGCGCTGAGGAGCGACTTCGTGTTTAGAGAGGAGAGTGGGATGAGCTTTTTGCAGAGGTAAGACTACTTACGAATCTGTAGAGAAGGTTCAAATAGCTAACTGCCATCCAGTCTGATTCGAGACGGCACCGCGCTGCCTTTCACAGCTCATGCTACCTCCCCGACCATCACGATGCCTCGCGTCAAGGCCATTACCACGGGCTCGATTCCTTCTTTTGTAGACGTTATTCTGAACTTCGCAGAGTCAGACACGACCTCCACGCTAGGCACACAAGACACCTGGCTTGCACAGATCAAGGCCAAGGACTTTGACAATGGCAAAGGAAAGCTAGTCATGTACGGCGACGACACATGGTTGAAGCTATTTCCAGACTTCTTCGAGCGCGCGGATGGGACGAGCAGTTTCTTTGTTTCGGTCAGTGCGCAGCATCCACCCAGTGTACATAGGAAGAATACAATGTTGACTCTCATGGCGCGTGCAGGACTTTACAGAAGTGGATAATAATGTGACGAGGCATATTCCCGAGGAGTTGCTGAACAGTGACTGGAACGCGATGATATTGCACTACCTGGGCCTCGATCATATTGGGCATAAGGCTGGTCCTAAAAGGTCGTTCTCAAGCACTACAGGATGAGGAACATGCTGATGATAAATAGCCCCAACATGGTCCCAAAGCAAAAAGAGATGGACGAGATGGTCCGCACCATATATAGTGCCATCGAGAATGAAGATCACCTCGCAAACACCTTGTTCGTCATCTGCGGCGATCACGGCATGAACGAAGGCGGCAACCACGGCGGGTCCTCACCGGGCGAGACATCGCCTGCACTTGTCTTCATGAGTCCGAAGCTCACCAAAGTCACAAAACGATCAAGACGAGACAGTCCAACAATACCGAAAGCCGGCACTGAATTCGACTACTACCGGAGGGTTGAACAAAGCGACATCGCACCTACGGTCGCTGGTCTACTGGGTTTCCCCGTCCCGAAAAATAATCTCGGGGTGTTTCTGGAAGAGTTCCTGGGATTCTGGGATAAAGGTGAGTACCATGGCTGGGTATGAAACTTGGATCTGACAAGAGTAGATGAGGACCGACTCCAGCTATTGTACCGTAATGCAATCCAGATCAAGAAGATCGTACAAGCCAAGTTTTCGAGCTTGAGATTCGACGAGAAGACGGTCACACCTAAGGAAATGGGGTTCGAATGTGGCAAGGTAGGTCGCGAATCGGATCTAGCAAGAAGGCCTACTGACGTGTGATAGGCACAAAGCTTGAACGATGGTCAATCACTAGCATGCGCCTGGCAAGATGTGGTGAAGGGTTTGGACAATCGCAGTAAAATGTCGGACAGCCTATTCAAGGTACCTAAGATGTGTTGTCCAGGATAGGTTGGTCAAACGCTGACATCTTGCAGTTCATGCGCGAAGCTCAAGAAAGCATGTCCGGTGCGGCATCTAATTACGACGTGCCTCGCTTATTCATCGGCAGTGCTCTGGCATTCATGATATGTTGCTTGAGCTTCTTCACGTTACCCAAGCTTCGCCCTATCTCACCCGCCGGTGTCTACTGCATGTTAACCCTTGCGCTCTATGGCGTCCTCATGTTCGCGTCTTCATATGTCGAAGAAGAGCACAACTTCTGGTACTGGGCGACATCGGGCTGGTTCTTTGTTGTCTTCATCGAGAGCCAGCGCAAAAACTGGACGAATCGGTGGATGTTCCACCCAGCGCTTATGGCTCTCGTCCTTCACAGGGTGATCCGGAGATGGAACCAGACAGGTCAGAAGTACGCTGGAGCAGACGATATAGTCAATAGTGGTATCTTCCACGGCAACAGCTTTGTGCTCTGGTCCGTAGTCGGGGCGACATACATGGACGTCACACTTCGCTTGGCCGCACACGTTGCTCGCTCGATCGCCACGTTCGACGGCGACCAAAATAAGAAGAGCTTGGATGCTGAACCTACCGAAATCAATCGTCTGATGGGAACAATCGCTGTTCTGCCATTAACGGCTACAGCCTTCGCATTCAAGCTTGCCTTTACTGCGAAAGATGCGCCCGAACTTACTTACGGTCTATCTGGTGGCATGATGGACTCTTTGGAAGCCCTCGACCTCGTCGGTCTTGCACAGATGGTGTTCGGCGGCATTGCCTTGAGTGGAGGTTGGATCACTTTTACCGAGTGGCAGAGGAGCAGGACAAGAGCAAAGCGAGGGCGAGAGGGCAACGGTGGTATGTAACTTCTTCTTCCGAAGTCATGGACACTCGCTAACTCACTCCAGATCTCGCCGTAGCATTTTTCGACCTCACCACCCTCTTCCTCCTCACCCAAACAAAAGCCCACAACATACCGCTCTACATGCTCTTCCGTCTACAATTCTTCTTCCTCAGTAGGGGCGC
>Ga0265780_10008696_pt1 | contig 12300 bp, 9 predicted proteins | sample P1T30metagenome_FD_192432 | JGI IMG/M metagenome (GOLD analysis project Ga0265780, IMG submission 192432) | Plant litter microbial communities from East Loma Ridge, Irvine, California - P1 T30 | ecosystem: Environmental > Terrestrial > Plant litter > Unclassified | place: USA: California... | reverse complement strand
ACGTGATCCGCACCCAGGTCGACGTGATCCTGCCGGACGGCGTGGCCGTACTCAATGCGGCCAACGAGCAGGTCGCGGCGCTGGCCGAACTGTGCGACGGCGGCGTGATCTTCTACGCCTTCGACGAGCACCATGCGGTGCTGGCAGCGCACCGCGCGGCCGGCGAGCGCATCGTGTTCGTCCGTGACGGACGCATCATGCTGGCCGAGGGCACCGTCGAGACGCGCCTAAACACGCTGGACACGATGAAGCCGTCGACCGTGAAGTACCCCGAAAACGTGCTGGCGGCAGTGGCGGCGGCGTGGGCGCTTGGCGTGCCGAGCGACCTGCTGTGCGGTGGCCTGCGCGCGTTCGACGCGACACCAAAACAAACGACACATTGAATGACACTGCCCGGCAACCTGCCGGGCCTGGCGCCCGCCCCCGCGCATGTGCGCGCGGTGCGCGGCCCGCGAAAGGAATGACGGTTTATGGAAGTATCTCGCGTACGGGCCCTGCGTGGCCCCAATCTCTGGAGCCACCACACCTCGGTCGAGGCGATCGTGACGTGCACGCCTGAAGAAGAATCGATCGGCGAACTGCCCGGTTTCGAATCGCGCCTGCGCGTGCGCTTCCCGCAGATCGGCGGCCTGCAGCCGTTCGGCCACTACGAAACGATCCCGCTGGCCCACGTGCTCGAACTGGTCGCGCTGCACCTGCAGGCCGAAGCCGGCTGCCCGGTGACGTTCAGCCGCACTACCGCCACGCTGGAAACCGGCACCTACCAGGTGGTCGTCGAATACAGCGAAGAAGACGTCGGCCGCCAGGCCCTCGAACTCGCGCAGCAGCTGATCGAGGCCGCCCGCAACGACACCCCGTTCGACGTGCCCGCCGCGCTGGCGCAACTGCGCGCGACGGATGAAGACGTGCGCCTGGGCCCATCGACCGGCTCGATCGTGCAGGCCGCCGTGGCCCGCAACATCCCGTTCCGCCGCCTGACCGAAGGCAGCATGGTCATGTTCGGCTGGGGCAGCCGCGCGCGCCGCATCCAGGCCGCCGAGATCGATGCCACCGGCGCGATTGCCGAATCGATCGCGCAGGACAAGGAACTGACCAAGAAGCTGCTCGACGCGGCCGGCGTGCCGGTGCCGCAGGGGCGCGGCGTCTCCGACCCCGACGACGCATGGGCCGCCGCGATGGAAATCGGCCTCCCGGTCGTGATCAAGCCAAAGGACGGCAACCAGGGCAAGGGCGTGACGGTCAACGTCACCACCCGCGAACAGCTCGACGCCGGCTTCAAGGCCGCCAGCGAATTCCGCGACGACATCCTGGTCGAACGCTATCTGCCGGGCCACGACTACCGCCTGCTGGTGGTGGGCGACAAGCTGGTGGCCGCCGCGCGCCGCGAACCGCCGCAGGTAGTGGGCGACGGCGAGCGCAGCGTGCGCGAGCTGGTCGAACAGGTCAACCTCGACCCGCGCCGCGGCGACGGCCACGGCACGTCGCTGACCAAGATCCGCTTCGACGACATCGCCATCGGCACGCTGGCCCAGAACGGCTTGACGCCGGACTCGGTGCCCGCCATCGGCCAGCGCGTCGTCCTGCGCAATAACGCGAACCTGTCCACCGGCGGCTCGGCGACCGACGTCACCGACGACGTGCACCCGGAAGTCGCGGCGCGCGCGGTTGCTGCCGCCCACATGATCGGCCTGGATATCTGCGGCGTCGATCTGGTCTGCGACAGCGTCCTCAAACCGATTGAGGACCAGAACGGCGGCATCGTCGAAGTCAACGCCGCACCGGGCCTGCGCATGCACCTGGCGCCATCGTTCGGCAAACCGCGCCCGATCGGCGAAGCGATCGTCGACACGCTGTTCAAGGACGGCGACGATGGCCGCATCCCGATCGTGGCCGTCACCGGCACCAACGGCAAGACGACCACCGTGCGCCTGATCGCGCACTTGCTCACGGCGTCCGGCCTGCGTACCGGCATGACCAACACCGACGGCGTCTACATCGAAGGCCGCCGCATCGAAAGCGGCGACTGCAGCGGCCCGCGCAGCGCGCGCAACGTGCTGCTGCACCCTGACGTCGACGCCGCCGTGTTCGAAACGGCGCGCGGCGGCCTGCTGCGCGAAGGCCTGGCCTACGACAAGTGCCAGGTCGCGGTGGTCACCAATATCGGCTCGGGCGACCACCTGGGCCTGAACTACATCACCACGCTCGAAGACCTGGCGGTACTCAAGCGCGTGATCGTGCAGAACGTGGCCGTGGGCGGCATGGCGGTACTCAACGCCGCCGATCCGACCGTGGCGGCGATGGCCGAAAGAACGCGTGGCGACGTGACCTTCTTTGCGCAGGACGTGGGCAATCCGGTCATGGCGATGCACCGCGCCCAGGGTCGCCGTGTCGTGTTCGTCGAAGAAGGCTATCTGGTGGCGGCGCAGGAGTCGCTCATCGAACGCATCGACCTGAAGGAAGTGCCGATCACGCGCGGTGGCGTGGTGGGCTTCCAGGTCGAGAACGTGATGGCGTCCGTGGCCGCAGCCTGGGGTGTGGGCACGTCGTGGGATGCGATCCGCCTGGGTCTGAAGACTTTCGTCGGCGAGAGCGACAATGCGCCGGGACGCTTCAACGTGTTCGACTACAAGGGCGCAACCGTGATCGCCGACTACGGCCACAACCCGGATGCTATCGCCGCGCTGGTCAATGCAGTTGAGAGCATGCCCGCCAAGCGCCGCTCGGTGGTGATCAGCGGTGCCGGCGACCGGCGCGACCAGGACATTACGCAGCAGACCGAAATCCTGGGCGCAGCGTTTGACGACGTGCTGCTGTATCAGGACCAGTGCCAGCGTGGCCGCGCCGATGGCGAAGTCATTGCGCTGCTGCGCGCGGGGTTGAGCAATGCGACGCGCACGGGCCACGTCGAAGAGATCAATGGCGAATTCGTGGCGATTGATCGGGCGCTCTCGCGCCTGGAAGATGGGGACTTGTGCCTGATCCTGATCGACCAGGTTGACGAGGCGCTGGCGCACATTACGGCGCGGGTCAAGGCAGCGAGCTGAGTATCGTTGTTGTGTTTCCGGGGACGGGCGGCGACGCGGTATGCTGCGTCGATGAATAGCCCGTCCCCGTCATCCCTCCCTGCCCTGCCCAGGGCCAGTGCCTGGCCGCTGCTGCGGGCGTTGTTCAAGCGTCCCTCGCGGGTGTCGGCGCAACCGATTCAGGCCAGTTACCGGCTGGACCGGATCGATGCGGATCACGTGCGGCGCTACTGCGACGCGTTCGGCTTCCCGCCCGGACCTGTGCCGCTGACCTACCTTTACCTGCTGGCGCAGCGCGCGCAACTGGCGACGATGCTTGATCGGGCGATTCCGTTTCGGATTGTCGGGTTGATTCATGTCGCCAACTCACTGACCATGCATTGTGAGGTTCGGCTCGAAGCAGCACTGACGCTGGTGACAACGCTGTCGATGCCGGAACCTCGGCCCAACGGTGCGGTCGAATGTCTGCTGGAGACGAAGGCGACGGACGGCGAGCAGCCGGTGTTCACATGTACCAGCCGATATCTGATCAAACGCGGACAACCGACCAAGCGTACGGCACCGGCGCTGATCGCCGCGCCCATGGGGGAAGCCGACGAACAATGGGTCGTGCAAGCCGATGTGGGGCGACGCTATGCGGCGTTGTCGGGTGACTGGAACCCGATTCATCTGTGGGCATGGAGCGCGCGATTGATGGGAATGAAGCAGCCCATCATTCACGGCATGCACACCGTTGCCATGGCCTGCTCATTGCGCCAGCGGTCGACAGGCCGGGTGCCAGTGACAATCGATTGTCATTTTCGTAGCACTATCCCGCTCCGATCGATGGTCTCGCTGTCGCTGTCGGATGCTAGCGACCCGGCGGCATTTGCTGTCATCTGCCGGCAGCGAGTAGCGGTAGAAGGCGTCATCAGCTTCATCTAGCGCCTGGCACATGTCCAGACCAGCGCTAGATGGCGAATCCGAACTCGACGCAATATCACGAGAAGGTGATAATTGACTTCGCAGAAGAAGGGCCATCGGCTTAGAGTGCCATTCAGTTAGCGGACTGTAGGGTGGGCGGCTATGCCGCCCACGCGTTCAAACTAAGCTAATTTCGCGGCGCACTAAGGTTCAACGAACGCGTGGATGGGGAATCCATCTAACAGTACGGTGCGTAACTGATCTGCACAGAAGACCATAAGTTGAATTAATGAAAACGAGTCAGCCACGGTCTACGCGCAGGCTAAGACGTCGGTCCGGAAAAAATAGGAGATGCAAATGGGAAGAATTCTGGACGAATTCATCAACAAACTGTCACCGGATCGGCAAGCCCGCATTGCATCACTTGCCGAGAAAAAAATGGATGAGATGATTGCCCATGCCACAACGCTGACCGACTTTCGAAAAGCTGTTGGCAAGACCCAGGTGGAAGTGGCGAAAGACTAGGAATAAAAAAAAACGCTGTATCACAACTTGAACAACGTTCGGATACCTACGTCTCAACTTTGCGTCGTTTCTTGCAATCTCTCGGTTTGACGCTGGAGCTTTCCGTCGTTTCTAAAAATGGTACGTGGATCAACCTTCCGAACTTCCATCCATGGCGAGAGGTAGATCTGAATATACCAGCTTCAGCGCCCGGTAAAATTGCCAAGTCATCCAGCGTGGTTTCCAAAGCTTCAGCCATCAAACAGCCTATGAACGCGTCTACGAAAAAACAGACACGTTCAAAATAAATCTGTTGTCAGGCGAGCAAAAAAACTCTCACGCTCAAGAAACAGCGCTCACGTATTTAAGCGATCTGCCATTCCACAACAAGTGGTGCGAAAATCACTTGGGTGCAATGAGCACCGTATCATAGCTAATCCTTTGAACCAGTCGACAATGAGTAGGTCAATTCGACTGAACGAACCGAAAAGCGCGGGGGGCAGCGCAACGCGTCGCGTGCCAAATGCGGGAAATAAAAGACTGGGCGAAGGCTCGTCCAGTATTAGACTTGCCCCGCCAAATACTTCGCGCCGTGGCTAGTCTGCCCCGCCTCGTCCGATTAAAGTGTTATTTAACGAACGCGCTTGCCAGACAAACTTCCTTGCCTCAGTGGGGTTTAGTGGCTCGGTTGAATGAGCTGCCAAATTGCGTAGACGTCGCAGTTCGTAGATTACAGTTGCCTCAGCTTGAGACAAAACACCGGCATCCGTCAACCGAGCCACTGTTGTCAATATATCGCCGATTTTAAAGCGCAGAGTCTTGCCGCTAACTAGACTCGTTGAAGCAATCCGGAAAATTGTCGCCTCCAGTTCCTTCCAAGCTTCCATTACAACTCCGGTAGGATGTGCGTCAGCTTCTGTAATCGTACTAAACCAATTGTTCAAGATGGACGATTGTGTGAGAGGGTCGATACGCTCAGGCAGGTCATCCTGCACTCGGTCTTGATTCGTAGGCGTGCTTTCGCCGGCCCCAGCGACACTGCCGATTCCAACAGTACTGGCAACACCAGGGACATCTGCCGTCGCATCTATTCGGTGGGTCTCACCAGCTTCTGTATGGGAGAGTGCCGCACTGACATTCGCTTGCTCGACGTTAGCGAGGCCCTTACCGAATTCAGTCGAGATGCCACCTGGCAATTCAAGCTTGGTAATCTTAGCGAGCAAGTCGCCAAGTTTCTTTCGAAAAATCAAAGACACTAAGACCACACAAACAGGCCACGCTAAAGAGGACACAATGCTGGACCAAAACTGAAGCCAATTCATATTTCACCAATACAGAATTAATGTCTTACCTTACTTATAACAGTTCATTTGAATTGTTGGAAGGATCTTAACTGAGAAGCAGGGGTCAAAAGCTGGGGCAGGTCCGACCTCCGGACATGATCTCAACAGTCGATTAGTCTGAACTAGCAGGCACGGCGCCATGCTAATTTAAACAAGATACCATTGGAAGTGGCTAAGGCTGAGGTCCTGTCCGAATGCCAGACCTGCCCCCCAACTGTGTCATATTGAATCCTTCGATTCAATCGATGATGACCAAGTCAAGACGCGTAGACAGACCAGCGCCCGCTCTAGCTGCTGATCAGACGTGATACTCCCCGTGCTTTGACGAAGCAGACCCTTAGCACATGCGAGAAGGCTTAGCACATGCGTTGCAGTCCTTGCCGCGCGCGCAACATCAATCGCGGTAAAATACGCAGCTCTGGCCAGCCTCTGCCTCGCCGTACCCAATCCGAAGAAATGACCACCGTTCCCACTGAAATCAACGCCGCAGCCGTCAAGAACAGCGCGACCGACAAGCACACCCCGATGATGCAGCAATACCTGCGCATCAAGGCCGACTACCCCGACATGCTGGTGTTCTACCGCATGGGCGACTTCTACGAACTATTCTTTGACGACGCCGAAAAAGCCTCGCGCTTGCTGGGCATCACGCTGACCGCGCGCGGCAAGTCCGAGGGCAATCCGATCAAGATGGCCGGTGTGCCGTTCCACTCGCTCGATGGTTATCTGGCCAAGCTGGTGAAACTGGGCGAGTCGTGTGCGATCTGTGAACAGATCGGCGATCCGGCGCTGTCGAAAGGCCCGGTCGAACGCAAGGTCATGCGCGTCGTCACGCCCGGTACGCTGACCGATTCCGACCTGCTGCCCGAAAAAGCCGAGCGCCCTCTTCTCGCCCTGTGCCTGCAAACCCAGCGCAAGACCGTCACCGCGGGTCTGGCCTGGCTGTCGCTGGCCAGCGGTAACTTGCGCCTGATGGAATTTTCGGGCGACGCGCGCGCCATCGAGATGCGCCTGGCGCATGAACTGGAGCGCATCGCGCCGGCCGAAATCCTGCGCGCCGATTGCGGCGACATGTTCGACGATGGCGCATCCACCGTGCACACCCAGCGCGTGCCGGAATGGCACTTCGACGTGGTCAAGGGCCACGGCGCGCTGCTCGAACAACTGAAGGTTGCCACGCTCACCGGCTTTGGCGCCGATGGCCTGGGCGCCGCGTTCGGCGCGGCCGGCGCGCTGCTGCGCTATGCCCAGTCCACGCAAGGGCGCGGGCTGCAGCACGTGCGCGGCCTGGCCTGTGAAAACGAGAACGAATACATCGGCCTCGACGCCGCCACGCGCCGCAATCTGGAGCTGACCGAAACCATTCGCGGGCAAGAGTCGCCGACGCTGTTTTCGCTGCTCGATGGCTGCCGCACGGCGATGGGTTCGCGCATGCTGCGCCACTGGCTGCACCATGCGCGGCGCGACCAGTCGATCGCGCGCAGTCGTCACCAGTCGATCGCCGCGCTGCTGCAGGCGGACGCCATCGACAACCTGTCGCCGACGCTGGCGCAGGTGCCGGACATCGAACGCATCACCACGCGCGTGGCGCTACTCAGTGCGCGTCCGCGCGACCTGGCGAGCCTGCGTGATGGCCTCAAGGCCTTGCCGATGCTGCGCGAGCTGGTGGCGCGTTGCTTCGTGCCGGGCGATACGTCGCTGCTGCGCGAACTGCATGACGACCTGGCCACGCCCGCCGATTGCCTCGACCTGCTGGTGCGCGCCGTGCTCGAAGAGCCGAGCGCGATGATCCGCGATGGCGGCGTGTTCGCGCGCGGCTACGATGCCGAACTCGATGAGCTGCAGGCGCTGTCCGAGAATGCCGGCCAGTTCCTGGTCGACCTCGAAACACGCGAGCGCGCCCGCACCGGCATCGCGAACCTGCGCGTCGAGTACAACCGCGTGCACGGCTTCTATATCGAAGTGACCAACGGCCAGGCGACCAAGGTGCCGGACGACTACCGCCGCCGCCAGACGCTGAAGAACTGCGAACGCTACATCACGCCCGAACTCAAGGCGTACGAAGACAAGGCGCTGTCGGCGCAGGACCGCGCGCTGGCGCGCGAGAAGATCCTGTACGACGACTTGCTGGCCCAGCTCGCGCCGCACATCGGCGTCCTGCAGACGATCGCGCGCGCCATTGCGCAGGTCGACGTGCTGGTGGCGCTGGCCAGCCACGCGCTGCGCCACGGCTGGTGCGCGCCGCAGCTGGTCGATGCGCCGTGCCTGAACATCGTCGAGGGCCGCCATCCGGTGGTAGAAAACCAGATCGAGCGCTTCATCGCCAACGATTGCCGCTTCTCCAACGAGCGCCGCCTGCTCTTGATTACTGGCCCGAACATGGGCGGTAAATCGACCTTCATGCGCCAGGTCGCGCTGATCACGCTGCTGGCGTATGTCGGCAGCTATGTGCCGGCCGCGGAAGCCACCCTCGGCCCGATCGACCGCATCTTCACGCGCATCGGCGCCAGCGACGACCTGGCCAACGGCCGCTCGACCTTCATGGTCGAGATGACCGAATCGGCCGCGATCCTCAACGGCGCCACCGAGCATTCGCTGGTGCTGATGGATGAAGTCGGGCGCGGCACGTCGACCTTCGACGGCCTGGCGCTGGCGTGGGCCATCGCGCGTCATCTGATCGACGCGAGCCGCAGTTTCACGCTGTTCGCGACCCACTATTTCGAGCTGACCCAGTTGCCGGAGTCGTACCCGAGCGCGTATAACGTGCACCTGTCGGCCGTCGAACACAAGGACAGCATCGTGTTCCTGCATGCGGTCCAGGATGGCCCGGCGTCGCAAAGCTACGGCTTGCAGGTGGCGCAGCTGGCCGGCGTGCCGCAGCCGGTGATCAAGGCCGCGCGCAAGCACCTGGCGCGCCTGGAAGCGCAGGCCGCCGGCGGCACGCCGCAGCGCGACCTGTTCGCTGCGCCCCTGCCCGAGCACGATCTCGACGACGCCCCGGCGCCAGTCGTGGCGGAGGTCCAGGATGACGGCCTGCGCGACGCACTGGACGCCATCGATCCGGACGCGCTGACGCCACGCGAAGCGCTCGAGCGCCTGTACGAGCTGAAACGGCTGGCTGCCTGATGTCGATCCCGCGTCCGGTCATTGTCCGCGCTGCGCTGCTGGCGACGCTGCTTGCTTGCGCGCCGCTGGTGGGCCAAGCCAAGGATAAGGACAAGGACAAGGAAGCGCGCCCCACGCACCGCTTCGCCGTGGTCGGCAACGACGCGCGCGCCGACAGTGACGCGCGCCTGAAGCAGGCACTGGCCGATTCGTCCGAAAAGTCCGTGTCGTTCGTCGTCCTCACCGGCATCAAGGGCGAGAACGAAAGCTGCGGCGACAAGCTGTACCTGCAGCGGCGCGACCTATTCGAGCATGCGAAGCGGCCCGTGATCGTGTCGCTGTCGGGCAGCGACTGGACCGGCTGCCGCAACTCGGCCAAGCGCACCAATGCGATCGAACGCCTGAACCGCCTGCGCGAACTGCTCTACGGCGAACCCGAATCGCTTGGCGCAACCAAGATCCACCTGACGCAGCTGTCGGCCAGTCCGCGTTTTCGCAGCTATGCCGAGAACGCGCACTGGAAGGTGGACAAGGTGCTGTACGCCACGATCAATCTGCCGGCTGCGAACAACCATTTCCTGCCGGCCGCGGGCCGCAACAGCGAATACGAAGACCGGGCGGTGGCCAACCGCTTCTGGCTGAACCGTCTGTTCGCGATGGCGCGCAGCGACAAGGCGCAGGCGCTGGTGCTGTTCTCGGAAGGGGCCGTGCGCCCGTTCCATCTCGACCAGCCGGCGGGCCTGCGCGGCTTGCTGCGGCGCGCGCCGGTCGAGCGCGATGGGTTCGAAGCAGCGCGGCGCCAGATCCAGGCGCAGGCCGTCAAGTTCGATGGAAAGGTGCTGCTGGTCGACAGTGACGCGCCGGGTGGCCACAAGCCGCAGATCGCATGGAAAGGCAATCTGGGACAGCTGTCAGTGGGAACCAAGGCGGTCGAGGTGAATGTGATGCTGGGGAAAGATGCGGCGTTCACGGTGGTGGACGCGAAGCAGTAAAACGAGCGCTTGATACAAGCGCGGCCACCGCGTGATGCGGTGGCCGCGCACCAACCGGATTACTGCAGCGGCTGGGTACGGAAGTGATCGCCATCATCGCTGTCATCGATCTCGTGATGATGACCGCCAGCGCCGTGCACGTGACCGTGCTGGATTTCTTCGGCGGTTGCAGCGCGCACGTCGACCACGGACAGGTCGAAGCGCAGAGCCATGCCGGCCAGTGGATGGTTGCCATCCAGGACGACCTTGTCGTCAGCGATTTCGGTGACGGTGAAAATCACCGGCTCGTCGTCGCCGTTTTCGGCCACGCCTTCGAACTGCATGCCGACTTCGATCGGTTCCGGCAGGCGCGAACGCTCTTCAACCTTGACCAGCTCTGGCTCGTAGTCGCCGAACGCGTCGTCTGGTTCCACCTGGATCGTCGAGGCGTAGCCGGTTTCTTTGCCGTCCAGCTCTTCTTCGATCTTCGGCAGGGTATTCTCGTAGCCGCCGTGCAGGTACACCATCGGCTGGGAGCCCTCCTCGATCAGATTGTTCTGGGCATCCGACAGTTTGTAATTAACCGTCACGACTGTGTCTTTAGCAATCTTCATCGTCCATCCTTTCATTGTGAGCTGCGGATTATACTCTCGATGGGTCTAGGCCCCGCTTCGGCTGGTTATAATGTCGCATGAAAAAATTACCGCTTTTGGGGAATCTTTCCCCCGCTGAATTCCTGCGCGATTACTGGCACAAGAAACCGCTGCTGATCCGTGGCGCCATCCCCGGCTTCAAGCCGCTGCTCAAATTCGAGAAGCTGGCCGAGCTGGCCGCGCTGAACCATGTCGAATCGCGCCTGGTGTCACTGCGCGACGGCGAGTGGGACATGCAGCACGGCCCCCTCACCGAACTGCCGGCCCGCAGCGAGCCGAACTGGACGATGCTGGTTCAGGGCGTGAACCTGCATGACGAGCGCGCCGACGAGCTGCTGCGCCAGTTCCGCTTCGTGCCGGATGCCCGCCTGGACGACCTGATGGTGAGCTTCGCTACCGATGGCGCCGGGGTCGGCCCCCATTACGATTCGTACGACGTGTTCCTGCTGCAGGCGCATGGCAAGCGCCGCTGGCGCATCGGCGCGCAGCAGGACCTGACGATCATCGAAGGTTTGCCGCTCAAGATCCTGGCCAATTTCGAGGCCGAAGAAGAGTTTGTGCTCGAGCCGGGCGACATGCTGTACCTGCCGCCACAGTACGCGCACGACGGCATCGCTGAAGGCGAATGCATGACGTATTCGATTGGTTTTCGCTCGCCGTCGTTCCAGGAACTGGGTGAATCCTTCCTGCAATTCATGGCCGATTCGATCGACCTGCCTGGCCGCTACGCCGATCCGGAATTGCAAGAAGCAAAGAACCCGGCCGAGATCCCGAAGCACATGCTCGCCACCGTCACCGAAGAACTCAACAAGGTGCGCTGGGATGAAGAAGACGTCACCATCTTCCTCGGCGAGCACATGTCCGAGCCGAAGCACAATGTGTTCTTCACGCCGCCGGCCAAGCCGCTGACCTTCGGCCGTTTCATGGAAACGGCTGCCAAGCGCGGCATCAAATTGTCGAGCAAGACGCTGATGCTGTACCGTGGCAAGAACGTGTTCATCAATGGTGAATCGCTGGCCGCCGGCCGCGCCGACAAGGTGGTGCTGGATGTGCTGGCCAACGATCGCCGCATCGATGGCGCCACGCTCGGCAAGGCCACCGACGACGTCACCGAATCGCTGTACGCCTGGTACCAGGACGGCTGGGTTGAGCTGGGCTGACCATGGATGCGCGCGCCATCCCGTTTGACACCCGGCGCGACTGCGAGACGCAATTTCTCGCCGTCGTGGTGGCCGCGCAGCACAGTCTGCGCCTGTTCGATCCGGATGGCGCGGTGTTTGCGCTAGGCACGATCCAGGTGGATGCGGCGCTGCGCGCCTTCCTGCAACGGGGCGGCACCTTGCGCCTTGCGCTGCACGAGCCGGACCACATCGAGCGCCACTGTCCGCGTTTTTTGCGTCTGCTGCGTGACTACGGTCACGCCTGCGAATGCCGCCAGAGCCCGAAAAACCTGCGCCAGCTGACCGACTCGTTCTGCATCGCCGACGAGCAGCACGTGGTGCGCCGTTTTCACAGCGACCATATGCGTGGTGAAGCTAACTTTGGCGATCCGCGCGCGGTTGATGTCCCCCACCATCGGTTCGAAGCGATCTGGGAAGCTTCCCGGCCAACGCTGCACCCGACAACGACCGGGTTGTAAGGACGCCACGAAAAGCACAATTAGTTGCCCAAGAGTTAATTCTCAGGTGTTTCGCTATTTGCGTAGCATCTTGTAACAATATGAAGCTTATCAAAGCGGAAAATTCTTACACCAGAGCATGTGTTAGCTATTGCGAAACTGTAAAATTGTCTATAATAT
>Ga0265780_10008695_pt1 | contig 12301 bp, 11 predicted proteins | sample P1T30metagenome_FD_192432 | JGI IMG/M metagenome (GOLD analysis project Ga0265780, IMG submission 192432) | Plant litter microbial communities from East Loma Ridge, Irvine, California - P1 T30 | ecosystem: Environmental > Terrestrial > Plant litter > Unclassified | place: USA: California... | reverse complement strand
TCACGACGAATGCTGAGGTAACCGTCACCATCACTGGAAACAATTGCTGCCCTCCCGAGAGAACGGAGCACGATCCTCGAAGGACCGCTTTTGGCCGAACCCGGCCGTTCGGTCGAGCATAGCAGGTTGCCAGGTCGAAAATCCAGCGGCCGGCGCCACAGGCCGGAAACGACCCAAAGCAGCCATTCATGCCATCAACCGGTGTGCGAAACGTACGTAGCGTCAAAGATCGCGAATCTCCTGTGTCAGACTTATCGCTGCGTGGGCTGCATATATTCGACTACGGCGCCATCAGAGTGAAGCATCATGAGGACGGCATTGGGTATTTCGTCAGGATTTTTCAGCAATGCTTCCCCTGCACATTTTGTGGCTGCAATCACTCTGTCGATGGAGACGTAAACTTTATACAGTCCAGACTGACTTGGTTAGCTTACTTGTTGATCAATTCAACTTTCACATCGAGGCTGCCGCTGCGTGCCAATAGTTCTATGTCGGTATCAATGCTGCCGAGTTGAATGAGGCCATGCGAGCGCGCAAAAGGTTTGTAAAAAAGCGCCAGGTTGCCCCACGGGGCGTAGTAGGTGATGGCGCCGGCTGCCGGCGTACTGGCAGCCGGTGCGGCGCTGGTGGTCAGTTTCCTGGGCAGGTCACTGATTTTCTCCGTTTCGGCGTAATCGGTTAATTTCAGCGTCAATGGCAACAGCGCAACGAAGTCACGCACCGTCGGATTATCGAGCAGCGTTCCAGTGAGGACTGTCGTGCCGCTTGTGAGTTGGATTTTCATAAGAGTTGGCGGTCTGTATTGTCCCACGCCGCGACTTGCGCCGTCGCGGGCAGGCTGACCGAAAGCGCAGCCAGCATCGCCAGTACGACGCCAGTTTTTCCCGGAGTGGATGGCTGAGTCACGGTTATTTTAGGGAACGGGTACTTAGTGGCTGTGTCCCGGTGCGTCCGCCAATGGACTCAGGTAGTCCTCCTCTTTTACCTTGTCCATCCACACCACGTTGACGCCGTCCAGCGCTTCCTGCACGGCGATGTGTGTCATCGATGTCGTCGCCGTGGCGCCATGCCAGTGCTTGTGGCCAGGTGGGCACCAGACCACGTCGCCTGCCCGGATTTCGACTTTCGCTTCGCCTTCGCATTGCGTCCAGCCGCATCCGGCGGTGATGATCAACGTTTGTCCCAGCGGGTGCGTATGCCATGCCGAGCGCGCGCCCGGCTCGAACGTGACACTGGCGGCCGATACCCGTGCCGGCGCGGGTGGCGCATTAAGGGGATCGATACGGACGGTCCCCGTAAAATACTGTTCCGGTCCCTTGGCCGACGGCTGCGAGCCTGCGCGTTTCAATTCCATGATGGTTCCTTAAAATATGTGGATGTTATTTGGCCGTATTGCCGGCCCGTTTGGCGAACACTTCCTTGAAAACCGGCATGGCGGAAAACACGTTCGGCCAGCCGGCATAGAAGGCCAGTTGCGTCAGCATCTCGCCAGCTTCTTTCGCGGTCAAGCCGTTGTCCATCGCGCGATTCAGGTGATACGTGATCTGGGCAACCTGGCCGGAAGCCACCAGCGCGCTCACTGTGACCATGCTGCGGTCGCGCGGCGCCAGGCCCGGACGTAGCCACAGGTCGAGGAACAGCGCATCGGTGGTGTATTGGACGACGCCAGGCGACACGGTGCCGAAGTTGTCGCTGACGGTCTTCTTGCGGGTCGCTTCCGCCTCCTTGTCCAGCGGGAGCAGCGTGACGTTGGCGTGCGGCAGCTGGTGGGTGCCGATATGACGCTCTGCGAACACGGTTTTTGTTGCGTTGACAGCGCCCATTGCATTCGGCCAGCCTGAGTAGAAAGCGAGGTGCGTGATGATCTCGGAGATTTCTCCCGGCTTGACGCCACTGTCGAGCGCACGGTTCAGATAGAACGGCAGCTCTTGGGGCGCGTTGCGGGCAATCAGCACTGCAAGGGTCACAATGCTGCGGTCGCGCGGCGATAGGTCCGGACGTTTCCAGATCTCGCCCAGCAGCAGGTCCTGAGTGTAATGTTCGAGTGCGGGTGCAACCATATGAGACTCCTTGAGTGGTGTTGTCGTGACGGGCAACCGCACCTGTGTCTGTGCCTGCGCATGCCCGGATGCAGCGACCCAGCATGCGCAGACCAGCGCTGAGCGCGCCAGCCCTTTGCTACCAAAGCCAGGATTATTTTCCATACTCTTCATCGGTAACCTTTTCCAGCCAGTTGACGTTCTTCCCGTCGACCTTGTCCTGCAGCGCGATATGGGTCACGGCGGTGTTCGGGGCGGCGCCGTGCCAGTGCTTCACGCCGGGTGGTGTCCAGACGACGTCGCCCGCGCGAATTTCCTGGACCTTGTCGCCCCATTGCTGGACGCGACCCACACCGCTCGTCACGATCAGGTATTGCCCGGCCGGATGGCTATGCCAATTCGAGCGCGCGCCGGGTTCGAACGTCACTGAACCGGCCGATGAGGTCAGCGGCGCACGCTCCGCAAACAGGGGCGCAACACGCACGTTGCCAGTGAAATTCTGGGCCGGCGGTGTCATCGATGCCTGGTCCGCGGCCCGGTTGATTACCATCTCCTGTGCAGATGCAGAGGTATACAGGACGAGGGCCAGGGTAGTTGCTGTTATCAGTTTCATGGTGTGCCTTTCAATAAGCAGGTTGAGGTAATCAGGCCGCTGGCAACGATGCCATGTCGATCACGAAGCGATAGTGCACATCGGAACGCTCCATGCGCTCGAATGCCGCGTTGATGTCTTGCATGCGGATCATTTCGCATTCGGGGAGGATGTTCTTGCGCGCACAGAAGTCGAGCATCTCCTGCGTCTCTGCGATGCCGCCGATAAGTGAACCAGCCACACGGCGTCGTCCAAAAACCAGTGGCATGGTCATCGGCTCGCCCAGCGGGCCGATCTGTCCGACAATCACCAGCGTACCGTCGATGTCCAGCAGCGGCATGTAAGGCGTCACATCGTGCTTGGCAGGGATCGTATCGATGATGAAATCGAAGCTGCCTGCCGCTTTAGTCATTGCCGCCTCGTCGGTCGAAGTCAGGAAGCGCTCGGCGCCCATCTCCAATGCGTCGCTTTCTTTGGCGGCATGCCGGCCAATCACGGTGACAATGGCGCCCATGCCGACCGCCAGCTTGACTGCCATATGGCCCAATCCGCCAAGGCCGATCACACCGACGCGGGTGCCCGGTCCGACGTTCCAGGTGCGCAGGGGTGAGTACGTCGTGATGCCGGCGCATAGCAGGGGTGCTGCACGCGATGCATCCAGGCTGTCGGGTATCGACAAGACGAATTCCTCCCGCGCGACGACGTGCTTGGAGTAACCTCCGAGGGTGACGTCGCCATCGACGCGATCTTTGGCGCCGTACGTGGCAGTCATGCCCTCGCGGCAGAACTGCTCTTCGTCGTGATGGCACTGATCGCAATGCTGGCACGAATCGACCATGCAGCCGACGCCTACAGTGTCCCCAATCTTGTAGCGCGTGACGTCGCTACCGATGTCGATGACGCGGCCAATGATCTCGTGGCCCGGTACGAGCGGGTAGACCGCCATGCCCCAGTCATTGCGCGCCATGTGCAGGTCCGAGTGGCACACGCCGCAGAACAAAATTTCCATGGCCACGTCATTGGCGCGCAAGGCGCGACGCTCGAAGCTGTAAGGGGTGAGCGCTGCGCCAACGCTTTCTGCTGCATATCCAGTGGTTTTCATAGGTAGTGCTTCCTTTTTGAATGCGTCCGGCCTGCAAGGGATACCGGTCCGCTATTGATGTCAAATCGACGTGTAGCCTGGTTGTTTGTAGATCGCCTCGGGCTTGGCAAGAATGTCCGGCGCGTAGGCATCGGCCATCCAGTTGCTGGGCGCGACTTCTTCAATTGCTACCGAGAGCGAATTCTTAGTTGTGTGCAGGATGCGCATGGCGTCCTGCGTGATCGCATCGGCGAGCTGCTGCTTTTCCTGTTCCGAATGCCCGGGCCAGAGTTTGACGATGATGTGTGGCATAAAAATGGTCCTTTAGTTGGCAGGGCTGCGCGATACTCTTGCGGCCAAGACAGCCAGCGCTGCGGCGATGAGCAGCACGCAGGCGCTCAGGCCAAATGTGGCCTGGTAGCCGACGCCATCGAACAAAACGCCACCGAGTGCTGCCCCGGATGCAATGGCCAGCTGCACCACTGCGACCATCAGGCCGCCGCCGGCCCCGGCGTCGTCCGGCAACGTGCGCGCCAGCCAGCTCCACCAACCCACCGGCGCCGATGTACCCAGCAGGCCCCAGCACGCCAGCAGCACTGCCGTGAGCACAGTGGAACTGCCGAATGCAACAAGTGCGATGGCAATGGCGGCCATCGCCAGCGGGATAGCGACCAGCGTGCGATACATGTGGTCTTTCAGGAACGTGCCGATAAACACCGTGCCGACGAAACCCGCCGCGCCAATCAAGAGCAGCATCAAGGACGTTGTCATGGCGTTCGCGTGGGTAACCGTTTCCAGGAACGGGCGCAGGTACGTGAACAGCGCGAACTGGCCCATGAAGAACAGGCTGACAGCCAGCATGCCCAGGGTCACCGGCGCGCTTCTCAACAGTCCCAGTACATTGCGCTTGCCCTCAGTGGACTGCGCCGGCATCGACGGCAAGCTGATCGTCTTCCAGGCCAGGGCGATTACCGCCACCGGAACGAGGCAGAAGAACGCACCACGCCAGCCGACGATGGCGCCGAGAAAGCTGCCCAACGGCGCCGCAACGACCGTGGCCAGTGCATTGCCGCTGTTGACAATCGCCATTGCCTTGGGCACCTGGTCACGCGGCACCAGGCGCATGGCGGTGGCTGCCGACATGGACCAGAAGCCGCCGATCGCCACGCCGATGAATGCCCGGCCGATCATGAAGACCGTGTAGTTCGGCGCGAACGCCGCGATGGTGCCGGAGACGATCATCAGCATGGTGAGAGCCAGCAGCAGGACCTTGCGGTCCAGGTTCCCGGCCAGCCTTGAGATGGCCAGGCTGGTCACCAAAGCGAAGGCGCCGGAAACAGCGATCGCCTGACCCGCCTGCCCTTCACTGACATGCAGGTCAGAAGAAATCGATGTCAGCAAACTCACCGGCATGAACTCGGATGCAACGAGCGCAAATGCACCTAGCGCCAGGGCAAACACGCCGCCCCAGGCGGCCGTGCCGTCGACATTCATGCTGTCGTTTGAAGAAATGTTTGCTTGCATTAAGAAGAAGTCCGTGTCGTTTAAAAATAAAATTTCAAGTCAAGCATGGTAAGTCGTGGCACTGGCGCCGAACCGGCCCGGGAATGCTCGGGCCTATCAACGTCGCGCATGAATCAATGATCGTCAGGCCCCGCTTTTGTTACTGGCAGCGCGAACGCGACGATGCTATTGCCAATGGTTGTTTTCAGCGCCGTTTTGCCGCCTGCCGCGATTACGACGAACTGGCGGCCACTACGCGGACTGCGATACGTCATGGGCGAGGCGTTGCCACCGGCGGGCAAACGTGCCTGCCAGACTTCACGTCCATTGCGCACGTCGAATGCGCGCAGCGTGTTCTCGGCCGCAGCTCCCACGAACACGAGCCCGCCGCGTGTCGTGACGGTGCCACCGGTGAGTGGCGTCCCGATGGTCAGCGGCAGCATGGATGGGATGCCAAGCGGGCCGGAATCGCGTGCGGAACCCAGAGGCTTGTGCCACAGCAGTTTGCCGGTCGCCAGGTCGACGGCGCCGATCAGGCCCCATGGCGGCGCGTTGCAGGGCACACCCAGCGGCGACATGAACGGTTTACCGTAAGCGGCGTAAGGCGTGTTCAACATGGGCCGCTCGGCGTCGCCGCCCGGGCTTTGGCCGTCCATCAGTTTGAATTTGCGCTTGATGGCTTCGGCGCGCGTCAGAATTTCGACGCGATCGGCGGTCTGCATCCAGGTCACCACCATAATGCCGCGGTCGATATCGACCGACACGCCGCCCCAGTTGCTGCCGCCGGCGGAACCGGGGGCGAACAGCGTCGGCTTGTCGAGGGACGACGGGGTCAGGTGCCCTTCGTACCGTGACTGGCGGAACTGCAGCCGGCACATCATCTGGTCGATCGGCGTCATGCCCCACATGTTTTTCTCATGAAGCGTCGCATTGCGAAACGCCGGCAGGTTGACGGATGCAGGCTGCGTTGGTGACAACCGTTCCCCCGGTGCGACACCACCCTGGATAGCCGCCTGTTCTTCCACTGGAAAGATCGGCTGTCCGTTAGTGCGGTCGAGTATGAAAACCTCGCCGCGCTTGGTCGCCTGGATCAGCGCATGGCGTATTCCACCGGCAATCGGCAGGTCGACCAGCGTCGGTTGTGCAGGCACGTCATAATCCCAGATGTCATGGTGAGTGGTCTGGAAGTTCCAGCGCGGCCGGCCCGTTTCAGCGTCGAGCGCCAGAATCGTATCGCCGTACTTGTCATCCAGGGCGCGGCGTTGGCCCCCGTAATTGTCAGGAGTGGCGCCGCCCATCGGCAGGTACACGAGGCCAAGTGTCTCGTCGGCGCTGATGGGCGCCCAGCTATTGGGTGACGACGGCGTATAAACTTCGCCATCCGGCGGCGCACCGACACGCTCGGGGTGCCCTGCATCGAATGCCCACGCCAGTTGACCCGTTACCGCATCGAAGGCGCGGATCACGCCGGAGGGGCCACCCCAGAATTGACCGTCGGGGATACCGCCGCCCACGACAATCTTGCCGCGGATGACCTGGGGCGCCGAGCTGACATAGAACTGTCCGCGCGGGTATTTGCTGATATTCGCGTTCAGGTCGACGAAACCTGCCTTGCCAAACCCCGGGCATGCCTGTCCAGTGCGTGCATCGACTGCCACCAGGGCCGGTGTCTGGCTGGAAGCGTAGATGCGTTCTGCACATACGCCGGTCGCATTCGGTACACGGTAATAAGAAACGCCGCGGCATGGCTTGCCTGACGCAGGGACGCCGCCTGACATGTTGTAGTTCCAGCGCGTCCTACCGTCTTCCGCATCGAACGCCACGACCTGGTTGAAGCCGCTGCATGCGTAGAGCGTATCGCCGATCATGATCGGCACCGCCTCCAGTCCGTTTTTCGGTCCCGGCGCCATGGGACCGGTATTGGCCGTCCACGCTACTTTCAGTTTGCTGACATTGGCGGCGGTGATCTGTGACAACGGGCTGAAACGGGATCCACCCTGGTCGTTTCCGAACGCAACCCAATCGGTGCGGTCGGCGGCTTTCCTGACCGCCGCGGGGGCTTCCGCTTGCAGCCCTCGCCGCAGCCATGGCGCCGGTTCATCCTGCCCCGCGCTGGCATGCAGCAGGGACCCCGCAATCAACGCGAGAGCAAAGCCTGCGCCGTACGTTAATTTGCGGTGCCTGAGCAGTGGAAACGGCATACAGACGTTCGGCAGCAATAGAAGCAAGCCTAGTGCAATCGGTGCGCCAAGCCGAGGAACAAGCGCCCAGCCATCGAGCCCAGCTTCCCAGGTCCCCCATGCCAGCGTGATGGCGAGGACCAGTGCATAGCCTGGGGTCGCCCACGGATGACGTCGATGCACAAGCCACGCGACGACCAGCAGCGCCGCGCCGCACAGTATGTAATACGGGGAGCCGTTCGCCATGACAAGCATGGCGCCGCCTCCAAGAAGGGTGAAACCGGTCAGGGCAAGGAGCAGGACAATGCCGCGGCGCAGCCAGGTTGTCAGCCTGGATTCAGTATGTTTGATCATGATGTGTATTTGTCAGGGGGTGAGGAAAGGTGGTGCGGTCACGAATGTTGTTGCGCGGAACACGGCGCCACCTTGACCGCCAGCGCCGTCGCTGGCGACGATGTACACCTCATTCGTTCCAGGTTTGAGGGCCAGGCTTGCGGATTGGAGATTGTGGCCGGTCTCACGGCCCGGCAGCAGGATTTGCGCGATGGGAATGCCGCCGGGACTAAGGACCAGCACGCGGCCTTGTCCAGTCATCGCGACATAGACATTTCCCTCCGCATCGACACGCATGGAATCTGGTGCCGGCCCAATAAAGTAATAAGCAACCGCGACGCCAAGGTACGCTACGGTCGTGGGATTGTTCAACTGGATACGCAGCAAACGGTTCTGGCCAAATTCGGTTACCCATAGCGTGTCGCCGTCCGGACTGAGTGCAATGCCATTGGCCAGAGCTAGGTTCCTGGCGATGGGCGTGACAGTGCGCATGTCGGGCGCGACGTAATACACGCCGCCAAGCGGATCCAGCGCCGAACCCTTGAAGTCTGTGAAATAGAAACCGCCGTAACGGTCGAATACCAGGTCGTTCGGGACGTAGGGTGTCGAGGTGCGCGCCACTTCATGGAAGGTATGGCTGGCCGGATCGACGACACCCAGCGCGCCGCGTTGTTTATCCCCTGTGCCAGCCGCAAAAATGCGGCCGTCCGCATGGATCGCGATGCCACCGGCGTTCAAGCCTGGCTGGTCCAGCAGCACCGACAGCTTTTTGTCGGCGGTCAGGCGCAAAACCCGGCTGGCGCCAACGTCGCAAAACAACAGGTTGCCGTCATGGTCGAATGCCGCGCCTTCGAGCGGTGAGTTCTGATCGGTCACAGTGAACCATTTTTCCGCCACCGCGGTGGACAGATCCCGTTCGGCTGACGGCACCGGGACCGGCCCGGCCATGCGTGGATCGCGCCGCAGTGCCAGCGTGCTGGCAGCGCTTTCCGCGGCGAGTGTCAGCAGCCCGATTGTGGCCAGCGCGCGCCGCCGCTTCACGCGACCTCCGGCAATCGGCCCAACAGCTTATCGAGGGTGATGGGATAGTCCCTGACACGCACACCGGTGGCGTTGTAGACAGCGTTGGCAATCGCTGCGGCCACGCCACTGATGCCGAGCTCACCGACACCTTTCGCCTTCAGGGGAGCAATGCTTGTATCGAGCTCATCTAAAAAAATCGCATCGAGGTGGGGCACGTCGGCATGCACTGGCACTTCGTATCCGGCCAGGTCATGGTTGACGAAAAAACCGATGCGCTTGTCAACGACGAGTTCTTCCATCAGCGCAGCGCCAATGCCCATCGTCATGCCACCGATGATCTGGCTGCGTGCGGTCTTCGGATTCAGGATGCGCCCAGCGGCGCAGACAGCCAGCATGCGCCGCACGCGGATTTCACCGGTAACGGCGTCGACCGCCACTTCCACGAAGTGCGCGCCAAAGGTTTGCTGGCTGAACTGCTTGGCCAGGTCGCCGTATTCCATTGTGTCCTCTGCCATCAGGTCGCCCGTGCGCGCGGCAAATTTGAGGGGGACGCTGCGCGCGCCGACGGTTACCTCGCCCTTGGCGAACTGCGCGTCGCCAGGGTGAAAACCGACCTTTCGCGCCACCAGTTCGCGCAGTTTTACACATGCTGCGTAGACGCCGGCAGTCGACGACGCCGCGCCCCACTGACCACCGGATCCTGACGATTCCGGGAAACGCGAATCACCCAGCTTGACGACCACCTGGTCGACCGTCACGCCCATCATTTCGGCAGCAGTCTGTGCAATGATCGTGTAGCTGCCGGTGCCGATGTCAGTCATGTCGGTTTCGACGGTGACGGTTCCCCGGCTATCCAGGCGCACGCGTGCCGCCGATGTCGTCACCGGCGCGCCGCGTACCGCGCCGGCCATGCCAGTACCGATCAGCCAGCGGCCTTCGCGCCGGCTGGCCGGGCGTACTGTCCGTTCGGTCCAGCCGAAGCGCTCGGCGCCCGTACGGAGGCATGCGACGAACTGACGTTGTGAAAACGGTTTGGTTGGCGCTTCGGGATCGACCTGCGTATCGTTCTGGATACGAAATACCAATGGGTCGATGCCGAGTTTCTCCGCCATTTCGTCCATGGCGATTTCCAGGCCCATCATGCCAGGCGCTTCGCCCGGTGCACGCATGGCGCTGCCTTCGGGCAGGTCGAGGTGCGCAAGGCGTAGGCGCGTCATGCGGTTGGCGCCGGCGTACAGCACCCGGGTCGCCGCCGTTGCCGCTTCGGGCCTGCCGCCGGCGATATTGCCGGACCAGCTTTCGTGGCCAATGGCAGTGATGGTGCCGTCCTTGGTCGCGCCAATGCGGATGCGCTGGATCGTGGCTGGGCGATGCGTGAGGTTGTTGAACATGAGGGGACGCTGCAGCGCGACCTTGACGGGGCGACTGAGGTGGCGCGCGCCCAGCGCAGCAAGCACGGCGTCTGACAGGATCGTGCCCTTGCCGCCAAATCCTCCGCCAATGTAGGGCGACACCAGCCGCACGTTGGCAGGCACGATGCCCAGCGTTTTGGCCAGGTCGCGCACGCCCCAGTTGATCTGCTGGACCGACGTCCACAAGGTGAGCTGCTCACCCTCCCATTTTGCGATGGTGGCATGCGGTTCCATCATGGCGTGGGCCTGGTCCGGTGTTGTGTAATTTGCATCGAGCTGTACCGCCGCGCGTTCGAACGCGCCGTCGAAATCGCCAATGGCAGTTTCTGGCGGCGGCGAGAACTTGCCAGGTTTCGACATGGGCGCCGACTCCCTGGCCGCCGCCAGGTCGAATGCGCCTGCGGTACGGACATATTCGACCCGGATCAGTGCAGCAGCCGTACGCGCTTGCTCGAACGTATTCGCAACGACCAACGCGATGGCTTGATGATAATGGTCGACCTGGGGGCCTGCGAGGGCGTGCGCGGCATAGAACTCGCCTTTATCGAGCTTGCCCGCATTCAATGCCGTTACTACTGTCAGCACGCCAGAGGCAGCCTCAGCGCGCCTGGTATCCATCGACGCGATCCTCCCCTTAGCAATGGCGGCGCCGAGGACAACGCCGTACGCTGCCCCTGGTGCGGCTGTGTTCTGTTCGTAGGCATAGGTTGCCGTTCCAGTCACTTTGAGGTTGCCATCCACGCGACTTACCGGCTTGCCGATCACGCGCAATTGGTCGATCGGGTTTCTTCCAGCAGGTTGATCGAATCTCATTCGCCGCTCCTCGTTGATTACATGTCAACGACAATCGTATCGTGCGATTCAACGCGTAAATCCAGCCGAACAGGCATGCGTATATGATTCCCTGTCATAAGTAGTCGCGCGATTCATGGTGACTGGAGCATGAGGCGGCAAGCGTGATCGTCGCTGCAGAACGAATTTTTTTGGAGGAATAGCCTGTATGGCCCGGGACAATATCAACGACATCCTGATTTTTTTTGAAGTGGCACGCGAACGCAGCTTTACGCGCGCTGCTGCCAAACTCGGGATGACGCAATCTTCGCTCAGCCACATCATTCGCTCGCTGGAAGAGCGGCTGGGTGTACGTCTGCTGAACCGCACGACACGCAGCGTGTCGCCCACTGAGGCTGGCGAGCGCCTGCTGGAAAACGTCGCGCCGCGACTGGAGGAAGTCGAGGCAGAAATCGCTGCTGTCAGCGAGCTGGGAGACAAGCCGATCGGCACTGTCCGGATCACTGCCATCGACTACGTCATCGATTCGGTGCTGTGGCCCAGATTAGCGCCGGTCTTGCCGCAGTATCCTGACCTGCACATCGAAATGCATGCTGACTACCGACTTACCGATATTGCTGCAGATCGCTACGACATTGGCGTGCGCTACGGCGACCAGGTGGACAGCGACATGATCGCCGTCCGCCTTACCAAAGAATTGCCATTGGTGATTGTCGGATCGCCCGCATACTTCGCATGGCACAAGATACCGACGACAATGCAGGAACTCTTGAAACACAATTGCATCACGCTGCGCCTAGCTACGCGGGGCGGAATCTACGCCTGGGAACTCGAACACGAAGGCAATCAGGTTGAGGCGCGGGTGCGTGGACAGGTCGTCTGTTCTAATGCGGGTCAAATGGTCAACGCGGCGCTAAGTGGTAATGGACTTGCCTTCGTCACAGAGGACATGGTCGACGAACATTTGCGAGCCGGGCGGCTTATAAGCGTGATGCCAGAATGGTGCGGAGCCTTTCCAGCCTTGCACGCCTACTACCCAAGCAGACGCCATTCCTCTCGCGTAATGGGAATCGTAATCGATGCCATCAGATACAAGGCAGATAGAGGCGCCTAGACGACAGCAATCTTATCGCCCAAGACGATGCATGCGCAGGTGACACCCTGTTGTCCATTGTCTTCCCTACGTAAGGGAACGGCTGGTTTTGGCCGAAAGCTGAAGTTCGTCGCTGCCAGTGTAACTTGGCAAGAAGCGATGGATTTCGCTACGTCACGCCCGGTAGTCGCGGCGGTTTTCAAAACGTCGCTTCTATTTCGAAAAGTCACACCCGTACCTTGCTAAAAAGGCG
>Ga0265780_10008694_pt1 | contig 12301 bp, 6 predicted proteins | sample P1T30metagenome_FD_192432 | JGI IMG/M metagenome (GOLD analysis project Ga0265780, IMG submission 192432) | Plant litter microbial communities from East Loma Ridge, Irvine, California - P1 T30 | ecosystem: Environmental > Terrestrial > Plant litter > Unclassified | place: USA: California... | reverse complement strand
TTAAGTACCTCTATAGAAACTAGAGTAAGAGAGCAGACGTACTAGGCACTAATAATAAGAGCCTAATTAGCTGCAACTAGAGAATTAAGTATTAACTAGGTCCTTTATAGGAATACTGCAGAAAAGAGAGATAATAATAAGCTTAAGAAGCTTTAAGAACTAACTTTGCCTTTATCTTACTACTGCGCTTTAATATTAAGGTTACTACTACTTACTTCTTTACGTTAACCTGCACAAAGAGAATAAAGAAGTAGTTAAGCGTAAGAAAAGAAGAGGATAAAGAAAGTTTTAGTTTATTATTAAGTTACTAGGGTTATTATTCTTACTAGATTTAGTATAGCTTTTCTCTTTTAGTATATACGCACGTACGTATATATATATATATACTTACGAAATAGAAAGAGCTTATAGAACTAAGCTTAAAGATAGGAAAGTTTATACTATTACACGAAGGAGAGAAATAAAGGCTTTCTTAGAGTCTACTTAAGGGGAAGATAGTACAGAATAGAGAACTTATAACTAACTTAATACACTTATACTTTAATTTACTGCTGTTCTATTGCAACAAAGACTAATTATTTTAGTTACTGCTCTACTCTACGGTATATTATAAATATATATCTAATACTACTACTAACTTCTCTACTAGTAGCCTTGCTAGTTTAAGAAGAGGTAATAAATAAGAATATTATAAATATATCTACTTAACTAATATTAATAATAAGTCTATAAGCTGCTGCATTTATAGCTAGCACTAAATTAGAATATATTAGCTAATATAAAGAAAAGCTAATTAATAAAGCTTAGGTAAAGAGACTGCTCTCTAAAGAAATTAAGCCTTATTATAATTAGCTACTGCTACTTCTATTATTATAGTTAAAGCTAGAGAATTATCTATTATATAAAATATTTAAGAAAGCAAAAAAGACTTATCTCTAGAGCTATTAATAAATAAAGTTATAGACTAAAGTCTAAGCATTGCTAATAAAATAAGCAGAGCATTAGATTCTAGACTATATATAGATATACACTTATAAACTTAATAAATATTACTGCTTTAATAAATATAAGGTAAGACTAGTAGTAAGAGAAGACTAGCAAAGAAATATTACCTTCTAAGATATATATACAGCAATACTAGCTAGATATTTATTCTAAATGCTAATAGCTATTGCTACTAAGTTTAACTTTAAACTAAAGCAATATAATATTATAAACGCTTTTATATATACTATAATTAACTAAGAAATATATATAAGAATGCTAAGAAAGTATTAGAAACCTAGTACTCTACTAAAAGTATAGAAAGCATTATATAAACTCTAGATCTCGCTGCTACTATAGCAGAAAAAGTTTACTGCAACTCTAATCTCTATAGAGTTCTAATAAATACTATAGAAACTATGCTATATAATTAAAGACAGAGTTATTATCTTCTTTTATATAGATAATATTATTATTATATACTACTCTAAGCAAGAATTAAAGGCCTTAAAGGCTATTAAGCAGATCTAAGATAAATATCTTTGCACAGAAAGAAAGAATCTATAGTAGTTTCTAAGAATAAAGGTTATATATAACTGCTAGCAGAAGACTATTTAGCTATTCTAAGCTACCTACGTTAATAAAATTAGCCTACTTATTAATAACTAAAATATAAGATATAATATACTAATATTAGGTATTAAACTTCTGCTATAAGATAGACTTATAGTACTAGCTAAAATTAATAAGTACTAGCACAAGATTAGATTCTTGCTATTTACAGCAGTTACTATAAGGCTAGATATTGCCTTTGCAATATTGCGCCTTGCTTAATTCTTAGCTAATCTAAGCAATAAGCATTAAGAGGCAGCAGACTAGATACTACTATACCTAAAGAAATTATTAAACTTAGCTCTTAAGCTTAAAAAAGGTAAAGGCTTTAAGATTATAAGTAATATATTATTTATAGATAATACTCTTAACTAGAAAAGGTTATAAAGCTATGCTATTAAACTTTTTAGTAGCTTTATAACCTAGAGAGTAAGTAAATAAGATATAGTTATAACCTTAATAACAGAAGCTAAACTACTTGCGCTCTCTTAGGTAGCAAAGAAAGCTATTTTTATATTACAGTTACTAAGAGAGCTTTAGATTAACTTTAGTAACCTAATAATTATAATTAAGTATAATAATAAGCAGACTATTAGACTAGTAATAGAAGACGTAGCTAAGCTCTAAATAAAACTTTAGTATATTAATATATACTATTACTAGCTAAAATAAGAAGTAATCTAGAAGATAATTAAAGTAGAGTATATACTATCTAATAATATAATTATAGATAGATTTACTAAGGCTCTTTTAGCTAATAAATAGGCTAACTTTCTTAATTAATTAGAACTTATTAAATAAATAAAAGCTCTCTTAAAAAAAGCTAGACTAGAGTTACTGCAAGAGTAACTAGAGGGCTTAATAGTATAGCTAATTAACTAAGATATGCAGCCTGCAAGAAGAACTTCTAAGCTAAGAGAGTATATTAAATAGGTTACAATTATAAGCAAGTGTAGTTAGAGTTAAGAGTTAGCTAATTAGAAGTTACTAGGTTTTATAAGCGAGACCTAGCAATACTCTATTAGCTTAGCTAATACTAGCGTAATACTAGTCTCTCTATTAAAAGAAGATACGTATATAAGAATATATAACGAGTAGGATAACATAACTATTTAATTAATTAATCTAATATATTGTTCTATCTAACACCTAAATATCTCTATAACTAATATTATATGCAAATCTATAGTAATTTATATTAAATATAATGCAGCTTTCTCTTAATCTCTGTATCTTTATGCTCTATTATCTAGTAATACTTTTATCTTATCTTAATAATGCTTTTATCTTATCTTAATTAATTTCTATTAACTCTATATAAGCAATTCTTTATAAGCTATAATAATTAATTATATGCTTAAATACTAGCTTAAGCTAGCTATATATAAGCCTTTATTAGCAATTAAGTAAGCATTTTAAGAAGATAGATTAGCTACTCTTTAAGCTACTCTTTTACTCTATTTAAGAGATATAGAAAGCCTTATATCTTAATAAGAAGCTAGATTAAAGAACTTATTCTCTTTATATAGCAGAACTGCACTACTTAGTAGATATTCTAAGTAGCTCTAGCTATTTACTTTAGCTATTAAGGCGTTACTAAATACTCTATCTGCTATACTCTTTATAAGGCTAGCTATATATACTACGTTACTCTTATAAAGCTACTGCTTATCTAAGAAAATAAGTAAGCGCGCTTAAACTAAGTATAAGCTTATATTAGATAGAAGCTTTAGCAGTAGAGAAGAGTATTATAGAGTAATAAGACTTAAGTTACTAGAGGAAAATACTATAGAAAGTAAGTTACTTAGTTACTTAGTAAAGTATTAGATAAGATCTATTTAGTAGATATTGCAGCAAAAACTAGTCTTTATGCGCACGAGATAATTAGTATATACTGCGACACACCCCCTAGATCACGTAACTTTGCAACGCTAATCTGACAATAGAGGCATATACTAAACTGCTCTTATATATCGCTTGCAGCGCGTATATAATTAGCAGCAGGCAGGTCGCGCTCTGCGCTCGCTCGCTAGAGGTTACCTACTAAAGTAGCCGTGCACCTCTATACTGCTTACGCGCTTCTATGCAGAAAAAAGAGCTTATAACTGTTGCAGCAAAAACTAGTTTTTATGCGCACGAGATAATTAGTATATACCGCGACAGTAGATAAGATATATAAGAAAAGAGACTAGATATTCTAGAGTTGCTTTGCAGGCAGAAAGAAAGGTTCTTACTTTTTCTAGAAAAAGAAGTAGAGATCTATTAATAAGAAGAGATACTATAAAAGAATTATTTTACTTATATATAGATAGATAAAGATAAATCTAAGCTTAGTCTTTATGCAGAATAAAGTACTTAAGTACTTAGTAGCGTTAACGCTAGCTAAGCTTTAAGAGCGTAGAATTTATCCTATATACTAGCTAGCATTCTCTTTAGATCTTAACTCTATTAAGGCAGTATAGAATTAGATAAAGAATTAGATTAAGATCTATTATTTAGACTTCTCTAGTAGTAAATAATACTTATATAACTAGCTATAAGTAATTATAAAAAAGGCCTAGAAGGCTATTATACCTAAATACCTTAATTCTCTACTAATTACTATAAGAGAGAAGTACTAAGCTATAATAGATACTAAGAGTAAGCATATAAAATATTAATCTATTTATTTAATTAAAAAAAACGTCTATTTTAGATTAGACTAGCTGCAATTTCTAGTGCTAGAGCCTCTATTACGCCTGGGCTATATATACTACTTTTGCCTAATACTATAGTAGATAGTCTTAGAGAGGAGGTAAATATATAGATAGTTTCAATATGCACAGCGAAGGATCCAACTGCTAATTATAGAGAAGGGTATTAGAGTGCGCTCTACACTTACACGCACTAGCGGACGTTAGTCTAGAAGCCTCGCAGGGACGAGAAGGTCCGATATGCTAATAAGACATAGTGTCAGTGAAAGAAAGAACTAGCGTCTTATTCATCCGAGATAATATATAATCGAATATAAGGTAGGAGTTGTTTTAAGACGCTGAAGTTAGTTCGAGTAGTAGCTATACTACTGCAGGAACTACGTTTAATATTAAGTGTACTAAGTAATAGCACAAATCAGTTCGGTATCTTCTATATAGAGATACTACCGGTTTATTTGCTAAGAGCATGTACTATAGATTGAGGGAAATCGTCGCGGCTTAGGTGACGTGACCCCTTCCGCATTGTTTCTAGACTTGTTGTGTTGGGTTATTGTATCTAAGGAGGTCTAATTTCGGTCTCCTTTCTGAGGCTGAGGCTTACGCTGATCACAGATGTGCTTAGTGTAACTCTAGACTATGTAGTAGGCAACGGCTCTTGGAACTATTTGCATCTCTAGAGAACTGATCTTATATCCAAAAGTACTCGGCGCATGCTAGTAAGTGGTAGAAGAGGTAAGGTGTAGAGCTCTAAGGTACTATAATCCAGCAGAGTAACGTAGTTCAAAGCGATCTACTTCGTTGTCTTGACGAGAATCCTTTCGGCCCGGTGTTAGCTTAGCACCTAGGTACCTGACTAGTTGCTGACGTACGAAGTCGATACTCGTTGCATTGTTGCATGCACTTGCACAGCTAGGAGGTTAAGAAACTTGCAGCTGTTACGAAATTATTCGTTACTTTATAAATTCTATTAGTTAGGTTGCCTAATATGTGCTAGAATAATGTTGCACATTAGGAGGTGAAAGTGAAGTCCTTCGCGCGGGCTGAAGCGACGCGCGGTGCCTTTAGAGGTGTAGGTAAGGGCCATCTCAAGCGGGGCCAGGCTCATCTCAGTTCATTGAGCCGAACCCCCGACCAAGACCACCGAGCCCGTCTTGCGGCCCTTGTTGATAGACTTTGCCCAGGCAGCGAATCGCTCAACAGTGGATAGAAAACTGCACGGAACACCATCCAGAGTGTGAGAATCTAATAATCCCTTGTCACTAAGGCGATTGCTACGACTCATAGACGCGGGCATGATTCAGCTAATCGATGGGAAATCTCAAAATGACGAGAAACATCCATAAGTCGCTTTGAGTCACTGTTGGGGTCCAGATGGTGTACCTCCTCGACTAACAAGTGCAACGCAACACGATTTATCAACGCCATTCCATAACTCCATCATGCCTCAGAACTTCAGAGACGCTGTCTTATTCACAAAGACATTGGGCCATAGCTACATCTGGATTGACTCTGAGGTATGCATAATGCAAGATTCCTTGAATGACATAGCGGCGACAGTTTCGGCTAGTCTGGATGGAGGTTGTTTTCGCACTCGATTGCCTGCATACTTTACGAATCTCGAACTCTTGGGTTCTGAGATCTCGTACCATTATATCACTCCACGACTCCGCGAGCAAAGCCTGCGCATCGAAGACTTCTTCGCGGAGGAAGTAGAGCATGCCGCACTCAATCAAAGAGTTTGGACGTTCCAGGAGCGCCTTTTGTCGCGGCGAGTCATTCATTTCTTCAAAAATGCGATCGCTTTCGAATGTGGTAATATGTCTGCTTCTGAGTGGCATCGAGATGGTGTTCCATATACGAGGAGTGAGTACGTTCGCCTGGATGGTCGACTGTATTCAGGTGATGAGCTTCAAGTACTCAAAGCAAAATATCCTCAATACATAAGTCTAGAGACCAAGGAGATTGTACGCTACCCAGGACGTTCAAAAAACACGATTATACGCCGCGCTAGTCGCATCACCAATCCCGAGTACACATCAACACAGCGCGAAAGGAACCTTCTACTTGCATATTCAGCAAGAAATGGACTACGTGGTGCATTAGAAATGCTGCAGATTTTGCCTGACGACCTATCCCAAGCTGAGAAGCTCGAATGTCATCGCCGCTGGTACGAACTCGTCCATGCTTATTCTGGACGCAATACCACATACCGTAGCGACAGGCTTATGGTACTTGCAGGACTCATTGAGCTGATCGGAGGTAAGACAGGAATGAGCAACGTGGAGGGACTATGGGAAACAACCCTACCGTTCGATCTCTTATGGGCACCTGTCACCTCTTTATCGCTACAACCGGAGCCAGCTCTCGCTCCTTCATGGTCGTGGGTGTCCGCTCGTGGTCAAGTTGAGTCACTTCTCACGACATTCAGGGCTGCGCATGGAGACGACATTTCCGGAACAACAACAAGCCAAATACACATTGAGACAGCCGTTGAACATACTGGTTCCTCAAATTCCTTGGACGAGACCTTTTCCTCAACGCAAATTCAACCCGATTCAATGGGGTAGACGCGATTGAGCATTCGCGGACCGTGCGTAACAGCGTACAATTGCGCCAAATTTGTCGGAAAGACAAGCATGATTCGATCCTTCGAACATAGGAAGAACTACCCGTCAGCGCCATAATCACGACATTGCATAAGCTGCTTTCCTTTTTGTATCATACCCCTAGCGCTCCTCAACACACTTCATTTCTGGAATTTGTGTAGCGCAACACTGCAATGGGCCTCTCCTGTCACCGTAGCCGGTTGGGTGGGCACAATTTGTACTCTTGTGTATACCATCAAAGGATTTTGGGATCGGCACATTGAGTTCGAGGCACGCTCGCAAGATGACGTCTCTTTGGTTACTATGAACTACGACTGGTTCGCAATAAGGTCACCAACATCACGCACATCGAAATCTGCAGAGCTTTGTTCAAGGTGCTCTAGTGTTTTTCGGAATTCGAAGCTTTTATAGGGATCTTGAAGGATAATCGTGTCGGCTCACGAAACCTATGTCTTCGGCGACAATATGCTCGAAAGAACAATTGCAAGGTCGAACATTACGCCGTGCCAGCTCGTGCAAACATCGGTGTTTGCATAGAAGAGTTTCATTCAGACGTGCAGTGCATCTCAGTTCGAATAGTTTGCTTAACGTCGCGTGCATGCGCCCGGTATAGCAACAAGGGCAAGCTTTGCCGCTTTCATAGAAAGAGCAAACTACAGAGAGAGAGAGAAGGCTATTTTTAGAACAGATGACTGCGTATAAAGACTGTTCTTTCTGTGTTAATCGTGCTCTCCCGTACTTTACACTCAGCCACGCTTACGCGTATGGTAGGATCCGAGATATCTCACGCTGCGGAAAGGTATGTCCATGATTAGTCTTAAGAGATTAATGCTAAGAATGATGTATAGAGTGCTTGAATATATAGACTACCTGGCCGAAGAAGAGTTGGACGAGCCTTTCACTATCTCTTCCGACGGCAAGGGCAGTCGGGCTGGTGGGAGGTGTACGTTAGCTGAATTTCTTTTGCACAATCAACAGGGACAATTGGAGAAGTTGCCAACAGCATATAAACACTGGCCAAAACTCCCATCGGATCCCACAACCTTAGGCATCAAAGAATTGGTAGATCAACTCCTAACTGCTGAGTTTGACATTGCAACGAAGAAGAGCGTACGTTTTGGGCCTGTCAAATAGGTCGAGCCCGCGAGATTATTCCCAAGCAAACCGCAGTTAGATTACTTCGAAATTCTGGCTAAGAGGGGATCCAGCATAAGAGCACTGAAGGCAAGGGAAACGTCACTTACTGATGCTCAAAAGAGGCCTGTAAAGCTTGGAGGAGACGCCGTTGAAGCTGCTCATGAACTGCGTTACGAGCAGAACGAGAAATATAGGATCAAAGCTTTAAACAAGGCCCTTAACTTTAAGTTAGTGACTAGTCCCTATACGATTAGAACATTCGGGCGTACCTTCAATCGGGTGGACATATTCAAGACATCTCGGATTCAGCCTGGTGCTTTAATAGACCTCTCCATTGCAGACGACAACTACGTTAACAGCAATGACTTCACGAAACGTCACGCGATGGCTATAAAAGCTATAAAATTAGCACGCACGCTCTTGAATTGCCCGCGCACATTGAAGCTATAAGGTCATGGTTAGCGAACAAGGCGAAGTTTGACTAAATTGTAGGCAAAAGTTTTCAACGAGCTTTTCACAAAATCGGCACTGCTTAACAGATGCTGGTATCTCTAGCAAGCAAGTTGACGGAGGGGGGTACGTAGATTCTAAATTCATGCTTTGGCCGATGACATCAGATGTTGACAATGGATTTTTCCCTCGCTCAAGACTTCAACCGTTGGGGCCCACACTAGCGCGCTAACCCAAATCCGCTCACAGATAAAAACATGCACTAGGTATACTCTCATATTGGTTAGGATTCTTAGCACGTGATATGACTCTGTTACCCGCGCTATCTACAATAGCGCTTACTAGCGCTTGCCTCTTATTATAGAACTCGGAGCTCCCTCTTCGTACATAGATTATCATTATACAACTCTACTCTCTGATAAACATCTCAAGAACTCGAACTGCCTCGAACACAGCTCAACAACAACCCTGCGTCAACTTTCCCGTTTCCACTGGGGCGTACTGCTAGCAACCTTTGCCTTCGTAAGTCTACGTCTTACTTTACCAAGTTGTTTCATTCGCTGATCTACACGATAGCTTTATCTACTCTCACCTTTTCAATCCCACGATAAGAAATCACAATATTTACGATGGCGGTGCGGACTCGCTTTTCTTCCGTACGCACACTGTTTATTCCCCATCTGTCCTTTCGCGCTCAAACAGGCTTCAATATAGACTCGATACGCTTTCCTCGCAATCGGGTAAGACTAGATGCTTTCGAAGAGAAATCTACGCTTATGGGCACTGGAAAACTGCACCTGAGCTCTCGTGCTTATTCTCTACTTATACCAACAAGTAGTGGACGACAGTTACATGAAGCTGTTCTGAGAGGGGACATCGATGAGTTCGAGCGACTCGACAAATTGGAATTGAACAAAAACTCGCTCAACTCAGCTGGACGTTTACCGCTGCACGTCTTTTGCAGCGCGCCGTGGATGCATAACGAATTTCCACTGGAAGGCTATGTACCGAGGCCAGCAATGGGATGGCTTCTTGAACACACCAACTACATTGACACGCCTGATCGGGACGGTATAACAGCACTTCACATTGCCTCTATGATGTCTCAATATCTGGTCAAGAAGTTGCTCACCGCTGGCGCGGATCCGATGCAAACCACTTGCGATGGCATGAACGCTTTGCATCTAGCGGCACGTGCTCGAAATAGCAACATTGTGGGCTTGCTGATTAAATCACTCACAAAAGGAGGAAAGAAAATCCAACATGATCAAATCAATGCCAGAGACTAGGATGGGAGAACGCCATTACACTATGCTTGCCGTTCTGGTCGCTCTGAGACTGTGTCTTACATGATAGCTGCAGGCGCCGATCCCTTCTTAACGGATTTTGATGGACTGGCGCCGCTCGACGCATGTCTTGAATTCAAAGAAGAGCAGGCATTGTGGGAGGAATTCCTAGAGCTTGACGTGCAGGACTACTACTGGATCGGCTGCGTCCATTTGCTATATGACTGGGCAGCTCAAGCACTTGGCGGTATCAGAAAGCAAGACGATAGTCGACCTTGGATTCGACCTAGTCGAGAGCTACAGCGTGCACTAGACCTGCTTTCTCGCGGACCGCAGGCTAAAGAATCATTTCGTATTGCCTCAGTTCAACATACGGCCTGTCTCGAAGAAATCCTCGATATCGTTACAAAGGCTCTACTCGACCGAGGCCAAAGATCGCAGTCTGTCCAGAATCACATTTCTAGATGTCTGAAGCGTTGCGAAATGGAAGGGTTGGAGTATACGAGATCTTGTCTTAGCGGTCTCGGAAAGGACGTTGCTACAATCAATTACAGCGTCGGGACCTGCATTCGGAGCAACTAATCTGAACTTGAGCAGCGGTTCGGGACAAGGGCTGATCAACCTAGGGATCACGTACATCTCGCTCTCGTTGATATGCTCTTGCGGAGAAGACAGTACGATGTAGTCGAAGATGCCCTGCGCGATGATAGATCCTGTCTGCCTCTCTTGGATTTAGACGTGTACGATATTGCGAAACTGCTCGCCAAGAACGGATTCGCACGACTGCTAAAAACTATAATCTATCACAAGCATGGTTTCCGGATCCGTTTAGGCCCCAGCCCGTCTTCAGATCCCATAGACCCGTTGTTAATCGTCGCCGTACAGAGGAAACTCCCTAATATACACGTCGTGCGTTTGCTTGTGGAGAAGGGTCGTGTCGATGTCAATTCTAGGAGCAGAACTATGGACGAGGTTCGAGAGGACCTTGAAGGGCCAGGCGATTACTGGGGTGATGATCTCCATCAGCCTGGATTGAATACTGCACTTCATGAGTGTGCGAAGGGGTTTAATTGGTGGCAGGTTGCAGAGTGTTTGCCCTATCTGTTGTCACGTGGCGCTGACGTGAATCTTGAGAATGAGGCTGGCCTGACGCCGTATCGAGTGACTCAGGCAGACTACCAGGAGACGTTTATGGACGATGCAAGGAAGTTGCTAGAGTCGCATCGCGCACATCGTTAAAGTAACGACAATCGGAAAAATAGGGGTCGAGGTCAAGATGATAAAGCATGTACTGTTCACACAAGATGTCCCATATATTTGCTATTCTACGTCGAATATATAAAAGTTTCCTCTGAGTCGTCTCCTGAACCTATCGACGTCCATACGGAGAATAAATATGCCAGCCCTCAACCAAGTTTTTCTTTCCGGGCACGACTTCAAGATTATCACAAAGGACTCTATTATACTGCCGCCTAGAAACGCGAACTGCCAGCTGTTCTCGTCCTGGAAACTACGAAGAAGTTCTGCCTCAGACTGAGAGTCGTATGACCATGATAGTCTCGCTTCTGTTCGATGAAGGATCCACGGGAACCTCGAGTTGGACATAGGTTGAAACGCATCGTGTGAAATCCGGACTGTTTGCGTCTTAATCCGCAGAATTGTAGGTTGGATCTTCTCTGCCTGCACAGATTGAAAGTCGATTAACTTGTCAGAGGTGTTGCGAAACAGCAGATCTCGAACTTCAACGTAGGTAGACGCCTCGGAAGTATACTCGACTTTTCCTTCCCACCCCACCCACGTCCAAGAGGGGAATTCGGGCCGTCGCCTTGGTTGTCGACCCGGTCTTTTGAAGCCAAAGTGGTGAGACCATGCTAGTGATTGGACAAACCCTTCAATACTATTGCTCTTTCTTGGATAAGCCAATCCCCAAACGTGATCAAGAGCTTGCCTGTCTTTAGAAAATTGCGTCAAGATGCCATGGAAAGCATGGAGTGAATCTTCGTCAAATCGGAGATCTCTACTGGTGTACTCCTCGACGTTCAGAAGGTATTTCCCATAGGTTTGCTCCGCATTTTTGTTGTGAATGTTGGACCCGCTGAACTCAGTCCACCGGCCTCGATCGAAGATCCCGTTACGAATCCAGATGGCAGTCTCAGCCTTGCTTTTTGTATGCATCTTGTCAAGCGGGTGATAGGCACTTTCGAAGCAGCTCATAGTCTTGCACTGGAAATAGACCTGGTCTTCGGTGAAAACCAAACGACGACGACTCAATGCAGCCTCTTGGAAAGTCCAACCACGAGTTGCCCAATGGGATTGTGTGATCGCCATGTGAGGATCTTTTGGAGACCATAGCACCCTCGCACCGTCAAGGGTGATGATTGGCCGCTGGGGACGTGCCCGAATACCAACACCTGGCAGGCCGTAAGATTCATCGTGACCAGCAGCAGCAATGATCGTTAGCTCGGCATTGCGATAAATCGTGTCCATCTGTCGTATCTGAATGTGCTTATCACTTGGGTCGTCTTGATCGATG
>Ga0265780_10008691_pt1 | contig 12302 bp, 13 predicted proteins | sample P1T30metagenome_FD_192432 | JGI IMG/M metagenome (GOLD analysis project Ga0265780, IMG submission 192432) | Plant litter microbial communities from East Loma Ridge, Irvine, California - P1 T30 | ecosystem: Environmental > Terrestrial > Plant litter > Unclassified | place: USA: California... | reverse complement strand
CTGGCGCTGTACGGCACCTACCAGATGCGCCTGGGCGAGAAGTGGGGCGTGCTGGGCGGCCTGCGCACCGAATACACCGATCTCGACATGGACCAGGTGACAACCGGGATCCAGGCCGGCAACCACTACCTGGAAGCGATCCCCAGCGCCTTCCTCACCTACGACCTGTCGGACAGCACGGCGCTGCGCCTGAGCTACGCGCACCGCATCCGCCGTCCCGGCGCCTCGGACCTGAATCCCTTCGTGATTTACCGCGACGAAACGAACGTCTCGTCGGGCAATCCCGAGCTGATGCCGACCGGGTCCGACTCGCTCGAGCTGGGCGTCGAGACCAAGCTTGGCAACGTCGAGACCAATGTGCGCCTGTATGCGCGCCGCGACACCGACCTGATCTCGGAGCGCCGCTACTTCATCTCGGACACCGTGCTGCTGACCACGCGCGAGAACGCGGGCACCAGCCGCTCGGGCGGACTGGAATTCACCTTCAGCGGCCGCGCCACGCCCAAGCTGACGATCAATGCCAGCGGCAATATCGGCTATTCGGAGCAGTCGGTGCTCGGCAACGTGGACGACGACAAGCGCAGCGCGACCTCGATTGCCGGCCGCGCGCGCTTCAATTACCAGTTCAACCCGGCCAACAGCCTGCAGCTGGTGCTCAATGCCCAGGGAAAGACGCTGTTCGGCGAGGGGTATCGCCAGCCGACCCGCACCGCGGACCTGAACTACCGGCACAACCTGAGCCAGGCCCTGAGCCTGGTCGTCAACGTCAACGACCTGTTCGATTCGCAGAAGTCGGAGTCGATCACCGAGACCGACCGCCTGCGCGAGTACAGCCTGCGTCGCCAGGACGGGCGCCTGGTCTATGTCGGCCTGTCGTACCGCTTCGGCACCTTCGGCGCTGGCCGCGGGCCGCGCGGACCGGGCGGCCCGGGCTTCGGTCCGCCGGGCGGCGGCATGGGGCCACGGTAAAGACAGGCCGCCAATACTGGAGGTATGCCGGATGAATAATTCCGGCAAGGCGGTTCGAGGGCTGCGAGCTGTGACAGAATACGGGGACCTTTGTCCACTGCGTCCCCGATCCAATGCTCCGACCAACGATCATCGCGCTGTCCCTCGCAGCGTTGCCTGCCGTCGCCCAAGTCAGCCCCCCATCCGACCCGCCGCCGGTCACGACCGACACCATGCAGAAGGTCGAGGTCAAGGCCGATGCCAACAGCTACGACCCGCGGCGTGACGACACCGCCAGCCGCATCGTGGTCTCGACCGAAGAGATCAAGCGCTACGGCGACACCTCGGTGCTCGACGTCTTCAAGCGCCTGCCCGGCATCACCGTCGGCGGTGGCGGCGGGCGTGGCGCGGGCGAAATCCGCATGCGCGGCCTGGGCAGCGGCTACACGCAGATCCTGATCAACGGCGAGCGGGCGCCGGCCGGCTTCGACATCGACCAGCTGTCGCCCGACGTCATCGAACGGATCGAGATCCTGCGCGCGGCCAGCGCCGAGTTCTCGACCCAGTCGATCGCCGGCACCATCAATATCGTCCTCAAGCGGGTGGTGCGAAAGGCTCAGCGCGAGCTGCGGATCGGCTATGGCAAGAGCGAGGAGGCCAGCAATCCGGCCGCGAGCCTGAATATGTCGGACCGCGTCGATGGGATGTCATATTCGCTCGGCGCCAGCTTCTGGCGCTACAACTTCGACCGCCCGCAACCGTACGAGGAAACCCAGATCGATCCGGAAGGCCGCCTGACGCAGCTGCGCCGTACCGAGCAGAACGACAGCGGCAGCCCGCAGGGCTTGAACCTCACGCCGCGCCTGAACTGGACGCTCGACAATGGCGACACGGTCAGCTGGCAGACGATGGTCTCGTATAACCGCAACGACTACCACGGCGACGCCGTGACCACGACCGAGCTTGGCGCGCCGCCGCCATACGACGTGCGCGACATGAACAGCGACGGCAGCCAGACGATGCTGCGCACGGACGTGAACTGGGTGCACAACCTGGAAGAGGGGGCGAAGCTCGACCTCAAGCTCGGCGTCAACGGCATGCGCAACCGCGGCGACTGGCGCGAATTTGACTATAACCTCGATCGCCTGGCGCGCGACTCCACCGTATTGAGCGCCATCGACGAACGCGGCCTGACCTCGGTCGGCAAATACACGACGCCGTGGATGAAAGACCACGCGCTGGCGATGGGCTGGGATGCCGGCTATACGCGGCGCGAGGACGAACGCGGCGAAGTCGAGGTGTTCCCCCTGGCCGGGCGCGAGCTCGCATCGAACGAGGAGTACGACGCCACCATCAAGCGCCTGGCGCTGTACATCCAGGACGACTGGAACGTGAGCAAGCAGTGGTCGATGTATGCCGGCCTGCGCTGGGAAGGACTGGAAACGACCAGCGAGGGCAATACCTTCGAGACCAGCACCAACCGCGCCAGCGTGTTCTCGCCGCTGGCCCAGACCCTGTACAAGATCCCGGACAGCCGCGACCAGGTGCGCCTGGCGCTGACCCGCACCTTCAAGGCGCCGTCCGCCGGCAACCTGATCCCGCGCCGCTTCACGACGCCGAACAACAGCCAGACCGAGCCTGACTACCGCGGCAATCCCGACCTGCAGCCAGAACTGGCGACCGGCATCGACGCCGCCTACGAGCACTGGTGGGCGGACAAGGCGCTGCTGAGCGCCAGCGTGTCGGTGCGCCGCATCGAGGATTACACGCGCCAGGGCTTGATCCTGGAAGACGGCCGCTGGATCCAGACCCCGGTCAACGACGGCGACGCGCTCACGCGCAGCCTGGAGCTGGAGGCGAAGTTCCCGCTGTCGGCGGTGCTCGCCGACGTGCCCGAGATCGACCTGCGCGCGAGCGTGTCGCGCAACTGGTCCGAGGTGGACGCGGTGCCGGGGCCGGACAACCGCCTGGACCAGCAGGTGCCGCTGTCGGCGACGCTCGGCATCGACTACAAGACCCGCGACGGCAAATTGAGCACCGGCGCCAGCTTCGCGTTCAAGGACGGCGGCCCGGTGCGGGTCAATGTGGAGCAATCGCGCTACCAGAGCGTGCGGCGCGACCTGGATGTGTATGCGTTGTGGAAGTTCAATCCGAAGTACCAGCTGCGGCTGGCGGCGTCGAACCTGCTGCGCCAGGATGGGGTGTCGGATTCGCGCTATACCGATGAATTCGGGACGCTGCGCAGGACCAGTTTTAGCGAGGGGTATACCATGGCGCGGGTGACGCTGGAGTCGCGTTTTTGATTCGTTGCCGGAGAAGATGTAGGTGGACGGCATAGCCGTCCATCCTACGGTCGACGCTCCCGGGCATCAGATCAAGCCCAGCTTCTCCGTCCCACTCGAAAAATCCCGATTCTTCGCGTGCTTGCTATTGAGCTTGATGTTCAGGCGCAGGTCGTTCACCGAATCCGCATTGCGCAGCGCATCTTCATACGTGATCTTGTCCGCCTCGTACAGGTCGAACAAGGCCTGATCGAAAGTCTGCATCCCCAGCTCGCGCGACTTCTTCATGATCTCCTTGATCTCATGCACCTCACCCTTGAAGATCAGGTCCGAGATCAAGGGAGAGTTCAGCAGGATCTCGATCGCCACCACGCGTCCCTTGGCTTCCTTCTTCGGAATCAGGCGCTGCGAAATCAGGCCCTTGAGGTTCAGCGACAAGTCCATCAACAGCTGCTGCCTGCGCTCTTCGGGGAAGAAGTTGATGATGCGGTCCAGCGCCTGGTTGGCGCTGTTGGCGTGCAGCGTGGCCAGGCACAGGTGACCGGTTTCGGCGAAGGCGATCGCGTGTTCCATCGTCTCGCGGTCGCGGATTTCGCCGATCTGGATCACGTCCGGCGCCTGGCGCAGCGAGTTCTTGAGCGCCGCTTCGAAGCTGTCGGTGTCCACGCCCACTTCGCGCTGCGTGATCACGCAGTTGCGGTGCGGGTGGACGAATTCCACGGGATCCTCGACCGTGATGATGTGGCCATAGCTGTTCTCGTTGCGGTAGCCGACCATCGCCGCCAGCGTGGTCGACTTACCGGAACCCGTGGCGCCGACCATGATCACCAGGCCGCGCTTGGTCATCACGACGTCCTTGAGCGTGTCGGGCAAGTCGAGGTCTTCGAACTTCGGGATCGCGGTGGTGATCACGCGCAGCACCATGCCCACGCAACCCATCTGCATGAAGCTCGAGACGCGGAAACGCCCCAGGTCGCCCGGCGTGATCGCGAAGTTCGCTTCGCGCGTGAGCTCAAAGCCGGCCGCCTGCTTGTCGTTCATGATCGCGCGCGCCAGGTCGGCCGTGTGGCCAGCGGTGAGCGCCTGGCTCGATACCGGCGTCATGCGGCCGTCGATCTTGATCGCCGGCGGGAAGCCCGCCGTGATGAACAGGTCCGAGCCGCCCTTGCTGACCATCAGGCGCAGCAGGTCGAACATGAACTTGGATGCCTGGTCGCGTTCCATATGAATGGTCCTTAGCCGAGGAAGTTTTCCGGGATCTTGGCGGCGGCGCGCGCGGCGCCGGTCGAGATCACGTTGCGGCGCACCAGCTCCGTCAGGTTCTGGTCCAGCGTCTGCATGCCGGCATTGCTGCCGGTCTGGATGGCCGAATACATCTGGGCGATCTTGGCTTCGCGGATCAGGTTGCGGATCGCCGGCGTGCCGATCATGATCTCGTGCGCCGCCACGCGCCCCGAGCCGTCCTTGGTCTTGAGCAGGGTCTGCGAGATCACGGCCTGCAGCGACTCGGACAGCATCGCGCGCACAATCTCTTTCTCTTCGGCCGGGAACACGTCGACGATACGGTCGATCGTCTTGGCGGCCGACGAGGTGTGCAGGGTGCCGAACACCAGGTGGCCCGTCTCGGCCGCCGACAGCGCCAGGCGAATGGTTTCCAGGTCGCGCAATTCGCCGACCAGGATCGCGTCCGGGTCTTCGCGCAGCGCCGAACGCAGCGCATTGTTGAACGACAGCGTGTGCGGGCCGACTTCGCGCTGGTTGATCAGGCACTTCTTGGAGTCGTGCACGAATTCGATCGGGTCTTCGATGGTGAGGATGTGGCCGTACTCGTTCTCGTTCAGGTGGTTCACCATCGCCGCCAGCGTGGTCGATTTGCCCGAGCCGGTCGGGCCGGTCACCAGCACCAGGCCGCGCGGCTTCATGGCCAGGTCGGCGAAGATCTTCGGCGCGTTCAGTTCTTCCAGGGACAGGATCTTGGAGGGAATCGTGCGCAGCACGGCCGACGCGCCGCGTTCCTGGTTGAAGGCGTTGACGCGGAAACGCGCCAGGCCGGGGATCGCGAACGAGAAGTCGCACTCGAGCACTTCTTCGTACTGCTTGCGCTGGCCGTCGTTCATGATGTCATAGATCATGCCGTGCACGTCCTTGTGCTCAAGCGGCGGCAGGTTAATGCGGCGCACGTCGCCATGCACGCGAATCATCGGCGGCAGGCCGGCCGACAGGTGCAAGTCCGAGGCCTTGTTCTTGACCGAGAAGGCGAGTAATTCCGAAATGTCCATTTATAATCCCTGTGGCTCGAGGTGCGTTTGTGTCATCGTCGCCGCTCGAAAATATTTCCTATAGAAAATCATTATGTCCACAATCGCCGCCAACTTGCAAGCTGTCGAAGCGACAATCGGGGAGGCTGTCCAGGCCGCCGGACGCGCCCGCGACGAGGTGCAACTGCTCGCTGTTTCCAAGACATTTCCTGCACAAGCCGTGCTCGATGCGATGGCGTCCGGACAACGTGCATTCGGCGAAAATTATCTGCAAGAAGCGCTCGACAAGATCGCGAACGTCGCGCAGGCGCAACCCGATGCGCCGGTCGAATGGCATTTCATCGGTCCCATCCAGAGCAACAAGACGCGCCCGATCGCGGCCAGCTTCCATTGGGTGCACACGGTCGAGCGCCTCAAGATCGCCCAGCGCCTGTCCGAGCAGCGCCCGCCCGAACTCGGCCCCCTGAATATCTGCCTGCAGGTGAACATCAGCGGCGAGGCCAGCAAGAGCGGCGCCACCGAGGCCGAACTGCCCGAACTGGCGCGCGCGGTGGCGCAGCTGCCGAACCTGCGCCTGCGCGGCCTGATGGCCATTCCCGAACAGGCGAGCGATCCGGCGCAGCAGCGCGCCGCGTTCGCCCGCCTGCGCACCTTGCACGACGCATTGCGCGCCGACGGCCTGGCGCTCGATACGCTGTCGATGGGCATGTCCGGTGACATGGCCGCGGCGATCGCGGAGGGCGCGACCATCGTGCGCATCGGCAGCGCCATCTTTGGCGCACGCAACTACGACTAATAAAAAAGGATACGTATGCAGATCACCTTCATCGGCGGCGGCAATATGGCCGCGGCGCTCATTTCGGGCATCGTCAAGCAGGCGGGTTCGGGCGCCAACATCCACGTCGTCGACCGCAATCCGGAAGCGCTGGAGCGCCTGTCGCAACAGTATGGTGTGCGCACCGCGACGGCGATCGACGAACAGGTCAGGGAGAGCGAAGTCGTGGTGCTGGCGATCAAGCCGCAGCAGATGCGCGAAGTCGCGGCCGAGCTGGCGCCGCTGTTGACACGCCAGCTGGTGCTGTCGATCGCCGCCGGCATCGCTAGCCGTGACCTGTCGCGCTGGCTCGGCGGCTACGACGCGATCGTGCGCACGATGCCGAACACGCCGGCGCTGATCGGCATGGGCGTGACCGGCCTGGCGGCGCAGCCGGGCGTCAGCGAGGCCCAGCGCGCGCAGGCCGACACGGTGATGCGCGCGGTCGGCAAGACCGTGTGGCTGAATGACGAGGCGCAGATCGATCCGGTGACGGCGGTGTCGGGCAGTGGTCCGGCCTATGTGTTCTTCTTCCTGGAAGCGATGCAAGAGGCGGCCCTGCAAATGGGCTTGAACGCGGAGCAGGGCAGGGAGCTGGCGCTGGCCACCTTCACCGGCGCGGCGCAACTGGCCGCGCAGTCGGACGAGCCGGTCGAGGTGCTGCGCCAGCGCGTGACCTCGAAGGGCGGCACCACGCATGCGGCGATCAGCAGCATGGAAGCGGCTGGCGTCAAGCAGGCCATCGTCGCGGCGATGAAGGCGGCCGCGGCGCGCGGACGCGAGCTCGGTGAGGAATTGGGCAGCGACTAAGATAGCCTGGCAAACCGTTCGTCAGAAGGTCGCTATACGCCTAACGTAGTACCTCGACCGCATGCATGGGATCAGTGTATTCCCGTACTTCAACGATTTCGCCATGACGAATTCGAAACAGTATGTGGTACTCGTTCTCGTAGTGCTTCCCACTCTTCGTTACGCCATAAGAGCGTGCTTCAGCGGCCACAATGTCGCCTTCGCCAATCAGGCTCTTCAATTCCATTGTTAACCCAACGTTGAAGAAGGCGAAAAGCGCATGAAAGGCAGGCCGCATGTCAGCTTTGGTTTTTAGTCCGGCAAAAGCAAACAAGTGAGGTTTGCCATTGACCCACCACGTAGCTTCATTACCCATCATGCCAAGAAGCTCGTCTACATCGCCCTTTTCAAAATGGCCAAGAAAACGTGCTACGAGGTTTTTGTTTGCTGTGATATCCATCAGTAAGTGCGCAATGCAATAAGGGGAGCTTCATCCATTAGACGGCAGGCAGGTGGTCACTGCAGGATGCACGATTACCTCAGGTTTTCGTGCTTGCGATCCGAGACGTGGATCGACTGCCCGTTCTGCCCGGGGAGAATGTCGTCCCGCAAGGTAAGTGCTGGAATGGTGTAATCGCCCTTGTTCTGAGGGCGAAACGCGATGGGATCAGCGCTGAAGAAAGTGTCGAGTCGTTGTCCGAGCTCGTCACAGATAGGGGTAAACCTGCTCTCATCCGTACTGTCAGCGCGATACACGACAAATGGCGGCATCACGTCGAAACCCGGATAGAACAGGATGCCGTGCTGGATGGGGTAGAGCATGTCATGGATGGGACCGTTGATGCCGCGCGGACCGTAGTGCGATTCCCAGCCACCTGCTGTCACCACGAGCATCGCCCGCTTCCCGGCCAAGGTGCCCTCGCCAAAACGATCCCCCCAGTGTGTGTCGGAGTGCTCGCCAACGCCGTAGGCGAAGCCGAATGCATATACCCGCTCGATCCATCCTTTCAGGATCGCCGGCATGGAGTACCACCACAGCGGGAACTGAAGAATGACCGCATCGGCCCACAGCAGCTTCTCCTGCTCGCGGGCAATGTCTTTACTTTGAAAACCGTTTTCGAAAGCATGTTTGGATTCGAAAGCAACATCGAACCGGCTCGTGGACAAGCGCTCGGTGGTGTCTTCGGCATCGATAGCGGCTTTCCATTGCATCGCATACAAGTCCGATACTTGGACCAGGTGTCCCGCGCTTTGCAGCCGCTGTACGGTGAAATCTTTCAGCGCCCCATTCAAGGACTTGGGTTCCGGATGCGCATAGACGAGAAGAATGTTCATCAGTGATGTTCCAAGGTAATCAGAAGCGGACAGAATAGGTCCGAGTCCGGTATATTGGAAATGAATAATTCACATACGAGCTATTAAAATGATTAATTTGCGCACGCTCGACCTGAATTTGCTGGTCACCCTTGACGTGCTTTTGGCTGAACGGAATGTAACCCGGGCAGCACGTCGCCTGAACTATTCGCAGCCATCTGTCAGCGTTCACCTTGCCAAGCTCAGGGATATTTTTGGGGATCCTCTATTGCTCCCTGGCCCGCGTGGAATGCAGCCCACCGCAAGAGCTGAGGAATTGCTTCAGCCATTGCGCGACGCGCTTGAATCGTTGGAGCGCGCAGTGACGCCGGCTCGCCCGTTCAACCCGGCAGAGTCCAGTCATACCTGGCGCGTCGCCGCTTCCGACTCCAGTGGGTCGACCATACTTTTGCCCGCGATGGCCGCTATCCGGGCGGCGGCGCCGGCAACGCGACTTGCAGTGCTGGATTTGGTACCGTCACATATTGCGAAGCAAGCAGAACAGGGTGAGATAGATCTCGCCTTCCATACTGGCGAAGGCTCCCCTCCTGGACTACGCCGTCGCACGCTTTTCGAAGAGCGCTATGTACTCGCCGGCAGAGTGGGTCATCCGCGTTTGCATTCGCGACTTACGCTGGCGGAATTCTGCGAACTGGAGCATGTCATTGTGTCGCCAGATCGTGGCGGTTTCCATGGGGTGACTGATGATGCGCTTGCAAAAGCAGGATTGAAGCGCAAGGTGGTGCTTTCCGTTCCACAGTTCTTGTTCATGATGTCTGTCCTGGCCAGTACAGACCTTGTCGCGATGTTGCCTTCGCGTCTAGTCCGCAATACCAACGTACTGCAGATCGTCGAGCCGCCTGTGGACGTTCCAGTGTATGAAATGGTCATGCTTTGGCACGAGCGCTCCCATCGGGATCCAGCGCATCAGTGGCTGCGGGAGACGATATCAACGTCGGTATGAGGCGGCCCAGTACCTCATCCAGCAGAATTGACGGGCCTCCGGGCAGGCAAGAGTGCTTAGTAGAGTCCTTCCAGCCTCAAGGCCGTAACGAGGCGTTCGCCGCAGCCGAGCCGGCCTTGTAGAGCACTGCCGGCTTGCCGAAGGGCGCCGCGGTCTCGGTCCAGGCTCCCGCGCCGGCGTCAAAAGGCTGGCCGGTCCAGAGATTGGTCCAGGTGCCGGCCGGCAGATAGAGCCGCACCGATTGCGCGCCACGCGTCACCACCTGCGCCACCATGAAATCGGACCCGAGCAAGTACTGGTAGCGTAGCGCGTGCGTGTTGGGATCTTGAGGAAACTCCAGGAAGGGATGGCGCACCAGCGGCGCGCCACTGTCGGCCGCCTGTCGCATCAAGCCCTGGCGATAGAAACCCAGCGCCCGAAAAATCTTGCTCATGCGCGCGAAGTGGGCCAACGTTTCAGCATCGCTATCCACCTGCCAGCTGATGGCCGGATTCAGGCCCTCATGGTTGCGCAGCACGCCCGCCTCGGGGTTGCTCAGGTCGACCAGCGCGGCATCGAAATCGGTGTTGCGGATCAGGTAGGGCGTGCCGTCCTGGCGCTTGACGAGGTAGCCGGCCTGGCGCGCCTGCTGGTACAGGCTGTCGTGGCCGGCCTCGGTGCTGAGGAAGGGATTGATGTAGACCAGCATGCGGGCGCCGAGGCGCGCGAGGCGGTCGACCAGCGCGTCCCAGCGCGGGTAGTAGCTTTCATCCAGCTCCCAGTTCCACCACAGCTGCTTGCCGGCGTTCGTGATGCGCACGCCCGGCCAATCCTGGATCCACAGGCCCGCGAGGGGAATGCCGGCGCGCTCCAAGGTGTCGAGTTTTTTGTTGGCTTCGTCGGTGCCGCCCTGGACCGAGACGATGGCGCCGCGCCCAACCCAGTCCGGCATGGGCGGCATGCGGCCCGTATAGGCCGTGTATTCGCGGATCAGGTCGAGCGGCGTGCGGCCATACAGGATGCGGCCCGTCATGGCGCTCGTGAACAGTTTGATTTCCACGCGCTCTGGATGCTGAAAATCGACAATGCTGTACTCGGTGTTTTCGAGGAATAGCGAATTGAGTTTGCTTCAGGTAATGCGGCGCCGGCGCGCCGGTGGACACTTCGCTGCCGCCACCGCCGCCTTCGAGCAGGTCGAACAGCTGGGTGAAGCCGGGCAGGCCGCGGCCGATGCCGTGTTCCTGCACCAGCACCGGGATGGTCTTGCCCTTCTGGTCGAACCAGGTCAATTGCTGGCCCAGGCCAAAGTAGCGTTCGTCGGCGCTCGAGGCGTGGCACTGGTAGCTGCGGTTCAGTTGCGCGGCCTGGGTCCCGTCGAGTTGCAGGCGAAAGCGCAGCTGGTTGGCGCCGGCCGCGTCGAACGTCAGGCGGTACGCCACGTCACAGCCTGGCCCGGTCAAGCGGCCACGCACGACCAGCGTGTCGGTTGTGTTGTCGACCCCATCGATACTCTGGGCAAGGCACTGCGCCAGCAGGCGGTCATCGATGCGGTAGGAGCCGTCGGGCGTGCCGAACTGGCGGATGTCGGCCTGTCCCTGCGCGGCGCCCAGGAAGGCGCGGCCGGGCACGCTGGCCCACAGGCTGCGCGCCGGCTCGGCCGTGTGGCTGATGCTTAGCGTACCGCCCTTGAAGGACAGCAGGAAGGCGCCGACCCGGTGCTGGCCGTCGATTGACGACACCAGCGCCTGTGCGGAAGCAGGCTGCATGGCAGACGCAGCGAGGATCGAAAGTAATAACGGCGGGCCGAGCCGCCGCAGGATGTGCATGTACATGACGTCCCCCAACCGTATCGCCTGTCCGTTTGGACCGCGACGGGGAGGGGACGTTCAGCGCATGCTCAGTGGATCTCGAACTTGCGCCAGCCCAGCACCGGCAATATCTTCTGCGCCAGCTTGTAGGCGGACAGGGCGCCGGTCGCCACGCCGACGACCCACTTCGGCTTGGTGACCAGGAAGCCCAATCCCAGGCCGGCGGCGGCCAGGACGGCGGTCTTGTGCTGCGCCACGTAGCCGGGGGCGCCACCCAGTTCGGCCGGATGGCGCAGCAGCGCCACGTCGTGCGCCATCAGCGCGCGCTGTTCGGCGCACTGGGCGGCCAGCAGGCGGCGGCGCGCCGCCAGGGTGTCATTGCTGCTCATGGATCGGCTCTCCTTTGACGGCTTGCGCATCCTTGCGCAGTTCGGCCAGCGTGGCGGCCATCAGCGGTGGACGGGTTACCAGGTCGCCGCGCACCTTGAAGAAGGCCAGCAGGCTACCCAGGGCGAACAGTCCCGTCATGACGCCGATCGCCAGCAGGCGATGGGTATCCCAGAACAGGACCAGCACGAACAGGATCGCCAGCAACACCGCGACCACAGCGAAAAAGGCGGCTGCAACGCCCCAGGCCAGATAACCGATCAGCCGGTGCGTCTCTTCCTGCAGCTCGATGGCTGCCAGTTCCAGCCTGGTTCGCAACATGGCGAGCAGGTTGGATCCTATCCTTCCGATGGTCGCGGAAATCGTCATCTTATTTACGCGCGATCAGCATGCCGATCACGACGCCGATGGCGGCGCCCAGGCCGACCGACTTCCATGGATTGTCCTTGACGTATTCGTCGGTGGCCTTGGCGGCGACCTTGGTGCGCTCGACCACGGTTTCTTCCGCGTGGATCAGGCCGATCTTGGCCGATGCCAGGGTCTGCTCGAACTTGGCCTTGGCGGCCTTCAGCTCGTCGCCAGTCAGCTGGCCGCCGTTGCGCAGCCAGGATTCGGCGTCGTGGATCACGGTCTTCAGGTCGCTGACCAGTTGGTCGCGGGTGCCGGTCTGGGTCGGGATTTTTTCGATCATCGTGGGCCTCTTGTGTGTGGTGGGTGAAT
>Ga0265780_10008690_pt1 | contig 12303 bp, 15 predicted proteins | sample P1T30metagenome_FD_192432 | JGI IMG/M metagenome (GOLD analysis project Ga0265780, IMG submission 192432) | Plant litter microbial communities from East Loma Ridge, Irvine, California - P1 T30 | ecosystem: Environmental > Terrestrial > Plant litter > Unclassified | place: USA: California... | reverse complement strand
GGACGGCGGGGATTGTGGAGTTAAACGGAAACGTACTATACGGGTCATTATCAGGTCAAGGGCGTTTTTGTAGGATGAGCATGTGGTCGAGGCTCTTTTTGGGCATGGCTTCTCTGTTTACATCGGCATTTGTGTTATAGCATCGGGTGTTTTGGGTTTTGATTCAGCGGTGCGAGAGCTGGGATTTTCTGGTCAGCTGAGTAGGGGGGATTTGGATATGATTAATGAGGATTGAGTTTGTTACTTCACTTGACGCTTTCTGTTTGTCTTGACATGACTCTTGGTGTACTGAAGCGCAGTGGAGGACCTCAAGCCTTCTGACAACCCTGCATAATGTATCCTCTGCACCCACGTCCCTGCCAAGTTCAGCTGCTGGTGGAGCGCCCAAGCTTGACCTTAAGCTTGACCTTCACCCTGACCTGTACCGCCGTTACCAGCAGCACTATGCCGGCCGTATCTGCTCCGACCCGCTATTACATAACTTTGCATACTCTTGCTCTGCTAATCACCCTCGCCTCACTGCCCGTCTTGATCTCGTCAAGCCCCATACCGTCTGCATTGAGAAGGACTAGTCACCTGCTAGTGCGTCGCCGTTTGGGCTTGGCGGGTTGCTCCTACTCAATTTACTTTGCTCTTTGACGTTCCTCTTCTCTCACCCTACATCTTTGAACGCCGCAATTTCGATTCCTTGCCAATTGCGAGTCGTACATTATGGCTACTCCTCTCGATTCAAGAGACTGCGCTGCGACTACGGAAAACAACGAAGATGAGGCCCGCGACGTACAGCTTGGGCTGTCGCAACTCACGGAGACGTTCACGAGTCTTGCACCGGCGGATCGAGATCTTTTTCTGCAGCTTTCTAGGCAGTAAGTACCTCGCACTCTACCTATTTATGCGGTACAGGATCTCATCAGTGTCTTAGGTTCCAAGCAGAACCCTCACTGCGCAAACACGTCAAAATCAGTCTACAGCCACACGACATGACTCTTTCTGAGAGGGCTCGATCTACTTTTCCGTTCCGATTCATGGACCTCCCGGTGGAGCTTCGACTTTACATCGCTGAATATGCGCTCACGGCTGACGACCCTTTGGATTGGGAGTGGTCGACCTATGAGACGACATTAAATGCCAAAAATCGCGTCGGAACGTTTATGGGGATACCTGGCTTGACCGCGTTGTCCCGAGTGTCTCGTCAGCTGCACAGCGAGGTAGCCTCCATTGTGTGGAAAGCCAATAACTTCAGTTTTACCGAAGACCGTGTGTTAGATTATAAAGAAAAGTTTACCCAGACCTCACCTGAATGGTCTGAAGTCGAAGAAGCTTATGAGTTCTTCCTACGACGAGCAGGCGCCCAAACATTGCAAGACCTACGATCAGTCGTCATCACTATCGACCTCACCAATTGGGCCGATAATCACCGCCAGCTCATGTGCCGCCTCGATATGCTGACCCGAATTATGCCTCATGTGCGTCACAAGATTTTGGCTTGTGGTTGGGTCCTAATCGATGCCCTCGATGCGGATCTTCGGGATATGGTCTGGGAGGGACAATCGACTCTTCACGAGCTTAAAGCAGCAGGATTTGAGTCCGCACTAGAGCGCAACTGGAAAATATTCCCAGACTTGGACGCGGACGAGCGCAAATGGCTGGAGGAGCAGGTGAACAACGAGGATGCAAAGTTGGCATTGCACTGGGCGGACAATGGGATCTGAGGCGCACCAAAACGAAATGAAGCGATCACCACTGGGTCGTGCTCTTTAGTCGCATACAACAGGCCATCATTCAAGCTATGGACAAGGCGCGTTGCAGCTACAAAGACACTGGAGCAATCACTGTGCCAACTCATATGAAACCATTGTGAGTGGGGCTTACAAAGGTGATGGCGAGTGGGTACGAAAAGTTCATGAGTCAACAATGTTATGAAAATGTCAAAAAAATGATTCGATTCTGTCTGAAGATCTATCTACTCATCCTCTTCCTTGGGTTTCCTGATTTGCTTCTTGGCCCGTTTGATACTCCGCGGCCCCTCATCCTTCTCCTGCTCACTCTCCTCATCCACCTGAGACGTGTCTTCCCACCCCCGCTTCTGCTTCTTCCGCGGCGGGGACGTCTCCTCGTCCTCATCGTCTGCATCCGCATTTGGAAGCCTATGATCAACAGGCTCAATCCGTTCTGAAGCGTGCCGTCCACTTGGCTCGTCGATCTCGGACTCGGCGATGGTCTGGATCAGGCTGGGAGCGTCGTCTGAGCTGTGATAGGCGTATGACGCATCATCATCTGAATGACCCGGAGAGTCTGTGTCCGGGTACTCGTCGAAGACTTGATCATCTAGCAGTAAGGGTAGTCCAGGTCGAACAACGTCGTCAGCATTTTCGAGAACAGTTCGACTCGCAGCAACGACTTCGCCATTGTTCTGCCTCTTCCGTGCCTCTTCCGCTTGATGATAATTAAAGTATTGTCGTATGCTGATGCGTGACGAAATACCTACTGGCCGGGGAGGCGCTGGCGGGGGAGATGGTCTGTTATCCCGTCTATCCTGGTTCCGACGGGATCTAGCAGCCCGGACTTCTGCTGCCTGCGTAGCAGCCTCGAGTCCAAGTTCTTGAATCTCTTCGTCTCGGATAGTCGATGCCGTTGAACCAACTGACATTTGGTCCTCGGAGCGTCTGTCTGGCGAAGTGCTACCGCGCAAGGGCTGAGGGGGCTGAGGCTGAGGCGGACCATACAACCGAGTGTACTCCTGGTGGATTCCATGACACAGCCACATGAACTGAAGCCCAGGCCACGTATGCTGAACGTGGGCGTGGAGGATGAGATTGTGGACTCGCATCGCAGCCATGATTTCGATCCATCGTCCATGGCTGTTCCGCTGCTCCCAACTGACTGTCGCATCGCCCCGGGCTACCCACCAGTCAAGGGTCATGCGCGGAATGGGCAGGAAGTTTGCTGCATCTCCTGGACCCTGGAGAGCGAATTGCTCATCGACATAGGCCACGATGGCAGCATAGTTGGCTTCGTTCCACAGAGGTCGTTCACTGTGGCTTTCATACATTCTCTGGATCCGTGCGACGGTCTCTGGACGCGGAATACCGGTCTGGCACATTTCAGCGCGGCACAACGGACACCGATTGCGGTTGGGTTGCGTAGTCTGGAGGTAGTGCAGTATGCAAGTTACATGGAATAGGTGCTTGCAAGGTGATATGCGAAATGCTGGAGGTACACCCGAGTCTGGGTCCGTTGCTGAGGTCGAGGGACCCTCTTCCGAGCCAAATTCGTGCTGGCATATAGCACACCGCTCAACCTGCCAGTCCTCTTCGGGGACGTTGTCATCGATGAGGCTGTTGATGTAGCCGTCAATTCGTGGCAGAACGGTTTGAGGCTGCTGTACGGGAGTGGATGAAGGAGGCGTGCCGTTGGAGAAACTGCCATTGGAGAAAGAACCATTCGAGAAGGAGCCGTTCGAGAAACTCATCTTGCCGGGCGATCTTCTGCGGAGTTGAAGGTATCTGAATGAGACGCTTTACGATGACAGAGCGTAACTGGTCGAGTAATTTGCCAAAGTCTTCGAAAGGACGATGGGGAGAGAGAGAGTGTGTGTGGTTGATCTTTCGAGTTGTGCTGTTCAAAAGAGTAGAGGCGATTGCTAGAGATATAGAAAATCAATATGGCGGTGGAGAGTGTTATATATCCAAGGGGCTGTGAGAGCACAAGGACTGACGCCTAGAGCCTGCCCGCGTGAATTCAGTCGTAGCTCCATCCCAAGTTTCACTCGATCGCCAATCTGCCATTGCCGACACACAGTTAGGGAATCCGAGGCCCAGCTTTAGAGAGGTAGGTCTGACACTGACAACTTGTGCTGTATGCCTTTTCATCCAAGTCTATATTGCTTCCCGGCATTGGACGTTTGCAGCTTTCTGCAGTTTGATAGAGCGCAAGCAAACGTACATTTATGTTATTGCTACAAACTTTTCGAGCTTCTGCTATAATTCTTGTACGTTTGCTTACTTTGAGCAGCAGTTGCTGCTTCAAGAGCGATCATCTTCCAGATCGCACTCAGTCTTTGATGTTGATGCTCGCGACTCGGGAATCGCATTGACATTGCGCAGACTCGGATCCCCGATGTACTTTCTTCATGACACGTCAGCAGCCTTCCAATACCAAAACAAGCATGCACAACCCACATCATGGCCTCGACCCGCCCCAATATACGCTCCATATATTGCACTTCTAACCTCCAACGGCGTCTCCTTCTCATAGACATGAGATGCCGCCACACAAGATACCATCTCTCCCCACTCCCCTCAGCCTTGAGTGGCAGCTTCTCAGCCTCGTCTTCCACCAATTCAATACTTTGGTTAAGAAATAACCAAAGGTGAGGATAGAGAGTATGTTTGCTGTGGTCGATAGAGGGCTGTCGCTATTTGAAAGGCAAACACAGATTGAAGAATTCTGTAAAGTAGCCATAGTGGATTATGTTGAGCTTTGCACTGTTCGAGTGCGCAGGTAGGAGGATAGCGACAATGGGCTGGATAAATAGGGGCTATCCAGCGAGGCTGAAAGTGTAGCACAGCTGAGGTCGTGTCTGCGCTTTCATGCTCAGCCACTCAGCCGCCAGCACCAAATAGTAAGCAAGGATCCTGTAAGTTAGCCGGGATGCATCAGAGTTGCGCAGGTCCCGCGACTGAGCCTTCAAATCCTCTTTATTTAATTCCAATATATATACTGAATGGAGATCACCCACGACCCACAAGCCCATATGCTACAACACCAAATACCCCGCAAAATTCCAAAAAGGTATCATGTATCCCAAGAGTAGCGAGAGTAAAGAAGCTGTCAACAAATCCAAGCCGCGCTCCAACGCTCATGCAACCCCGGTATGCTAACTAATCGTTCTAAGCCAAAATCGTGAGAAAATTCGTTCCTTTCGTTTCCACTTTCAATATCAAAACACACCACTATCACCATCACTTACACATCTATACTTCGCCGGCAAGCACGCTTCCACTTCCTACAGACCCGCCTAGGTCCCAATAGTTGCGTGCAGAGTTATTGCTGCGCTTGCTCTTCTTCGTGCTCTGGCTGGCACAGCTCGAACTACTCTTGAGCTTCTGATGCCTCAAAGACGCCTGGGGGTTGTAGTACGTGCGATACGTGGTGTCCTTGCGCTTCATCTCCCTATGTTGAGTGGATGAGGACGACGTCGGGAGTCTTTGTTCCGTCGTCCTACTGACCAAAGGGTGATGCTGTCGAATGATGGCGGCTCGGCGAGCAGAGTCTACGGTTTCGTCGGTGCCGTTGGATGGAGCGCTCGATGCTTTGCGAGGCGGTGATGAGATGCTCGAGCGTCGTGATGTGAAGCGCTTGACTAGGAAACTGAAGATCATGTTGACGTCCAGTTCGCGCTCCCAGTAGTCGCGCTCACGGACGAGGTCTTCGGCAATATTGACAGGGGTGGCGGGAGGTGCGCGGGTGTCCAAGGGGCCAATCTCTGCAGGTTCCTCTTCGATGCCCCATAATGACGCTTCGCTGTAGACGTGAGGTGTTTGTTGGAAGGTAGGCGCAAAGTGAGCCGATGCAGGCGAATCGGAGGTCGGTTGTGAGCTGACGGGGCGTACTGAGCTCAACTCGGCTGGCAGGGTCGGCTTAAACGTCGTTGATGTCAGACCTACGAACTCCGGTGCTGACTGTGTGCGTTGGTATGTGGAAAATGCGCCAGGGTGCTCGGATAGTTGATGGACCAGTGTTCCAAGCTCTCGTGCAACTCGCTCGAGTATCCGGGTCTGCCAACCATCTTCTGACATGGTCGACGGATCAATGCCTGCATCTTATAGTGCTTTTTCCGCAGAGAACTCTGTGGGAGAGCCCGGCTTTGGTGTACTCACTTCCTCGGGAAGTGATTCACCAAAGATGACAGATAATGTATCCTCGTCCAGCCCGATCAGATCGCGTATCACCCTCCTTGTTATTCGTTGCCAGAATGACTCGGAGCCTTCATCCGACGAGTCACTCTGCGTCTCCGCGACAGACGGTGCAGGCTTCGGAACTGTTCTCGGCGTGTGCTGCTGTGTGCTGTCTATCCGACTTCGGGAAGCGCTGAGCGTGCTCATTCGCCGTCTCCGCCTGGTCTCTTTCTCTACCTCTTCCAGCAGCGCTTTGCTCTGCTCTAGCCGCCATTTCTCAATGCGCTGGCGCCTTTCCTGCTCTTGGTTGCCCTCATCCACCTGATCCAAGATAGAGAAGTGTCTCTGAACACTTGATCGTCTTCGTGTGATACGCCGTCGCGGTTGCTCGAACTGCCACATGTGTTCTTGTGTAGTCGCACCAGTGAGGAACTCGCCCAGGCCGTCGTGGGTCGGTAGGACAGTCTCGCCGCTTTGGACCAGCCTGCTTGCTGGCGCACCGTAGTCAGAAGGCTCGTGGAAAGCACGTAGCCCATCATCTAGACTGTCTAATTCCTCCTCGGTGCCCAAGAAGGTGCCATTATCGCCGTCTTCGGAGTGGGCTGCAGTCTCAAGTGAGCCGAACTCACTGAACCTTGACAGACCAGCTGTCCTTGGTGTTCGTTCGGTCGAGGTAGTTTGTGTGCGGGCAGTGGTGGAAGGGGCGGCTGGGGAGAAGAGGATCCATTCTTCGGAGGCCTCTAGTGGTCGTTTGAGCTGCTGTGAGGCGGTAGCAGCTTCGGGTGCAGGTTCTGGTGCATTGTAGGATATCTGTCGCGAGCTCTTAGGCCGCTGCTGCTGTCGGAAAGCCATAACAGAAGGTATCCAGGAAGGGTCTCAGCGCGGGGTGGTGTGGCGATCTCGGAGACACGTCTCCCAAGAAGCAAGGCACGCGGAACCTTGGACAGGTGCGGAGGCTACGTGACCAGGGGCTTGACAAGTTGGTTCATGGAGTGTCTTGTCAAGATTCAAAGGTTGTGAAGAGGGCGGTTCGAGTGTTATCTTTCCAAGGCCTCGTGCCTCGTCGCGAAGTTGATAGTCTCCTAGCTGGCGGTGTATAGGGTGGGGATAATGTTAGACGATGTCACGACGACACGCTAAAACGGTGATCAGGCGCGATTTCCCGGGAAAACAAAGGTGGAGCAATCTAAACAGTGGATGAAGGGACGCGCAACAAGAGACGAAGGAATAGGACAGAGAAGAGGCCAAAGTTAAAATATGAGGGAAGTAGGTTGTGTTGAGCACCCCTGTCTGTGAAACTGTCTTGTACAGGTGGTGGTGGATGATGCATGCATACCATCAGCCCTGGGCGCAGCTGTAGGCTGTCGACGCGATAAGATAAAGCTTTGTCACCGAGACATCTTTCTCCCCGGCGCTCCACTTGTAAGGCGCGCGGTAGCTCCACTGTTCCTCTGCACCGACATGCTCCTTGCTCGACGATGGGAAATTCCGAATAATTATCGAGTTTGCTTCGTTGTCGCAGGTAGACTTTCCTTCAGCGACGTCGGACCAGGTGGGACAGCGTGTCTACGCCGCATGTACACACGACAGCCCCCCCCCAACTCCAAGAAACAGTCATGCAGCGCGCCTAGCTCTGCACAGGTAGCCCAACCCAGCTAAGCCGGTTATCATTATCTTGCTCTTCGCATCACGCCTGTCCGAACAACGGAGCGACGGCGCGACAACTTGTTGATCACGCCGTGACAGAATGTTGGGACTGTGCACCCCTCGATTATTCGCACTCGTTGAGAAGACGTGGTCGCGAGGTCAATGGCCCCATTTGTTGCCATGATTGCACCATTACACGCGGTCAGCATTCGGCCGGCTAACCTGCCGCAGCCCTACCACAGGAACCATTATGCTAGCAGACTCACCATCAAAGTCTTTAACAATTTTGCTGCATTGAGTCAAGTAGTGCGGTGTTGTGGGAAAGCGTATGTTCATATCGGCTATGTAGGTATCTCAAAACGGACGTATCGCTGTAATGGTACAAAAACAGCATGCACAACGCTCAAATCAACTCCAGTTCAACCCCGAGCAAACGCCGTGCAGTGAAAGGCTAAACGCAAATCGCTTCATGATGCAGAGTCATAGTCTGAGCCGAACACGCGCCTCGCATCTTCTTCGCTCATCTCTTCGCCACGGCCGACAGGAGGGTATCGCTTCGTCTTCGTTCCGCGTTTGTCTCCAATCCACTTCTTCAACACACATTCGCCGTTTCCTTGGCATATTTCCTGGCGACCCAAGTTCTTGAAACGTGGTCCGAGCGGACCATTAACGTAGTGATACTGGCCCACAAACCGGTATTGTCGAGGATCGCTCAATGGGTAGAACTTATCGCCCCAGTGGCCTGCAAAGTAGAACCAGCTCGTAGGAGCAGTTGGCGTAAGGTTCGAGCTCAGTAACTTGTCGGTTCGGTAGTCATATGTGAAGGAGTACATGTTCTGGGCAGGGTCCCATAACGGGCCGCGATCGGTCACATCGTGTAGGATGCCGCCAGGAAGGACATATGGATGGACACCAGCCGTCGCGTACATTGCGTGCGTTCCAGTGGCAGAGAAACCAACAGGCTGAAATAGTCAGTAAATAGTGTGCGACCGAAGCAATAAACTTACTCTCTTGCCAATCTTTTCAACGGCCTCGTACGTGTATGCCTCACCGAAGCTGTGCTCACTGAAGAATACTGCTTTGGGCTCGCCATTGTGGAATCGCACAACAGTGTGCTCCCAATCTCCAACGTGGTTGCCAAAGCGGACGTTGAATACTGCATTGCCAAGGTTGTAAGAATAGAAGAAGAACCAGAACGCATCCACGACGCCATCGCCCTTGGGCACGGTGACCAGCACTGCGGGCGCATCACTCCTACCACCGACGACCTTCTTCCCCATCAGTTGACGTCTTCGGTGTCGGCTACGTAACTCGGGCTGCCATGTCTCGTGTTTATCAACGAGCTCGTCGCCCTCAGGTGTTCTGGTTGGGATCGGATGGCCAGGGGATGTGGGTTCCGGAATGATACCGCCTCTCTCCTCCGCATCGCCTGGTCCTACGTGGAACCATTTGGAGTTCTTGCCGCTTTTGTCTTCTTCGTAATGTCCCTTGCCACGATCGTGGTCTCTCCAGCTTTCATCATCCTCGTCGCCACCAGGTACACTCGGAATGTTCGTCTCTCCACCGAGCCAATCTGGTCGGTCCTCGACGTTGTCATCACTTTGTAGATAGACAAATCTCCCCCATTTGTTCAGGTCACCCAAATTAGTGAGGTTGGGATGGTCGCTGGTCGCTTGCAGAGGCGTGTAGTTGAGATGCGGGGTGGTATGGATCAAATGCTCCACTATGTCGCCTGGCCAGTATTGCTCCCCGGAGTAGAGATAAATAAGTGGTGCATAATCAAGAACGTACTGGGGTACCTCACGCTCTTGCGAGGGTAAATCCTCCAGGGTTGCTTGCGCATCATGCCAGAATTCCGTGAGGTTTACTTTGTCAGCTTGACTTTGTGCCTTGATCTTGCTGGTCCATTGCGACTCGTCCAGGTGTGAAAGACCACACAATCCAAACCAGTTGCATGTCTTGCGCTCTACCCAGGATTTTGATGATCCTACCCAAGCCTTTTCTTCTAAACGCTCCGACCACGGCGTTATACGCTCGAACAGCACGTTTTGGTATATTTGTGAAAACGAAAATAGGCCAAAGAATGTACCCGCAGCGGCGATTGCGGGTTTCTTGCCCTTCATTTGAGTATCCGAGTCGGCCAATGGCCCACTAACATCAACGAGGGACGAGGGATCTTGCTCGGTTGGTCGGGCATGCGAAGAATGGGGCGTAGGAATATCGATGGTAGGTACGACGTGTTCGAGAGAAGCGTCCGGCGCAACGTCTGGCGTCCCACTGGGGGGTTCGGGGAAGTATACTGCTATGGATGGGTAATCAGGGATGTTCACTTCTGATATGGCAGCCGGAGTATGCGATGACGGCAGGACGCCCCGGAGCGGGACCTGCCCGCCGCCATGTTGGAAGTAGGGTGCGATGGGCACTGGTCAGTTAGCACTATACAATTACTCAAAGCGGTATCATAGATGGCCAATTGCACGCAGGGCCAGAGCATAAATTCCGACTGAGCCGGGGCTGACAAAAGACAAAGCCAGAATATTGGGTCCTCGACGCCAAAGTTCAGACTTGCTGCCAACTGTCAAAGCCCAGGATGCCTGCGGAAGACTGGTTCCATGATTGTCGTGAGCAGTCCAATCAACATGCCAGCAGAGCGAATAGGAGCCTTGCAAGCTCTCAGCAGTGTGACAGCTGGCGGATGCGCCGGAGAGACTGATGATGACATGAAGCTGGGGAGGATTGCCGGACGAAAACGAACTCCACTTACTGGTGGACCCAATCAATAGAGCTATCGATCCAGAAGATGTGCAATGCAATAGCCCGCTAGCAACGCGATAAGTTGTTGCGATAAGACCGCAAAGCTATGTGAGTGTTCTGGTATCAAGCAAGGCGCGTGGCGGAACCTTGGAATGCACGTCGGGGAAGCTGCAGGGCTCGGCATTGACGTCGCAGGCTGCCTAGTGGCGGGCCTAACATGGGGATAAGGATGCGGCTCTCCACGCGCCCTCCACATACATGCGCGATCGTACTAGTTACCGATATGAGATGCAAGAGTCAGCATCTGTAATCTGTTTCTATTGAAAGAGTCAACGCTACATGGGCTAGACCGTCTGGAGCTGTTCCGATCGATTCGGTTTCGACTGAATGGGATTTGATAGAGACGAGCAATGCCCCAGTCTGATTGTTGAGGTTGGTCGCTTCGCTCCCAGACTTCAACAATCAGACTGGGGCGAGAGATAATGCATCAATGATGTAGAAAAAAAATTCTTTCCTCAACGCGCATAAAAAAGTGCAAATACGTGCCTTGAAAAAGTACTGAAAAAAAAATTCAAAGAGGTGCAACAGCAAAAATTTCTCCGCTCCCTGAATCGAACAAGGGACCTTTCGATCACAAATTTATATTACAGTCGAACGTGATAACTGCTTGAGTTAGACGGGTGATCACACGGTTGTGTGGACTGAATAGGAAACTTACACCAACTACACCAAGCGGAGTGATGCGTCCGAAAACGCGCTTGATAGATTTTGATATGGAAGCTTTGAATTAAGATGTATATAACTGTATTATTTTTCCTGCTAGTTCTAAGGTGCAATCGCCTTCCTGGCGCATTGAGTGGCAGACATGTTTAGTTCGGCTAAGCTCCGCCCCGAGCTCGACTTTTAGCTTCAACTTAGCGACAAGGTGGACCTAGGTTCTGTCAATCTCTTGTTACCCACACTTCACGCTAAGCACAAGACTTTCTACAACCTGCGAAATCGTCTTTCACGCTTGCGACAAGCATCCATCACCGTCTCCGGCAACAGAGCCCTGGCCTCCTAATAACACCAACATGACTGAAACAGATGAGGAGTGGGAGTACGAATACCACGAGAACGAGACCGAGGACTTGTACATCCCAGTTGATCTCTCCAATGTCCCCAGCGCTCAGGTGCCCTTCAATGTGGAGCGCAGACCCGGTCACCCGACTTTGATCAAGAGCAGACTCCGCGCCTTGAATGCAGTTCGGGGTCAATTACCGGAAGCCACCAGCGATGTACCGGCTTCGCAAGAGGGCACACAAGAGACAGCAAACATGGGTGAAGTTCAGATCACGGGCCTGCACACGTCGAATCCACTCATGATGTACAACGGACAGCTGCTCAGTTGCCAATGGACTTCGACCGTCGGTACCGACATGTTTTTTACGAAACCTCACGCGGACGACAGCAATTCGCTCGAGCCTCTTCGATCGCTTCCATCGGTTGACCTTTTGTCGGTGGGCACGGCAAAACTCGTGGCAAGAGTCGGACGCCTACGACCTCGCGATGAGCTCTTCGAGGAGGAAAGCCAACAGCAAGTACCTTCCAAAGCAGGCCAGGACCAGAACGCGTCCAACACACCTTCCTCGGCTGTAGCGCCAAACACCCAATCAGCCCCAACGAACTCGCGAAATTTCCTCGCAAGACTGAACGAAGCAAAGGCCAGGAGAGGTGAAGCCTCCCGTTTGGCAGTCACTCAAACATCTGATGGGTCGCGTCTCGTTTCTAGGCCTATCGATCTGGCGGACCAGTCGGCGCGACATAACCACTCAAATTCGACAGGTGATGTGACGATGAGCGGTACTTGAGTATGAGCGACGACCTTTCATAGTACTTGTCCCTATTGCCACACAGAAGGCGATGGCACGAGAAGGCACGGAACAATAACATGCGCACCTTCCACATCCACTATCGGTCCCGGACCCGCAGCACATGCAAATCAAGATAGCTGGCACGAACG
>Ga0265780_10008689_pt1 | contig 12303 bp, 10 predicted proteins | sample P1T30metagenome_FD_192432 | JGI IMG/M metagenome (GOLD analysis project Ga0265780, IMG submission 192432) | Plant litter microbial communities from East Loma Ridge, Irvine, California - P1 T30 | ecosystem: Environmental > Terrestrial > Plant litter > Unclassified | place: USA: California... | reverse complement strand
TGTCGTTCAGATACACGCTCGGCCCGGCGCAACGCCGGGTCACGTCTGTCATTCAGACATACGCACAGCCGGTAAGGTTAACCATTGTCGAGATCGTGTCCGAATGTCAGATGTGACCCCGCTAATCCGCGCGGTGACAAGCCGGCGGGCACTTCTGTCATCGGCCGCATCGGGAGGATGGTGGGTCGCCGGCGCCCATCTGCCTTTCCCCGGCCTGGGACGCATCCAGGCTGGCAAGGGCAAGGCTTACCGCTGGGTTTCCGGGGAATACCGGCCGGTTCATGAGCAACCCTGACGCGGTGAGCGAGCTGGTGTGAGCAGGTGTTGCATAAATATGTCTCGGTGTCAGGCCGGGTCACCTGTGTCGTTCAGATACACGCTCGGCCCGGCGCAACGCCGGGTCACGTCTGTCATTCAGACATACGCACAGCCGGTAAGGTTAACCATTGTCGAGATCGTGTCCGAATGTCAGATGTGACCCCGCTAATCTTGTCCGCCCGTTTTCGATCCTGTATCCCCAGAATCGCCACCTATCGGCGAGAGTGCGTGCATTTGTCGATTTCTTGCGCTTAGCAGTGAAAGCGTAATTGATGATCGCGAGCTTATCAGGACTTCTTCCAACGCGCGCTTATACAAGGTCAGCTTTTGGCCGGCACCAGACGTTTGCCAGGCGATAAGTCTCTCGAATCGTTGCCATTTGTAAAAGTTATGTTGGCTCAACTATGGTGCTTGCACGTCCGTCCATTACTAACACGGACGTTCACGCAGTCATCATCCAGAATTTTCAGCCGCTCGAATGATTAACTACAATACTCAGCAACACTAGCCCTAAGGTGGCATTGAACTAGTTATATTCGCTCCCGTCATTCAGCGGTCCGGATGTTCGCCAGTCTCTCTGCAATGACGTTGCCGTACGAGGCAGCGACGTTCTCGAACAGTGGCGCAGTTCGACGTCGCCAGAAATCACTAAAGTCTGACACGATTCTTGGCATCAGTTCTTTCAGTTTTCTGCCTAGTGGGGAGCTGTGAAAGCCGATAATGCGGCGCTTTTCGTCCGTTGAAAGCTGCTTGTCCAGTGGTGACCACAGGACACTTTTGTCCTGCCCCGTCTTGAGATATTCTCGCTCGACTTCCGAAGCGAAAGAGACTGTCCTACGGAATGCCGAGCTAGAATAAAACCGAGCAAGTTCGCGGATTTCGCTAGCATTGAAATAGCGCGGATAGACCTCCTCAATCATTGCAACTCCGAGCGACGGTAAGTCGATCTTCTCGAACTCCGCACCCATGCGTGCGGCCATCTGCGGTGCGAGTTCTTCAACAATCTGTATGACGCGCTCCCGATCTTCTGCATTGAGCCTAGTGTCCTTGTCCAAATCCTCGCGCGCCCCCGCTCTAATCTGCGTCGCACCATTTGCGCGGATACTGTCGAGCATGGGACCGAGTATTTGGTCGAAACGCTGGGATTGACTCAGTGCATGTAGGGCTGCGCTCATTTCTTTTGTTGTATCGGTAGCATTGGCAGGGTTAGCCAGTGTAAGCCACAGTAAAAAGGTGCCAAGAAAGCCAAAATATTGATTCATAGAAATGGATGAAATGTTTGTCAAATATGGATGAAATGTTTTTCAAAATTTGTACGCTTCTACGCAAATGCAGATGGTCGCCTAAGTTAAAGAACCGTAGCTGATTCCAGTCAGTTTTCGAATCAACCATCTGCCGCACGGCTTGACCGGTGCTCGTATGCAGGATCGTGCATCCGGCAATATCCAGCGTGACGCGCCATACCAGTTGTCCGCCCGTGCGCGGTGATGGTCACGTCGACGATAAACTGATCGCCCCACTGTGGTTGGTAATAAAGGAAACTAGGCCAGGGCGACGGCGCGAAATCAACATTGATGCGCGCCGAAGTGATCTCCTTCAGCGGGATACGCGACAGGCCTGCCAGCTTTGCAAGGAGGTGGTGATAACGCGCCAAGACAGGGGCGAACCCGGAAGAGGAGGGCTCCATGGATGATGCCAGCACATCGAGCGTTACCGTGGTTCGGCCGAGCTGCTCGGCCAGCGAACGCAGTTTCCCGATGGCCCAATATCCGTCCAGATCGTTGTTGCGGCTGGCGAACGAGCCACACAAACCGGCAGCGATGTTCGTAAGGTACGCTTTTCCAGGCATCCGTCAGTCCCGGTCGATTATCTTTATCCCGCCTACATCGGAAGAGAACCCAGCGACCAACCTCCCAAGCGCAAAGTTAGCCGGCTATTTGCGCCCGCTGGCGACAGCAGTGATCGTCAGAATAAACCCAGTCAGCAGGATCGGCCCAAGAGCGCTGGTGTCCCCGCTCACGTTCTCCCATAACAGCGACAATATCGCCCCTGCCGCCGTCACTGCTAGCGGCCGCAGCCATCGTTGATCCCGGAAGGAAAAAATCAGGCAGAAGGCCACGATACCGATCAGGGCCAAAGGAACAACCCAGTGCCACCTTACCTCATGCATATCGCGCAACTGAACAGTCGATGAGGAGGAGAGCATATCGCTCTGGCTGGAACGACAGACTCACACAATGTCACCTTGACCAGGCAAATTGCGTCCACAGTCCGCTACCGGCGCATCAGCCGGCGGTCAATCAGCCCCGATCAATGCGCCGACGCCCCAAGTGCCACGTGACGACGTCAGTCGACGTATGTAACGCTGCCGCTGCCGGCGCGACTGATGCTGCGCTCGGCCGGGTTGCCGTGCACCTCGACGTCGCCGCTGCCGCTGAGCGATATCCGCACCCGTTCGCGCGCCTGCACCGCGCTGTCGCCCGAGCCGGTCTGGCTGAGCGTCACCTCCGTGGCGCGCAAATGTTCGGCGTCGAGGTGGCCCGAGCCGGTCGTGTTGGCGTCGAGCTCGCGCGCGGTGCCGACCACCGTGATGCGGCCCGAACCCATCAGGCGGGTTTCGACGCGTTCCATGGCGGCGCCGCCATTCACGTCCAGGTCACCGCTGCCGGCCAGGCCGATGCGGGCGTTGCGGTAACGTCCGTTGAAGCGCACGCTGCCCGACCCGTTGAGCTGCACCGCGATATCGTCGCCCGAGAAGCCGTTGACCGTGCTGTCGCCGCTGCCGTCGATGGTCACCGCGCTCAGCGCCGGCAGCACCAGTTCCACGACCAGCGGCTCGCGATGGCGCAGCACCATCCCGCGGATGCCGATGTGCAGCACCGAGTCTTCCCCCACGACTTCGATATTGCCCAGCATGCGCTGCTCGCCGCTGACCTGCAGCGACGGGGTGGCGCCATAGCGCAGCTGCAGGTCGATCGGCCCGTCCACCTCCACGCTGTCGATGCCGGGCGGCACGGGGCGTGCCTCTTGCGCCACCTCGCGCCGTTCGGCGGCGGTCGTGGTGCCGGTCGCGCGCAGCATGCTGTAGCTCAACGCCACCAGCACGGCGGCCAGCAGCAGCAGGGCGAATCCGACTCTCATCAAGGCGCGCATGTCCTTACCCCTTCATCAGCGACATGTTCATGTTCACGTAGCGGCGGATGCCGAGCATGGTGTAGCGCGTCAGCACCAGCGCCAGCAGGAACAGGGCGATCCCGCCCACGATCAGCGCGCAGCCGAACACCACTTGCGTCGTGCGCGAACCGGGATCGAGCTCGGTCGTGATCTGGATCTTGCGCTCGGCCACCGCCTCGGCGCCACGCAGCACGCGCGAGCGCCCATCGAGGCCGGGCCCGGGATTGCCGTCATCGGCGCCGGGCGCCGCTTCGTCATAAACATGGATGCCGTCCGAGCCGATCGAGACGCGGGTCTGCGACTCGACCGGTTCGCCGTCGTCGGTGATGACGATATTGCTCAGGGGCGCGCTCAGCACCAGTTCGTTGGAGCCCGCGAGCCCACTGGCGGTGACGGCAATGCCCGACACATACACACCGAACGCCGATAGGTAGAGCGACATCAGCAGCGACGCGAACACCGCCGCCGGGATCAGCATGAACAGGTTGAAGAACAGCAGGCCGATGCCGGTGAGGGTAGCGCGGGCGACGTTGGCCGGCGGCTTTTTATCCTTGAGGTCGGCAAGGTGGGCGCTGGTGCGCAGCGTTACCGCCACCTGGCGCGGGTCGCCCAGTTCGTCGGCGACCTCTTGCTCGCGGCGCCCGGCGGCGCTGCCGTCGACGAAGCGCTGCTCGTACCAGGCCAGGGTCCTGGCCTGGGTTTCCGGCGGCAGGCCCATCAAGGCCCGCTTGAGCGCGTCGAGGTATTCCAGTTTGCCCATGAAGTAACGCCGTCCGCCTAGTGTTGGCCCAGGGCCGGGATCGAGCCGATGGCGGGCACGGTGGCCAGCGCCGAGCCGCCGATCAGTTCGGGCTTGACCAGCACCATGGTGCTCAGGGCCACGAGGGCCAGCACGGCAATGGCGCGCAGTCCAAGACGGGATTTCATGTTCATGTCCATCAACGGGGTTTCGATGCTGCTACCTTACGGAATCGCCCGCCTCGGCGCCATGGGCGTGCGACAGGCTGCGCTTTTCGCGGGGCAGGGCGCCATAGGCGCGGATGGCCGCCGCCGCCGCCTGGCCGCTGCGCACCGCCGTTTCCAGGGTGGCCGGGTAGTCGCTGGCCGTGTAGTCGCCGGCCAGCACCAGGCCCGGCAGGGGAGTGATATTGTCTGGACGTACTAATCCAGGGATGCAGCTGAAAGTGGCGCGCTTCTCGGTGATCAGCTGGGTCCAGGCTGGCGCGGCCAGTTCCGGGCGTCCCAGGTCGTGCGCCAGCTGGGATGCGATGGCCTGCGCCAGCGCCTCGCGCGGCAGCGCGGCGGCGTCGCCGGCGGCGCTCACCACCACCGCCAGCAGGCCGTCCTGGCTGGCGTCGAGCTGGGCGCGGTCGAACACGAACTGGCCCCAGCGCTGCGCCGCCGGATCGTCCAGCAGCGCGTAGAACGGTCGTTCAAGGCGGGTGCCGGGCGCATACTGCAGGTAGCAGGTGGCGATCGGTTCGTGGGTGAAGGCCGTCAACTGGTTCACCAGCGCGCCGGCCTCGGGAAAGCCTGAAAGCAGTGCGGCGCTGTGCGCCGCCGGCGTGGCGAGCACCAGCGCGTCGAAGCGTTCGCCGTCCGCGGCGAACCCGGTGTCCACGCGCCAGCCGTCGCCGTCGCGCGCGATGGCCGTGACTTTTACGCCCAGGCGCACCGCATGGCCCTCGCGCTCCAGCCAGGCGGCGGCCGGTTCCGGGAACAAGGCGCCCATCGGCAGGCGCGGCAGCAGCATGTCGGAGTCGGCGCGCCGCCGCGCGCCCAGGCTGTCGCGCAGCACCGCCAGGAACACATTGCTGGACGCGCGTTCTGGCGGCGTGTTCAGTGCGGCGATGCACAGCGGCCGCCACAGCAGGCGCGCGAGGCGCCCGGTCTGGTCGAAGCGTTCGAGCAGTTCGGCCACCGTGCAATCGGTGTCGAGCCGCCACCCCATCCATTTCGCCGCGCTATTAAAGCGCGCCAGGGCCAGCTTGTCGGCGCGCGCCAGTCCCTTGGCGCGCAGCAGGGCGAACGCCAGGTGCAGCGGTGCCGGCAGGCGCGGCGCGGCGAAGTCCATGCCGTCGCCACCCTCGGGATAGCGCATCTGCACCGGCAGGCGCAGGAATGCCGCGCGCTCGTCGACGCCCACCTGGCGCATCAGGCGCAGCGATTCGCGGTAGGCGCCCAGCAGGATGTGCTGGCCGTTGTCGAGGGCCAGGCCGCGCACCTCGACGCCGCGGGCGCGACCGCCCAGCGTGCGTGCGCTTTCGAACAGCGTGACGCGGCAGCCTTGCCGCGCCAGTTCCAGCGCCGCCGCGCAGCCAGCCCAGCCGCCGCCGGCGACCGCCACCCGCAAGGCGGCGCTAGGTGCGGACATAGGTCTTCCACGCCAGCCACAGCTTGCGCAGCGGCGTGAGCGAGATGCGCTGGTTCAGCACGTGGAAGCCGTCGCGCTGGATTTCGTCGAGCAGCGTGCGGTAGATCGCCGCCATCATCAGGCCGGGACGCTGGGCGCGCCGGTCCTGCTTCGGCAGCAGCGCCATGGCTTCGTCGTAGATGCCTTGCGCGCGCTCGGCCTGGAAGCGCATCAGCGCCTCGAACTTGTCGGTGTGCTGGAGTTTCAACAGGTCGTTGGCGGTGACGCCGAACTGCTGCAGCTCGTTGACCGGCAGGTAGATGCGGCCCTTGCGGGCGTCGTCGCCGACGTCGCGGATGATGTTGGTGAGCTGGAAGGCCAGGCCGAGCTTTTCGGCATAGGCCAGGGTCTGCGGATCGGTATAGCCGAAAATGCTGGCCGACAGGATGCCCACTACGCCCGCCACATGCCAGCAATAGCGCTGCAGCCCGGCGTAATCCAGGTAGCGGCTCTGGTCGAGGTCCATCTCCATGCCGTCGACGATCGCCAGCAGGTGCTTCTCTTGCAGGCCATAGGTGGCGACGTGCGGCTGCAGCGCCAGCATCACCGGGTGGGTCGGGGTGCCGGCGTACATCTTCGAGACCTCGGTGCGCCACCAGGCCAGCTTGATGCGCGCCACCGAACCGTCGGTCGCCTCGTCGACGGTGTCGTCGACTTCGCGGCAGAAAGCGTACAGCGCCGTGATCGCGCGCCGGCGTTCGGGCGGGAGGAACAGGAAGCTATAGTAGAAACTGGAGCCGCTCTGGACGGTCTTTTGCTGGCAGTATTCGTCAGGAGACATGAAATCGTCGTGAAATGCTGGTGGGGGCGCGGCCCGATGGCGCTGGTGGGCGCGGTCAATCCGCTATCTTAGCCGATGAGCGTGAAGACATGGTTGCAGGAAGGGTGATAAAACACCAATTACATGCGCAGTGCGCCCCAGCCGACCGCGAACCAGTCCGGCGTCGACAGCACCGGGCGGCGCCGGAACACGTCGTAGCCGGCATGCTCGATCCGATCGAGGATGCGCAGGCCGCCCTGGACCACCATGCGCAGCTCCCAGCCGATCCGGCCCGGCAGGCGCTTCGCCAGCGGGGCGCCGGACAGCATCAGCGCCCGGGTGCGCTCGACCTCGAAGCGCATCAGGGCCTGGAACGGGGCGTCGACCGTGCCAGCGCGCAGGGCCGCTTCGCTCACATTGAAGCGCTGCAGGTCTTCCAGCGGCAGGTAAATACGGCCTTTTTCAAGGTCGATGGCGATGTCCTGCAAGAAGTTGGTGAGCTGCAGGGCGCTGCAGATCGCGTCGGCGTCGCGCAGGTTGGGGGCGTCGTCGGCGCCGTACAGCGCCAGCATCAGGCGTCCGACCGGATCGGCGGAGCGCCGGCAATAGTCGAGCAGGCTGGCGTAGTCCTGGTAGCGTTGCGTGACCACGTCCTGCTTGAAGGCCGACAGCAGGTCGCGCAGCGGGTCGAGCCGCAGGCGGTATTGGGCCACCACGCCGGCCAGGCGGGCGAACATGGGATGATCAAGCGTGGCGCCGGCGGCGATCCGGTCGAGCTGGCGTTCATACTGCTCGAGCGCGGCCAGCCGTTCGTCGGGCGTGGCAACGCCCTCGTCGGCGATATCGTCGGCGCTGCGCGCGAAGGCATAGATCGCCTCGACCGCCGGCACCAGGCGGCGCGGCAGCAGGATCGAGGCGACAGGAAAGTTTTCGTAGTGGTCTACGGCCATTTTGGACGGAGGACTCTAAAGTCATCTCATTGTTTGTTTGCATGATTATAATTGCTGGATTACAAACTGGCGCTATCCAGCAGCCAGCCCGGCTCGAGACGCCGCTCGCCAAGTCAAAGGACTGCCATCGTGTTTGCCCGAATTCCACCCCGCCAGCGCCGCGTCGCCCTGCTCGCGCCGCTGGCCGCGGCCCTCCTGGTCGCCTGCTCCAAACCCGCTCCGCCGCCCGCAGACATCCGCCCGGTGCGGGTGCTGGCGCTGGCCAATAGCACGGCCGGCGAGCGGCTCGAGTTCTCGGGCGATGTGCGGCCGCGCTATGAGTCGCAGCTGGGCTTCCGGGTCGGCGGCAAGATCGTCGAGCGCAAGGTCGACGTCGGCGCCGTCGTCAAGCGCGGGGACGTGCTGATGCGGCTCGACCCGCAAGACCTGCGCCTGGCCGAGAGCCAGGCCCGCGCCACCTTGCGCGCGGCCGAGACCGAGCGCGACCTGGCGCGCGCCGACTACAAGCGCCATGTCGACCTGCGCGCCCAGAACTTCGTCAGCCAGGCCGTGCTCGACGCCAAGCAGAGCGCCCTGAAGGCGGCTCAGGCCAATGTCGACGCCGCGCGCGCCGGCCTGCGCGGCCAGTCGAACCAGTCCAACTACGCCAGCCTGGCGGCCGACGCCGATGGCGTGGTGATCGCCATCGAGGCCGAGGTCGGGCAGGTGGTGCAGCCCGGCACCCCGGTGGTGCGGGTTGCCCGCGCCGGCGAGAAAGAGGTGGTGATCGGGATCCCCGAAGACAAGGTCGGCCAGCTGCAGCCGTCCGGCGCGGTCACGGTGCGGCTGTGGGCCGACACCGGCGTCACCATTCCCGGCAAGATCCGCGAAATCTCGCCGATGGCCGACGCGGCCAGCCGCACCTACACTGTCAAGGTGGCCATTCCCGATACGCCCGACGTGCGCCTGGGGATGACCGCGACGGTGGAAGTGGCGACCGGCGCCAATGGCGCGGCCGGCCTGCGCGTGCCGCTCACGGCGCTGGTGCAGAGCAAGGGCGCCACCCACGTCTGGATCGTCGAGAACGGGGCCGTCAGGCTGGCGCCGGTGCAGGTCACCGGCCAGGTCGGCAACGACGTGCTGGTGACGGGCGCCGTGCGTGCCGGCCAGCAGGTCGTCACCGCCGGCGTGAACCTGCTCAGGAATGGCCAGAAGGTACGCATCCTGACCGCCGACATCTCGCGCCGCGCCGACACCGAAGCGGCCGTCAGCGGCAAGGGCGGCAAATGAAAGGCTTCAACCTGTCGCGCTGGGCGCTGGAACACATCCCGCTGACGCGCTTCCTGATCGCCTCGTGCATGCTGTTCGGGATCCTGAGTTATTTCCAGCTGGGCCAGGACGAGGATCCGCCGTTCACCTTCCGGGCGATGGTGGTGCGCGCCGTGTGGCCGGGCGCCACCGCGCTGCAGATGGCCGAGCAGGTGACTGATCCGCTGGAGCGCAAGCTGCAGGAGACGCCGTATGTCGACCGCATCCGCAGCTTCTCCAAGCCGGGCGAGACCACCATCATCCTCGAGCTGCGCGAATCGACGCCACCCAAGGAGACCGGGCCGGCCTGGTACCAGGTGCGCAAGAAGATCGGCGACATGGCCGGCACGCTGCCGCAGGGCGTGATCGGTCCCTTCTTCAACGACGAATTCGGCGACACCTACGGCTCGATCTTCGCGCTCTCGGGCGACGGTTTCACCTATGCCGAGATGCGCGACTACGCCGACTTCGTGCGCCAGCAGCTGTTGCGGGTGCCGCTGGTGGCCAAGGTCGAGCAGTTCGGGGTGCAGAGCGAGAAGGTGTACATCGAGTTCTCGAGCAAGAAGTTCGCCCAGCTGGGCGTGCCGTTCGAGCAGATCGTCAACCAGATCGCCACCCAGAACGAGGTCGAGGCCAGCGGCGTGCTGGTGACGCCGCAGGAAAACCTGCAGGTGCGCGTCACCGGCGCGCTGCGTTCGCCGGGCCAGATCGAAGACCTGCAGCTGCGCGCCGGCGGTACCACCTTCCGCCTGGGCGACTTCGCCACCGTCAAGCGCGGCTACCAGGATCCGCCCGCCGACAAGATGCGCTTCAACGGCAAGGAAGTGATCGGCCTGGGTGTGTCGATGGAAAAAGGCGGCAATATCATCACCATGGGCGAGGGGCTGACGCAGACGGTGGAGCGCATCCGCTCCCAGCTGCCGGTCGGCATCGAGCTCGAGCGCGTGGCCGACCAGCCGCAGGCGGTGACCGCCTCGGTGGGCGAATTCATCAAGGTGCTGATCGAGGCAGTGGTGATCGTGCTGGCGGTGTCGTTCCTGGCGCTGGGCCTGCACACCAAGCCGAAGCTGCGTGTCGACATCTATCCCGGCCTGGTGGTGGCGCTGTCGATCCCGCTGGTGCTGGCAATTACCTTCCTGTTCATGCGCATGCTCGACATCTCGCTGCACAAGATCTCGCTCGGCGCGCTGATCATTGCGCTCGGCCTGCTGGTGGACGACGCCATCATCGCGGTCGAGATGATGGTGCGCAAGATGGAGGAGGGGCTGTCGCGCTTCGAGGCGGCGACGTTCGCCTACACCTCGACCGCGATGCCGATGCTGACCGGGACCCTGATCACGGCCGCCGGCTTCCTGCCGATCGGCCTGGCCGAATCGGCGGCCGGCGAATACACCTTCACGATGTTCTCGGTGAACGGGCTGGCGCTGCTCATCTCGTGGGTGGTGGCCGTCACCTTCACCCCCTATATCGGCTTCCTGCTGCTGAAGGTCAAGCCGCATGCCGCGGGCGACAGCGGGCATCACGATGTCTTCGATTCGCCCGGCTACCAGCGCTTTCGCCGCACGGTCAGCTGGTGCGTGGAATGGCGCAAGACCACGATCGCCCTGAGCCTGGCCGTGTTCGGACTGGGTGTGTTCGGCTTCAATTTCATCGAGAAGCAATTCTTCCCGGACTCGAGCCGGCCTGAATTGATGGTCGAGATGTGGTCGCCCGAAGGCACCAGCTTCGCCGCCAACGAGGCCACCGTGAAGCGTTTCGAGGCTTTCCTGGCCAAGCAGGAAGGCGTGCAGAGCGTGACCAGCTATGTCGGCACCGGCAGTCCCCGCTTCTACCTGCCGCTCGACCAGATCTTCCCGCAGTCGAACGTCTCGCAACTGGTGGTGCTCCCGGTCGATACGGTAGCGCGCGAGCGCCTGAGGATCAGCATCATCAAGGCCTTCGAGACCGATTTCCCCGAGGTGCGCGGGCGCGTGAAACTGCTGCCGAACGGACCGCCGGTGCCGTATCCGGTGCAGTTCCAGGTGCTGGGCCCCGATATCGGCGTGGTGCGCACCATCGCCGACCAGGTCAAGGAGATCATGCTCGCCAATCCGAACACGCTGGGCGTGAACGATAACTGGAACGAGTCGGTCAAGGTGCTGCGCCTCGACCTGGACCAGGACAAGCTGCGGGCGCTGGGGGTGACGTCGCAGCAGGTGCGGCGCGTCGTCAACACCACGCTCACCGGGACCACCATCGGCCAGTTCCGCGAATCGAACCGCCTGATCGACATGGTGGTGCGCCAGCCGATCGAGGAACGCTCGACCATCACCCGCCTGTCCGAGGCGCTGGTGCCGACCGCCAGCGGGCGCGCCGTGACCATCGGCCAGGTGGCGCGGGTGCAGTTCGTGTGGGAGCCGGGCGTGGTCTGGAGGGAAGGGCGCGAGTGGGCGATCATGGTGCAGTCCGACGTGGTCGAAGGCATCCAGGGCCCTACCGTCACCGAACAGGTCGACGCCGCGCTGGCCGAGTTGCGCGCCGGCCTGCCGGCCGGTTATCGCCTGACGGTCGAGGGCGCGGCGGCCGACAGCTCGGAGGCGGAGGCGTCGATCGCGGCGAACGTGCCGCTGGTGCTGTTCATCACCTTCACGCTGCTGATGCTGCAGCTGCACAGTTTCTCGCGCTCGCTACTGGTGTTCCTGACCGGGCCGCTGGGCGTGGCGGGGGCGGCGATGGCGCTGCTGATCCTCGACCGGCCGTTCGGCTTCGTGGCGAACCTGGGCGTGATTGCGCTGTTCGGCATGATCATCCGTAACTCGGTGATCCTGGTCGACCAAATCGAGCACGACATCGCGGCCGGTGCGCATCCGTGGGATGCGATCGTGGAATCGGCCGTGCGGCGCTGCCGGCCGATCCTGCTGACGGCCGCCGCCGCGGCGCTGGCCATGATTCCACTGTCGCGCTCCACGTTCTGGGGGCCGATGGCGGTGGCGATCATGGGCGGGCTGGTCGTGGCGACCGCCTTGACGCTGCTGTTCCTGCCGGCGCTGTACGCGCTGTGGTTCCGGGTAAGCAAGCCGGAGCGCTGATTTCCGCGTTGCGTGTTGGCCTTTGCCGGCGTCAGGCCGTCATTCCCGCGCAGGAGGGAATGACTGCCTGGGTCCGATACGAACACACGGGCACAGGCAAACGCGGCAAGACAAGTCTTGCGCCATACCCCGCACTCCTAAAAATGATGCCCAATAGTGTCAGAAATTCCAGTAAAATAATCGTTTGAAGTTGTAGCCCCTAAACGATGGAGTGCAGGGCGGCCGGTTTCACTGTCGGTCGTCCTTTGTTTTTGTGGCAATTATGCAATCCTGAGCGAGGATGGCGAAATTGGTAGACGCACCAGGTTTAGGTCCTGACGCCAGCAATGGTGT
>Ga0265780_10008688_pt1 | contig 12303 bp, 12 predicted proteins | sample P1T30metagenome_FD_192432 | JGI IMG/M metagenome (GOLD analysis project Ga0265780, IMG submission 192432) | Plant litter microbial communities from East Loma Ridge, Irvine, California - P1 T30 | ecosystem: Environmental > Terrestrial > Plant litter > Unclassified | place: USA: California... | reverse complement strand
CCCTTTCCCCGCGGATGCTATCCCTTCTGGACTACTACGACAAATTTATATGCCCGGTGCTGGTGGCTTTTGATAGCCATACGAACCCTTACCGGATGCACATCATACATCTGGCCATGCGCAACGAGGAGTTGCAGAATGCCATCGGTGCTCTCGCTACCAACAACATGCGCATGCGCGGAGGTATTGAGGGACGGCGGTTGAGTGTACTGCATGACACACGCCTCATACCAGAGCATGCCTACTCGCAAATGACGACACGAGAGCTGCGCGAGATGCATGGCGAGGCAACCGACGAAGAGAAGCACTACAAGGCCAACTCTATTGCCCTCCTCAACAAGAAGCTTGTCGACTACGATGGTTCGCAGGACGACTCCGTACTCGCCACGCTTCTGATTCTTTGTCTCTTCCATGTTTGCGATTCTGGCTTTACCAAGTTCAAGACCCAGCTTGCTGGCGTGCAGAAACTGCTTAGTCTTCGCGACAGGACAATTCGGTCCGAGTTCGTTGGGTGGATCGAGACTTTCTTCACTTGGTTCGACGTTATGACTGCTGCAGTCAATGACCGAGAAATCGAAGTGCGCGGCGATTCGCTCGACATGATGAACCTGAGTGCCAATTTGGGTGCAATGGAACACCATTCTGGCTGCGAAGGCAGGCTGTTTAAACTCATTGCACGACTTGGACGACTGAACCTGCTTAGTCAGAACCGACCGGTACGCGACAACGATGACACGCCTACATCCTCTCCCCGACCCAAGAAAGTCAAAGACTTTTACTCTTTCAGCTTCGATAACATGGATGGTAATGGCTGGGGAACGCCAATTGCCGAGCACGTCGACCCCTTCACATCTGCACGCGATGATCCCCGCTCTGAGTTCTGGAGCGAGTGGAACGATCTGCGCATTCGGCTCCAAGAATGGGAGTTCCCGTCACCTGGCGACATGCACTCCACATCTTGTGAGGCAACGTCTTCCATGCTTGCCATGTCGCCGGAACAGGCTGCGCTTCTCCACATCAGCGAGAGTTTCCGCTATGCAGCGCTTCTCTACACCGAACGCCTAGCACAACCCACTCTCCCCGCCTCGACTCTGAATTTCCAGAATCTTGTATCACAGGGTCTTTACCACATATCCCAGATCGGCATCACAAGCTGTGTCAACAAATTCCTACTCTGGCCATTGTTCATTATCGGCACGGAGTGCGTTGATCCGGAACACCGAGCTGTGGTACGACAACGGTGTGTAGAAATCCAACGCGAGAGCGGGTTCTTCAACAACCTGAGCGGTCTAGAAGTGCTTGAACGCGTATGGCGCGAAGATGACGAATGGTCAGACGGCGATGTGCATGTACCGAGGCAGAACGGACCTTTCAGCAACATGCAACATCCGTTCCGATGGAGGAGAGCCATGGACCGCGTGGACGGGGAGTACATTGTGCTTTGATTACGACGCTTTTGCTGGACACAAGCTACACACAAACACACACATACATACGAGGTTGAGCACATACACACACATACGGAGCTCATTACCAACGAGGAAAAACGTGCATGAACAGGTTTTACGACATTTCATGGGATTCTGGCATGATTGGGTCGGTTGGGAAAAGCGACCCTGGGAAACAAGGTTTCGGTCGCGGCATCATTTTCTGTATATTTTTGTAGCGACCAGTTTATGCGGCATACCCTGCAACGATATGAAGTTTTGTGAACAACAGCACGCAGTAAATGAAATGAAAAGCGTTCTTCTGCTCAAACCCCCACGTCCACTCGCTCCTTCCTTCCAGCTCCACGGCTAACAATAGACACATGATTCTTCTTACCAAGGCTTTCATCCGATTTTCCTATCTTTACAAGATTGCGCAACCTCAGCCAGATCGGGCTCTGCACAGACATCGTACTCTCGGTCTCGCACATGCATCCCAACGCTTATCCCATGCAAGGCTGCACGAGCCGGAGTTCTACCACTACAACGGATTACAAGTGCGGTTACACGAAAATACGAAAAGAAAAAAAAGATGTCCTCAGGCCATCATTCGGACGAGGCTCACCGGTTCGGCGCCGGTCAGCAAATCGTACAACTTGCTGACTTTGGACATGTCGGTCCTTTCAACCCTGCGTAGATTGCCGGGCGCCGTCCACATGCACAACAAGCATCTGACAGGAGACGGGCGTGAGACGGGCGTCGGAAAGCAAAATCAAACCACATGTCACCCCCCAAAAAAACGATCAACATCGTCATTGCAGAAAGTTTGGTAGGGTGTACTACAGCGACCAGTCAAACAACAACAATAACATGATTACTCAAAAGGATGTGCATCTCACATGCCTGCACCAGCTGATGCCTTGACCTGCAGGCTGTAACGGTGGTAACAACTGACACACTGACACCATAATTACAAGACAGCGCTACCTTGCGCAACAGGACATTTGCGCAGGGTCAGGGTTCACAGTCGGGTTCAAGGTTTCACGGCGATGGCGAACGGCCGTGGCGCGCAAGAGGCGGTTATGGCGGATTAGAGTGCTGACGAACCGGAACGGCAGACAGCGTTGGCAGCAGTGGCAGTGCGGCGGCACGGGGCAAAAGGAATCGAGGTTTCGGAGATGCCGGGTTGACGGCAACGAAACATTACGACTGGCCTCTTTGGATGGAGAAGAAAGAATCATGGCTTTTAGAGAGGCGGAATGACATGTAGCATGGCGATGCCGATGCGCTCGTGGTGATGGTACGTACGTACCCGCGTGTGGATGGTAGGCTCGCTCGCTCCGGCTCAGCTTGCCCTGTCTACTGTGCTGCGATGGACATCCGAACGGCGATCTGCAGTGATTTTCTGCCAGGTACAGCGTGGGATTCTGGCTCAGCTCATGTACGTACATACACCATATTATTTCCTTTGTTCAAACCACATCATACCAGCAGACAAGTCTATTCACGCGCCTTCAAGTTACACACGTCATCCCCGTGCATCGCAACACAGAAACGACGTCGGCGCATTGCTTCTCTCATTGCAGGGACCAGAGTATAGTCCAATTTCAGAAAGCCGCAGTTGCTATCCGAGAGGGGGAAGTACAACGACACGAAGGCGGAGAGAAGCCCGTTGTTGGACGCCTCGAAACTGTATACTTTCGGACATGTAATTCATGCGCAGCCCGTAACGGGGCATTTCGATACTACGAATTCAACCGCTTTCCCATTACCCCACGCTTTCTCACTAACTGCCCCTCTCTCCGTACTAACGTTACCCCTCGATATTCCCCAGCGCTCTTTGGTGTCGCATTACCTGCGCTACCCCCTCCAATCTCCGTGCGTGCATCTCCATCTTTCGCTCCTCGGACAGGTACTTGACTATTATAGTACGATGGTGAAGAGGCAGCAAGTAAGCTGAGCCGAACAAGCCAAGACGAAGAAAGAGGGTACTGTAGCATGAGAGCCAGCCCCATCATCACCAGCGCTAGGAACTACTCGCGGATTTCAAAGTAACAAGTTCCCGACGCTATGGAATCCAATTGCGCAGCAGAACGTGACTCGAGATCTTCACTCCGCCGTCGCATTTCGGGGATAGTCGGTCTCTATTAACGTGGTCTATCAGTTCCCTTCCCTGGGGTATAGGTAACCTTAACAATCTCGTTCGGAATTACCGACAGCCTGTCGCTATTGTCGCAAAGGCCATGCCTATTGTTAGCACCCAAGTATCGCAGCGACCAGCGCACGGGTTTAAGAAACTACCAAGACGAGATGACGCGCAAGCACGACGCCAGGCGCGTTGCGTTGGTTTGGTGTGGTGACTATGTCGGATACGCAGGAACCGCTCGTCTCGTCACACCTCCACGAAAAGAACGCCTCTCGGGCGCTTGCACTTGCACTACAAGTTGCAAGTTCCCCCCTTACTCAAGCCGGGCGTAATGCCTAATGCGGCCATCGGCTATTATCTACAAAGACGGTTGCGCTGGGCGCGCGGCTTAGAGCTTGAGTTTGTCTGACAGACGCTCGACGGTTATGTCTTGCATGTGATAAATCTGGGGAAACAATCTTTGTACGTAACAACCACAACTAGTTTTTGCGGAGTAGCATAGCCGGTAGTTTGTGGAGAGAAGCGCTTTATCTGCTGCTTGTCTCCACTGGATACGGTGCTGGAGGCTCCGTGATGGGGTGCGCATGGCCTTGCGTTGGGCTGCGTGCGAAGGGTAGCGGGCGTGAGGCGCACGATGGTGGTGATCGCGGGGCGGGCCACTGCACTCGATCACCAAAGGGCCGAAACGGCTGGTGAGATGTGTAGTGGATGTGTGTGCGTCGCGTGCGATTGCTGAGTTAGCCATGGAGAGCCGGACGAGAGTGATTGGTCTGAGATGTTTGGAATGGTGACGTTGTGGCTGAGGGAAAAAGCAGATATCGTGAAGGCGCGATAGAGGCTCTTGACATGGTTTCTTAAGCCGCGACTTCCGTTTCGCTGCCGACTTGAGCAACACGTACGCCTTCTGTATTCTGGTTACATCGGTGCTGCAGTAGTTTCTTGGTAACAACGTCCATCTTGAAACATATCTGTAAAGAAGAGTTCCAAAAGCTACAAGAACAAAACATGTGCTGTTGCGCGTCGTGAAAGCCGGAGCTTCCGACTGTTACGCCCATCTCGCCTTCACCATGATTGTTCATCGGGTCTGACGCCCGCTCAACCCCACCGACACGCACATCACTCGGAGAATGAAGCCTCGCAGACCCTAATGGCGATAGCTGCGTACCGGCTCCTGGGCAAAATGACCATCGTGAACCTCTACCGTCGTCCAACGGCCATAACGTCATGGTAGATGCGCCAACGAGCACGGACCTGTCTCAAGGTGTAATGCCGTCTTCCAGAGCACGAAAACCTCGATTGTCAGTACATCGCAACGATTCCTGCTCTTAATTGTCTTCGAATTTCTTATGATGATCGTCTTGGTATTCTTCACCATCGTCCTGTACAACCACATTCTGTCAGCCTCCTACATCATAGCACCTGTCATCGAGATTCAAGACTGCCGGACCGCATAGCCTATGCACTCTCCACTGCAACCGTGCATCAGGATGCCGAAAGGATCCTCTGAACTCCTCTGTGCGTATCTTGCACGGACACCGAGGCGCTTGATGATTTTTTTCTCTCTGAGCTCAGGCCCCTCGCGTAGATATTCACAAGCTCGGCCTTTCTCCATTTTCTCCATGTCCAGCACTGTCTTCGTGTTCTTATCGCATGTGGATCCTGTAGGTCTGAGCGCAACGACACCGCGTCATATACGACATGTTTTCAAGTTCGTTGGTGATAAGGCAATAAGTTGAAGATGGCAATGCGAATTTAGAAGCCGCGGATACACAGTGTGTAGTGCCGAAGATCATGTCTCGACGCGAGTTTGTTCAGACGGCTCGGTTGTTCTACAACGGCTATGATCTACTGACACGAACCGTTCAGACGTTCTTCCTCGGGAAACAATCGTCTTTGCTTGCGGCGCCTTAACCGCCAAAAACATCATTCGCTCACTGCAATTCAACAACCAAGCACGCCACACCGCCTGCTGCTGACCAAACATCCAGAAACAGTTTCTCCACATGGTCCCTCAATTCCAGCCACGGCGGTACGGCCTCAAGACGGGCCACCGGCGCAATGCTATTCCGCACGGCAGCCGAGCAAAATATCCAACTCCCCTGCCCACGCTCAGCCACGACTTGGGATAGGCTACCGGCCCCTCGTAACTATCACTCGACCCATGATATATCACATCGTCAATGCAAAAATAAATCCACTAGCGCACCGAATGTTCGATTCAAGAGTCCATGGACATGGTACGGGCATGGACCTCAATCTGTGCAAGGCTGTGCAGATAGACCTGCAGATATGTAGCCGCGGGAAGTTAACCGATTGCGGATAGCAACCAGGTGACTGGGGGTTGATTGGCAGCAGGGCAAGAGAGAGACAATAGACACGGCCTAGATTCAAGTCATGGCTGTTCATCGTTGATCGACGGACACTAGAAGGGGGGGTCTTCTAGATCCCACCAGCATCTGGTGTTGACAAACCAAGCGACGCTCTAGGGGAAATCAGTTTGTAAATTGACCGACCCAGTTGCGAAATACCATTGGTGGGAATTCAACAGACCAGAGATCGTACGTTGGAACTTTATCGTAGTGGAGCGAAGGAGGGAAATGGATACACACGTCGGATCAAAGAACCCATACATCTCAACGGCTTCTCGGAATATCCACAGATAACGGTCTTGGTAGACCCTTTCTTTCTCTCAACTACAACGCATGAATGACCCATCCCACACTTCCAAGGTTTCCAATACGCGACTCGTACCTGAAACCAAGACACACCACGATCAACCCCCCCACCACCATACCCCTCAAAGTAACTATCCAGACTATCCTCTAGAGTTCGCACTAACAGCTTTCCCTCTTACCCTTTTCCAGTCCATGTCCTCCGACGTGGTCCTGCATCAATCTGCAGCTCCCCTCTCCACGCCAGCAGCAACAGCTAGCCTAGAACCAGTGATCCTCTTCACAACACATCCATGCATGACACCATGCATGTGAAGCTATCGATTAAGCTATCGACGCATCTCATGCACTGTGCTGTGATTGTGCCTGCTTCCCCTACCACACCCTCTCTCTCTCTGCCTGGTCTGTCTCTCTCCCGCAAAACAACAAGTGCTGACATGTTTGCTCGCTTCAGATGCGTCGTTTAACCCCCATCCGGCCGTGGGATATGCAATGGAAGGTGCTAAGAAGATATGCGGAATGCCTCGGCAACCGTCGGTTAGTGCGGCACAGCAACGGGCCGTGCTTCGATAACCGCCTTCGAGAACTTCTGAGCCGCTGCTACACAATATGTTTACTATCTGCGCCATTGGATTGGGGTAATGTGTGGTGTGGTGAGAGGGGTATCACGACGTGGAGGTGGCTGGCTGGGCTGTGCACCTATCTGCTTCCCTTTCCTTTTTCCCCCTCTGCCACCTCTAGCGAATGTCAAGGTCCACATAGTGCATGTTTATGCGTTCGTGTCTTCCCCCCCAACGAACGCATGTTCGTATGTACAGTACATGCGTTCCGGCCACTCCAGCTAGGTTGGGAAGGTGAATAGATAGGTAAGCGCGAGAAACACGAGATATACCCATTGGTTCCTACGTCAATAATGTGGGGAAGTGCGCATTGAAAACTGAGTTAGAGCAAAGTAGGCCAGAGCAACGACAAGTGGTTTCGGAGAACGAAAGAGGGGGACAAGGCCGGGAAGGAAGGGGCGCGGGACAACGGCCTGAAGCGGGAAGGGAAGGATCTAGCAGGCTTCGGAGGTTTGTTTCCTCTAGCACAAGCACACTTGACACACCCTCGTACAACCGAGATGATGTGAATTATGCTTTGGATGTCGCTATTTCGTGTTTGAAGGACCGAATTTCGCGTATTCATACATTGGATTGACATTACTAGCTGCCTTGGGGCTACCGATGAGATTGGTTGTACACACTTGTCTACATGCTCATTTCATCCGCTTCTTCCTTGTAGCTTACTTGGGCCGTGGCCCTGCCAGACTTCTTCCGTGTTGCGGCAGGTCGTGCATTTCGCTTCTGCACAGCAGGAGCCTCGTCCTCGGTCCCTTCGCTAAGCGGGGGTGAGCTAAGTTGATCATCCTCTTCGTCTGACGCCGAAGGTGTTGGCACGGACTTTGCTGCTGCCTTCTTCTTAGTCGATGAAGCTGCTGCTCGCTTAGCTGGTGCGGCCTTCTTGGCTGGTGTCTTGATGGGCGTCTTGACATCCTCGAGTGGAGCGGCTTCACTTGCTATGGAGGCCGCGTCAGCGGCGGTCTTGCGCTTCTTCTTCGCTGGCGTAGCGGCGCCGTCTTCTTTCTTCTTGATGATCCGTTTTGGGGGTCTGAGCCAGTCCTCCATTCCTGGGGGCCAGTACACTCTTCCCTCTGGTCCTCCCATGCCTACTTCCTCGTCAGGTACAATGGGTGGTGGTACGTCCTCTGGCTCTTCCTCTTCAATCTTCGCATCCAGCTCATCAAGCTCGTCGGTCTTCTTCTTTTTGCTCTTCTTGACAGCCTTCTTGGGCTTCGGCTTCCAAGGCTTGTTCTCATCCTGGCGCGTATGTGGCAGAATGTCGTTGAAAGTTTCGAAGCCTGGGAGCTTGAAAGTTCGCATGAGCTCAAATACAGCCTGCTCCTTGTCCTTTGCCTCGATCATCAAGTCCATCGTGTCAGGGCAGGGAGGGAATGTCATGACGCGGGGTGAATGCTTTCTCCGCTTCGTGCGAGTAATCGCAGGAGGTGTTTGCTCAGAGTAATGCATCTTGGGCGTGATCCCTTTCTTCTCCCATGTTGCAAGAATACGGGGATAGTAATCCATGACATCCTTGGTACCTTCACGGATCTGAGTATCGTCGAAGAGAATGTTGTGATGGTGATAGTCAAGCACGAATGGGATGTTAAGCTCTTCACATAGAGGCAACAACTCATGCATGTTCCATACAACGTCGTCGTTCTCAAGCACCAGACGGTTCTTGACTCCTTGAGGAAGCCTTGCGTAGTTCTCCTTGAACCTCTCAATAGCCGCTGGCTTGTCGCCATATGCTCCACCGAGATGCAGGATCATGACAGCATCCCGATCTTGCTGCTCTGGAAGCTTCAGAAGAGAAAGCATCTCAGCATGATACTCCAGATCACGCATTGCGTTGTCAATGACCTGTTTTCGCGGAGAGCCCAATTGTGTGAACTGGCCCGGATGAGTAGTCACTCGATGACCCAGCTCACCGATCACTTTGCCTGCTTCACGCAACGTCTCGGCAGCGAAAGGCTCAAGCTTGTAGCCATACTCGTCGTGGCTTGCAAACGGGAATATCTCGCTACTCAAGCGCATGAACTTGATGCCGTACCTGTCGTTCCAGCGCACCATCTTGATGATATCCCGCGCATTAGCGAGGCCAATCTCTTCAACGTATTTCATGCCCCGCGCGACATCCGCTGGTTGTTCCTTATCGGGGCGATTCTTAGTGGCATGTTCGGGCTGGGAGGGGTCCTTCAGGGGATGGCGATGTTCGATGATGCTCGCGATGCGGCAGGTTCTGGAGCTGAAGACGGGAGGGGTAGCACTGCGGAGGTACGTATTGAGACAGGCCTGTATGCACATTCGTTAGTTTAGATTAAAAGGTACCTGCAGGACACATACATAGCCAAGTCGTCCTTTCCACGGAAGAGGAAGGTATTCAGAGTTGACCGGTGGGGGTCTCGACAGGGCTTCCTTGACCTCTGCCTCGTCCTCGTCCTCAGCCTCGAGGTTATCGACATCGTCGGGATCTGCCGCTACCCCAGTGCTGGCTGCAGGTGCAGTGACATTTCCAGCTACGCCATTCACGGCATTGTTGTTGGTGTCTTCCTCTTCCACTTTGATTTGCTGGGCGCCGGCCTTCTTTCGCTTGTTCTTTGCAGCATTCGCTGCAGGGGCGGCGCCATTCGCTACGGGCGCATCGCCGTTTGTGGCAGGTGCTGAGGGCGCCTTCTTCTTCGCAGGCGCACCTGATGCAGTATTCGCCTCATTCGCAGTACCGTTGCTGACGGCAGATTCCAGCACAGCATCATGCGCGGCGCTTTCGTGTCCGTCAGGCGATGCGCGTAATGCAGTGACTCCATCGAGGATGTCAGGGTTGAGATTAGGGTCGGTCTTTTCAGCCTTTCCCCCACGCGTCGTTTGGCGACGAGGAGGCTTCGCGACGTTTGACGGCAAAGGCACGTCTGTTCGGCGCATCTGTGATCGGTCCATTGGGGGCGCCTCTTCGGTCGTAGGCACCGTAGCTGCTACAGCAGATCTCTTCCGCTTAGGGGGCATGGTTGGAAGATAGGAAATCACGCGCGATCTCTGAAAAGTTGCCTTCGCTCGGAGTGGTGGATGGAATGCGACACGAGAGCAGATGCTGTGAAGGGAACGTAGCATGTGTCCGGACTCAGGTGATGCCGCTGCAGAGGGAACAGCAAGTTTATTGAAAGGAGGCTGAAACCCGCGAACCGTGCTTCTATTGCCATGTTGGGTGGCTAACGCGTCGAGCTCGCGACTACGTCATTACATTGAGGTTTGATAGTATGACGCTGGTGTTGTCTGAGATCGGCTCAGACCCGATCGGCTACGATTAGCGAACCCGCCCGATCTCATGCCAGATCCCACCTTTCGCATTCTACAATCCCATCACGAGCACAATTGCATTGGTCGAACTCATCAAGAAGGCTATCGCTACGTAACTTACACTTCAACAGGCCATCGCGATTGTGATGTTTAGCCATGCTTGCAACGAGATGGCATTCTACCTAGGTATGCATAATGTATCTGCACAATCGTCATTTGTGCAAAGATCCACTGAAACACACGGTCCACTGATGGCCTGAATATATCGCGATCTAAGGGGTACGATCGTCATCAGCCCATTTATATCAATCTTTCACGATAGTATCTGAAAGCACCAGCTTGGTAGCAGTGACTTTTCACGAAAAGCGCGAGAAACCGATCACCTCGTTACGATACCGCCAGATTATCTCAAGGAACGGAGCAGCACAGCCGACTCTAGAAATATTCCCACCTGGTCTTGATCACTATTTGTTCTGCATCCTCGTACATATATAAAACTAGGTGATAATACCATGCATGTCAACCTAACAGTAGAGTGACTCCATATGCACCACCAAACCAAACCATTGCATGAACAACCAGGCCATCTTCAACGACCTTTTAATTTCTTCAAATCACAATACCAAGTTCACACCTCCATCGTAACACTAAACACTACTTGCTCGTCAGACCTCTTCAGCCTCCTACTCCCACACGACAAACCAAGACACAGCAACACCCAAAACATCAGAGCATCCTTCGAATCCCCATCCCCATCGCCTGCTCTCCAAACTCAGCACTACAGCACCTCCCACGGTACCTACACGAATTTCTATTCTCTCCACTCCGCTCTCTACCTTCCCGTCTACCTCCTACCCCTCTCGGGCTTCCTTATCTTCATCCTGACTCTTACCCTCACCCCTCTACCACTTCACCACAGCTCCTCACCCCTCCCCGTCTACCTTTCACCAACCCCTTCCACTCCCTCCCCTTTATCCCTTTACCCCCTCAACCACCCCGGCATTCCCTTTCCATTAATCCACATCAGCAACATCATGTGCATGAAGAACAGGACGCATACTGCTATCCACAGCCAGATGAATCCTTTGAACACCATTATCGTTGTCGCAGGCGTTGTAGATAGAGTACGATATGTAGGTACTCGGTCGACTGTGGAGAAATAAGGTAAGTCGTAGGGTTTTGTGTTGGGACGCACTTGCAAAGTTTTCTTGTGTGGTGTTTATGTGGTTTGCAGTGTGGTGTCTAGCTCGGGCCTGGATGATACGTTTGGGCGTGTGGGTGGTTATTTGTGCAGTCGCTGTTGTGAGAGGTAGATAGGGTAGGTTGACCGGTGAACGAGGGTGTTGCTACACTCACACCCTACTCCCATCGTGTTTTAAGAACGAGCCCACATATTTTGGTTCAAGATTTCGCATATTTCCGCTGTGTACCAAGCTTTACAATTGCACAAGTGGTTGGTTATGTATGTCTTGTTCACTCCGGCACGTAATTTGAAATTGATAGCGTACACTTCTTAGAGTGTTGATCCGGCTTTGGTGTTCTCGTTGTAACTTTTGAAAGCATGTGGTCGTCGTTCCTGTAGAAAGGACAAAATACACGGGACGCGACGTACAGAGAAGTATCCACCGCATGGGCAAACAAGGCACATCCACCTTCATGCCTCTACACAAGACACACAACACACAGTAGTACAAAACCACACATCATCACCATCACACACCCACGCACACAAATCATGCAGCTGTCTTCATTCTCTAAGCAATGCATAGCGCTAAAGACATCTCTTCGAAACTATCTCTATCCCAGCTAATCTCCATCTACCTGCCTTCCAACCCCTTTACTTATACACCTTTTCCACGTAGACATACCCATCATCAGTCCCACCGGCCAGCGCAGCCGCAGTCGCAGTCGCAGTAGCCTTCGCAGCACTAGCTCCCTAAGCAGTCGACTTGCTAAACTGAATCAACCGCTTGACACCAACCTACACAACCAAAAATTAGCACTACATCCTCATCAAATCACAGAGTACAAATCTCATTTCACTTACCATCCAATTACTCCCCTCATCCGTCTTATTCGTCATGAGATCCGAGAAAATTGCAACCGCAGCATCATACTGCTTAGCCTGAATCTGGGCCGCCAATTCATTCATCTGCTGGATAGTATCA
>Ga0265780_10008687_pt1 | contig 12304 bp, 13 predicted proteins | sample P1T30metagenome_FD_192432 | JGI IMG/M metagenome (GOLD analysis project Ga0265780, IMG submission 192432) | Plant litter microbial communities from East Loma Ridge, Irvine, California - P1 T30 | ecosystem: Environmental > Terrestrial > Plant litter > Unclassified | place: USA: California... | reverse complement strand
CTGGCTGAGCTCTCCAAAGATAACGATTTTATCTATCATCAAAACATCCCGAACGAAGCGGCGCTCACACAAGTACCGAAACTACCTGCGGCCAAGGCAATACCCGTTAGCGAGTTATATCAAGGCCAGGACATTCAGAGGATAATTGGGCCCGACATCTTCCAAAAAATTGTACCCCTTGCAGTCACCGAGTCGGCAAGTTTGTATGACGAAGAAAAGGCAAAACTGATACGTGCCGAGAGTGAACGGGTTGAAGTGGCTAACGACGAGATGGCTGCGAGTCTCGACTACCTAAAACTACCCGACAGTCTTAACGTGCTACGTGGAGGCATGGATCAAGACATGATGGTCGACAGCGATTTTCGAACGTGGTGCGAGGAGCTCGCTGGACATCAACCGTTTGGCCCCGCGTTTGAGCAGCTAGAAAGAGACAAGTCTGAGATCCTTAGCTCCCTCGAGTCAAGCATGAAGCAGCTAGATATGGAGGAGAGCGTCTGTGAGAAGATGAGGTCCAAGTACGGACCAGAATGGACGCAGCAACCCAGCTCACGATTAACCTCTACACTACGGAGCGATATACGAAACTATCGGGGAGCCATTGACGAGGCAAGCACAAGTGACGCCCAGTTATACAGTACTTTCCGACAATGCGAGGCCGACTTTGACGAAATGCGATCAGCTGGCGAGACGGACGAAGCCGACGTACTATACTCAAGAGCCATGGTCAAGGCGGGAGCAAGCAAAGGAAAGAGTCCCAGGCCAATGGAAGGTAGTCTTATTGATGACGACATTGATGAAGGCCCTTCTGTCACAGATCAAATTGGCGCTGTCGAAGACATCTTGCGGAAGCTGAACCTTGTAAAGAAGGAGAGGACGCAGATACTCAAGGATCTCAAAGACAAGGTGTGTATAGTCATTGAAAAAGCACGCAATGTACTAACTACTCTAGGTTCACTCCGATGACATCTCCAACGTTCTTATTCTTAACAAGAAAGCTATCGCAAACCAGGAGTCTCAACTATTCAAGGCCGAGCTGGAGAAGTTCCGACCACACCAAAACCGGATATTGCAAGCCAACCACAAACAGTCATCGCTACTCAAAGAACTTACCCGCACTTATTCTGATCTTCTGAAGGACAAGCGCGTACGATCAGAGCAGAGTAAATATGAAGCCTTTTCGAGACAGCGGAACACAGTCATGACCAAGTACCGGAGGGTATTCCATCTTTTCAATGACCTCGTGGCTGGGTTGGCACGCGCCCAAAGCTTTTATTCGGAGATGAAGGACACCGTTTCCAGTCTACAACAGAATGTACAGACATTCGTCCACAACAGGCGAACGGAAGGTGCACAGCTGTTGAACAACATTGAAGAGCGAAACAAGACGCAAGGTGCGGATCAAGAGCAGCAGAGGATGAAGGAGTTGATGGAGAGAATGTCAATGGAGCCTTCGGGGTCACCAGTATCTCAAGGTGGGGGCCGCAAGAAGAGTATTCCAGCACCGCTCTCCTCAACACCCGGCTATCCTTCGACATCAGGCAGCGGCCATCCCGCATACAACCCCGCAGCTTCACCACCTGTAACACCACGCTATCCTATGACGACAGCACCGAGCCAGCAGTACGCGTCGCCTCAGCAATCTTACGGTCAGCCATCAAATGGCTACAACCAATCCGCGCCACCCCGACGTGAAAGTTACCAACAACAGCAACAATACCCCTCACACCAGGCTCAGAACTCTCAATCCTCCTCAGGATACAACCCTGCAGCCCATAACCAATACAACCCAGCCTCACCCCCAGCTCACCAACAGTTCTTTTCTCCTCCGCCTGCACAGCAGCAGCAGCCATGGGGTCAGCCGCCTGCTCAGCAATGGGGTAGTGCATCGCAGCAGAATTTACCACAAGGCTACGTTCCGCCGCCCCCTCCACCGGGACCGCCACCAAGCCACCAGCAGGACTATAGTCACTTTAGCCAAGGTGGATACCCGAGTGGTCCAGGTGGCTACGCAGCCCCACAGAGGCAGGGAGGGCAGAACCAGGGAGGGGCGAATGATCCCTGGGCAGGTTTGAGCGGATGGAAATAGAGTGTGGTGATGGGAGTGTAGGGAGTTGTGTGTAATCGTATTGCGATAGGTGGCCGACTACTATGTTATCTCTTGGAGTCTACAGCAGTACCGTGAGGACATTGTTACTTGATGTATATGACTAAATAGTGATTATAGCTATATCTACCCATATCGTTTGGCAGGCTCTGTGAAAGTGAGTGGCTATTGTATGCTTCATCAACCTTGGTCTATTGTAGTCTGTCCAAAGGAAAAATAAACATACCTCGATTACCTTGTTCAAAGGGAACCCCCCTCCCCCGCTTTATAAGCCCGCCAAGCCCCCTGCCAATTCCTTTCTCTCTCTCCATAGGTTGACTAGTGGAAGGAAAAGTTTCTTTTCCACCATTTCTACCGGTTTACTAGCGTCATCCGTTTCTGCGACTGCATCTTCGGCCAAGGCTTGCAAGCCGGCCCACTCCCACATTTGAGCCCAGGGAATCCAAGACCATCCCGAGCATTTTGTCGGTTCCATTGTCTGTTGTGGAAAATACATGGATTATGTTAGTTCAGTTCAGGTCAGCCCAGTTTAAGTTTTGAAACATGTCATCTTCGCAACAAGAAAAAAAGAAATCCCCTTTCCACCCTCTCTCTCTCTCTCTCTCCGTCTCAGACTCACCCTAGGCACCCCATCCCCGGAAATAACTTCACAAACGACAAAAATAGTCACATAGTGTTTATTGCCGTCTGCTGCTGCAGCAAAAACATCATTCGTCGCAGTCAGAAAGCGTACTTTGCCTACTTCCAAGCCCGTCTCCTCTTTTACTTCGCGCACCGCCGTCTCGGCAAACGTCTCGCCGTGCTCCAGGTGGCCGCCGGGACATTGTAGTGTGCCGGTGCCGTGCGAGGAGAGGCGGGTACCCATTAGGATAGAGGAGGGGGAGGTGGGAGAGAGGACGAAGGCTGCTACGCCGACTTTGGGACGGTCTGGCTGTGGGGGATGTGGCATTTTTGGGGGGTGGAGAGAATTTAAAATGGAAGAGGGGGACCAGAGAGGTAGAGGTAGAGGAAAGGGAAGGGAAGATGGGATGTTTAGTTTATATGTAGAAGAGCCGCTAGTGCGGATGGGGTTAGCGTGTGGCTATGCTTTCGGGTGCTTATATACTACACAAACAATGTAAATGTGAGTGTTGTTGTTGTTATGTCGATGGAGACGATTATACGGTAGAAGATGGGGTATGGGTATTAGAAGCGTAGATAGAAGACGTTGTGCTCGCCTGAAAGTGGTATGACAGCCCTCCTACACTAGAATGCAATACGCATACATACCCCAGCTTAGGAATTTACTACAATCCCCCTTTCAACACCGTATTTCAGTTGCAACAAATAGCCTAAATCCTGCTGGTAGCATGCGCATATATATCGCCACCGGTTGGCACATACCAAACGCCACGACAATCTTTTTTTCCAATGCGCGCCTGTGATACTGCTGTCCCAGATACCCATGTCGCCATCGTCTTGTTTTCCCTTGAATACTCTACCCTTTGCATCGGGACTCATACTTCCCTTATAATGATGCGAAATTCGTGCCATCATGTCTACTCCGACTACCCTTGCCCATACATGCCGCCAACGAACCAATTCGTACTTCCCACACCGAAATCTTTGTCTATAACCATTGGGTCCAGAGTTGTACTGTCGCGCTGCTTTTGAGTACCTCCTCGCGCCTCCATCGCCATACGCTCCCACTGCCTCCACTAAACTCATACCCAGCCCTTGCCTTACAGTCCCTTCGAACACCAGCGCGCCGTCCATGTCCAGAGGACATGAGCGCTTGCGTTGAACGAGTGGCAGCTCGCGTAGCCAGCCGTCTGCATCAAAGCCCAGAATTTATCGCCAGCGTACTCGGACGTAGGAGTATAGACATAGCCCCTACCCTGTCTCTCTTGCATGACAATTGCGAGGATGAATTCAGGGGCGGGGGTGTTGGCCTGCGCTGAGGTGAAGAGAATGGCGGCTTCCAGCGAGATTTCTCTCGTTGGCGGAACTGAGAGGGCTCTAGTTGTTGTTCGTGCATGAGGTACTGATCTAAGGGAGCGCGGCGGAGAAGGGGAGCCAGGGTATTTGCGACGGAACAGCCGGCTGACTGGGAGCCGAAACTTGTGAAGACTATATACAAGGGGCGAAGCGGTGAGGCCTGCGAATGGGTGAGAAGGGTGTTAGTGGGGATGAGGGTGATAAGGAGTGACATGGCTATTTGCGAGTGGGCGGGAATGCGAGAAGTGTAAGTGGGCTTGCAACGTGTTGTGTTAGATTTTTGTTTTCCTCAGTACTGGAGTGTGTAAAGAGAGCAATCTAGGTGAGAGAAACAGATCTTGAAGTCTAGTGGAAGTCTATTGATAGTCAGACTTAGTCCTTGTGTATGAGTGTTTTGTACACACGTAGTTTAGCCAAACTGGACAAGTCAGCTTTGTATGATTCAGTGCTGGAAGGGGAATATACTCTTAGTTTGCAAGATTGCATATCTCAGTACGCCCTGTGATAAAGTTTGTTCTCTCCCCTTATATGTCTAGTTTGGAAGATGATATACTCCTAGAGGACTGACAAAGCCGTACTATACACGCGAGAAAACTTCAGACCATAGTACATTCTATCATATCAAAACTACAACTAGGCCTACCATCGCCAGAAAATACTAAAACAATTATAGCAAAACTCTACACATCTAATCAGAGCGATGTTGCAGATTCACTCTGTATACAGTACTGTTTTTTCATAGAGACTATGTTGATTACTCCCCTAGGATGAGGAATCAATCCCTGGCTCGTACCTCAGGGCTGACTAGGCTAGGAAGTGTGGCCCGGTTGCATAATAGAGATCACATCGCAGATGTGGCATCTGAGAGACTTCAACTGAAGTGATCCAGGATGATTCCATTCCGTGGATAGGTTGTTGGTTAATAGGAAAACAACGGCCAGATGTTGGGGACTTTTGCTTTGGAGTGGAAGGTTTTGCGCACTCAGTATTGTTGTACAGTTCAAAGGCGAACCAAAACTTTTACTACAAACCGAATATAGCTCCGATTCCGCTTTTGTATCGATATCGTTTGGCTTACAAAGACCAAACGCTGATAGACAGAATGTTTGTCTCTACTGATTTGTAATTTGATCCGGTTTTAGTGTGTATCACGGCGGGATGTTTTACTAGGAAGAGCGCTTGTTGCCATTAAGAATCGCTGGTGTCAGAATACTGTCATGTTGTAGCAGTATGGGTCGTCACAACAGAACAAGTTGTGTTGTATTAGCCGCACATTAATTTGGGCTTTTGGAAACATGATGAATAACTCAACATGGTTGATTCCACTGTTTATGTGATGAAGGGCGAACCAAGTCCAGCCACGGATGATTGACGACGTCGCGCTAAGCGAACGGGCCGCACCCGACTTCTCGGTGTCGCGATCGGCTGAAGATGCTCACAATTTCCCGAACCCATCATGTCGCCTATATCGATGCCGTCGGCGCTCACTTTTGAGCTACTCGGAAAGTGCTCGGTAGGATGTACCCAATTATTGTCTCTACAATTGTTTACACAATCAGGTCACAAGGGCGCGCGCTGCAACGCTGCATCTGCCGCATGGCCCAGTGCCCCTCCCCATCTTCATGCCTGTCGCGACCCAAGCCTCACTCAAGGGCCTCACACCAGACCAACTCGAAGACCAAGGCTGCCGGTTATGCCTAAACAACACTTACCACTTGTATGGCAATCTTCTCACTTTCACACCAGCCATTGCTGACATGTGGGAGAGGTCTTAAGCCAGGCCAGGCAACGCTCGATGCAATAGGCGGCGCGCACAAGCTCCAGTCATGGCCACACAATATCCTCACAGGTGCCAGCTAAACAAGAAGCTTGTAACAAAAGACGGAAGTGCTGACTGCTACAGATAGTGGTGGGTGGGTGATCCTTCAAACTTCCTCCCAGAACAACATCGAGCTGACGCGAATGTCAGCTTCCAGATGGTGTCGCTGCTCAAACTCGCAAAAGTGACGGAAGAAGGCGTGCGTTTCCTCAGTCCTCACGATGGCTCGCCAATGCTGCTCACGCCCGAACACTCCATTTCTCTTCAAAACTCAATCGGCTCCGATATCATCATGCAACTGGATGACGTTATTGCTACAACCTCTCCTGACCATGCGCGCATGAAGGAGGCCATGGAGCGCTCGGTTCGCTGGCTCGACCGCTGTATACAGGCACACAAGTACCCAGAGCGACAGAACCTGTTCTGCATCATACAAGGTGGGCTTGATCTTGAGATGCGGAGAGAGTGTACCGCCGAGATGGTTGCGCGAGATACGCCAGGAATCGCCATTGGAGGCCTGTCTGGTGGTGAAGAGAAGGAATCCTATTGCAACGTTGTCAAGACGTGCACTGAATTGTTGCCTGAGAAGAAACCACGCTATGTCATGGGTGTTGTACGTAAAACTCAATGTCCAACAGTGAACGATGCGCTGACCCGCCCAGGGCTACCCCGAAGACTTGGTTGTCTCCGTAGCACTAGGTGCAGACATGTTCGACTGTGTATGGCCGACTAGAACCGCCGTAAGCCTCTACTACCCCCTACCCTCCATTCATACTTACTAAGCAGCGTTTCGGGAATGCTATCACTTCCCGCGGCACGCTCAACCTCCGCAACGCCATCTACTCTGAGGATTTCGGTCCCATTGAAGAAGGCTGCAACTGCACCTGCTGTCGCCCCACCTCCGAAGGTGGCCTCGGCATCACGCGCGCATATGTCTACCACGTCACTGCCAAGGAAACCGCTGGAGCGCATCTCCTCACCATGCATAATGTATATTACCAGTTGAACCTGATGAGACTAGCGAGAGAAGCTATTATTCAGGATCGGTATCCGCAGTTTGTAAAGGACTTTTTCAACAAGCTGTACAGTGGAGCCCAGGAAAAGTATCCAAAGTGGGCTGTTGATGCGCTTAAGGGTGTGGGTGTAGATCTATTCATTGAGTAAAGGGATTCTTATTGCAGATTATTTTTGATCAAGCTGTATACGAGAAATGGCCTAGCATAGGTATACGATGACAATAGCATTAGATTTGTAGAGAAGGGTGATATGCTTGGGATCACCAAAAGACTGACTGATACGAGGCTGTAATTATGGAATTTCTTCCACATACAGTCACAGCGTGTTGCGAACCAAGCGTCTTGTTTGTGTTTCTGCTTACCGGAATATTTTGTTCGACAAGACGATACGGTACGTATTTTCGCAGTCAGTCTTGGCCGATAATAGTTCTATCATGCGCCGAGTCAGCTTGCATAGAGCAAACGAGGCATCCGAGTATGCTGACACATGTCTTGAAATTGAAGCAGATTGGCAAAACTCGAAAGACTTGACGGGAAGCTTATTTCTTAATGCCACATCACTGTCTCTCTTTACTTTCACCATCTATAAAGGCGATGTAGTGAGTCTTACTTGTCCTTTCTCTTACACATGCCAATCGAGGAAGAATTTATCAGGCTTATAACATCTGGAAGCTGTACATCGTCTAACCGATTGTTGTAAGACAAGAACAATGCTCGGATCTTGATTGTTAACCGACAAACATGGGTGTATCCAATTCTTCCTAGGTATATTCGTTCCAGTGATGACCTGACTTCCTCTTCCCGGGAACCCCCATTCCGTGTTCTTTTTTATGGAGAGCTCAGGGTTTCCAAGGACTCGAATACAAAGGAAAATAATCTATCCGTTGTTGTAATCTAGGGTGTTGTTTTCTTTTTTCTTACCAAATCCGTCTTTTGAAGTTCTAGCAGGAAAGGTAAAAGTTCTTGACTGACAAGACAAGGCTCAAGTAACAAGGAAAAGAAAAGAGCTTGTTGTCAAATCAACTTTTCACCTGTTAGACAATTTTACTAAAATCAAATCTAGACTATCGTGAAACGTTTACCTGTTGACGTTATTGGCAAGTTCTGGGCTCTTGTATGCATGGCTTTTGAAGTAAATATTCTTAGTGGCGAACATATTCACGTCCTAGTTTTACTAAAGGAGTTGTTGGAACAATCAATACTCGTGGCTTTAGAGCTATAAGGAAAGACCAGAAACCACCAACATAAGCCCATAGGGATTCTAGCCAAGTGGTTAATTAAAGGGCAGTGGGGGTTGGAGGAGATAGCGAGGTTTAAATGATGGAACCCCCCCTGTCACCTAGTTGTTTCTAGAGCAAAGTTTGAATCAATTTGACAAGTATCTCTTGCCTTTATATTACATCTTAGCGGGACTAGTGCTGCCATTCATAGGATGAATTTTTTTAGTCGCCAATCCTGAGCTCTCCTAGGATTACCGTACTCCCCTTTTTCCCACAGTGACATGATGATACCACCACAATTTTGGGGAAAAAAAGAGTTGATAAATCCCTGTATAAATCTCGCAAACAGAAAAGGCTACAACGCCTCCCCCTTACCTACCCTACCTTTATGCAACCGATTTTTGTTTTACATGCCATACTCGGGCGGAGACCACGCCGTCGTACTCCCAAACGCAGGAAACAACCTTCCGAGCAAGCCACCCAGGCCCTGGACAAACCTACTCGCCAGCACACCCACCACAGCATTCAACACCCTGATGCCCCACGCCGTCTGCGGATTTGCAATCTGCGGCGCGCCGGGAATCAGCTTCTGCGCCGAGACCACAAACTGCCTAGTCACGCGTTCATACTCAGCCAGCGCAGCGGGGACGTCATGTGGCGACCTTGCCAGTTCGCCCGCGAGAACATAGGATCCCACAATCGCGGCCGCGGTGCCGACGCCGGAAATGGGACTGGGACAGTAGGCAGCATCGCCCACGAGAACGCAACAGCCTTTGCTCCACTGCTGCATTCGCACCTGCGCTATCTGCTGCATGTAAAAGTCATCGGCTTGCTTCATGGCTGCGAGACAGCGCTCGGTTTGGTAGCCGGCGTCGTGGAACTCGCGCTCGAACCATGCTTGCTGCTGCGCTCTGGTGCCGGTGCGCAGGAGCTGGTCGATTTCGTCGAAGCGAGAGAGGTTCTTGTCGGTCACGGAGAGGTAGGCGCGTGTGTTGCCGTAGGGGTCGGGGCGCAGGAGGAACAGACGACCGCGCGAGGCATTGTACCATTGTGCGTTTTCGTTGTCAATGCTGGGGTCGCGGGGCATGGTGAAGAGGGCTGAGTACTGGCCTAGCCTGTGCAGGTAGTCGTTATTGTTTGGGCCGTGGCCGAAGAGAAGACGCCGTGTGCGTGACATTTGGCCGTCTGCACCAATGACGAGGTCGTAGGTTGTAGGCGGCAGATGACTGTTTTTGAAGGTTACTTCGGCGGCTGTGGGGGAGCCGGGCGTGTCAACTTGGGTGATTGAGGTTACCATTTCGTCGAAGATGTAGGTTACGTTTGGCAACGACCTTGTGGCGTTGTAGAATATCTCGGCGAGGTCACCGCGGAGGATCTCATATTCAGATGTTGCTGTTTGGGGTTGTTAATTCTTCATTCTTGGAGGATACGGTCCTTGTGGAAGTCGGAAATCTTACCACTCTGTCTCTCCTCTTCGCCCGACTTTGGGAATACTGCTTTACGCTTGGCATCAAGATAGACAAATTCCATTCCCGCCTCCGTTGTATTCTTTTCCTTGACCTTCTCAAGCAAGCCCATCTTTTTCACAATCGGTATACATGCTGAGCGGAGGTCGACGGCTTGTCCACCGAGTCTTGGTTCGGGCGAGCGTTCGATGATGGTGATTTGGGCTGTAGGGAGGAAGCGGTGTAGCCAGTAGGCACACGAAGGGCCACAGATACCCGATCCAGAAATGAGGATGTTGAGAGGTCTTGTAGATGACATGTTGGGGGATATGGTGTAAAGCGACAAAACTATATCCCAATGTAACCAAGCTCTCCAACCTCACGGTAACAACACAGAACCCAATTCAAGTCGTGAAGAAAAAGAGCGGAAAGATGATTGATGAAAACACAACAAACCACCCACTCCCACTCTTCATATACAAGTATCCCACCACATGAAATAGAAAACATGGTATCGGCCCTTTTTCCACATATTTCCGTATGCACACTTGCACCGTCTGCATCCCACGCCTAGACTCCAGGCCCCGATACCCATTGTGCGTTGAGGCATACCCATAGATCGGTCGGAGCACCCTGCATTGCATGCAAAAAACACCTTGTACAGGGTACACATGACATCATTAGACGCCTGATAACCTATGATTGGTCCCCGCTCCTCTATTTCACGCCATTCTAAAAGCTTATGGGCTTGGTTGTCGGCATGCGTACAGATCCGACGCCGTTGCATAGGCAGGCAGCTACTAGAGTCCCCGTTAAGATTTCAACTGGGAGCATGTGGAGTTCCTTAGTTGCAGGGTTGCGGGGGAGATTTCGCCTGGATGTGGGGTCGTTGTCGCATGCTACAGGGGTTCGGGGAAGATTTTGCCGCGACACCATGCAAGATATCCTCTAGGCGATATTCCGGGTCGATCAAGACAGAGAATAGACGGCACGTGTGCGCGATCCAGATGTATTGCCCAGATTAGACACCCCCCTTGCCAATACGAAATAGAGCGCTGCTATTGTCTTGGGCAGCAAGGAGGTTCGGGGCAATGTAATAGCGTAAATACCGAAATACTACAGACAAGATACATGATTCACGCGTCTTTAGAGTGTTGAGAGATTCGCCATTGAAAAGCTGGACTCGTACTATGAGAATTTGTTATGTTTACAAATTATACTGGCCATGTATCGTACAGAGAGATCGGCCTACAAGGGTCCCAGGGAGGCAAAGTAAGTCGGACGATTACATTACATACTTGACGTTTAGATGAAAAGCTTCGCGCCATGGTACTTGACGTCCTCCCTGTACGCGGTAGACTTTGCCGCGACCTCAATCTCGCGTTCGGGGAAGCCCTTGAGCGAGCGCGCATACGTAGCAACAGAGTGGGCGATGAGCTGTCGTTGTGTTAGTGGTGATTTTTGATAGAAAACAATGCAGCTTACCTTGGTGTTCACAACCCACGCCGTAACATTAACATTCCCGACATCATCACAAAGTTGATGGTAGCATGGGTCGTACCAATCGCCGGCCTTGCCGCCAAACATCTCAACCTCCTTCTTCGTCTTGATACCCTCTGCACCCGTTGCAATACCACCACCGGGGATGCCGTTGCGGATGAAGCCATCATAGTCGCTGCGACCGTCGAAGGGGATGAAGGTGTAGTTCAAGCCCTGGTCCTCGTACCACTTGATGTACAAATCACGGAGCTCTTCTGAACCATGCGGGTTGACTGCGTTTGTAGCATTGTAGATTTGGTAGGCGAAGTTTGGGCTTTTCGAATATGTCAGTATTCTTCACAGGGCGAGACAGTCTATCTGTTCAGCTTACCTAGCCATCATGTCGTAGTCCATGAAGAGGCGAATCTTCTTATTCTCCTTCTCGGGGAGGGATGCGACGTAGTAGTCGGAACCGAGCAGGCCCTCTTCTTCGCCTGCCCACCAAGCAAAACGGACGCAGTTGCTGACATTGAACTTGGTGAGCTGGGTTGCTACCTCCAACAGGGACATGGTGCCTGATCCGTCGTCATTGATACCTGGTCCTTCTGTAACGCTGTCGCTGTGGGCGCCTAGCATTACGCAGTTATCCGGATCACCCTCGGTCGTCTGAGCAATGATGTTGACCGTCAGAATCTGGCTGACTTCGGCATCGATATAGGCAATGGCATCGACGCGCTCCTTGTTTCCGAGCTTCTTCAGTACCGGCTCGGCTTCTTCGCCGGAGAGGCCAAAGGTTGCAATATGATCTGGCGAAGGTGTTCCGAGGGTACCGGAGACGGGGTCCTTGTCGTAGTTGTACACAATGGCGGCTACAGCGCCCTTGCGACCAGCATGCTCAGACTTTGTGCCAAATGGGCATACTCCACGCTTCACGAATGCAATGTTTCCAGAGACGGAGTCGGGGTAGTCAGATGCCTCGCACCCCTCGTTCTCCACAAATACAAGATCACCATGCACTGGCTCCTTGTCCTTGGTTGGTGGGGTCAAGCCCATGGGTGCTGCAGACTTGGGCACGCCATCACCGATGACCAAGCGCGATTCGAACACATTACCAGAGACGGCAGGGAAACTCTGGTTGGAGATGGTGTAGTAGTCACCGAGCTCAAGAATGCTTTCGTAGATGTAGGATAGCGTTCCGAGATGACCTGCGCAACGGTCAACATGGGAAGGAACACAGCACGTGC
>Ga0265780_10008686_pt1 | contig 12304 bp, 8 predicted proteins | sample P1T30metagenome_FD_192432 | JGI IMG/M metagenome (GOLD analysis project Ga0265780, IMG submission 192432) | Plant litter microbial communities from East Loma Ridge, Irvine, California - P1 T30 | ecosystem: Environmental > Terrestrial > Plant litter > Unclassified | place: USA: California... | reverse complement strand
CGCGCACGTCGACCACGACTTCGCCGGCTTCCGGCACGAGGTCGGGCAGGTCCTGCAGTTCCAGGCTGTCGGGCGGGCCCCAGTCCTTGCATACGATCGCTTTCATTGCATCTCCTGTTGTTGTGTTAATGGTCGCGAATCGATCCGATTATGCCCTAGTGGATGAGCGGCTGCTGGCGCCAGGCCCGTTTGTTCGCACGCAAAGTGACCAGGGTGTGCGGCGCTAGAGTGGTGGATGCGCGTGCGCGCCGCGAGCGTATTGAACAGGGGAATCGAATGGCAATCCGGTACGGCTGCTTCTTCAGCTACGCCCATGGGCGGCATGCCCTGATGCAGCATTTCAAGGCCGCGCTGGTCGATGCGCTGCAGTGCTATCTCGAACCGTATTTCGACAACGAAGAAGAACTCTTCGTCGACACCGAACAGCTCGGCGGCGGCGACGACCTCGACGGCAGGATCGCGCGCGCCATGTGCGAAAGCGTCTGCATGATCCTCATCTACACGCCCAAGTACGAGGCGCATGCCTACACGCGCCGCGAATACGCGGCCATGCGCCTCATCGAGGCCGAGCGCAGCACCTGGTACACGCTGCCCAGCCACCTGATCATCCCGGTCATCATGACCCGGCACCCCGACCGGCTGCCGCCGCAGATCGCTGCCTCCAGCTTCTATGTCGATTTCTCGCACTTCACCATGGCGACGGCCGACCTGAAATCGAATCCCGATTTCCTCCCCGACATCAACAAGATGGTCAAGCGCATCGCCACCCATTACCAGTACCAGAAGCGCCATACGCCGCCTGGTCATGATTGCAACCAATTCGTGCTCCCCGATGTCCCACCCGAATGGCGAGCCATCCCGGATCTCACTTTCCCGAAAAAATGAGGAGCTACATGGAAATCAACCGCCTGACGCTGCCGCCGATACCCAGGCCCGGCGAAGTCACCACCTTCTACTCCTTCGAAAACGGCGCCGCGCGCAGCATCGCGCTGGCCCACGCCGCGGTGCAGCTGGCGGCGGGGCAGAACGCCACGGTGCCGGTGCTGATGATCGACTGGGATACCGAGGCGCCCGGCCTGCACCATTATTTCCCGACCCGCGACGAGCGCTTCGAGGACCCGCGGCCCGACTTTCGCCCCGATGCGCGCGCCGCCGCCCGCGCCGCCGCAGCCCGGCCTGGCGCGGCCCGGCCTGGCCTGCTCGAATACTTCGAGGCCTGCCGCGAGCAGCTGCAGCAGCTGCAGTCGCTGGGCCGCGCCGGCGCCGACCTCGACCATGAAGAGCGCGCGCGCCTGGTGCTCGAAGCCATCGACTGGGAAGCCTATGTCGAACGCGTCGACCAGAGCCGCTCGCTGTACCTGATGCGCGCCGGCCGCTTCGACGACAGCTATGGCGAACGTGCCGACCGCATGGACTGGGACGGCCTGTTCGCCGCCTGCCCGGCCCTGTACCGCGCCTTTGCCGCCCACCTGGCGCGCCACTTCCGCCACGTGCTGGTCGATGCGCGCGCCGGGCGTTCGGCGGCGGTGAGCGTGTGCACCACGCTGCTGCCCGACCGGCTGGTCGGCCTGTTCACGCCGGGCGGGCGCAGCCTCGACGGCCTGGGCGGGGTGGTCGCGCGCGCCGTCGAATACCGCTGCAGCCACGAAGACGAGCAGCGTCCGCTGCTGGTCTATCCGCTGCCCTGCGGGCTGGAGGGCGCCGACCCCGAGCGCCGCGCCCTGTGGCGGCGCGGCGACCCGCAGCGCGGCATCTCCGGCTACCAGCCGGCGCTGGAACAGCTGCTGCGCAACTGCTACGGCCTGTCCCAGCTCTCGCTCGACAGCTACCTCGACGAAGTACCGCTGCTGGCCTCGATGGCAGTGGGCGCGCCCGGCGACCTGCTGGGCGCCGCTGCCCTGCGCGACGCCGATTGCCATGCGCCGGCGCGCAGCGTGGCGGCGCTGCTGGGCTGGCTGGGGCAGGGGCGCTTCCCCTGGCAATCGCGCGCCGAGCTCGACCTGCTCGACGCCATCGCCGCCAGCCGCGCCGCGCTGGCCGCCGGCGCTCAAGGCGCCGCCCTGCGCCGCGCCGGCACGCCCGATCCGAACGCCGCGCCGCTGGCGCGCGACCTGCTGCGCCTGGGCGAACTGCAGCGTAGCCAGGGCCGCAGCGCCCAGGCTCAGGAATGCTTCGAAGAGAGCACCGCGCTGCGCCAGCGCCTGTTCGGCGACCACCACCCCGACACCCGCGCCAGCCGCTCGGCGCTGGCGGCGCTGCTGCGCGACACGGGCCGGCTGCGCGACGCCCGCGTCCAGTACGAACTGCTGCTCGAACACTGCCTGCAGGGCGCAGGCGAAGAGCATGCCGAGACCCTGGCCGCGCGTTCCGGCCTGGCCGCCACCCTGGCCCAGGTGGAAGAATTCCCGCGCGCGCTGGCGCTGCACGAAGCGGTGGTCGAGGCCTGCGAGCGCCTGTACGGCCCCGGCCACATCGCCACCCTCGACGCCCTGGCCGGGCAGGCGCGCACCCTGGCGCGCCAGGGCGAATACTCGCGCGCGCGCATGGTCTACGAGCGCGTGCTCGAAGGGCGCCAGCGCATCCTCGGCACCGAACACGAGGACACGCTGCGCTGCACCCAGCTGCTGGCGACCCTGCTGCGCGACATGGGCGACCTCGGCAATGCGCGCAAGCTGCAGGAAAGCGTGCTCAAGGTGCGCGAGCGCCAGTCCGGGCCGGACGCCGCCGCCACCCTGCAGGCGCGCGAAGCCCTGGCCGAGATCTTTGCCGCCCAGGGCGATTTGTGCGCGGTGCGCGAGATGCAACAGTCGCTTGCCACGGCGCGCGAACGGCGCCTTGGTTCCGAACACCCGGACACCCTGAGCATCCTGCTGCGCCTGGCCACCACGCTTTCGGAGCAGGGCGAACTCGAGGAAGCGCGGCGCCTGCAGCAGCACGTGGTCAGCCTGCACGAGCGCCTGCGCGGCATGGACGACCACGAAACCCTGCGCAGCAAGCAGATGCTGGCCCGGACCCTGTCGAGCCAGGGCCACAGCCAGGCCGCGCGCCGCCTGGAAGCGAGCGTGGAAGAGGGCAGCAGCCGCCTGCTGAACATCCGCGCCATGTCCGCCGGACCGCACGATGCGCCCGGCTTTGCTGCAGAGCTGACGGCGGGCGGCGGCGCCGTGCCGGCCGGGCGCGGCGCGGGTGGCGCGGCGGCCGTGGACGCACGCGCGGCTGGCATGGCGCGCGGCGGCGCGGCGCCGGGGAACGGCGCCGCCGCCGACACTGCGCCGCGCGCGGCGCCGGCCCGGAGCGCGGGGCGCGACGGCTTCGGCAATGTCCCCAGCCACGGCGCAGGCAGCGGCTCGCCTGCCGCACCGCACGACCTGCTTGAGCATAAGTTGTCGCAATTACAAAAACTGGTCGATGCGCGCCGGGGGCTGGAAGCCCGTTCCCTGGCCGACAGCCTGCGCGAAATCATCCTGCGTCCGCACGTGGCCCAGGCCTTGCGGCGGCGTGGCGTGGCCCTGATCAAGCAGGTTTACCTCGAGGACGGGGACAAGGATGCCGTGCTGGCCTTTACCGAAGACGAGGTGGCGTCGCTCGAAGGCGCGCTGATCGAGGCAGCCGGCGGGCGGCCCCTGGCCATGCGCTAGCGGCATTGCCGGGCATGCAAGCGGGCGGCGCCGGCCGTCGTTTCCAGACAACGGCGCCGCCCTGTGGCGGCCAGAATTTATGTAAGGCCGGTGCGCGATACGGCAGTTGCTTCAGGTAAAATCGCGTGATGCGAATTCTTATCAGTAACGACGACGGCTACCTCGCCCCTGGTATTAACGCCCTTGCCGATGCCCTTGCAGCGGTAGCCGAGATCATTGTTGTCGCGCCCGACAGCAACCGCTCCGGTGCGTCCAACTCGCTTTCGCTCGACCGTCCGCTGTCCGTCACCAAGGCAGCCAACGGTTTCTATTTTGTTAACGGCACGCCCACCGACTGCGTCCACATCGCCCTGACCGGCATGCAGGAAGCGCCGCCCGACCTGGTCGTTTCCGGCATCAACAATGGCCAGAACATGGGCGACGACACCCTGTATTCGGGCACCGTCGCCGCCGCCACCGAGGCTTTCCTGTTCGGTATCCCGGCCATTGCCTTTTCCCAGGTCCATTCCGGCTGGGCGCACATCGATGCCGCCGCCCGCGCCGCGCGCGACGTGGTGCTGCGCCGCTTCGAGATGTTGCCGGCGCCGTTCCTGCTGAACGTGAACATCCCGAACCTGCCCTACGAGCAGCTGGGGCCGCTGACCCCGACCCGGCTCGGGCGCCGCCACCAGGCCGAACCCGTGATCCGCTCGCAAGACCCGCGCGGACGCGAAATCTTCTGGATCGGCGCGCCCGGCGCCTGCCGCGATGCCGGCGAGGGCACGGATTTCCATGCCACGGCCCAGGGGAAAATCTCGGTCACGCCGCTGCAGATCGACCTGACCCACCGGCCGCAACTGGAACTGCTGGCGAACGCGCTGGGGGAGCGATCCGCAACCGCGCAGCCGCTGAGCGAGCAGCCGACAACCGAACCCGACAAGGGGCCGGCATGACGGACCGGTCCGGCGCCCCGGAGGGCAAACGCTTTCCCCTGCCGCTGTCCTCGGTGACCGGGGGCGCGCGCAAGCCCGGCGCGCCGGCCCCGGTGGCCACGCCCCAGACCGCCACCCAGAACGCCGCGCGCGCCGTCGGCGCCGCTGCCGCCCAGCCGCCGAAGCCGCCCCAGCCCGGCCCCAGGGCGCCCGGCTATGCCGCGCCCAGTACGCAAAGCGCACCAGCGGCCCAGCGCTCCGACCTGATGGCGACCGAAGCGATCCGCCGCGCCATGGTGGCGCGGGTGGCCGGGCAGGGCGTGAAGGACCCGGCCGTGCTGGCCGCGCTGGAAGCCGTGCCGCGTCATTTGTTCATCGAACCGGCGCTGTCGAGCCAGGCGTATATCGACGCCTCGCTGCCGATCGGGCACAATCAAACGATTTCCCAACCCTATATTGTTGCGCGTATGATTGAAGCGATGCGCGAAACATTGCGCGACAGCAAGTCCGCGAATGGGGTTACACTGGGGCGCGTGCTCGAAATCGGCACCGGTTGCGGCTACCAGGCCGCGGTGCTGGCGCGCGTGGCAAAGGAAGTGTATTCGATCGAGCGCATCAAGCCGCTGCACGAGCTGGCCAAGGCCAACCTGCGTCCCTTGAGGATTTCCAATCTCCGCTTGCATTACGGAGATGGTATGCTCGGGCTCGCGCAGGTTGCGCCCTTCGACGGAATCATCCTGGCGGCGGCCGGCCTGGAAGTGCCGCGCGCACTGCTCGAGCAGCTTGCCATCGGCGCACGCCTGGTGGCCCCGGTCGGGGGCCAGGTGCAGCGCCTGGAGCGGATCACCCGCATCGGCAAGTCCGAATGGACCAGCGAGACGCTGGAATCCTGCCATTTCGTCCCCTTGCGTCCCGGCACCGTTTGAGCGCTGCCAGTCTGTAATAGGTATTAGAAAAGAATGAATCAAAAACCCCGTATTCGTCACCAATTCGTCCTGCTGACCCTCATGCTCGGCCTGCTGGCCGGCTGCAACACCGCTACCCGCCGCGCTCCCGTCGTCGAGCGCCCAGTGTCCCAGGCCCCGGCCCACACCCGTCCGGCGCCGACGCCGCGCGTTGAAGAACCGCGCCAGGACGCGCGCGGCACCTATACCGTGCGCCGCGGCGACACCCTGCTGCGCATCGCCCTCGACCATGGCCAGAGCTACCGCGACCTGGTCGCCTGGAACAACCTGGCCGATCCGGACGACATCAAGGTCGGCCAGGTGCTGCGCGTGAGCCCGGCGGTCAGCGAGCGCGTGGCCGGCAACGGCAACGGCACCGTGACCCAGCCCGTGCCGATGCCGCCGGAAAGCCGTCCGCAGGCGCCGCGCAAGACCGCGCCGCGTGCCGACAAGAAGCCGTACAGCGAAGACAACGTGGCCGAGGCCCAGCGCGGCGACAAGGCGGAAGCCGTGGTCAACGCCGGCGCCGGAGCAACACCGGCCGCGGCGCCTGCCAGCGGTTCGCGCGTCGGCGCCACCGTCACCGCCACCGACGACGAGAAGCTGAGCTGGATGTGGCCGTCCGACGGACGCATCATCGCCACCTTCGACGAAGGCAAGAACAAGGGCATCGACATCGCCGGGCGCGCCGGCCAGCAAGTCATGGCTGCGGGCGCCGGCAAAGTAATGTACGCTGGCAGTGGCATCCGGGGTTATGGTAATCTCGTCATCGTCAAACACAGCAACAGCTTGCTGTCGGCCTATGCCCACAACCGCGCGATCGTCGTCAAGGAAGGCGACAACGTGGCCAAGGGCCAGGTGATCGCCGAGATGGGCGATTCCGACGCCGACACCGTCAAGCTGCACTTCGAGATTCGCCAGCAGGGCAAGCCGGTCGACCCGTCAAGGTTCCTGCCCAGCCGCTAGAGAGGGCCAATGACGCTGCCGCCGCACTCCCAGGATCACGACGCATCGGACGATCTGCCTGACGAGCTGGACGGCGACGGCGCGTCCGGCGGCTTGGCCGGCGGACTGGCCGACACGGCGGAAGAGGGCGCCGACGGGGCCGCGGCCCTGCCCGGCGCCGGCGCCCAATCCGACAGCGACAGCGTCGACGAATTGCGCACGGTGCTGGCCGCCGAACTCTCCACCGACACCACCCAGCACTACCTGAACCAGATCGGCACCCGGCCCCTGCTGACGGCCCAGCAGGAGGCGCACTTCGCCACCCTGGCCAAGGCGGGCGACTTCTGCGCGCGCCAGACCATGATCGAGCATAACCTGCGCCTGGTCGTGTCGATCGCCAAGCACTACATCAACCGCGGCGTGGTGCTGCTCGATTTGATCGAAGAGGGCAACATCGGCCTGATGCGCGCCATCGACAAGTTCGAGCCCGAGCGCGGCTTCCGTTTTTCGACCTACGCGACCTGGTGGATACGCCAGAGCATCGAGCGCGCCATCATGAACCAGGCGCGCACCGTGCGCCTGCCGGTGCACATGGTGCGCGAGCTGAACGCCGTGCTGCGCGCCAAGTACCACCTCGAGGCCCAGCACCACGACGGCAAGGATGCCAGCGTCGAGGACATCGCCAGCCTGGTCGGACGTCCGGCCGAGGAAGTGCAGGATATCCTGGCCTTGTCCGAGCACGCGGCCTCGCTCGACGCGCCGCTCGACAACGACCCCGGCTCCAGCCTGATGGACATGCTGCCGGGCGAAAATGACGACAGCCCGGATGCGCGCGCCGAACAGCACGAGATGACCCTGCTGGTGCGCGACTGGCTGACGCGCCTGCCCGAGAAGCAGCGGGTGGTGGTGATGCGCAGGTTCGGGCTGGACAACGACGATCCGGCCACGCTGGAAACCCTGGCCGAGGAGATGGGTGTGACGCGCGAGCGGGTGCGCCAGATCCAGCAGGAGGCGCTGGTCAAGCTGAAGCGGGCGATGGCGGCCCGTGGCGTCGTGCGCGATTCCTTGTTATGATGCGCCGATTTCCGACTTGCTTCGTGTCCTTTTGGTGGCACGCCGACGCAGGTTGAACGCGTGGACGGCACAGCCGTCCACCCTACGGCTGGATAGCCGTTACCCCATCATTCACCCAACCGTCCGCGTGGCGCTGGCCACGTCATTATCAATGCAAGAAATCTTTATCGATATTAAATCGCTGGACGCGGATGCGCGCGGCGTCGGCCACCTCGAAAACGAGGACGGCACTCCGGGCAAGGTGATCTTCGTCGAAGACGCGCTGCCGGGCGAGCGCGTCAGCTACGAAGTCAAGCGCAAGAAGAAAAACTGGGAAGCGGGCCGCATGGTCACGCTGCAGAAGGCCTCGTCGATGCGGGTCGAGCCGCGCTGCGAGCATTTCGGCTATTGCGGCGGCTGCTCGATGCAGCACCTGGAGCCGAGCGCCCAGGTCGCGATCAAGCAGCGCACGCTGGAAGACAACCTCTGGCACCTGTCCAAGGTCAAAGCCGAGAACATCATGCGCCCGATGTACGGCCCGACCTGGGGCTACCGCTTCCGCGCGCGCCTGTCGGTGCGCCACGTCGAGAAGAAGGGCACGGTGCTGGTCGGCTTCCACGAGCGCGCCTCGTCCTACGTGGCCGATATCCGCTACTGCCACATCCTGCCGCCGCACCTGGGCGGCATGCTGATGCCGCTGCGCGAACTGGTCGGCTCGCTGTCGATCTACAACCAGATGCCGCAGATCGAAGTGGCCGTCGGCGAGGAAACCACGGCCCTGGTGCTGCGCATCATGGCGCCCCTGTCCGCCAAGGACGAGGAACTGGTAAAAGCCTTTGCCGACGAATGGGGCATCCAGTGGTGGCTGCAGCCCAAGGGTCCGGACACCGTGTACCCGTTCTATCCGCTCGACCGCGAGCTGTACTACACGCTGCCGGAATTCGGTGTGCGCATGCCGTTCAAGCCGACCGACTTCACCCAGGTCAACCACCAGATCAACCGCGCCCTGGTGCACAAGGCCTTGACGCTGCTGGAAGTCCAGCCGCAGGACCGCGTGGCCGATCTGTTCTGCGGCCTGGGCAACTTCACGCTGCCGCTGGCAACCCAGGCGCGCGAAGTGGTGGGCATCGAAGGCAGCACCGTGTTGACCACGCGCGCGCTGGAGAATGCCAAGGCCAACGGCCTGGATGCGAAGACCACCTTCTACACGCGCAACCTGTTCGAAGTCACGAGCGGCGACCTGGTGGAGCTCGGTGCGTTCGACCGCATGCTGATCGACCCGCCGCGCGACGGCGCGATCGCGCTGGCGCTGGCGCTGGCCGAGCTGCGCGAAAGCGGCCGCACGGACTTCCTGCCGAAGCGCATCGTGTACGTGTCGTGCAGCCCGTCGACGCTGGCGCGCGACGCCGGCATCCTGGTGCACCGCGCCGGGTACGTGATGAAAAAGGCGGGCGTGGTGAACATGTTCCCGCATACCTCGCACGTCGAGTCGATTGGCGTGTTCGAGTTGGCTTAACCGATGTCCGTAGGGTGGACGGCTTTGCCGTCCACGCGTTCAAAAACGTTCGCATGGTGAACGTGATGGTTTTAATGATGTCGCTTGAACGCGTGGACGGGGTACCCGTCCACCCTACAATCCTCATCGGCTAGGGATTTTTTGCGCGCTGTCCGAGCAATGCGAACAGTTGTGCCGGATCGGCCGGCTTGAGCAGGTAGGCGTCGAACGCCGAGGCGCCGGCCTGCGCCGCATCCGGCTGCCCGTAGCCGGTCACGGCCAGCAGCAGGGCGCCGGCGGTCGCGGGCAGGGTCCGCAGGCGGCTTGCCAGTTCATGTCCATCCATCCCCGGCAGCCCGATGTCGAGCAGGCAGGCGTCGAAGGCATTCGCCTGCGCCCGGCGCAATGCCTCATGCGGGTCATGCGCCACGGTGGCGCGGTAGCCGGCCGCGTCCAGCAGCATCGCCATGGTGTTGGCGGCGTCGACGTTGTCGTCGACCACCAGTACCCGCAATCCGGTGCCTGCGAGTTTGTCGGCCATGCCGGCCGGCGCAAGGTCGGCTTCAATCGGCGCCTCGATGCGCGGCAGGCGCAGCGTGAACTGGCTACCGCAATCGCGCCCGGCGCTGGCCGCCGTCACGCTCCCGCCGTGCAGCTCGACCAGGCTTTTCACCAATGCCAGCCCCAGCCCAAGCCCGCCCTGTGCGCGGTCCGGCGTGCGCTCCGCCTGCGAGAAGAGCTCGAACACGGTCGGCAGCAGATCGGGCGCAATGCCGATGCCGTTGTCGGTGACGGCAATCGTCACCCCGTCCGCATCCACGGCCATCGACAAAGCCAGGCGTCCGCCTTCGGGCGTGTATTTGGCGGCGTTGTTGAGCAAGTTGGCCAGCACCTGCACCAGGCGCTTGTGGTCGCCCTCGGCAAACACCGGCCCTGGCGCCAGGTGCAGGACCAGTTCGTGGCGGCGCGCCTCGACCAGTGGGCGCACCTGCTCGACGGCGTCGGCCGCGACCCGCTTCAGGTCCACCGGCGCACACTCCAGCACGGCCAGGCCGCGCGTCACGCGCGACACGTCCAGCAGATCGTCGATCAGGCCGGTCATGTGCGCCACCTGGCGCGCGATGATGCCGCTGGTGCGGGCGACGCGGCCGCTGTCTCCTGGACCCAGATTCAACAGCTGGGCCGCCGCCGCGATCGGCGCCAGCGGGTTGCGCAGTTCGTGCGCCAGCATTGCCAGGAACTCGTCCTTGCGGCGGTCGGCCGCGCGCAGGGCTTCCTCGGCGCGCACGCGTTCGATGGCGCTCCAGGCGCGCTCGGCGACGTCGCCGATCACGCGCAGCTCGTCTTCGCTCCATGCCCGCGCGTGCGCCTGGTTGACGAACAGGCAGGCGATCAGGGCGCCATTGCGGCTGAGCGGCACGGCCACGCCGGAATGCACGCCGAGCGCGCGGTAGGCCGGCCAGACGCCGGGGCCGCAGGTGCGCGGGTCGTGTTCGAGGTCGTCGGAGACCCAGGTGTCGCCCCGTTCCAGCGTCTCGAAATTGCCGTCGCCGAAGTGGACGGTGGCGTGGCTGCCGTGCAGCGCATCGACGCCATCGACGTAGTTGGTCTGGAAGGCGACCTGGCGGCGTTCGGCGTCGTACTCGCCGTAGACCACGCGGCTGGCCTTCAGGAAGCGGCCGAGCAGGGCGGCGGTATCGCGCAGGATGGCGTCGGCGCTGTCGAGCCGGCGCAGGGCGTCGGCCAGGCCGAGCTGGAATTCGAAGATCGCCAGCAGCGAGGACTGGCGCGCCACCGCATCCTGCAGGGCGCGGGCGCCGTTGGCGCGCTCGGTCGCCGCCCACACCCGCTCGGCGATGTCGGACGCCAGCTCACGCTCCTCGCCGGTCCAGCGCCGCGGACGCTGGTCGAGCACGTTGATGCCGCCCAGCAGGCGTCCGCCGCGTGCATAGGGCTGGACCAGCAGCGACACGATGCCGAGCCGTTCGTAGGCGGGCAGCCAGGGCAGGGTGCGCGGGTCGGTGCGCACATCGTCGACCACCAGCGCACGTCCGGCGCGCAGCTCGGCCAGCACGCCGGGGCCGAAGTCGTCGAGGAGCGCTTCCTTGCCGACCAGCTCGCCGCTACCGGACGGCGTCCAGTGGGCGCGGATACGGAAACTGTTGCCCGCGTCATCGTTGACGGCATGGAAGATGTTGGACGCGCCCAGGTAATGGCCGAGGGCGTCGTTGGCGACTTGCGCGATCTGGTCAGCGTCGAGCAGGCCGCTCAGGCGGTCGGCCAACTGCAGCTGCAGGGCCTGGCGCCGCTCGAGGGCGACCCGGGCCGTGGTTTCGTTGATCACGCACAGGGCGCCGCCGATGTCGCCGCGCTCGTCGCGCAGCGGCGAATAGGCCAGGGTAAAGCAGGCTTCGAACGGCTGGCCGCCGCGCGTGATCATGCGCGGCACGTCCTCGCCAAAAGTCGGCGCGCCGGCAATGGCCTGCTCGACCAGCGGCTGCACGCCGTTCCACAGCGCCGGCCAGACGGTGCGCAGCGGCGTGCCCAGGGCGGCCGGGTGCTTGTCTTCCAGCAGCTCGATGTAGGCTTCGTTGTACAGCATGACCAGCTGCGGTCCCCAGGCAATGAACATGGGGAAGCGCGAATCGAGGATCATGCCGACCGCGCTGCGCAGCACGGGACCCCAGGCGGCGGGGTGGCCGACCGGGCTGCTCGACCAGTCGCGCGCGGCATAGCCGGCGCGGATCGCGCTGTCGCTGGCCAGCAGGTCGTAGGGGAGGCGGGCGGCGTCCATGCGTGTTGGTGTTAAGGAAAGCCCGATCATACGTGACAACGCTGATCAGGTGCCCCGGCGCAATTGTTTTTGCGTGGAATGGACGAAAAAAAGCCGGCCACGCAGGCCGGCTGTTGTTTGCTCGCGTAAAGATCAGTCGTCGCCGCCGACGATGCCCAGCAGGCGCAGCAGGTTGGCGAAGACGTTGTACACGTCCAGGTAGATCGCCAGGGTCGCGGTGATGTAGTTGGTTTCGCCGCCGTTCACGATGCGCTGCACGTCATACAGGATGAAGGCCGAGAAGATCGCCACGGCCAGCACCGAGAACACGATGGTCAGCGCCGGGATCTGCAGGAAGATGTTGGCAAAGCCGGCCAGCAGCAGCACGACCACGCCGGCCATCAGCCAGCTGCCCATGCCCGAAAAATCGCGCTTGGTGGTGGTGGCGATGCTTGCCATCACGGCCAGCACGCAGGCGGTGCCGCCGAAGGCGGTCATGATCAGGGTGCCGCCGTTGCTGTAGCCCAGGGTGTGGCGCAGCAGCG
>Ga0265780_10008685_pt1 | contig 12306 bp, 11 predicted proteins | sample P1T30metagenome_FD_192432 | JGI IMG/M metagenome (GOLD analysis project Ga0265780, IMG submission 192432) | Plant litter microbial communities from East Loma Ridge, Irvine, California - P1 T30 | ecosystem: Environmental > Terrestrial > Plant litter > Unclassified | place: USA: California... | reverse complement strand
TGCGTGCGCATTGCGCACTCGAAAATTCAGCGATTTGATTCAACAAAGAAGCAAACGTGCAGGCGTCCATGACGGTCTCCAGTGGTATGCGCTCCTGTTGGACCTCAGCCGCAAGAAATAATTCACTCTTCCTTATTTAACGAGTACAGCGCCATAAAAAAAAGCCGCATCGCTGCGGCTTTTCCCTTCACGCACTACCTTACTTGGCGGGGGTTGCCAGCAGCATCTCGTTCATGCGCTTCACGAACGTTGCCGGATCGCTCAGGCTGCCGCCTTCGGCCAGCAATGCCTGGTCGAACAGGATATGCGCCCAGTCGCCGAAGCGCGCGCTGCCCGCGTCCTCGTATTTCAGGCGCGTCACCAGCGGGTGGTGTGGATTGATCTCCAAGATCGGCTTCGATTCCGGTGCATCCTGGCCGGCCTGCTTCAGCATGCGCAGCAAATTGCCCGACAATTCATTTTCATCGGCCACCAGGCAAGCCGGCGAATCGGTCAGGCGGAACGTCACGCGCACATCCTTGGCCTTGTCGCCCAACGACGTTTTCATTTGCTCGACCAGTTCCTTGTACGACGTTTCGGTCTCGGCGTGTTCCTTCTTCTCGGCTTCGTCTTCCAGGCCGCCCAGGTCGAGGCCGCCCTTCGCGACCGACACCAGTTCCTTGCCCTCGAAATCATTCAGGAACGACAGCATCCATTCGTCGACGCGATCGGTCAGCAACAGCACTTCCACGCCTTTTTTACGGAAGATTTCCAGGTGCGGGCTGTTTTTCGCGGCCGTGTAGTTTTCGCCGGTGACGTAATAGATCTTGCCCTGGCCTTCTTTCATGCGGCTGATATAGTCGGCAAACGAGGTGCTCTGCTCGGCATTGTCGTTCGCAGTGGAAGCGAAGCGCAGCAGCTTGGCGATGCGGTCCTTGTTGGCCGTGTCTTCACCCACGCCCTCTTTCAGGACCTGGCCGAATTCCTTCCAGAAGGTGACGTATTTATCCTTGCCTTCCTGCTCTTCGGCACCGGCCATTTCTTCCAGCATGCCCAGGACGCGCTTGGTCGAGCCTTCGCGGATGACCTTGACGTCGCGCGACTCCTGCAGGATTTCCCGCGACACGTTCAGCGGCAGGTCGGCCGAATCGATCACGCCCTTGATAAAGCGCAGGTAAGCCGGCATCAGCTGCTCGGCGTCGTCCATGATGAAGACGCGCTTGACGTACAGCTTGATGCCGCCGCGCTTGTTGCGGTCCCACAGGTCGAACGGCGCATGGCTCGGTACGTACAGCAGCTGCGTATATTCGCTGCGGCCTTCGACGCGGTTATGGGTGTAGGCCAGCGGCGCCTGGAAATCGTGCGAGACGTGCTTGTAAAATTCGTCGTACTGCTCTTTCGTCACGTCGGCGCGGTTGCGGGCCCACAGTGCCGAGGCCTGGTTGACGGTATCGAATTCATCGGTGACCACCGTCTGCTGCTTCTCTTCGTTCCATTCTTCCTTGCGCATCAGGATCGGCAGGGAGATATGGTCGGAATACTTCTGGATGATCGATTTGATCTTCCAGGCGCTGAGGAATTCTTCCTCGCCTTCGCGCAGGTGCAGGATCACGTCGGTGCCGCGGTTGACCTTTTCAATCGACTCGACGCTGTAATCGCCCTCGCCGCTCGATTCCCAGCGCACGCCTTCGGAAGCGAATTCGCCGGCGCGGCGGGTATTGACGATGATTTTTTCGGCGACGATGAAGCCTGAATAGAAGCCCACGCCGAACTGGCCGATCAGCGCGGCATCGGCCTGCTGGTCGCCCGACAGTTTGCCGAAGAATTCCTTGGTGCCCGATTTGGCGATGGTGCCCAGGTGCGAAATGACTTCGTCGCGGCTCATGCCGATGCCGTTATCGGAAATCGTGATGGTGCGCGCTTCCTTGTCGAAGGTGACCTTGATCTTGAGTTCGTGATCGTTGCCATACAGGGCATCGTTGTTGATCGCTTCGAACCGCAGCTTGTCGGCGGCATCCGATGCGTTCGAAATCAATTCGCGCAGGAAAATTTCCTTGTTTGAATACAGCGAGTGAATCATCAATTGCAGCAGCTGTTTGACTTCTGCTTGAAATCCAAGGGTCTCTTTTTCGGCGACGGCCATCTTGTTGTCCTCTGAGGGGTTGGTTGTACGGATCAAAGCAATATTGGGGACCGAACAACGATTTCAAGAGCCCATGTCGAATCTTCGTGGAAACACCAGAAGGGACTAACGGGCGTCGCCTTCTGGTCTAGAATGATCCTCCCTCTCGCCGCCGCCGCCCATGAAAACCCAGATTCGCCGCTACCGCCCGAGCGACCGCAAGCAAGTCCTGGCCGCTTTCCGCACCAATGTCCCCGACCATTTTCCCGCCTCCGAAGAAAGCTGGCTGCGCGCCTGCCTCGACGACCCCGACGGTCCGCTGTTCGTCATGGTCGAAGGCGCCGGCGCGGCGCAGCAGGTGATCGCGTTCGGTGGCTATGAAATCTCGCCTTTCTATCACCTGGCGACGCTGGTGTTCGGCCTGGTGCGCGCCGACCGCCACGGCACCGGCATCGGCCGCGAGCTGCTGCACTACCGCCTGCGCCACATGGCGAAGGCAAAACTGCGTCCGCGCTACGTCACGGTCGATACCCACCCGCACACCGCCGGTTTTTTTGCCCGCTGCGGCTTTGTCGAAATCGCCCGCTGGCCCGGCGGCTACCGTTCCGGCCGCGACCGCGTCGACCTGCGCTTCGAACTGACGGACGCGGCACTGGCCACGCTGGGATAATCGTTCGGCGGCGGTGGGCACGGCGGCTGGCAAGTCGTACAATGGCGGCTCCATTGAACTTGCCCAGGAATATCATGTCCGTCACCGAAAAACTCCAAGCCCTGAACATCACCCTGGCCGCGCCTGCCGCGCCGGTGGCTGCGTACGTGATGTATGTCCAGACCGGCAACCTGATCTTCCTGTCGGGCCACATCGCCAAGAATGCGGACGGCTCGCCGAATGTCGGCCAGCTGGGCAAGAACAAGACCACCGAAGAAGGTCAGGCCGCGGCGCGCGCGATCGCGATCGATTTGATGGGCACGCTGCAGGAAGCCGTTGGCGGCGACCTGAACCGCGTGAAGCGCATCGTCAAACTGATGAGCCTGGTAAATTCGACGCCGGATTTCACCGAGCACCACCTGGTCACCAACGGCGCCTCCGAGCTGCTCGGCGAAGTCTTTGGCGACGCGGGCAAGCACGCCCGCTCGGCGTTCGGCGTGGCCCAGATCCCGCGCGGCGCCTGCGTCGAGATCGAAATGATCGTCGAAGTGGCGTAACAGGTCACTCGAGCATCGACGCCACTTTCACGGCCCGCGCCGACCCGGCAGGGGCCGCCAGCAAGGCAGGCTGATCCGGCCTACCTTCATCCCGGACCGCCCACCAGCGCGGCCTTACTTTTGAGACCAGCATGAAAATCGACCATCCCAACCCGATCCAGTGGCAGTTTTCGGAGCGCGCCAGCCAGCTGCAAAGCTCGTTCATCCGCGAAATCCTGAAGATCACCCAGCGTCCCGACATCATTTCCTTTGCCGGCGGCCTGCCCTCCCCGCAGACCTTCCCGGTCGAGCGCATGAAGGCGTCGTTCGACAAGGTGCTGTCGGAAAACGGGAAAGTTGCGCTGCAGTACGGCCCGACCGACGGTTACGCGCCGCTGCGCGAGTGGATTGCGCAGTCGCTGTCGAACGAAGGCGCGGAAGGCGCGCGCATCGTGCCGGAACAGATCCTGATGACGTCCGGTTCGCAGCAGGCGCTGGACCTGCTCGGCAAGGTGCTGATCGACGAAGGCTCGCGGGTGCTGGTCGAAACGCCGAGCTACCTGGGCGCGCTGCAGGCGTTCTCCGTGTACCGCCCCGAGTTTGCCTCGGTCGATACCGATGACGACGGCCTGGTGCCGGCGTCGGTCGCGGCCGTTGCAGAGGGCGCACGCCTGCTGTACGCGCTGCCGAATTTCCAGAACCCGACCGGGCGCAGCCTGTCGGTCGCGCGCCGCGTCGAGCTGGTGGAAACCTGCGCGCGCCTGGGCCTGCCGCTGATCGAGGACGATCCTTACGGCGCACTCAGCTACAAGGGCGAGCCCTACCCGAAAATGCTGTCGATGAACCCGGACGGCGTCATTTATATGGGATCGTTCTCGAAAGTGCTCACGCCCGGCATCCGCCTGGGGTACGTCTGCGCTCCGCTGCCGCTGGTGCGCCGCCTCGAACTGGCCAAGCAGGCCGCCGACCTGCACACCGCGCAGCTGACGCAGATGGTGGTGTACGACGTCGTCAAGGATGGTTTCCTCGACCAGCACATCCCCACCATCCGCGCCCTCTACAGCGCCCAGTGCCAGGCCATGCTGGACGCCATGGACGAGTTCTTCCCGGCAGGCGTCACATGGACCCGTCCGGAAGGCGGCATGTTCATCTGGGTCACACTGCCGCAGAGCATCGATGCGATGAAACTGCTCGACCAGGCGATTGCCGCCAAGGTCGCCTTCGTGCCGGGCGCGCCGTTTTACGCCAACGCGCCGCAGACCAATACGCTGCGCCTCTCGTTCGTCACCGTGCCGCCGGAGCGCATTCGCGAAGGCATCGCCATCCTGGGCAAGCTGATTGCGGCCGACCTGGCGGCCTGAACACGAAAACTTGTCAATAAAACCATTGCGCCACGACAGGTTGAATGATTTTGACCGAAGTTGCGCGTTTGCAACGAGGTTTTATAGACAAAAAGAAACAAACATTACATTTATGCTCAGGGTGCTTGTATGATTAGGAACAAACCTCATCAGTCGAGCACCTCCGGATGTCCCTCCCCCTCACGCCTGCAGCCGCCGTCATTGCATCGCGCCAGCATGCCGTGCTTCTCGTCGACGACGAAGCCGGCAACCTGGGCGCGTTGCGTACGACCATGCTGCAGCAGGGGTACCAGACATTCCTTGCCACTTCCGGCGAGCGCGCGATCGATATCGCCCAGCGCGTCAAGCCCGACCTGATCCTGCTCGACGTGGTGATGGCCGGGCTCGACGGCATCGAAACCTGCCGCCGGCTGAAAGCGCATCCCGCCACGGCGCGCATTCCGGTAATTTTCATGAGCTCGCGCACGGAAACCGATGACGTCGTCGCCGGTTTCGATGCCGGCGCGGCCGACTACATCAACAAGCCCCTGAAACTCGGCGAAGTGTGCGCCCGCGTGCGCACCCAGCTGCGCCTGCGCTCGCACGCCGACAGCCAGCAGCAGCAAACCGAGCGCCTGCGCCTGATCGTCAACGGCATGGACGAAGGCCTGATGATCATCGAGGCCAGCGGGCGCATCCAGTTCAGCAACCCGGCCTGCGACCGCTACCTGGGCTACCAGCGCAACGAGCTGACCGGCGCCGCGCTGGGCCAGCTGCTCAGCCCGGGCGTGACGCAGGAGTACCTGGCCTATTTCGCGGCCTGGAGCGCCGACCCGGAAACAGTGCATCCGCGCGGCGCGCGCGAAGTGCAGATCCGGCGCCGCGACGGCAGCGCGCGGGCCATGGACCTGACCCTGACGCCGATGTACGCGGGCGAACCGCTGTTCATCGGCCTGCTGCACGACATCACGCACCACAAGCAGTCCGAGACGGCGCTGCAGCGCGCCGCCCTGCTCGACCCGTTGACGAAAATCGCCAACCGGCGCCATTTCGATTCCTTCCTGGAAAAGGAATGGCTGCGCGCCATCCGTTCCAGCGAACCGCTGTCGCTGGTGGTGATCGACGTCGACCACTTCAAGCTCTACAACGACACCCTGGGCCACGCCGCCGGCGACGCCTGCCTGCGCAAGGTCGCGGCGGCCCTGCAGTCGCATGCGCTGCGCCCGACCGATATCGCGGCGCGTTACGGCGGCGAAGAATTCGTGCTGCTGTTCGCCGAGACGAGCGCCGATACCGCCCTCCGGCTGGCCGAGTCGATCCGCGCGCACATCGAATCGATCGAGCTGCCCAATCCGCGCTCGAGCACCTCCGCCTGGGTGACGGTCAGCGTCGGCGTGGCGACCATCGTGCCTACCCAGCGCGACGAGATCGAAGCGTTTTTCGTGGCGGCCGACCGCGCCATGTACCAGGCCAAGGAATCGGGGCGCAACCGCGTGGTCGCCGCGGGCGACAGAGCGGCCGCCCCTGCGTAAAGAACCCTTGCCATCGGCGCTATAATGCGATTTCCCTGCTCCGACCTGGCTCCGACGTGAATCCACATCTCGAACAACTGCACCCGTATCCGTTTGAAAAACTGCGCCAGCTGTTTTCCGGCGTGACGCCGAACGCCGCCCACAGCCCGATCAGCCTGGGCATCGGCGAACCGAAGCACCCGACGCCCGCTTTCATCCAGCGCGCACTGACGCACCATATCCAGGGCCTGGCGAGCTATCCCAGCACGCTCGGCAGCGATGCGCTGCGCGAAGCCATTGCCGCCTGGCTGCAACGGCGCTACGGCGTGCCCCCGGTCAATGCCGCTACTATGGTGCTGCCGGTCAATGGTTCGCGTGAGGCGCTGTTCGGTATTGCGCATTGCGTCGTCGATGCCAGCGCCCCCGCTCCGCTGGTCGTGTGCCCGAACCCGTTCTACCAGATCTACGAAGGCGCGGCCTACCTGGCCGGCGCCACGCCGTATTTCGTCAATTCCGATCCGGCGCGCAACTTTGCCTGCGACTACAGCAGCATTCCGGGCGCCGTCTGGGAACGCGTGCAGCTACTCTACCTGTGCTCGCCGGGGAACCCGACCGGCGCCACCGTCTCGCTGGAAGACTGGCGCACGCTGCTCGCCCTGTCCGACCGCTACGGTTTCGTGATCGCGTCGGACGAATGCTATTCCGAGATCTATCACGGTGCGACGCCGCCCCTGGGCGCGCTCGAAGCGGCGCACCAGCTTGGCCGCAGCGGCGGCGAGCGCCCGTATGCCAACCTGGTCGTGTTTTCCAGCCTGTCGAAGCGCTCCAACGTGCCGGGCATGCGCTCCGGCTTCGTCGCCGGCGACCCGCAGGTGCTGAAAAAGTTCCTGCTGTACCGCACCTACAGCGGTGGCGCGATGTCGCCGCCGGTGCAGACCGCGTCGATCGCCGCCTGGGGCGATGAAGCCCACGTGCAGGAGAACCGCGCGCTGTACAAGGAAAAGTTCAACCTCATCACGCCGCTCCTGAAAAGCGTGATCGACGTGGAGCTGCCCGACGCCGGCTTCTACCTGTGGGCCGACGTGCGCCGCACGAAGCTGTCGGACACCGAGTTCGCCAAGCGCCTGTACGCCGAATATAATGTCACCGTGTTGCCTGGAAGCTACCTTGCGCGCGATGCCCATGGCATCAATCCAGGCACCAACCGGATCCGCATGGCGCTGGTGTCCGATGTCGATGAAGGCCTCGAAGCGGCCCAGCGCATCGTCCAGTTTTGCCAGAACCTGTCCCAGTAATCCCGCATTTCTTACCCTCTAGACCCATCATGACCCAACAACTGCAAAGCATCATCGACACCGCCTGGGAACAGCGCGCCGACATCAACCCAGCCAATGCCACGGCCGAAGTGCGCGACGCGGTCGCCCACGTCCTCGCCGGCCTCGATGACGGCTCCCTGCGCGTGGCGCAAAAAACCGGCGCCGGCTGGGTCGTCAACCAGTGGCTGAAAAAAGCCGTGCTGCTGTCCTTCCGCCTGGAAAACAACCGTGTCATGGCGGGCGACGGCACCATGCAGTTCTATGACAAAGTACCGACCAAGTTCGCCAATTACACGGCCGACGATTTCGCCCGCGGCGGCTTCCGCGTGGTGCCGCCGGCTGTTGCACGCCGCGGCAGTTTTATCGCGAAGAACGTCGTGCTGATGCCGTCGTATGTCAACATCGGCGCGTATGTCGATGAAGGCACGATGGTCGACGCCTGGGCCACGGTGGGCTCCTGCGCGCAGATCGGCAAGAACGTGCACCTGTCGGGTGGCGTCGGCATCGGCGGCGTGCTCGAGCCGATGCAGGCCAACCCGACCATCATCGAAGACAACTGCTTCATCGGCGCGCGCTCGGAGATCGTCGAAGGCGTCATCGTCGAAGAGAACTCGGTGATTTCGATGGGCGTGTACATTGGGCAGTCAACCAAGATTTACGACCGTGCGACCGGTGAAGTGTCGTATGGACGCGTGCCGGCAGGTTCGGTCGTGGTATCGGGCAACCTGCCCTCGAGCGATGGCTCGCACAGCCTGTATTGCGCGGTCATCGTCAAGCGTGTGGATGCACAGACACGCTCGAAGACCGGGATCAACGAGTTGTTGCGCGGCATTTAAAATGGTTGTTGCGGGTGTGCAATAATGCGCTGACTGGTGAGTGCAGCGGTTGATGCGTCACTGAGCGCATGTGGTATGGGTCCCCGCCTTCGCGGGGATGACGTGATTGTCTAGCGGACGCGGCAACATAGATCGAGAGATAACAATGGCAATGGAACGGCTGTTTCAGCTGATGAAAGAGAAGAACGCTTCGGACATGTTCTTCGCGGTGAATTCGCCGGTCCACATCAAGATCAATGGCAACCTGATCCCGATCAACCAGCACAAGCTCGAGCAGGAGAACATCGTCTCGCTGCTGACCGAGGTCACGTCGCCCGAGCAAATGGCCGAACTCGACAGCGAGAACGAGCTGAACATGGGCATCTCGGTGCCCAACCTGGGACGTTTCCGCCTGTCGGCCTTCCGCCAGCGTGGCAGTATCTCGGCGGTGTTCCGCTTCGTCCCGGCCGTGATCCCGCCGCTGGCCGACCTCGGCCTGCCACCGGTACTGTCCGAACTGATCATGGAAAAGCGCGGCCTGCTGCTGGTCGTGGGCGCCACCGGTTCGGGCAAATCGACATCGATCGCCTCGATGCTCGACCATCGCAACGAGTTGCGCGCCGGTCACATCCTGACCCTCGAAGACCCGATCGAATATTTGTTCAAGAACAAGAAATCGATCGTCAACCAGCGTGAAATCGGCAGCGATGCGACCAGTTTCGGCGTGGCGCTGCGCAACTCCATGCGCCAGGCGCCGGACTGTATCCTGATCGGCGAAATCCGCGACAAGGAAACCATGGCTGCCGCCCTGGCGTACGCCCAGTCCGGCCACCTGGTGCTGGCGACGCTCCACGCCAACAACAGCTACAACGCACTGAACCGCATCATCAGTTTTTATCCGATCGAGAACCGCCCGGCGCTGCTGCAGGATCTGTCGTCGGCGGTGAAAGCCATCGTGTCGCAGCGCCTGGTCAAGGCAGCGTCCGGCGGCACGCGCCACGCGGCCGTGGAAATCATGGTCAACACCCGCTACGTGGCCGACCTGATCGAAAAAGGCGACATCGGCCAGATCAAGGACGCGATGGACCAGAGCCTGTCGCCCGGCTCGCAATCGTTCGAAACGGCGCTGGTGGAACTGGTGCAATCGGGCCTGGTGGCGCAGGAAGAAGCGCTGGCGAATGCCGACTCCGCCACCAACTTGCTGTGGCTCCTGAATAACGGGCCGGACAGCAAAACCCGCAACACCGCAGCGCCGGTCGTCGAAGACCCGACCGCGACATCGTTCACCGAGTTCACGCTCAACAGCTGACACCCGGGCGTCATCCCTCGCCTCCGCACCCGGCCGGGTGCCGCGCATCCGGCCTGCTTCATTTTCCTACGCCATTCCTCTCTTCTCCGCTGAACCTGCAATGACCATCACGCTCTACGGTATTCCCAATTGCGACACCGTCAAGAAAGCCCGCACCTGGCTGCTTGAAAACGGGATCGACTTCACCTTCCACGACTTCAAGAAACAGGGCCTGGACCGCGCGACCGCCGCACGCTGGCTGGAACAGCGCGACTGGGATGTCCTGGTCAACCGCAAGGGCACGACCTGGCGCAACCTGGCCGACGCGCGGAAAGCCGCCGTCACCGACAAAGCGGCGGCCCTCGAACTGATGCTGGAAAATACTTCCGTCATCAAGCGACCAGTCCTCGAAGGCGCGGGTACCTTGCACGTCGGTTTCGCGCCCGACCTGTACGCCACCGTCTTCCAGGAGGCCGCATGAGCGATTCGGCGACCGTCAAGCTGGCGAAAGCGCTGATCGCGCAGTCGTCGGTCACGCCTGAAGACAAGGATTGCCAGCAGCGCATGATCGCCTTGCTGGAACCGCTCGGCTTCCGCTGCGAGACCATCACGTCGAACGGCGTGACCAACCTGTGGGCGCGGCGCGGCACCACGAAGCCGCTGTTCGTGTTTGCCGGCCATACCGACGTGGTGCCGACCGGCCCGCTGGAACAATGGGGCTCCGACCCATTCCTGCCGACTGAGCGCGACGGCAAGCTGTACGGCCGCGGCGCCGCCGACATGAAGACGTCGCTGGCCGCGATGGTGGTGGCGTGCCAGGAATTTGTCGGCACCCATCCGGGCCACCACGGCTCGATCGCGTTCTTGGTCACCAGCGACGAAGAAGGCCCGGCCGTCGACGGCACCGTCGTCGTCTGCAACCTGCTCGCGCAACGCGGCGAAACGCTGGACTACTGCGTCGTCGGCGAGCCGACGTCCAGCGCCACGCTGGGCGACATGATCAAGAACGGCCGGCGCGGCTCGCTCTCCGGGCGCCTCGTGGTCAAGGGCATCCAGGGCCATATCGCCTATCCGCACCTGGCCAGGAACCCCATCCACCAGGCCGCCCCGGCGCTGGCTGAACTGGCCGCCGAAGCCTGGGATGCCGGCAATGCGTACTACCTGCCGACCTCGTGGCAAATGTCGAACATCCAGGCCGGCACCGGCGCCAACAACGTCATCCCGGGCGTGTTGACCATCGATTTCAACTTCCGCTTTTCGACCGCCAGCACGGCGGACGACCTGCAGCGGCGCGTGCACGCAATTCTCGACAAACACGGCCTAGAGTACGACCTGGACTGGGTGCTGTCGGGCCAGCCTTTCCTGACGCCGAAAGGCACGCTGTCCGATGCGCTGGCCGGCGCGATCCTGGCCGAGACCGGCGTGACCACCGAGTTGTCGACCACCGGCGGGACCTCCGACGGGCGCTTCATCGCCCGCATCTGCCCGCAGGTGATAGAATTCGGCCCTCCGAACGCCAGCATTCACAAGATCGACGAACACGTCGAGCTGCGTTTCATCGATCCGCTGAAAAACATCTATCGCCGTACGCTGGAACAGCTGCTGGCCCAATAAACTGCGAGTCCGCCATGAACCCGACACCCTTCTCCACGCCGCGCGACCTGTTGCGCTATGCCGTTTCCCGCTTCAACGGGGCCAAGCTGTTCTTCGGTCACGGCAGTGCGGAAGCGTTCGACGAAGCCGCCTACCTGATCCTGCACACGCTGAAGCTGCCGCTCGACCGGCTCGATCCCTTCCTCGACGCGCGCCTGCTGCCCGACGAAGTGACGCAGGTGCTCGCCGTGATCGAACGGCGCGCCGTGGACCGCGTGCCGGCCGCCTACATCACCAACCAGGCCTGGCTCGGTACCTATCCGTTCTACGTCGACGAGCGCGTGCTGGTGCCGCGCTCCTTCATCGCCGAGCTGATTCCCGAGTTTTTCAGCCCGTGGGTACAGGACCCGGATGCCGTGCAGAACGTGCTTGAACTGTGCACGGGTTCCGGCTGCCTGGCCATCATGCTGGCCGACGCCTTCGCCAACAGCGTCGTCGATGCGGTCGACATATCGACCGCCGCGCTGGCAGTGGCGGAGATGAACATCCGCGAATACAAGCTCGACGGGCGCGTCAATCCGATCGCGTCCGACCTGTACCAGAACGTGCCGTTCAAGCGCTACGACGTGATCGTCTCGAACCCGCCGTACGTGAACAGCGCATCGATGGGCAAGCTGCCGCCGGAATACCTGGTCGAGCCGCAGATCGCGCTGGCCGGCGGTGAAGACGGCATGGACCTGGTGCGCGGGATTATTGCCGGCGCCGGCGACCGCCTGACGCCCGACGGCGTGCTGATCGTCGAAATCGGCAACGAGCGCGAGTACGCCGAAGCCGCTTTCGGCCACCTGGGCCTGACCTGGGTCACCACCAGCGCCGGCGACGACGCCGTGTTCCTGCTGCGGGCCGACCAGCTGCAGGACGCCTGAACCAATACCGTCACAAACACCTTCCACGCGTGCCGCACCGCCGGCACGCGCCTCGATCGACCCCGTAAAGACCCCTGATGATCCGTTTCCTGAATGTTAGCCTGATGCGCGGCACCAAGCCGTTGCTCGAGAGCGTAGACCTGACCCTGAACCCCGGCGACAAGATCGGCCTGATCGGCGCCAACGGCGCCGGTAAATCCAGCCTGTTCGCCATGCTGCGCAACGAATTGC
>Ga0265780_10008684_pt1 | contig 12308 bp, 12 predicted proteins | sample P1T30metagenome_FD_192432 | JGI IMG/M metagenome (GOLD analysis project Ga0265780, IMG submission 192432) | Plant litter microbial communities from East Loma Ridge, Irvine, California - P1 T30 | ecosystem: Environmental > Terrestrial > Plant litter > Unclassified | place: USA: California... | reverse complement strand
CCGGTGTCATTTTTCTTCAAATCGTCCCGTAAGCCGCGCCAGTGCCCTCGCACGCTGTGCCACAAGCGATCCGCGAACACGGGCCGCGGTCAGCTACATTGCCAGCGGTGCGGCATATCCGGTCAGCTCTAGATACCCGCGTCCCCCCTGCGTGCGAACTGCCCCTTCCCAGTAAACCGGCAGACCACTCCGTCGTGCATCGAGTTCCTGCGCCGCGAACATCGGGGTTAAGCGCCGCGTGACCCACTTACCACCGACGTGGATCGTCAGGTCCTGCATCACAGGATAGGACGCGCCTGTCGTACGACTGCGCCATATGGCGACGGGACGGAACTGAACGTCGCGCGGGCCGAACACGGTCGTTTTCCCGTCACGCGTCCGCAAGGACCCACCCGCCCATAGCGTAGCACCGTCCTTGCGACGGATCCGAAACGCCATGAGCGCCGACCCGTCGTCCAGATTGAGCCCGGTCCAGTCCCACCCCTGCGCTTCAGGGGCGAGATAGTTGGACGACCACTCTCGGTCGAGCCACGCACTGCCACGCACCGTGACCTTGCGGGTCCCCCTTCCTACCGTACCGCTTACCTGTAGATGCGGGATCGAATAGTAATAACTGCCCTCACCGGGCCGCGGGCCTTTGCGACTATACCCCCCCTGCCCTTGCAGCAACGGTGGTTGCGTCGGATCGAATGTCAGCGCGAGGGTAAAGCCGTCCGCTGCGATGGCCGTGTGCCAGCGTCCGTCCGCGCCGCGGCGCAAGCGCCAGTCGCGGATCATGACGTCGGCATCGCCCGTCCTGGCGGAAGCGAGACCGAAACCCTGCCGCGCAGCGCGTTCCCCGTGAAGTAGCTTGCCAGTGCGCGGGTCGGACAAGGCCGCATGCGCGAACAGGACCTGTGACGGGACGAAACGACTAGGGTTGGCCGGGTCTACGGGGGGTCGGGTACGGAAGAACGTCACCTGGAAGCCGAGATTCTTTTCGTCGGCCGTGCGCAACCACCCCGTCACGTACCACCATTCGGTACGAAACGTCGGATGTGCACCATGATCGGCGGGAAAACGCAGGATGATCCCGGGGCGCACTTGCGGATAAGGCGTCGCTGCAGGTGCCGCGACAGCACCCGCGGCCAGCAACAGCGGTATCATGAGGGCGCGTCGCATCACCAATCCTCCCGAACCGAAGCGATGGCGCTACGAGCAGTCGCACGCCGCCCCGCCAGCACCGCCGTTACCGTCGCAGCGCCAGTCAGGGCGGCAGTCACCGCGATCAACGTGCCCAAGGGGATGCGCGTCGTCATCGTCCAGTTGAACGATTGCGGGTTGATGACATGGATCAGCACTTGCGCGAGCACGAGCCCCAGCGCGATCCCGGCAAGCGCCCCGGTCAGCCCGACAATTGCGCCTTCGGTCGCGAGCATGTCTGTCAGTTGCCGCCGCGTCAGCCCAAGGTGCCGGAGCATCCCGAACTCGCGTTCGCGCGAGATCGTCTGTGCTGACATCGTCGCAGCGACCCCGGCAAGCCCTACCAGAATCGCCACCGCCTCAAGCAGATAAGTCACTGCAAAGCTGCGATCGAACAGCGTCAGCGCAAGGCGCCGCAAAGTGGCGGGTCGCGTGATCTCGACCTGATTGCGCAAGGTAGCAGGAAGGCGGGCGGTCAGAGCCGCTGAAACCTGCGGAATACTCGCACCAGGCGAGACGGTTACAGAAATCTCGTCACGACCATCGTCTCCAGTCAACCGCTGGTAATCCGCTTCGTCGAGTAGCACCGCCCCCGCCTGCCGGCCGTAATCGCGCCAGACGCCTGCGACGAAGAAGCGCCTTTTTCCCGCAATCGGAAGCGTAATCGTGTCGCCCGACTCCCATCCGAACAACCGTTGTGCCGGTTCTGACACCCAAACGGGTATGGTTTGCGCCGGAATTGCGCGGGCACGGTCGATCAGCACGAGCAACGGATCGCGCCCGTTGCGTTCAGGCCGGGCGATCAAGCTGACCGGGGGTCGGTCGGCCGCGATGGTCAGCGGGATCTGGCGGCTGAACGCGACGGTCGCGATTCCAGGGGTCGCCGCCAGTCGCGCACGGGTCGCCGGATCGAACGACGCCCCTGCGGTGGTGCGCGCGTACAGGTCGGCGCCGAGCACTGCACCGAGCCAGTCGTCGACGGCGCCCCGGAAGCTCGTCACCATCGTCGCCATCGCGATCATCAGCGCGGTCGACGCGACGATCCCGCACAAGGCGGTCGCGGCTTCGCCCGGTGCGCCGTACAGGTGGCGGACCGCAAGCATCCGGGGAACACTGCCCTGCCCGCGCGCCGCGATCGGCGCGAGCAGCGTCCGTGCGAACCACGGCACGCCCGCGACGCCGCCCGCCAGGATCAGCGCCATCCCGATGAACCCGAACACCGGCAGCCCGCCGACCGCAGGCAGCAAGGCGACCCCCATGCCTGCCCCCAGCAGCACGACCGCCGGGATCCACGGGACGGGTCGGCGCGGATCGAGCACGTCCCCGGCGTTCTTGAGCGCTGCAGCCGGTGCGGCACGGGCCGCCGACAGCGCGGGGAGCGCGCTGCCGAGGCACGCTGCGGCCAAACCGAGCGCGAAAAAGCCGGACGCGGCGAGCGGCTGAAACACCATCCGCACACCGCCCCCGCCAAAGTATCCCGCACCGAGATCGCCGCCGAACCACCACAACGCTCCCCACGCCAGCCAATAGCCAGCGAGCAAGCCGACTGCGGCGCCGACCACCCCGATCACGACGCCTTCCATGACGATCGCGGCGACGACCGCGCCGCGTGGCATCCCAAGCGTGCGCAGCAACGCAAACGCGCGCTGACGGCGCACCACCGACAGGGACTGTGCAGAATAGACCAGAAACCCACCGGTCAGCAGCGCCACGAGCGCGAGCATGTCGAGATTGACGCGATATGCGCGCGACAATGCATCGCCTTGCGCGTTCTGCGCAGCGGCGGTCGACAGGATCGCATCTTCGGGCAACAGCGCGCGCAATGCGGGCTCCGCCGCCGACCGATCGGACAGCGCGAGATCGAGCCGGTCGATCCGTCCCAGCTTGCCGAACCGCCACTGCGCCGCGGCAATGTCGATCACACCGATCGCGACGTCGTCAGCCGCAGGCAGGGTTCCCGCAATACGAAGCCGGACGGTCCGCCCGTTCGCGACCACCGGCACCGTTGCCCCGACTCGCGCGCCGGTCTGCGCCAGGGCACGGCGCGACAGGAACAGGGCGGTTTCGTCGAATACGGCGTCGTTGTTGGCATCCGGGCCGGCCGGGCGCCGCCCGATCAGCGACGGTGTCACGCCCGCTGCGCGAATCACGTCGACCCCCAGCACGGTCAAGCGGGTGTTGCCGATCCGTGCCGACAGGCTGACGACGGGGCTCGCGTCCGAGACACCGGTCGTCGTGGCAACGCGCGGATAGACACACTCGTCGAAGCCGAGCGGGCTGGTGCCCCGGATCGACAGTTCCGCCGCACCGCTGACGCCGCGCATCGCGCCATCGAACGAGGACAGCGCGCTGCCGTTGACGAGATGCACCGCGAAGCCGAGCGCCACGCCCACCGCGATCGCCACAGCGGTCGTCACGAAACGCGCCGGATGGAAGCGCCACTCGCCGCCGATCAGCCAGCCGAGCGCGAGCCTGCCCGAGATCAGCCCGGCGCGTTCAGCCACGCCGCTCGACCAATCCATCCGCGCCAAGCGTCAGCACACGATCGGCGATCGCGGCGCTCGCGGCCGAATGCGTCACCATGACGCCAGCCGCATCGTTCTCCCGCACCGCTTCCGCGAACAGCGCAAGCACGCGTGCCGCGGTTTCCGGGTCGAGATTGCCGGTCGGTTCGTCCGCCAGGATCAAGGCAGGGCGGTGGATCAACGCGCGTGCGATCGCCAAGCGTTGCAGTTCGCCACCGGACAGATCGCGTGCATAGCCGCCGCCGCGTCCCGCCAGCCCGACCGCGTCGAGCATCGCCTCCGCGCGCGAATCGGCCGCGCGCGCATCGGGGGAGACGAGCGCGAGCGGAAGCGCGACGTTCTGCCGCAGCGTCAGATAGGGGAGGATGTGAAAAGCCTGGAACACGAAGCCGATGCGTTCGCGCCGCAACCGGGTGCGGGCCGTCTCGTCGAGGGTGCCGAGCACGATGCCGTCGACCGCCACCGTGCCGCTATCCGCATCGTCCAGACCCGCGAGCATGTTGAGCAGCGTGGATTTGCCGACCCCGGACTCGCCGATGATCGCGACCAGCTCGCCGGGAGCAACCGACAGATCGAGATGGCGGAAGAGTTGCCTTGGCCCGGGTACCGACTTTTCGAGCGATCGAACGTCGAGCAACGCGTCGCCCCCGCCCTTCACTCCAAGCGAGACTTCACCCATCGCCAACGCTCCGTTCCCGCGGCGCGGATCGCGATCGACCGGCACCAAGCGGGTACAGTCGATCTGGCCATTCGGTTCCCTGCGCAAGCGAAGATCGCAGGCCGACCGGAAATAGGTGTCGATCGCGTGCGCTTGATGGCAGACCGACGCGCGAATGGACCGGGCAGGAATGACGATGGACAGTGAGACGCGCGTGGATGAAACCGGGACGCTGGTCCGCGACGGCGGGGCGTTCTACCTGCAACGCGATGCCGGCGGCCGGTTCGAACTCGAACTTCAGCGGACCCCGGTCGACCTCGTTGAAAAACGCGTGCGGTTGCGCGGGACGATGGTCGGCACGGACCGAGTCAGTGCCGATGGGGTCGCGCCAGCCTGATGAGGGCTTGAATGTCCGCGTCAGCCATCCATATACCATCCACACGGATGGTAGGACATTGACGATGGTGGCGGGTACTCGCGAGGCGAAGCAAAGCGAAAGCGAGAAGATCACGATCAATCTCGGCTTCGTCGATCTCGGCTACGTCGATCTCCTCGTGCGTGAGGGGTTCTACGGCAATCGCACCGATTTCATCCGGACGGCGATCCGCAACCAGCTCGATCGCCACGGCGAGGCTGCCCGCCAGTCGACCGTCCGCCGCCAGTTGCAGCTGGGGCTGTGCCATTATGCGGCACGCGATCTCGAGGCCACGCGGGCGGCGGAAGAGTTGCTCGACATTCGCGTGCTGGGCCTTGCCACCATCGCCGCCGACGTCACGCCGGAACTTGCGCGCGCGACGATCGGTTCGATCACCGTGCTCGGCGCGCTTCACGCGAGCCCCGCGGTCAAGGCCGCGCTGGCCGACCGGATCGCCTGACCCCTTTTATCTCGGAGTATCACACCATGGCCCTGATCCATTCGATGGCCGAGGCGCTGCGGCTGACCCGGTCCGGCGATCTTATTGCCGCTACCAAGCTGGTGCGCGGGGCGATGGCAGGGACTGCCGCGCCCGCCGCTTCCACGGCTCATCCCGCTGCACGCGTCATCGACGTCACGCCTGGCCGCACGGCAGCCGAGCCCGACCGCGCTGCGACAAGCGCGCGCCCGTCCGATCCGGTGGGCCGTTTCGAGACGCGTACGCATCGCGGCGCTGCGGGAACGATCGAGTACATGCTGTACCGCCCGGCCAATGCCCGCCCCGACATGCCGCTGGTCGTCATGCTGCATGGCTGCACGCAATCGCCCGAGGATTTCGCGCGGGGCACGCGGATGAACCAGCTGGCGGACGACTATGGCTGTCTGGTCGCCTATCCGCGCCAGACCCAGTCCGCGAACATGCAGAAATGCTGGAACTGGTTCCAGCCGGGCAACCAGCAGCGCGACCACGGCGAGCCCGCGCTCATCGCCGGGGTAGTGCGCGATATTGTTGAGCAAGAACAGGCAGATGCAACCCGTGTCTACGCCGCTGGCCTGTCCGCCGGAGGGGCCGCCGCGGCAATCATGGCGGATGCCTATCCCGACGTCTTCGCGGCGATCGGCGTCCATTCAGGAATCGCCTGCGGCGCTGCCCGCGACTTGCCGAGTGCGCTGTCGGCGATGAAGAACGGCAAGCAAGGGGGAAGGACACGCCATGCCGGTGCAACGGCGCAGTTCGTGCCCGTCATCACCTTCCACGGCGATCGCGACACGACGGTGGGCGAGGTCAATGCGCGCGACATCGTCGAGGCGGCAACCGCTGCCACGACCGTGAAGGATCCCGTGACCGTCGAGACGGGCAGCGCAAATGGCCGCACCTATGCGCGCGCCTCAACCCGCGATGCAAAGGGTTTGGTCGTGATCGAGCAATGGACGATAGCCGGCGCGGGGCACGCCTGGTCGGGCGGCGATGCGGCGGGATCCTATGCCGATGCCGCCGGCCCGGATGCGTCGCGCGCGATGCTGGACTTCTTTCTGACGCACAAACGCAGCGCCACGTAACGCTTTCGCGTCGATCGCCCCTGCATCACCCCTGCATCAATTGTCGAAATAGCGACGCGACCGTGGCATCCGCCGCCGCTTTCGCGTCGCAAATGCCCAGCATGCAAGCCCGACGCCGAGTTGCAGCAGGACGATCACCGCCACCATCACCATGTTCATCCCCGGCACCCCTTGCGCGAGCGCGAGCGCGGCCGCGACCGGCACGAGATACGCCAGGCACGCGAACAGCACGCGGTTGCGCGCGGGCCGGGCAGACGCGTCGAACGGGGCGATCGCCGCAAGGCACGCCGCCGCCACGATCAGCGCGATCGGCACCCCGATCGGCGCCCCCAGGACGATCGCCAGGATCATCACCGCCAGCGTGACGATCGATACGATCGCCGCGAACATTCTAAGACGAAACATTACAGGCCTCCTGGGCTGATCTTGGGCCCGCGAGGTGCCGATCCCGCCGCCGCGACGCCGGACGACCGGGCCTGCAGGAACCCGATGCGCCGGCCTTCCAGCCGAACCGCACTCAACACGCCGGTCGCATAGGCACCGGTGTCGATCCCGATCCGGTTGGCCAGGACGACGGGGTCAGCGGAACGCCAGCTGTGCCCGTGCACGACGACCTTTTCGAAGCGATGATCGGAGTCGAGAAATTCCTTGCCGATCCAGAGACAATCATCGTCATCCTGTCGCGCGATCGGCACCCCCGGCTTCATTCCGGCATGGACGAAGACATAGTCCCCGCAGACATGCGTCACCGGCAACCCCCGCAGGAATTCCAGGTGCGACGCGGGCATCTTGTCCATCAGGCGGTCGCGCAACCGGAAACATTCCGCATCATAGGCATCGGGCGCGATATCGGAAAGGCGGACGCCGTAGGACGCCAGCGTCGCCTTGCCGTCGCGACGCAACCACGCGAGGCTTTCCTCGGGGTGATCGATGAAATCGAGCAGCATCACCTCATGATTTCCCCGCAGGAACACGACGTCGAGCGCAGCATGGCGCGCCAGCCAGATCAGCGCGGTGACGACGTTCGCAGTTTCCGGCCCACGATCGACATAATCGCCGCAGAAGACGAGCAAGGGGGGCGTCGCGACGTCGGCGGCCTCGACATCCGCCACGATCGCCTCGAGCAACGCCGACAATTGCGGGTAGCAGCCGTGGACGTCCCCGACCGCATAGACGATCCGGCCGTCGGTCGACGACGCGCGGCGGGACGGCGCTGCGTCGGGCAGGCGCACGACCTCTATGTCGACGGCGGTTTCCTGGCTTGGCATCGTCATTCGTCCAGATCGCGCCGTGCCTGGTCGAGCGTATCGGCGAGCGCGTCGTAGCGCTCGATCGTCCCGTCGGGATCATCGAGCGACATCTCGCGCGCCCGGATCCAGCGACGGTTGACCGCGGTGAGCTGACGGACCGAGACGCCGCTGCGTCGCGCGCGACTATAGGCCAGCCGAAGCCGTGCATCGGCGTTGAGCACGTCCTGATAGATGCAGCGATCCTCAAGGCTACCCGGCGCACAGCCTGCGGCCGCACTCCGGCCACGCGTGGATCGCACGGCCTCCGCCTCCGCCGGCACGGAAGCACTCGCGGCGCGCGTGCGGCGGTCGACCGGGACGCTACGTGCGGCGGCTCCTGTTTCGGCGCTCATCCGGCGCGGCGGTGCGATCGCCGGCGCGCTCGGCTCCGTCGTCCGGTTGCCATCCGCGTCGACCAACGTTTCCGATCCGGTGCGTACCGATGGCGCGACGAGCGCGACGGTCTGGACCGCAGCGGAGGGCGAGGCGGTCGACCGGAGCGCGGCGGTGTCAGGCACGATGGTCGCCGTCGCCGCCGGGCGTGGTGCATCCTGGCGCGCGTATCCAACCGCGAGCACCGTCGAAGCGGCCACGACCAGCACCGGCGCAACGATCGTCACGCCGCGCCAGCGACGCCCACCCCGCGCCTTCTTCCCCGGCCCGGTGCGATCGAGCGGCACCGTGCCCACCAGCCCGCGTCTGGCAAGCGGCTTGAAGATCCGATCCATGTCGGCTGCCACGGGATCCGTCGGCAGGTTGGTCACCATCGATACGCTTCCTTATCAGCGCGCCCCTTTGACGGTGAACGCCTGTACTCGCACTTAACCGTTATCCGAAACAGGTATGCCGATCCAAGCGGACATGTCTGGATATCGTGGTCCAGATCGGGAAACACGCCGCCATGGGACGTCGATGCGGCCCGGAACCAGCAATCGCTTGGCAGTCGTGAAGATGGAAGGCAGAAAGGTGCGATGTTATCCGCCTTGCTGTTCATGCTCGCGCAAGCGACGCCCGCGCCGACGCCAAAGCCTGCACAAGTCCCGCCGCTGACCGCGGCGACGACTCCGGCAAGGCCATCGACGGCGTGGCCCGCGCACGATGCCCAATTCGTGCTGCGCGACTTCCGCTTCCGGTCGGGCGAAACCCTGCCCGAACTGCGGATCAACTACACGATGCTCGGCCAGCCGCATCGCAATGCACAGGGCGAGATCGACAATGCGGTGATGATCCTGCACGGCACTGGCGGCACCGGTCGCCAGTTCCTCAGCCCGCAATTCGCGGATGAACTGTACGGCCCCGGCCAGCCGCTCGATATCGCACGCTACTGGATCATCCTGCCCGACAACATTGGTCACGGCAAATCGTCCAAGCCGTCCGATGGGTTGCACATGCGGTTTCCGCACTATGATTATGACGACATGGTGCGGGCGCAATATCGGCTGCTCAAGGACGGCCTCGGCATCACGCGGATGCGGTTGATCATGGGCACGTCGATGGGCTGTATGCACGGCCTGGTGTGGGGCGAGACGCATCCCGCGTTCTCGCGCGCGCTGATGCCGCTCGCCTGCGAACCGGTCGAGATCGGGGGGCTCAACCGGATGTGGCGGCAACTGGCGATCGACGGCATTCAAGCCGATCCCGCCTGGGCGAAGGGCGAATATCGCGCGCCGCCGGTGCAGGGCCTGCGCACCGCCGCCAGCCTGTTGTTCGTGGCGGGGGCTGCACCGATGTATTTTCAGGCGCAATATCCCCGGCGCCACGATGCCGAAGGATTCGCGCGGCAACGCGTGACGGCATCGATCGCGTCTACCGACGCCAACGACCTGATCTACCAGATCGACGCATCGCGGACCTATGACCCGTGGCCGAAACTCGAGCGGATCACCGCGCCGACGGTATGGATCAATTCCGCCGACGACTTCATCAACCCGCGCAACCTCGACCTGCCCGTCCGCGCGGTCGCGCGGATGAAGGATGCCCGCTTCCGGCTGATCGCCGAGAGCGCCGAGACCCGCGGCCACGGCACGCACACGGCGGCGCGCTTCTGGAAACAGGATCTGGTGGAACTGCTCGACCGGACGAAGTGAGCCGAGGCGTTCGACCGCCAAGTAAGCGTAAGGCTACGCCACACGTCCCTGCCCTCGCCTGCGCTGGCCCGAAACGCAGTCTTCGAAGTATCCCGACCGTCAAACCGATCTCATTTTCGAGCGTGATGACGTCAGTTTGACGCGTTCGTTTCGAGCGCAGTCGAGAAACCTGCGCTGTGCCCGGCTTCTCGACTTCGCTCGAAGCGAGCGGTTGGGGTGCTTCTTTTAGAGCCCTTCCGCAACCCAACGCGCGTTGAACAGTCGTCGGGCGCGCATCCAGGTCCGCGCACGGATGTCGAGCACCGCGAGCCGACGGAACGGGGTTACTGGTCCTCGACCGGGTCCGCAGCCGTCGTCTGATCGGCCCCGACACCCTTGCGCACGCTGCGTGCGGTCATTCCGCTGGCGGAGGCATCATCCATCATCTGCTGGTCGGGTTCGGTCGGAACCGGCGGCGGGGTATTGTCCACCATCGCGGTATTGGCGGTCTCCGTCGGTTCTACCGGTGGCGGTGCGGGCTCCGGCGTCGGCGGGGCCGGCTCGGGCGCGACCATTTCGGCATTGTCCGATCCGTTGTCGGTGTAGACGGCTTCGTCATCCCCACCCGAGCAAGCGGCGAGATTGAAGGTCAGCAGCGTCGCTGCAACGGCAAAGGCGAATTTGCGGGTCATTCGATGGTCTCCTGCTCAGCGTGCGGCGAGCGTTTGCGTCTGCCGCGCGGATCGCGCCTCGATCTTGCTCGCGAGCGTCCCGTCCCATTTGTACGGATCGTCGCGGAAGCTGACCTGCCCGTTCTGGTTCGCGAACGCGGTCCAGTACAGCAGATACACCGCGACCGGTGCGGCCAGCTTCGCGCGGACGGTCTTGCCCGCCGTCACCGTATCGTCGATCGTCTGCGCGGACCATTCGGGCGTCGTGGTCATCAACTGCTTGGCGAGCGCAGCGGGCTTTTCGAGCCGCACGCACCCGTGGCTGGCAAGCCGGTCGAACCGCGCGAACCCCGCCTGTGCCGGCGTATCGTGCAGATACACCGCGAACGGATTGGCGAAGTCGAACTTGAACCGGCCCAGCGCGCTGCGTTCAGACGACTGTTGGAGCCGCTTGCTGCCGTCGCCATTGTCGATCACGCGGAAGCCGTTGCGCGCGAGATAGCCCGGATGCGCCTTCTCCTTGGGCCACAACTCTCTGGTCGCGATCGACGAGGGCACGTTCCACGGCGGATTGAGCACGATGCTGTGGATCTGCGATACCAGCATCGGCGTCTCGTCGCCGGGGCGTCCGGTAACCGCCTTCATCGACATGACCGGGGCATCCCCGTCGAACAGCGTCAGCACCGCCGCGGCGATGTTGACCTGCACGCGGTTCTGCTCGAGCGTCGGCGGCAGCCAGCGCCAGCGTTCCATGTTCGCCTTGATCTGGCGAATGCGCGCATCGACCGGGACGTTGAGCGCCGCGATGGTCTGCGTGCCCAGCGTTCCGGTGGGGTTGAGGCCATAGCGCCGCTGGGCGCGACGGAGCGCTTCCAGCAAACTCGTATCGAACTTGTCGCCGCTCGCCTTGACCGCCGGATCCTCGGCCGCAAGCCGCTTGCGCAGCGCGACGACGCGGGCGCCGCTGCTGCCGAAGGTCACGTCGGTTCCGGCGAGTTGCGACCAGCCGCCATCCTGCCCGATCGCGCGATAGCGGGCGAGCCCTTCGACCAGCGTGTCATAGCCCGCATAGGGGGGCGGCAGCGACGCGATCCAGGCGCTCAGACGATCGTTGTCGATCGCGGCGCGCAGCGCGGGCAGCGGATCATAGGCGACCGGCCGCATCGCCCAGTCGCGCTGGAAGTCGCCCTCGGCGAGCCGGCCCGAATGGACCGCGCGCGCATGATCGAGTGCGGCGCGGATCAGCCCGTCATTGTCGCGCGGCACCGAGCCCGGCGTATCGCTCAACCCTTGCGCGACCACGTCCTTGCGGATCAATTCGGCGAGTTGCTTGGACTGGCTCGCGCTGAGCGTCGGCAAGATGATTTCCGGCGCGATCAGCGGTTGCGCCGACTGCAGCGGCGCGGTGGGAACCGCGGGTGCCTGCATGGTCGGCGGCAGCAGCGATACCGGCGGCGGGGTCTGCGCGAATAGCGGGAACGGGGCAAGAGAGGCGCTAGCCACGGCATAGCGGGTCAGCCCGGATACCACGCGGGTAAGGGAAGATTCTGTGCGGCGCTTGATGGTCATGCCAGCGCCTCTAACACGGCATCGGCGTGCTCTGCATCGCCTAATTGGGTTTTCGGAAAAACTTAGGCCAAACGATTGCAGATCAACGGTTTGCCGGTCTCGAACGGGCACGGGCAGCGATCACCCGTACACGCCGAAAACCGTCATCGTAAGGTCGGGTTTGCGCGTCGTCACGATCACACTGGTCTGGAGCCGGTCGAGCGCCGCCTGATAGTTTGCGGCCTGTGCGGAAGCGCGCGTGACGGCGGCCTTGCTGCCCGTGCCCGATCCGCCGTTCGCCAGCAACGCCTTGGTCGAATCCCAATATAGTGAGCGATACCCCGTCTGCGTGATCGACATCGCCTGCTTGACCGCGTTGAGCGCGATCCCTGCG
>Ga0265780_10008683_pt1 | contig 12308 bp, 9 predicted proteins | sample P1T30metagenome_FD_192432 | JGI IMG/M metagenome (GOLD analysis project Ga0265780, IMG submission 192432) | Plant litter microbial communities from East Loma Ridge, Irvine, California - P1 T30 | ecosystem: Environmental > Terrestrial > Plant litter > Unclassified | place: USA: California... | reverse complement strand
CGGCTGGGATGACGTCAGCGAGGTGATCCCATCCGATCGCCTGGGTCTGCACGAGCTGCGTGCGCACGCCCTCGAGCCGGCGGTGGATGTCGGGGCGCCCGAACGGCAGCAGCACGAGGTCGATCGACGCGCGCTCGGCGTCGGCGCCGAGGTCCCAGACGATCGGCTCGACACCCTCGGGCAGCGGCGGGAAGCTGGCGAGCAGCTCCTCGCTCGGGAACGAGACGGTCAGCGGGGTGGTGCTCATGCGGGAGTCCTCCAGAAGATGCGGGCGGGCCTGCTGCCGACGACGGCACGACGAGCGGATGCGCGCGCCGCTCCCATCCTCGCGGCACGGCGTCCCGATGCGCACCCCGATGTCGCGGGGCGCAACGCTCCGCGCGTCGGGTTCGCCTCCGGCGCCGCGGCCACGCCAGGATTGCGGCATGAAGCGCATCGGCATCCGCGACGTCGCACGCCAGGCCGGCGTCTCGATCAGCACGGTCTCGAACGCGCTCAACCGCCCCCAGGTCGTCACCCCCGCGCTCGCCGCCCGGGTGCGCCGCGCCGCCGAGGAGCTCGGCTACGTGCCGTTGCAGGCGGCGCAGCAGCTGCGCGCCGGTCGCAGCGGCCTGCTCGGCATGACGGTGATCGACATCACCAACCCCTTCTTCGGCGCGATGGTCGCCGGGGCCGAGGAGGCGGCGACCGAGGCCGGGATGCGCATCCTCGTCGGCAACAGCGACAGCGACCTCGAGAAGGAGCACGGCCACCTCGAGCTCTTCGAGCGCGTGCAGGTGGAGGGCGTCATCGCCTCGCCCTACGGCGCCTCGGTCGACGACCTGGACCGGCTGCGCCGACGGGGCATCCCGACCGTGCTCGTCGACGCGGTGGACGAGCGCGGCCAGGTGGCGTCGGTCTCCTTCGACGACCTCGCGGGCGGCCGGCTCGCCGTCGAGCACCTCATCGGCCTCGGCCGACGGCGCCTCGCCTTCATCGGCGGCAGCGACACGGTGCCGCAGGTGAGCCATCGCCTGGCGGGCGCGCGCGAGGCGGCGGTCGCGCACCCGGATGTGCGGCTCGAGGTCGCCTGGACGCACCGGGTGACGAGCGAGGTGGGCCGCGAGCTCGGCCTGCGCATCGCGTCGATGCCGGCGCACGAGCGCCCGGACGGCATCGTCACCACCAACGACCACCTGGCCTGCGGCATCGTCTACGGGCTCGTCGCGGGCGGCGCCCGAGTGCCCGAGGAGGTGGCGATCGTCGGCTACGACGACATCGAGTTCGCCGCCGTCGCAGCGGTGCCGCTCACCTCGGTGCGCCAGCCCGCCCGCGAGATGGGCCGCCGCGCCGCGGAGCTGCTGCTGCCCGCGCTCGGCCGCCGAGCCCCCGTCGACCCGGCCGACAGCATGGTCTTCGCGCCGGAGCTCATCGTCCGCGAGTCCACGGGCGGCCGCTCCTAGCTCGGCCGCGGGCGGCGTGCGCGCTTCGGGCGACGCGCTCCCTTCGGGCGGAGTGCACGCTTCGGGCGACGCGAGCTCTGCGGAGCATCGCGGCGACAGCGGAGCGCTGGACCCGGTGCGGCGGCGTCGGATGCGTGCGGCGCATCCGCCTGGACCTCGCCGGCCGCAGCGGCGTCGGCTGCGGCCCGCGGCAGAGGCGGCGCAGCTTGAGAAAACGATTACCGGACTGCGAGACTGGGCGCTCCACCGCACGAGGGAGCGCGATGAGCACGGTCACGACGTCCACCGACGAGCAGGCGCAGCGCGTCGCCGATCGGGCCGCCAAGCGCGAGCGGATGCGCGGGCTGCTCGAGCGCGCCGGCGCGCGCGGGGTGCTGCTCACCTCCCACGAGGCCGTGACCTGGTACCTCGATGGACCGCGCACCCACGTCTCGCTCGCAGGCCCGCCCGTGCTCGCCGTGGCGGTGCATCCGGAGCGCGACATCGTCTACGCGCCGCGCAACGAGGCCGACCGCTTGATCGCCGAGGAGCTGCTGCCGGAGGATGCGGAGGCGCTCGTGCGGGTGCCCTGGCACGAGCCGCTCGAGCAGGCCGCGCGCCGCGCCGCGGCCGACGCCGCACCGCACGCGACGTCGGCCGGTGACGACGCGCCGATGGGGGCCGGCCACGCGGCGCTGTCGGAGGCCGGCGGCGCACTCTCGTTGGAGGCCCGCCACGACGGACTGCTGCCCGAGGCCGAGCTCGCCGCCGAGCTGCGCGCCGCGCGAGCCTCGCTGCTGCCCGGCGAGCTCGCGCGCTACCGGGCGCTCGGTGCCGAGACGGCCCGTGCGCTCGGCGACGTCGCCCGCGCCGCCCGGCCAGGCGACTCGGAGCGCGCGACCGCCGCGGAGCTGCACGCGGCCCTCGCGAGCCGCGGCATCGATCCGCTCGTCGCGCTCGTCGCGGGCGCGGCTCGGCTCCCCCACCGGCACCCGCTGCCGACCGGCGCCATCCTCGGCGACCGGGCGATGCTCGTGGTCTGCGGGCGCCGGCACGGGCTCATCGCGAACGCCACCCGCTGGCTGACGACGAGCGAGGCGGACGACGAGCGCGAGGCGCGCATCCGCTCGGTGGAGGCCGCCTACCTCGACGCGACGGTGCCGGGAGCGACGCTCGACGCGGTGCTCGCAGCAGGCATCGCCGGCTACGCCGCGGCCGGCTTCGACGCCGAGGAGTGGCGCCAGCACCATCAGGGCGGACCGACCGGGTACGCGGGGCGCGATCCCCGCGCGACGCCCGGCGCGAGCGACGTCGTGCAGGAGCGGCACGCCTTCGCCTGGAACCCGAGCGCGCCGGGCTGCAAGGTCGAGGACACGGTGGTGGCGGGCTCGGCCGGCATCGAGGTGCTCACGGTCGAGCCGGCCTGGCCGACGGCGACGACCGCCGGACGCGATCGACCGCTCCCGCTGCGGTTCTGATCACCGGCGCCGCCGACCCCGCCGGCGATACGGCTCGGGCCCGCCGCTGATCCCCTCGGCGCGGCTTCACCCCGGCGCTGTCGCGCCGCCGCACCCCCGAGTAGCATCGACGCATGCCCAAGAAAGCGCTTACCGATCCGGGCGACCTCATCGACGGAGCCCGCCCCGGGCGCTCCGTGCTGCGTCTCGTCGCGCGCCGTCCCGGGCGCATGGCGCTCGCGATCGGCGCCTTCACGCTCAAGGAGGTGCCGCTCTGGTTCCTGCCGGTGATCACCGCGGAGATCATCGACATCGTCGCCTCCGGCGGCGAGGTGTCGACGGTGCTGGGCTGGTTCGCCGTCGCGGGGGTGCTGCTGCTGCAGAACTACCCGAACCACATCGTCTACACCCGCAACTACATGACCGTGGTGCGCGACACCGGCGCCGACCTGCGCAACGCGCTCGCCGCCCGCCTGCAGAGCCTCTCGATCGGCTTCCACACCCGCGCGAGCGCCTCCGTGGTGCAGACCAAGGTCGTGCGCGACGTCGAGAACATCGAGCTCATGCTGCAGCAGGTCACGCATCCGCTGCTCTCGTCGACCATGGTGCTCGTCGGCGCCATCGCGATGACGGGCATCATGGTGCCGCAGTTCCTGCCCGTGTACGCGCTCACGGTGCCCTTCGCCATCCTCATCCGGCACGGCATGGCCCGCCGCTCGCGGCTGCGCAACGAGACGTTCCGCCGCGAGATGGAGGGCTTCGCGCAGCGGGTCGGCGAGATGGCCTCGCTCATGCCGATCACCCGCGCCCACGGGCTCGAGGAGACCGCGAAGTCGCGCGTGGCCGTCGGGGCCGCCGGCGTGCGCCGCGCCGGCCTGCACCTCGACATGCTCAACGGCCACGTCGCCTCGATCTCGTGGGTCAGCATGCAGCTGCTCGGCGTCTCCTGCCTCGTGCTCGCGGCCGTCTTCTCGCTCACCGGCATCCTGCCGATCACGCCCGGCGAGGTCGTGCTGCTCTCGACCTACTTCGCCCTGCTCACCCAGGTCCTCACCCAGCTGCTCATGCTCATCCCGGTCGCGACCCGCGGCGCCGAGTCGGTGCGCTCGATCGCCGAGGTGCTGCAGGAGCCCGACCTCGAGCAGAACGAGGGCAAGCGCTCCGTGCAGGCGGTCGAGGGCTCGATCGTGCTCGAGGACGTGCGGCACCGCTTCGCGGATGCGGACCGGGATGCGATCGACGGCGTCAGCCTCGAGATCCGCGCCGGCGAGACGGTCGCCTTCGTCGGCTCCTCCGGCTCGGGCAAGTCGACGATGCTCAACCTGGTGCTCGGCTTCCTGCGCCCGAGCGGAGGGCGCATCCTGCTGGACGGGCAGGACATGCAGCAGCTCGACCTGCGCACCGTGCGCACCGCCGTGTCGGTCGTGCCGCAGGAGTCGGTGCTCTTCGAGGGCAGCATCCGCGACAACGTCGCTTACGGGCTGCCGGACGCCGACGACGCGGCGATCCATCGCGCCCTCGCCGACGCGAACGCGCTCGACGTGATCGATGCGCAGCCGAGCGGATGGGACACCGTGGTCGGCGAGCGCGGCGCCCGGCTCTCCGGCGGTCAGCGCCAGCGCATCGCGATCGCGCGCGCTCTCGTGCGCGACCCGCGCATCCTGCTGCTCGACGAGGCCACGAGCGCCCTCGACCCGGAATCGGAGGGCCTCGTGCGCGAGGCGCTCGACCGGCTCATGCGGGGCCGCACCACCCTGGTGGTCGCGCACCGGCTCTCGACGGTGCGCGGCGCCGACCGCATCGTCGTGCTCGAGCACGGGCGCATCGTGGAGGTCGGCCCGCACGACGAGCTGCTCGCCCGCGGCGGCCGCTACGCGCAGCTGCACGCCAGTCAGAACGGATCGGTGCCCTCATGAACGCCCGCCACGAGCTCTTCCGCGACCCCGTCTTCGACGGCGCCACCGACCCGGTGCTGGTGCCGCACGAGGACGGCTGGTTGCTCCTCTACACGCAGCGCCGCGCGACGCATCCCGACCCCGGACCCGGCGTCGCCTGGGTGCACGGCAGCCGCATCGGCGTCGCGCGCAGCGAGGACGGCGTGGCATGGCGCTACCTCGGCGCACTCGCGGCGACGGACGACGGCCTCGAGCTCGCCGCGGGCCCGCTGCCGCCCGCGGCCGACACGCACTGGGCGCCCGAGATCATCCGCGCGGACGACGGCTGGCGCATGTACCTCACCGAGATCGACGGCGTCCCCGCGCAGTGGCCCGGCCACGCGCGCCGCATCGTCGAGTACCGCAGCGACGACCTGCGGCGCTGGCGGCGCATCGGCGCGATCCCGCTCGCGAGCGACCGGGTGATCGACGCGGCCGTCGCCCGTTGCCCCGACGGCCGCTGGCGGCTCTGGTACAAGGACGAGGCCAGCGGATCGATCACGCGCGCCGCCGTGAGCGACGACCTCGAGACCTGGGCCGACGACGGCGTCGCGATCGGCGGCAGGGCGCACGAGGGCCCCTTCGCCTTCCCGCTCGGCGGCTGGTGGTGGATGCTCACCGACGAGTGGCGCGGCATGGCCGTGCACCGTTCGAAGGACGCCCTCCACTGGACCCGGCAGGGCGATGCGGATGCGGTGATCCTGCCTGCGGCGGACGGCGCGCAGGTCGGGCGCCACGGCGCGGTGACCCTGCTGGAGGATGGCGCGCGGGCCGCGCTCGTGTACTTCACGCATCCGCTCTGGGACGGCGGCGAGATCGCGGAGGCCGAGACGCTGCGCGCCCGGCTCAGTGCCGTGCACCTCGCCGAGCTGCGCGTCGCGGATGACGTGCTGCTCGTCGAAGATGCTGATGGGAAAGCCCTTTCTCGCGTGCGCTAAGTTTTCCTTGCGAAACGTTTTTCTTGCGGGTACGTTTCTCGGCAAGCGCTTTCTCACAGCGGGATCGCCGACCGTCACCGAGGTCGCCGATCGAGGACGATGACGTTCTGGAAGGACAACGATGTTCAACACCAAGAGGACCGCGGCCATCATCGCCGCAGCCACCGGCGCCGCGCTCGTGCTGGCGGGATGCTCGGGCGGCGGCTCCACGGGCGGCGGCGAGTACGACCCCGACGAGAAGGTCACGCTCGACTTCTCCTTCTGGGGCAACGACGTGCGCGCCGGCCTGTACGACCAGGCGATCGATCTCTTCAACGAGGAGTACCCGAACATCGAGGTGCGCACCTCGTTCCTGACCTACCCCGAGTACTGGGAGAAGCGCCAGACCGAGGCCGCGGGCGGCGGCCTGCCCGACGTCATGCAGACCGACGTCACCTACCTGCGCCAGTACACGCAGAACAACCTGCTGCTCGACCTCGAGCCCTTCTTCGGCGAGCAGATCGACACCGAGCCCTTCGACGAGACCCTGCTCGACGCCGCCGTGGTCAACGACGTCACCGCGGGCGTGCCGATCTCCACCAACGCCTGGGGCATGTTCTCCAACCCCACCCTGCTCGCGGAGATCGGCGTCGAGGACTTCCCCGGCGGCGACTGGGACGACTACAACGCCTGGATCGAGGACACGACCGCAGCGGCCGAGGCCGCCGGCGTCGAGGCCTGGGGCGGCGGCGACTGGACCGGTCGCATCCAGGTCTTCGAGCTGCAGCAGCGCGCCAAGGGCGAGGACCTCTTCACCGAGGACGGCGAGGCGAACTTCACCAAGGAGGACCTGGCCGACTTCTGGAACCAGACCGCCGACCTCCGCGAGGACGGCGCCTTCATCCCGCAGCAGCGCGTGGAGGAGCTCAACCCGCTGGGCGGCTTCGACGCCGCCAAGACCGCGACCGAGATGACCTGGGACAACTTCGGCGCCGGCTACCTCGCCAACCTCGGCGAGGGCTACCCGGAGCTGGGCCTCACCGCTCCCCCCGTCTCCGAGGAGGGCGCCGAGGACCTGTACCTGAAGGCCTCGATGCTGCTGTCGGCTTCGCAGCGCACCGACCACCCGGAGGCCGCCGCGATCCTCATCGACTTCCTGGTCAACGACCCCGAGGTCGGCGCCGTCTTCGGAACCAACCGTGGTCTGCCGGCCTCCGAGACCGCGCGCAGCAGCGTCGAGCTCGCCGGCCTGGACGCGCAGATCGAGGAGTACGAGGCCTCGATCGCCGACCGTCTCGGCGCGACCCCGCCCGTGGCCATCGTCGGCTTCGGCAGCCTCGAGGAGAAGTTCCGCGTACTCGGCACCGAGCTGAACTTCGGCACCACCACGGTCGACCAGGCGGTCGATCAGTTCTTCACCGAGATGGACGTCGTCCTGAACTCCTGACGGAGCGCCGCGGGGGTGGCGTCACGCCACCCCCGCGGCCCCTTTTCCTTTCCATCGCGACGGAGGAGTCCCCGATGACCGCCACCACCCCGCGCCCGACCTCCGAGTCGGGCTCCACCCGCCGATCGGCCAAGCCGGCCGCATCCGCCACCCGCAAGGGCGGCAGGATCCCCGTCCGCCCGGGCATCAAGCTGCGCGAGCGGCGCGAGGGCCTCGCCGGCTACGCGTTCCTGACGCCGTGGCTCATCGGCTTCCTCGGCCTGACCGTGGGCCCGATGGCGTACTCGCTGTACCTGTCGTTCACGCGGTACAACCTCTTCTCCGACCCGCAGTGGATCGGCTTCGACAACTACGTGCGCCTGTTCACGCAGGACCCGCAGTTCATCCAGTCCGCCCAGATCACACTCACCTACGTGCTGGTCGGCACCCCGATCAAGCTGGCCGCCGCGCTCGGCATCGCCCTGCTGCTGAACTACCGCGACAAGGGCTCGGGCTTCTTCCGCTCCGCGTTCTACGCCCCCTCGCTCATCGGCGCCTCCGTGTCGGTCGCGATCGTGTGGCGCGCGATGTTCTCCGCGGAGGGCCCCGTCGACAGCGGCCTGAGCATCTTCGGCATCAACATCGGCGGCTGGGTCGGCAACGTCTCGCTCGTCGTGCCGATGATGATCATCCTCGCGATCTGGCAGTTCGGCGGCACGATGGTGATCTTCCTCGCGGGCCTCAAGCAGGTGCCCAAGGAGCTCTACGAGGCCGCCGAGATGGACGGCGCGGGCGCGCTGCGCCGCTTCAAGGCCGTCACGATCCCGATGCTCTCGCCGGTGATCTTCTTCAACCTCCTGCTCGAGCTCATCGGCGCCTTCCAGGTCTTCGCCTCCGCCTACATCATCAGCAACGGCACCGGCGGGCCGGCCGGCATGACGAACTTCATCACCGTCTACCTCTACAAGCGCGCCTTCACCGACGGGCAGATGGGCTACGCCGCGGCGATGGCCTGGATCCTGCTGATCGTCGTGGCGATCATCGCCGCCATCCTCTTCCGCACCCAGAAGAACTGGGTCCACTACGCAGGAGACAACCGATGACCGCCGTCACCCCCGTCAAGGCCTTCGACGAGGTCGTCGCCGAGGCCCAGGGCAAGAAGCCGCCCCGCCAGAAGGTCTCCCGCAAGACCTGGCAGACCGTCGTCTGGATGGTCGTGCTCATCGCGCTGACCGCCCTGGTGCTCTACCCCCTGGTGTGGCTGTTCGCCTCGACCTTCAAGCCCAACGCCGAGTTCGGCCAGAACCCGGGCCTGATCCCGGATTCGCCCACGATCGACAACTACCTCAAGGTGTTCGAGGGCATCGCCGGCGTACCGCTGCTGCGCTTCTTCGGCAACAGCCTCTTCATCGCGGCGATGGCCGTCATCGGCACCGTGATGTCCTCGGCGCTCGCGGCCTACGGCTTCGCGCGCATCAAGTTCAAGGGCGTCGGCGTGCTGTTCGCGGCGATGATCGGCACGCTGCTGCTGCCGTTCCACGTCGTGATCATCCCGCAGTACATCATCTTCAACCGCCTCGAGCTGATCGACACCTACATCCCGCTGATCCTGCCGAAGTTCCTGGCGACCGAGGCGTTCTTCGTCTTCCTGATCGTGCAGTTCATCCGCTCGATCCCGAGGGATATGGACGAGGCCGCGCGCATCGACGGCGCCGGGCACTTCCGCATCTTCTGGTCGATCATCCTGCCGCTCATCAAGCCGGCCCTCGTGACCTGCTCGATCTTCGCGTTCATCTGGGCCTGGAACGACTTCCTCGGACCGCTGCTCTACGTCACCAGCCCCGAGCAGTACCCGTTGCCGATCGCCCTGCGGCTCTACAACGATCAGACCTCCGCGAGCGACTACGGCGCGACCGTGACCGCTTCGTTCCTGGCCCTCGTGCCGATCATGGCGTTCTTCGCGGTGTTCCAGCGCTTCCTCATCGGCGGCGTCGCGACCCAGGGTCTCAAGGGCTGATCGCCGTGACCATGCTGAGCAGGCGCGAGCAGCGCACGGCTCGCCGCCGCGACCTCGACGGCAGCGGGCCGGCCCTGCCGGGTCGCGTCATCGGGCGCCACCCCGGCGTGGTGGGCGGCTTCGCGCTGCTCGGCGAGGTGCTGCTGACGGGTGTGCTCGTCACGGTCGCGTCGCTGCCGCTCGTGACGCTGCCGGCGGCGCTGGTCGCCGGCAGCGCCCACCTGCGCCGCTACCTGCGGGCCGAGTCGACCAGCGTCGGCGGTTTCGTGGCCGACTACCTCGCGGCGCTGCGGCGCGGCTGGGCCGTCGGCCTCGCAACGCTGCTCGCGGTCGGGCTGCTGCTGCTCGACCTCGACCTCGCCGCCTCCGGCGCACTGCCCGGCGGGCAGGTCATCGCGGTCGTCGGCTGGGCCGGTCTCGCCGTGGTCGCCCTCGCGATCGGCACCGCGACGGCCACCTGGTCCGCCCGCACCGGCTGGCGCGTCGCCCTGCGCCGCACGCCGCGCATCGTGCGCCGCGACCCCGTGGGCGCCCTCTACCTCCTGGCGGCCTTCGGCCTGGTCGGCGTGTGCACCTGGGCCCTCGCCCCGCTGCTCGTGCCCGCCCTCGGCTGCCTCGTGCTCGCGATCGTCGCGATCCCCGAACGCCGCGCCTCGCGCGCGGCCTGAACCTCCCGAGAGGAGTCGACGTGCTCTACGGCGCCGACTACAACCCCGAGCAGTGGCCCGAGCAGATCTGGCCCGAGGACGTCGAGCGGATGCGGGAGGCCGGCGTCAACATCGTCAGCCTCGCGATCTTCTCGTGGTCCCGCATCCAGCCCGCCGAGGACCGCTGGGACTTCGCGTGGCTCGACCGCATCATCGACCTGCTGCACGCGGGCGGGATCCGGGTGAACCTCGCCACCGCGACGGCCTCGCCGCCGCCGTGGGCGAGCATCCGCTACCCGGAGATCCTGCCCCAGGACGAGGACGGCACGGTCTTCTCGCAGGGCAGCCGTCAGGCCTACGCGCCCTCCTCCCCCGTGTACCGCCGGCTCGCGAGCGAGCTCGTGCGCCGCATCGCGGAGCGCTACGTCGGCCACCCCGCCGTGATCATGTGGCACATCAACAACGAGTACGGCTGCCACCTGAACACGGACTACTCGGATGCGGCCCGCGACGCCTTCCGCACCTGGCTGGCCGCGCGCTACGGGTCGATCGAGGCGCTCAACACCGCCTGGGGCACCGACTTCTGGTCGCAGCGCTACGGCGGCTTCGAGGAGATCCTGCCGCCGCGCAAGGCGCCGTACAGCCGCAACCCCTCCGCGGTGCTCGACTTCCGCCGCTTCACGAGCGACATGCTCATCGAGTGCTACGTCATGGAGCGCGACGTGCTGCGCGCCGCGGGTGCGACCCAGCCGATGACGACCAACTTCATGGGTCCGTTCAAGCCCGCCGACTACTTCCGCTGGGCCGAGCTCGTCGACGTCGTCGCCGACGATTGCTACCCCGATCCCTCGAGCGCCGACCGGGTGCGCGACATCGCCTTCCAGCGCGACCTCATGCGCTCGCTGAAGCCCGGCGTGCCGTGGATCCTCATGGAGCAGGCGGCGAACGCCGTGAACTGGCGCCCGTCGAACGCCTCGAAGCCCGAGGGCCGTCTCGTGGCCGAGTCGCTGCAGTCGGTCGCCCGCGGCGCCGACGGCGTCATGTTCTTCCAGTGGCGCCAGTCCGCCGGCGGCGCCGAGAAGTTCCATTCGGCGATGCTGCCGCAGGCCGGCACCTCCGCCCGCTCCTGGCACGACGTCGTGGGCCTCGGCGCCCGGCTCGACGCGCTCGAGCCCCTGCCCGCCCCCGACCGCGAGGCGCGCGTCGCGCTCGTCTTCGACTGGGAGAACTGGTGGGCCGTCGAGGGCAGCGACCACCCGGTCGTCATCGACTACCTCGCCGAGGTGCGCGAGTGGTACGGCGCGCTGCACGCGCGCAACGTGCAGGTCGACATCGTGCCGCCCGAGCGCATCGAGCGCGAGCGTTACGACCTCGTCGTCGCGCCGTTCCTCTACCTGCTGCGCGACGAGGGCGCCGCGCGGCTGCGCGCTTTCGTCGAGGCCGGCGGCGTCCTGGCGGCCGGCCCGTTCAGCGATGTCGTCGACGCCGACGACCGCTTCCGCAGCGGCGGCTTCCTCACCCAGCTCGGCCCGGTGCTCGGCGTCGGGCTCGACGACTTCGGCGCGCTCGCCGCGCACCCGGGCGGCGTCGCCATGCCGTCGCCCGCGCGCGACGCGATCGGCGTCGACTGGGCCGGCGAGTCCTTCCGCGGTTCGCTCCTCGCCGAGGACCTGCGCGCCGAGGGCGCCGAGGTGCTCGCCCGCTTCACCGACGGCATCCCCGCCGGCCAGCCCGCGCTCACCCGCTACGCCTTCGGCGACGGCGAGGCCTGGTACGTGGGCACCCAGCCCGACCGCGGCGGCATCGCCCGCATCGTCGACGCCCTGCTCGAGCGGGCCGGCGCCGAACCGGTGCTGCCCGACCTGCCGACCGGCGTCGAGGCGGCCCGCCGCGGCGACATCGTGTTCCTCATCAACCACTCGGCGGCTGCGGTGCAGCTCGCCGTCGACGCGCACGACCTCGAGTCGGGCGCATCGGTCACGGGCGTCGACCTGGCGCCGGAAGGAGTCGCGGTGCTCCGCATCCCCGCATCCGCTCGTCCCGCATCGACGCTGTCGACGGCGGTGACCGCGTGAGCGCGGCGACCGGCCGCATCGACCCGGGCGCCTCGATCGGCGCGATCGACCGCAGGCTCTTCGGCGGCTTCGTCGAGCACCTGGGCCGGCACGTCTACGACGGCATCTTCGAGCCCGGTCACGAGCGAGCGGATGGGAACGGCTTCCGCGCGGACGTCGTCGCGCTGGTGCGCGAGCTCGGCGTGAGCACGATCCGCTACCCCGGCGGCAACTTCGTCTCGGGCTACCGCTGGGAGGACGGCGTGGGCCCGCGCGAGCAGCGCCCCGTGCGCCTCGACCTCGCCTGGCACGCCACCGAGACGAACCAGGTCGGCCTGCACGAGTTCCAGGACTGGCTCGACCTGGTCGGCAGCGAGCTGATGCTCGCCGTCAACCTGGGCACCCGCGGCACCGCCGAGGCGCTCGACCTGCTCG
>Ga0265780_10008681_pt1 | contig 12309 bp, 9 predicted proteins | sample P1T30metagenome_FD_192432 | JGI IMG/M metagenome (GOLD analysis project Ga0265780, IMG submission 192432) | Plant litter microbial communities from East Loma Ridge, Irvine, California - P1 T30 | ecosystem: Environmental > Terrestrial > Plant litter > Unclassified | place: USA: California... | reverse complement strand
GTAGTCCAGCATCAGTGGGTCGTGCACCAGGGAGTCGACCCAGAACTTGCCCAGGTACTTGCGCGGGTTGTGCGGGTTGTCGATGGCGCACAAATCCGGCCGCACCTGCCAGCCGTGCTCGATGCGGCCGATGGTGCTGGCGAAGGACCCGCCGCCGTGGGCCACGGCCACGCGCAGGTTGGGCAGGCGCTCCAGCACCCCGCCGAATATCAGCGAGCAGAGCGCCAGGGTGCTTTCGGCGGGCATGCCCACCAGCCAGGGCAGCCAGTACTTGGGCATTTTTTGTTGGGCCATCATGTCCCAGGGATGAACAAACACGCAGGCGCCCAGCTCCTCGGCGGCGGCAAAAACCTCGAATAGCTCGGGGGCATCCAGGTTCCAGTCGTTGACGTGGGAGCCAATCTGTACGCCGGCCAAGCCGATTTTCATGCAGCGTTCCAACTCCCGAATAGCCAGGTCGGGCGCTTGCATTGGGATGGTGCCCAGGCCCACGAAACGGGTAGGGTAGCGTCGCACCACGTCGGCAATGTGGTCGTTGAGCAATTGGCTCAAATCGAGACAGTCGAGCGGTTGGGCCCAGTAGCTGAACATGACGGGCACGGTGCTCAGCACCTGCACCTGCACACCGAACTGGTCGTACTCGCGCATGCGCACCGCCGGGTCCCAGCAGTTGTCCTGCACCTCGCGAAAGAACTTGTCGTCTTGCATCATGCGGGCACAGCAGGGCTTGTGGTGCTCCAGCCGGATGAAGCCGCCGTAGCCGTACCGTTCGCGCAGGTCGGGCCAGCGCTCAGGCAAAATATGGGTGTGGATATCAATGGAAAGCAAAGCGCGGGGTGGGCAAGGGGTGAAGCCGGTTTATTCGTGGCTGAAAAGGAGCTTGGTTTCGGCAGCAATGTCGGTTTGCCAGCCAATCATCCAGAATCGTTCCTTATACATTTTCCAGGTCATTTCGCAGCAATCAATGAGCCCAATAGCATACTGACGGTTCTGGATAAGGCTGAGAACTAGCAGGGTGGCTACCAAAGGTGCCCATGCCCAGCGCACTGGCCGCAGCCAGCGCTGCCAAAACGCGGCCATGCCAAAGGCCAGCATGGGGTATAAGCTGATGAGGGCCCGGCCGCCAAAGCTGCCGCCGTAGCCCCAGTCCCACCAGCAAAACGTGACGTAGAAATAGATGGGGACCAGCACCAGCAGCGCGGGTAGCACCGGCGCCGCCCAGCGCCGTAGCCACAGAATGCCGAGCACCGAGAAGGCCATCAAAGGGGAATACACCAGCCAGCCTTTCCGGATGCTGAAGATGCCGTCCCAGACGTGTGGGTCTTTGAAGTTGAATGTTTCACCCTTGTAAAAAGGCACCAGCCACACATCGCCGGCTACTCGCCAAAACAAGAATTGCAGGCCGCCTACCAGTAGCACCAACGTCGGTACCAGCAGCGTCTGGCCCCAATGCTGCTGCCAGAACCGCAGCCGCGCGGCCACCGCTGCCCGGCTGGTAAGGCCCCACAGCACGGGCACGCCCAGCAGCATGGCCTCCGAAGGCCGAATAAGTATCATCAAGCCGGCCACTGCACCCAGGCAGAGCGCATCGGCGGCTCGGCCGCCTTCGTACCAGCGCCGTGTATAGCGCAGCAGCAGCACATTGGCCGTGAACAGCACGCCATGCGACATCAGCACCTCGTGCGAGGCATAAGTCAGGAGGTTGGTGCCCAGCCCAATAATCAGCAGGGTGAGGGCGGCTATATGGTCGGCAAAGTAGCGGCGCAGTTCCAAGCCCAGCACCCACAGGCCCAGCAGCACATAGGCCACGCAGCCCCAAGTAACCATGTACTCATACATGTTCTCATACCCGAGCGTTGCCCGTTCGCCCTGCACGTAATAGACGGCCCGGGCCAGAAAAAAGAAGGGTGCCCAGGTTACCGCCATTCCCATGGGGTACTTGAAGACCGTATTGCCGTTGGGCAGCAGTAAAAGATTCTGTTGGGGGTCGATATTAGGCTGGTAGGCCTGACGGGCCGCTTTCACCCACTCAGCGTTGCCCAGGTCGTGGGTAGTGAAAGCCGAAGGCAAGTAGAGGTAGTAACCGCCCATGTCGCTGACGAATACCTGGTTGTCTCGCCAGCGCGGCGACAGCTGAGTGAACCCAATCAGCATCAGCGAAACGAAAAGCCAGACGTAGCCCGTGTGAGAGAAATGCAGCAGCCCGCGCCGGGCGGTGGGGGGGTAGGTCATGAAAAAGGGACTGAATCGGGCGGGGAGAAGCCGGCGGCCGGTTCTGGGGTGTCGGGATTATTCGCTGGCGACTACGGGCGCGGGCGCCTCCATGTAGGTGCCGCAGTTTTTACAGGTGCGTTTGTCGTCATCCAGCCAAAAGGCGTTCATGATGGGCGGTAGCTGGGTCACGATGTCGGTGATGAGGGCAAATTCCTCATAGAGCTTGTGGCCGCAGTTTTCGCAGTACCACTGGAAGCCGTCCAGTTCGTCGGTGGTGCGGTAGCGCTCCAGCACGAGGCCCACGGTTCCGGCTGGGCGGCGCGGCGAGTGCGGCACATAGGGCGGTAGCAGAAACATCTCGCCGGGCCCGATGGTGATATCTACGGGCTTGCCGTCTTCGATGATTTTCACCGTCATTGTGCCCTCGATTTGCCAAAACAGCTCCTCGCCGGCGTCCACGTGGTAGTCTTTGCGGGCATTGGGGCCGCCCACCACCATCACAATGAAATCTTTGTTGTCCTTGAACACCTGCTGGTTGCCCACCGGGGGCTTCAGCAAATGACGGTGTTCGTCAATCCATTTCTGAAAGTTGAACGGGCGGGTTACCATGGGCGAGGGAGGGGTTGGGTTAAGGGAATGCTAATCTACTGCTGGGCACCGGGCCCGCGCGTGCTATCGTCTTCGACCAGCGCCCTTTTGGGGTAAAAGCGCGGGCCGATGGGCAGCGGGTGCAGGCGCTGTAGCACCAGCAGCGGGCCGTCTTCGAGTACCACGCGCCAGCGGCCGCTGGCCCGGTATTCGGCCAACTGGGCATCCAGCTCGGCTTCGGTGAGAGGGTAGGTATTGGGGCTGCGCAGGGCGGCGATGTAGTCCACGTCGGCCACGTAGGGAAACTGGAAGATGAATGGCCGCGCGGCCAGGTGCGGCACCAGCTGCGTGGTGGCGCTCACCCGGGCATCGGCCGGAATCACGGCTAGGCCCTTGTGCACCGCCGCCGCATCGAACTCGCGCTGGTAGTGCCGGCTCTTGAAGAATTGCGAAGCGGCTTTATCGTAGTAAGGCGACTTCCGCACCTGCATCGATACGACGGTGGCCGCGAGGCAGAGCACGGCCGCGCCGGCCGCCCATTTGGTAGCTCGGGGCGGGGCCATTTTTGCTATCCAGTGGCTCACTGCCGCGTGCAGTACCGGCACAAACTCGATAGAGTACTGGTAGTTTAGGCCCCAATACATGACGTTGTCCGATAACAGCTTCTGGCCATAGATAGGCGCTAGCATGAGCAGATAAGCTGGTCGGCGCAGCAGCGCCAGCCCACCCGAGAGCAGCACCATAGTGTGCAGCTCCAGCTTCACAAAGTCGCCATCGGAAGAAGCTAAGTGGTTTTTGAACAGCAGGCCGATGACGTAGAACGGGCGCGTAAACAGGGTTTTCAACATGTCGCCAGGCGAGGTGCCAAGCGCCGCATACACTGTCTGGTAGCGGTACACGAGGCCGCCGCTCAGGGCCGGAATCACCACACCGGATATCACTACGAAGTAGACACCCGCTAGCGCTGCCACTGCCAGCGCCCAGCGCCGCCGCGCCGGCTCGCGCCAGTACAGCAAGGCCAGCCCAAGGGCAATGAACACCAGCCACAAGGCCATGTTTTCCTTCGTCACGGCCACTAACACGGCAATGATGGTGGCCCGTTTGCGCCGGTCGGCTTCAAAATAATAGAAGAGCCAAGGCAGTAGCATGGCCGCAATCACGTTGTCGTGGTAGTCGAACGCTAGCGCAGAATAAATGCCCCAGGTGCTCATAAACAGCACTAGCAGCCACAGCGCGGCGGCGGGCTGGGTGCCCTGCGTGCGCTGCCAGTGCAGCCGAAACGACCCGTAGCCGCCCATCAGCAACACGCCAATTTGCACCAGGAGCAAGGTGTAGGAGCCAAAAACCCAGTACAGCGGCCCCCATAGCGGCTGAAACAGCGTGAAATGGTCGCCGAACATGTCGTTGTAGCGAATCACGGAGCTGGCTTCCCGGCGGAAGTGCGAGTAATCCCACACCGCTTGATTGTAAATGCCCAGGTCGAAGGCCGAGGTGCGGAACAGGTAGTGGTTCACCAGCGACAGTAGCCCGTAGGCCACGCCGAAAAGAGCGAGCACCAGCGCCACGCGCCGGGTAGGTAGCTTTGCCTGCGTTAACAACACGGTCTAAATTCGTCAGATAAAACGGAGCCCATGCAGAGCGTGTCAGGTTCAACCTGTTTGCCCGCATCCTGCAAAACTAACGCCTTCGTTTCCTTTGCCTCATCACCCTGCGCTCATTCCCTGATATGAACTTTCCTCTATCTTCCCGCCGTGCCCTTGTGGGCGGCTCCACACAAGGCATTGGCCGCGCCGTGGCCGAAGCATTGGCCGCCCAGGGCGCCACCGTCACGCTCCTAGCCCGCGATGCCGCCCGGCTGGCCGAAGTAGCTGCCGCCCTGCCCACGCCTGCTGGCCAGCAGCACGATTTTCTGGTGGCCGATTTTTCGGACCCCGAAGCCTTGGGCGCCACGGTGCGCCAGTACCTCAGCGCGTCGGATACCGCCTTTCACATCTTGGTGAACAACACCGGCGGCCCAGCCGGCGGTCCCATTCTGCAAGCCACGCCGGCCGATTTCCGGGCGGCTTTCGAGCAACACCTGGTGGCCAACCACCTGCTGGCGCAGGCCGTGGTGCCGGGCATGAAAGCGGCCGGCTTTGGCCGCATCATCAACGTCATCAGTACGTCGGTGAAGGTGCCCATTGCGGGGCTGGGGGTGAGCAATACCACGCGCGGCGCGGTAGCTAGCTGGGCCAAAACCCTGGCCAATGAGCTAGCCGCTGATGGTATCACGGTGAACAACGTGCTGCCCGGGGCCACCGTCACCCAGCGCCACACCTCTCTTATCGAGAAAAAGGTGGCCCAAACCGGCCAGTCCACCGAAGCCATCGAAGCCGACATGCTGAAGACCATTCCGGCCCGTCGCTTCGGGCAGGCCGAAGAAGTGGCGGCAGCAGTGGCCTTTCTGGCTTCGCCGGCGGCCAGCTACATCACGGGCACCAGCACGCCGGTTGATGGCGGCCGCACGGGCGCATTGTGATGCTGCGCTTAAATGTGGAACGGGGGATGATAAATGAGGAATTTTCGCGTTGATAACCAATTCTTCATTCTTCATTCTTTATTCCTCATTAAGCGCAGCGTTTACCTTTGTTGCTTTCGGCTGCGCCTAATTCCTTCCCTGTGGTAAAATTCGACACCCTCTCCATTGTCATTCCGGTTTACAACGAGGCCCGCACCATCCATCAAATCCTGGATTTGCTGCGCGATTTGAAGTTGGTCAACAACATCGGCAAGGAAATTATCCTTGTCAATGACTGTTCCACTGATGCCTCGGCCGAAACCATTAGGGCCTATGCGGCGCGCTACCCCGAAATGGGCCTGCGCCTGCTGGAACACGCCGTGAACAAGGGCAAAGGCGCCGCGCTGCACACAGGCATCCGTGAAGCAACCGGCGACTACGTCATCATTCAGGACGCCGACCTGGAGTACGACCCCGAAGAGTATAACCTCTTGATTAAGCCGGTAATAAAAGGATTTGCCGACGTGGTTTTCGGCTCGCGCTTTATGGGCGGCAACCCGCACCGCATCCTGTTTTTCTGGCACAGCATCGGCAACTACTGGCTCACCCTACTCTCGAACATGGTGACCGACCTGAACCTGACCGACATGGAAACCTGCTATAAGATGTTCCGCCGCGACATCATTCAGGGCCTGACGCTGGTCGAAAACCGCTTCGGCTTCGAGCCCGAAGTAACCGCCAAAGTAGCCCGCGTGAAGGACGCCCGCATCTACGAAGTCGGCATCAGTTATTACGGCCGCACCTACGCCGAGGGTAAAAAAATTGGCTGGCGCGACGGCTTCCGGGCCATTTACTGCATCCTGAAATACGGTCTGCTGGGGCAATAAAAGCCTGCTGGTCAACAAAAAATGCGGAGGCGGCTTACCAGCCGGCTTTGGGCTGCATACGCTCGGCCTGCACGTCATCGACGTAGCAGCTGGAGCCGTTTTCGCTCAGCACGTATACCTTAAGCAGGTCGGTGGGTAGGGCATCGGCGGGCAGGGGTACGTCGAAATATACCTGGTTCCAGGCACGGTTGACGCTGAGGTTGTTTTGCAGGCGCACGCCTTCCCAGGCAATGCTTTTGCCTTCGCGCTCTACGCTCAATACCAGCTTATTGCCCCAGGCTCCGTAGTCTGAAAACACCCGACAGGAGGCCCGCACGTACTGGCCCGGCTGGAGGTTGGCATCCTGCAGCTTGATGGTGAGGGCCGGGCCGTAAGCATGGTTGGCATCGGCGTGGAAGGACTGCTTGCTGTAGTAGCCCATATCGGCCGAAATACCGGTGGCTGCATCCATAGGCTGGTTTTCGAAGTCGAGCTTGCCCAGCACCTGGGCCTGATAATGGCGCTCCGCCTCGGGTAAATGGGTTTTGGTGTCTAGCAGGGCATAGTCGGACTGCGTGGGCATGGTTTTGTTGAACACCGCGAAGTAGTAGCGCCGGTTCATCTCCTCAGGGTTGATGATGGAGCGCATGTACTGCCAGTGCTGAAACAGGTTCAAATCGACCAGGAACACTACCAGCACCACGGTGGCCATGCGCAGGGCCGGCCGGCGCTCGGGCAGTAGCAGCCAGGCCACCACTGCACCCCAGGGCAGCGCCAACACCGCGTAGCTCTGCACTAGTGCCCGCTGCCCAATGCTGCCGCCGTACCACCAGATATCCCAGGCCGATACCACCCACAGGTTCAACAGAAAAAACACCAGCGCTGGCACGGCCACGCCTCGGTGCCTGCGCCACAGCACCACAAAGCCCGCCAGTGGCAGCAGCAGCAGCGGCGAGTAAATCAACCACCCCTTGCGGAAGCTGAACAGCACCTCCCACAAGTGTGGTTTGAAAAAGCTAAAGTGCTGGTCGCCGTAGCTATAGAAGATGAAATGCCCCGTGGCCCAATGCCAGTACAGCGGCTGCGGCAGCACACCCAGCACGCCACCCAGCACCAGCAGCAACACATCAAGCCACCGCTCGCGCAGCATGGCCAGCTTGGCGCGCACCGCCGCCACGGAACCCAAGCCCCACAGCAGCGGGATAACGGCTGCCACAGCTTCAGAGGGCCGAATTAAAACCAATAAACCCAGCGTGAGACCGATAAAAAACGCTCCCAGCTGCGTGGGCCGTTCGTGCCACCGAATGGTGAGCCACAGGAGTAGTGCGTAGCCCGTGAACAAGTAGTTGTGGGCCATGGCCGCATCGAACACGGCGTATTGGAAGTAGTTGGAACCCAGTACTAATAGCACCAATACCAGGGTGGTCACCACATCAGAAAAATAGCGGAGCAGCACGCGGCGCAGCAGGCCCAGGCCCAACAGCGCAAACAGCAGGCCGCCGAAGGCAATGGCAATCTGATAGGGTGGAGAAAAACCGTCCTGCGGATACCCCAGCCAGCCAGCGGCCCAGTGGCCGAGGAAGAAAAACGGCGTCCAGAGTAGGGCTAGGCCGCAGGTGTATTTGGTCACGAGCATGCCCGCCGGGCCATCGGGTACCTGAAAGGCTTGGTAGAATGAGCTACTAGGGTTGTATTCGCGCATGATGTCTGCCGCGAATGTCATGTGCCCCAGGTCGTGGTAGATGAAGTGGGCCGGCAGGTAGATGTAGTAGCCCATGGCATCCCAGGTCAGGATGGCCTGCACATTGTGCGTGTCCCAATACGGCGCCCACAGCCGGGCCTGCACCATCAGCAGGAACAGAATGAGAATGGCCAGCAGGGAGTAGGGATGCGGAAAGCGGGGCTTCATGGAAAGCGGCGACGGATTGTGCATGACGTTCGGAGCTTTAGGCCTGGTTGGTGCCCAACTGTGGTTCGGCCAGTACGCCCCGGCGGGTGTTCGATGCCGTCACGGCCTGCCCGGCCCCGGTCATCATCACTACAAATACCGAAATGAACAGGCCCAGCGAAGTAAGGTAGGGATAAGGAATCTGGATGAAGGCGTAAAAGGTAGCCAGGTAAAATTTCAGGGCAATGAGGCACAGCACCCGGTAGTCGAAGCGGTGGCGCAGGCGGTAGTACACGCCGGCCGCCAGCAGCACCACCCCCACCGAAAACAACACGTCGGCGCGCTGTATTAGGCTGATACGGTCGGCCAAATCGCTGGGGCCGTAAGTGTAGAACCAGGCCGCCATGCCCACACCGGCAAACAATTGCGGCGGGTGGCCATCCGGGCCATCGGTGCGGCCCCATTCTCCAATGGTTGCAATGCGGTATTCGCTCAGGGCGTGCGTGAAAATCGTCCAATCCTTGCTCAGAAACGGGATGACGTAGATGGCTAGCACGCCCACCAGCGTCAGCCCCGCCACCAGAAAGGCGTGGCGCTTGCCGGCCTCGCGCCACAGCACCCACAAGTAAAATGGCACCCAGAAAACCACCGAATAGCGCGACAGCAAGCAGAGCACCAGGCCCACTGCCTGCAACAGGGCTGAGCGACTTAATACGCTGGCAGCCAATATACAATAGTAGGCAATGATGGTTGGCTCGACCGGGTGGGCATACAGCTCGGGGTCTTTATTGATGAGGCGGTAGAGCACGTAAGCGGGCAGCGCAATCTTGAGCAGAAAGCCTGGCCAGGCCAGCGGCTGCTTTGCCAGGGTAGCCTGGTAAGCCCCAAAGCCCAGCAGCACCAAAATGCCCAGCGCCCACCAGCGGTAGTCGATGCCCAGCTGGTCGGCGGGCACGTAGGGCAGCCACTGCATAGGCAAATGGTTGGGAAACAGGGGGTAGGGTAGGGTGGTGAGGTAGCGGTACACTACTTCGCCGCTCCGAAACCGCGCCACGTAGGCCTGCAAAATCGGAATGATGTCGGACGAGCGCACGTCGATGGCATGCGAGGCAATGACCGGGGCCTGGGCGTAGAGCACCTGCACGGCTCCCAGCAGCAGCCCCAGCCACGCCAGCGGGAAGCGCCGGCTGGTGCGGGCCGGGTCGGCAGGAGCCACGGGCCGGTCGTACCAATACAGGCCGGCAAACACGCACATCAGCACCGAGGCGGCGTAGAACAGCACCGGATTCAGTAGGGGGCCGTAGTGCAGGCGCAGGTCTGTGAATAGCCGCAGCTCGGCCCAAAAGCTCAGGTACAGGCCAGCTTGCCAGAGCCAGTCCCGTCGAAAAGGACCAATCAGGGGCAGGGACGAAAGGAAGCGCATCAGCTAAGTCTGGTTGGCAGATGAAGGGCGAGTAAACCGTTGGCTGCCCGGAGATTAATACTTGGCTGACTGGCAACGGAAGCGAAGCCAGCCGGCGGTTATTCCAGCGCTTTTACCTTCAAATCGTCGAGGTACACAGGCGCGTGGCTGGAATTGCGCCACAGAAAGATGCGCAGGTGCGCATCGCCCGGCAGGCCCGGCGGAAAAGCAAATTCTTTGCGAATCCGGGTCCATTTGGCTCCTTCTTTCACCTGGTCGGGCAGCATCAGGCGGTCGGTGAACCCCAGCTGGTTGTCGGTGCCGGGCATGCGGACCTGCACATCGAGCGAGGCGGCGTCCTGGGTGCTGGGCAAATACACCCAGGCCTCAACGGCCACGCCTTTGAGGGTGTGCACGCTGGCCTCGTTCAGCGGCAGGTCGTAGGTGAGGCTGAACTCGCGCTCGGGGCTCACAAAAATGGCGTACTGCCCGGAGTGGGCGTGGTCGCGGGTGATGGCGGCGGCATCGGCGCCCCAGCCCCGCACAGCTTCAAAGTCGTTGACGGTGACGTAGTCGCCCACCCAACTGCCAGCATCCGAGCCGGAGCAGGCGGCCAGCAGGCCCAGCAAGCTGCCCACCGCAAAGCGGCGGCCAACGGCGTAAAAATGAGTGCGAAGCTTCATGTGCAGGGTGCGCTATTGGGCTTTGCGGAGCACCACATCGTCCAGATAAGTGGCGGCTGTGGCCTGGTCATTCCACAGGTACACTTTTATCTTGTTGGTGCCCGCTGCGCTGGTTGGCAATGCAATGGGCACGCTCACCGGCGTCCACTCGCCAAACTTGGTAACCGTCTGCTCCACCGGGAAGGCCGTGTAAAAAACCTTGGTGTCATCGGTGGGGCTAGTGTTCACCTGCACCACCAGCTTGGCGGTGCTGCCGGCGGCCACGCGCAGCACCTGGCCTTCGAGCACGAGGCGGGTGAGCGGCGTACTGCTCATGTCGCCAAGGGTGCGGGCATAGGTGTAGCCGTAGGGTACGTCGGGCTTCACACGCACGCTCCACTTGCCGCTGTGGGCTTTTTCGGTAGTGAGGGAATTGGGGTCGGCATCGCCCCAGCCGATGCTCTGCTCGAAATCGGCGGAGGTGAGAACGGCCGGGTCTTCGGAGCCCCGGTTGGCTGAGTTAGAGTTGGAGTGGCAGGCCGAGAGGCAGCCTATAAGGACTAGAAAAGCGGGAAAGCGCATTAGAATGTCAGACAAATGAAGCACTAAAGGTAAGGGCCTTACCTAGAAATGCAGGAACGTACCACCGATGGTGTTGGCAAAGCAGTGTGAAGCTGCCCACCAAGCCTTCGCCTGTTGCGATGGCTTTGGCGCAACGTGTATGGTGTTGACAATCAGCAAAAAAAATCTTGTTGTCCTTGGCGTGGATTAGGCCATCGGCAGATGGTTTCTCAGAATTCAAGCACTGATGGCAGCTTCTCGGCGGTGCAGTCAGACAATTAGTGTAGCTGAAAAACCGACAGAATGCGCAAGCCGTCGGGCTGTATGCGGTACACTTCCTCGTAAGGCAGGTCTTCGGTATGCCACCGATAGGTGGTAACGATGTAGTCCGCGTCCTCCACCTTCGTAACAATCTTGATTCGGTTGTGCGCAAACTCCGGCAGCAGGTCGAGCGAGCCGCCCGCCGTCCAGAACATTTCGGCCGGAATGTACACCTGCGTTTCGCCATCGGAATGGTCGGCTACCCAAGCCAGGGCTTCGGGGAAGCTCAGGCCCCAATAGTCCATTTCATAGTTATGAGCAATGTCTTTGCCCGCCAGCACATTGAAATAAGTGTTTTGGTAGGGGTGCATCCGGGCCATGCGTACGGCCACGGTGATGAGGCTGATAGCCAGGGTACCGGCGTAGAACGTAGGCCACCAGCGACCAATGCCTGCGGCCAGGGCCGGCCGCCAGCTTGCCAGCAGTACCGCGCCGCGCACCGCCAGCAGCACCAGTGCTGGATAAATGAAATACACCTGCCGCCAGCCGTCGTACAGCACCGAATGCAGCAGTATAACTGCTGCCAGTGGCAGCACGCCCAGCCCCACAAAAAGCAAATCCTGCCACTCGCCTTCGGTGGCGTAGAGGCGTAGGCGCCGCTTCCACAGCTGCCTCAGCACGGCGCCCATGCCCACCATCATTAGTATCAGGTGCGGCAAGGGCGTGGTGATGCCAATCCAGACCGGAGCATACGTCCACGGAAGGTCTGTTGCCAGCACAAAGCTACCGTGAAACAGCACAATTCCACCCCAGCGGAAATGCATCATATTCTTGAATGCCATAACAAAATTTTGCCAAGGGGCCTCCCATAAGTACGGCCACAGCCCCACCACAAAGCCTATTAGCGCCGCCGCATACCCCAGCCCGAGCCACACCACCGGGCGCTTCCCACAGTATTGGCCCCGCCAGCCGCGCAGGGCTAGCAGGGCAAGCGTGGCTAGCGGCCACAGCACGGCCATAATGCGCACATCGATGGCCAGCGCGCAGGCCAGCGCGTGCGTTAGGGCGCGTCCCCAGGTCGGGCGCTGAATAAAACGAACCGTGGTATTGGTGGCAACGGCACACAGCGCCATAAATACCGCGTCCTTGTTGTTGTAGAACGACTCCGCAAATAGCCGGGGGCTAAGCACCAGCAGCAAGGCACCAAACAGCCCCCAGCGCCAGTCGGCGAAGCGCCGCCGCCCCAGCTGGTACACCGCCAGCACCCCGCACCAACACACCAAAAATGTGCACAAGTGCCGGAACCAATGCACTTCACGCATGCTTTCGAGGCCAAGCAGGCGTTCGGCGGCCGAAACCGGCAGCTCAAA
>Ga0265780_10008680_pt1 | contig 12310 bp, 10 predicted proteins | sample P1T30metagenome_FD_192432 | JGI IMG/M metagenome (GOLD analysis project Ga0265780, IMG submission 192432) | Plant litter microbial communities from East Loma Ridge, Irvine, California - P1 T30 | ecosystem: Environmental > Terrestrial > Plant litter > Unclassified | place: USA: California... | reverse complement strand
CCTGCTTGTACAGGGAATAGATCTTCAGCAGGGTCATGTTGTCCGGGCGTTCCGGCAGATTCTTCGAATCGATCTGGGCCTGGGCGAACTGGTCTTGCAAACTCATGGTGACTCCTTTGATAACGATCTGCTCATCTTAGCGCATCGACAAGGAAATCATGGCGGGCTCGCCGGGAAATTAGAGGGAATCTTCAAGTAGGGTGGGCACCCCGTGCCCACCGCACGTCAAACGAGAGGGATGCTTATACAGCCAGCAGCTCGACGTCGAAGATCAGCGTCGCGTTCGGCGGAATCACGCCGCCGGCGCCGCGTGCGCCGTAGCCCAGGCTGGCCGGGATGATCAGGCGGCGCGCACCGCCGACTTTCATGCCCTGCACGCCTTCATCCCAGCCGCGGATGACCTGGCCGCCGCCCAGGCCGAACTGGAACGGGTCGTTGCGGTCCTTGCTGGAATCGAACTTGGCGCCGGCGCTGCCGTCGTCGTTCTGCAGCCAGCCGGTGTAATGCACGGTGACGTACTTGCCGGCGGTCGCTTCCGCGCCTTCGCCGACAACGGTGTCTTCGTACTGCAGGCCGGAATTCGTGGTCGTAATTGCCATAATGTTTCCTTCTTGTTCAGGGAAAAAGGCCGATTGTAGTGCATGACCTGTCAAAGCGCTATTAACGCCTTTTCCACTGTGTTGCGGCGGCGCGCCGAATCTGTGCGGAAACGGGCGAATTCAGCCCCCCGGTCATTACGGCGTAACGTTTCCCCGTAGAATAATAGCTTTCCACCTCCGGGCTTTCGTCCTCCCATGCTGCGTCGATTCCGTAAGCTTTTCGTTTCCGCTTTTTGTCTGCTTTCAGCTGTCCAGGCGGCCCAGGCCAACGTGGTCGTGGTGCTGAATTCGCGCGATGCCACCGTCCAGCTGCTGGACCAGGCCAGCGGTGCAGACAAAGGCACCTTCGCCGTCGGCAAGGAGCCGCACCACCTGATGGCCACGCCCGACAACAAGTCGCTGATCGTGGCCAGCTCGGTGGGCAATGAACTGATCTTCCTGGATCCGGTCACCGGCAAGATCCAGCGCCGCGTGAGCGACGTGCTCGATCCCTACCAGATCGGCTTTTCGCCGGATCAGAAGTGGTTCGTCTCGACCGCGCTGCGCCTGGACCGGGTCGACATCTACCAGTACGTGAACGGCAATTTTGTCCTCAGCAAGCGCGTGCCGATGGCGCGCATGCCCAGCCACATCGCCTTCGACGCGGCCAGCACCACCGCCTTCATCACGCGCCAGGGCAGCGACCAGGTCAGCGCCATGGACCTGAAGACAGGCACCATCAAGTGGACGCTCCCGGTCGGCAAGCTCCCGGCCGGCATCACCATGACCCCGGACGACAAATACCTGATGGTCGGGATCATGGGCAGCGACTACGTCGAGGTGATCGACTGGCGCACCGCGAAAAGCGTCAAGCGCATCAAGACCGGCAACGGCGCCCACAACTTCCGCGCGCTGGGCGACAAGCGCCACATCTTCGTGTCGAACCGGGTGCAAAACTCGATCAACATCATCGACCAGGTCACGCTGCAGAACGTCGGCATGATACCCGTGCCGGGCGGCCCGGATTGCATGGAGCTCTCCGCCGACGGCAAGACCCTGTGGGTCACCCAGCGCTGGATCAAGAAGGTGGCCGTGATCGACGTCGCCAGCCGCAAGGTGATCAAGACTTATCCGGTCGGCCGTTCGCCGCACGGGGTGTTCTTCGCCAACTCGGCGCCGAGGATGTGATGCGGCGTGCGCAGCAAAAGGCGGTGGCGCTGTTGCTGGCCACCGCTTTCTGTGCGGTGCCGGCATCGGCCGCGGACGCTTGCAAGGGCACGATCTATCTCACCTTCGACACCGGCAGCCAGTCGCAGGCCGAGCTGATCGCCGACACGCTGCGCAAGCATCACGTCAAAGCCACCTTCTTCCTCGCCAACGAGAAGACGGTGCGCGGCGACTGGTCGCTCGATCCATCGTGGGCGCCGTACTGGAAGGCGCGCGTGGCGGAAGGCCATGCCTTCGGCAGCCACACCTTCGACCACGTCTACTTCCGCGCCGACGAAGCCGGCGGCAAGATCCGCGTGAAGCCGCAATTCGGCGCGGCAGGCGGCAAGACGCAAACCTGGAGCGGGCAGCAGTACTGCGACGAATTGCGCCGCGTCGATACCCGCTTCGTGGAACTGACCGGGCGCCACATCGACCCGCTCTTCCGCACTCCGGGCGGCCACTCCTCGCCCAACATCCTGGCCGCCGCCAAAAGCTGCGGCTACAAGCACGTGGGCTGGGCCAGGGCCGGCTTTTCGGGCGACGAGACATCCAGCGAGACCTACCCGAACGCGCTGCTGCTCAAGCGCGCCCTCGACAATCTGCGCGATGGCGACATCTTCATGGCCCACATGGGCATCTGGTCGCGCAAGGACCCGTGGATGCCGGCCAATCTCGAGCCCCTGATTACCGGGCTCCAGCAGAAAGGCTTCTGTTTCGCTACACTGCGCGAGCATCCGGACTACCAGCGTTAGAAAACCATCATGATTCAGCATTTCCTCGATTGGTTCGCATTCCTCCAGGGCTGGCTGTTCGAGAGCCTGGTCGAACCTTTCCTGTTTTATACCGGCCTGGGCGAGTACGCCGAGGACGCCTTCGAAGGCGTCGAATGGTTCCTCGCCGGCGCCTGCGAAATCGCGGCCCTGTACCTGGTACTGCGGCCGCTCGAAGCGCTGTTCCCGGCGCAGCAGATGACCGACCGCGGCGCGCGCTGGAACGATTTTCTGTACACCCTGATCCACCGCCTCGGCCTGTTCACGATGGCGGTGTTCTTCACGCTGGATCCGATGATGGATCACGTGGCCGGCCTGCTGCGCATGGAAGGGGTGCATCCGTTCAACCTGGAGTCGCTGGTGGCCGGCATGCCGCCGCTGGTCAGCTTCCTGATCTACCTGGTCGTGCTCGACTTCTTCGATTACTGGTTCCACCGCGGCCAGCACAAGTTCCGCTGGTGGTGGGCGCTGCACAGCCTGCACCACAGCCAGCGCAACATGAACCTGTGGAGCGACAACCGCAACCACCTGCTGGATGACTTGCTGCGCGACGTCTACATGGCCGTCCTGGCGCTGGCGATCGGCGTGGCGCCGGCGCAGTACGTGCTGCTGGTGGCGGTATCGCGTTCGCTGCAGTCGCTGCAGCATGCGAACGTGCGCCTCCACTTCGGCGCCATCGGCGAACGCCTACTGATTTCGCCGCGCTTCCACCGCACCCACCATGCGGTCGGCGTCGGGCACGAATCGCGCGGCCAGGGCTCGCTGGGCGGCTGCAATTTCGGCGTGCTGCTGCCTGTGTGGGACGTCTTGTTCGGCACCGCGAATTTCGACACCGGCTGGTACGGCACCGGCGTGCGCGACCAGTTCGAGCGCACGCTGCCCGACGGGTCGGTGCGCGCGGGGCGCGACTATGGACGCGGTTTCTGGCGCCAGCAGTGGCTCGGGCTGGTGCGCATGGCGGACGCGATCCGCATCTTCCGTCCCGACCGGCGCAAAGTATCGGCCAAACTACCGTCGAAAGGCGCCGCATGATGCGCCCGATCGCTATCGCCTACGGCCGCGCGCTGCGCTCGCAGTTCTCGCAGCGCATGCTGCTGCTGTCGGTGGTGCCGCTGCTGCTGTCGCTGGCGTTGTGGGGCGGCCTGCTGTACGCCGGCATGCAGCCGCTGCTGGACTGGCTGGGCGCCGTGTTCGCCGAATACGGCCTGTTCCAGACCAGCGGCAGCGTGCTGGCCGGCCTCGGTCTCGGTTTCCTGAAGACGCTGGTGGTCCCGCTGGCGGCGATGCTGGCGCTGCTGCCGCTGATGATCATCACCTCGCTGATGTTCATCGGCGTGGGCGCGATGCCGGCCATCGCGCGCCACGTCAGCCGCATCCAGTTCCCGCAGCTGGAACGCAGGGAGGGCGGCAGCTTCCTCGGCAGCCTGGGTGTGAACCTGTCCGGCATCGTGGTGTTTGCTCTGCTGTGGATCCTGACCGTGCCGCTGTATGCGCTGGCGCCGCTGGCACTGGTGGTGCAGGCCGTGCTGTGGGGCTGGCTGACGGCGCGCGTAATGAGCTACGACGCGCTGTCGATCCACGCCAGCAGGGAAGAGCGGCACGCCATCGTCAAGGGCCGCAAGCGCCAGCTGCTGGTGATCGGCACCATCTCCGGTCTGCTGGGCGCCTTGCCGGGCGTGGCGTGGATCGGCGGGGCGCTGATGTCCGTGGTGCTGTTCCCGGTGCTGGCGGTGCTGTCGATCTGGCTCTACCTGGTCATCTTCATCTTTACCGGGCTGTGGTTCCAGTACTACTGCCTGCAGGCGCTGGCCGACCTGCGCGACGGTGCGGCGGCGAAAGACGGTACGGCCTGAACGCCGCGCGGTCCCGTGTTCGTGGCACACTGACGCCATTTCCCTGCATTGAAGGAGCGGCAATGGCATTCGGCCTCATCATCATCGGCGACGAGATCCTGTCCGGCAAACGCAGCGACAAGCACCTGCCCAAGGTGATCGAACTGCTGGGCGAGCGCGGCCTGCAGCTGGCCTGGGCCGAGATCGTCGGCGACGATCCGGAGCGCATCACGGCCCTGCTGAGGCGCACGCTGGCCGGGCCGGACGTCGTGTTTTCCTGCGGTGGCATCGGCGCCACGCCGGATGACCATACCCGGCAGTGCGCGGCGGCGGCGCTCGGCCTGCCGCTCGAACTGCATGCGGAAGGCAAGCTGCTGGTCCAGGAGCGCATCCGCGAGACGGCGCGGGAAGCGGGGCGCGAGGCCGACCTCGAGTCGCCCGACAACCTGCACCGCCTCAAGATGGCCGAGTTCCCGGCGGGCAGCCGCCTGATCCCGAATCCGTACAACCGCATTCCCGGCTTCACGGTCGCGCACCATCACTTCGTGCCCGGCTTCCCGGTGATGGCCTGGCCGATGATCGCCTCGGTGCTCGACAAGCTGTACGCCGACCAGTTCCACCGCCAGGCGCGGGCCGAGCGCGCGCTGCTGGTGTACGAGCAGCCCGAGTCGCTCCTGACGCCATTGATGGAAACGCTGGAAGCCCGCTATCCGGGCATCCGGGTGTTCAGCCTGCCGAGCGTGGGCGATGCGCAGACGCGCCGCCACATCGAACTCGGCGTGAAGGGCGATCCGGATCAGGTGGCGCCGGCCTTCGACGATATGCGCGCCGCGCTGGCGCAGATGACAGCCGAATATGAGGTGTTGTAGGACTCTGGTGATGGTTCGACAACTGCGTTGCGGAGCCGGTACGGTCCGCCAAACTCAGCCGTTGTTTTTTTGCGAAAATACCGGGACGACGTCAAAAATCTGCGGCGCTGGTTCCTGCCGGTCACATTGATGTGGTGGAATGATGACTGTAAGCAGCACGGTCAAGTCTGCGATCCGGCTCTCGATCCAGCCCTTGATTTGACGCGTGTGCTGCCGCCGATTTTGTGAACTTTTTGACGACCTCGATCACCCGCACCGACCAGCGACATGGGCGCGCCGGTTGACGGGATTTGCAGGCACAGGGACACCGAAATACCGCAGGTTTTCAAGATCCCGATTGATTTGAACCGGTTGAACCATCATGGAAAGTATTCGCCGTCAGCGACGGCCCCGCATCCTCCCCCGCACCCTGCGCCGCCTTCTCGGCGCCGTCCTGCCGGGCCAACCCATCCTGGCCGGCATGCCCGCCATGGCCGCCGAACAGGACCTGCCCCTGCGTGAGGCGCCGCGGCGTCTCGAGCCTGCGTTCGAGCCGGTGCGCGACTCCGCGGCCGACCCCGTTCCGGGCGATACCGGTTCGTCGGGCATGGAACCGCCGCCGGCCCCACCGGTCAAGTCGCGCTGGCGCCGCGCCAAGCGCGCGCTGCTGCTGTTGCTGCTGATCGCGGTCGCCGCCGCATCCGGCCTGGCCGTGTACGAAAGCCGGACCTCCACGCTGCAGGCCAAATTCTTCGCCAACATGGCCAAGAAGATCAGCTACCGCGTGCAGCCGGGCCCCAGCGATGCGATCCGCTTCCCGACCGCCAGCCCCTACGACGAGCGCCTCGGCTACTCGAACCTGCCGAACTACCTGGCCAAGCTGAAGCAGCGCGACTATGTCGTCGCATCGCAGGCGCGCATGTCGCCCAAGATGCTGGAACTGGCCGGCCATGGCGTGTTCGCCACCTACCGCGAAAAGACCCGCGCCGGCCTCGACATCCTCGACAACGGCGGTGCGCCGCTGTTCTCGGCGCGCTATCCGGAACGCCTGTACGACAAGTTCGACGCGGCGCCTTCGCTGCTGGTGCAAAGCCTGCTGTTCATCGAGAACCGCGAGCTGCTCGACACCACCTACCCGAAACGCAACCCGGCGGTGGAATGGGACCGCTTCTCGAAGGCGGTGTTCGACAAGACCCTGCACTCGGTCGGCCTGGGCGGCGCCTCGCGCGTGGCCGGCGGCAGCACGCTGGCGACCCAGATCGAAAAATACCGTCACTCGCCGGAAGGCCGCACCGCCTCTACCGCCGACAAGCTGCGCCAGATGGCCTCGGCCACGCTGCGCGCCTATGAAGATGGCGAAGACACCAGCAAGGCGCGCCGCCGCATCGTGCTCGAATACCTGAACACCGTGCCGCTGTCGGCCAAGCTGGGCTACGGCGAAGTGAACGGCATCGGCGACGGCATGTGGGTCTGGTACGGGCGCGATTTCGCGTCGCTCAACAAGATCCTGGCCACGAATACCGTAACGCCTGAATACGCGCTGGTGTACAAGGAAGCGCTGTCCCTGATGATCGCGCAGCGCCGTCCCGCCTATTACCTGGGCGCCGGCGAGAAAGACCTGGAAATCCTCACCAACAGCCACCTGCGCGTGCTGGCCCAGGCCGGCGTTATTTCGCCGGCCCTGCGCGACGCCGCCATCGGCGTGGTGCTGCATCCTGCGCTCGCGTCCGGCGTGGCGCCGCCGCCGGCCAACACCTTCGTCACGCGCAAGGCCGCCAACGCGGTGCGCAACCACCTGGCCAACCTGCTGGGCGACTCGCGCCTGTACAACCTCGACCGTCTCGACCTGACGGTGCAGACCACGCTCGACGCCGACGCCCAGAAAGCCGTCACCGCCGCACTGCGCCGCCTTACCGACAACGACGCGGCGGCCGCCGCCGGCCTGACCGGCAAGGGCATGCTCGGCAACGGCGACCCGTCCAAGGTGGTGTACAGCTTCACGCTGATGGAACGCGGCGACAAGGTGAACTACCTGCGCGTCCAGACCGACAACTACGACCAGCCGCTCGACATCAATGAAGGCGCCAAGCTGGACCTGGGCTCCACCGCCAAGCTGCGCACGCTGACGACCTACCTCGATATCGTCGACCAGCTGCACAAGCGCTACGAGCCGATGTCGAAATCCGAACTGGCGAAAGTGAGCATCGATCCGAAGGACCGGCTGTCGCAATGGGCGGTCGACTACTTCCGTGCGCTGCCGGAGGGCGCCGACAGGAGCCTGCCGCCGATGCTGCACGCGGCCATGGAGCGCCAGTATTCCGGCAACCCGGGCGAATCCTTCTTCACCGGCGGCGGCGTCCACGTGTTCGGCAACTTCAGCAAGCTGGACGACTCGCGCATCCTGACCGTGCAGCAGGGCCTGCAGAACTCGACCAACCTGCTGTTCGTGCGCCTGATGCGCGACGTGGTGCGCTACTACATGTTCCAGCTGCCGGGTTCCTCGGCCCAGCTGCTGGCCGATGCCGACGATCCGCGCCGCGCCGAATACCTGTCGCGCTTCGCCGACCGCGAAGGCAAGGACTTCCTGGCGCGCTTCTGGAACAAGTACCGCGTGATGAATCCGGAAGACGTTCAGCCGGCGCTGATGCAGGGCGTGCGCGTGCGCGCCTCGAAGCTGGCGGCGGTGCATCGCACTATCCTGCCGAACGCCTCGCTGGCCGAGTTCAGCAAGTTCCTGCACAGCTACCTGCCGGCCGACAGCGAAGTCGACGAAGAACGCATCGCCAAGATGTACGACCAGTACGCGCCGGCCAACATGTCGCTGGCCGACCGCGGCTATGTCGCCTCGGTGCACCCGCTCGAACTGTGGCTGGTGGGCTACCTGCACAACCATCCGAAAGCCGGCTGGGACGAAGTCACCAAGGCTTCGGTGAAGGAACGCCAGGAAGTGTATTCGTGGCTGTTCAAGACCCACCGCAAGCATGCCCAGGACAAGCGCATCGCCGGCCTGATCGAGGTGGAAGCCTTCCTCAAGATCCATGCCCAGTGGAAGAAGATGGGTTATCCCTTCGATTCGCTGGTGCCGTCCTACGCGACCACGCTGGGCGCCTCGGCCGACCGTCCGATCGCGCTGGCCGAACTGATGGGCATCATCGTCAACGGCGGCGTGCGCAAGCCGACCCAGCGCATCGATTCGCTGCACTTCGCGAAAGATACGCCGTACGAGACGCTGGTGAAACGCGGCGACGCCGAGAAGGGCGAGCAGGTGCTGAACCCGGTCGTGGCGCGCGCCGTGGCGGACGCCATCAAGGGCGTGGCCCAGGAAGGCACCGCCAAGCGCGTCAAGCAAGCCTTCGTCAAGCAGGACGGCAGCGTGATCTCGATGGGCGGCAAGACCGGCACCGGCGACCAGCGCTTCGACGTCTACGGCGCCGGCCATCGCCTGATCGAATCGCGTTACGTGAACCGTTCGGCGACCTTCGTGTTCAACATCGGCGAGCGCTTCTTCGGCAGCATGACCGCCTACGTCCACGGTCCGCAATCGGCCAACTACGACTTCACCAGCGCGCTGCCGGTGCAGCTGCTGGTGACCCTGGCGCCGAGCCTGATGCCGATGGTCGAGAAGCAGGACACCGTCACCATTCCCGGCCTGCACGTCGAGCGTGCGGGCGCCGCTGCGTCCGGCGTGGCCGCGCCAGCCGGACCGGCGGATGCGGTGGCGACCGACAAGGAGCAGGCCGTATCGGCGGATGACGCCGTGGGTGCGGCGGCGGGTGCCGAGACGGTGCCGGCCGAGGAGGCGCCGGTCAAGGAGGCTGCCAAGCCGGTGGCTAAGCCGGTTGATGCTCCGGCCGCTGTGAAGCCGGCCGCAAAGCCGGCTGCGAAGGCGGACGACGAGGCACCGCACGCCAGGGAGGCGGCCAAGGCTGCCGCCAAGCCGGCGCCTAAGTCTGACGCCAAGCCAATCACCAAGCCAATCACTAAGCCGGCCACCGAAGCAACCCACGCCAAGGCCAAGCCGGCGGACAAGGAGAATCATCCGAAGGCGGCCGCCACGGCAGCCCATCCGAAGCCGGCCAGCGGGGAGGGCGCACGCGCCAAACCGGTGCCGCCGCGCAAACCGGCCGGTGACGATGCCGGCGACGACAAGCCGAAGCGCGCACCGCGTCCGAAGCCGGAAGCGGTCGAGGAAGTCCTGCATTGACCAGTAGGGCCGGAGTGGGAGCGAAGTGAAGCGGCCCGCATTGCGCAAGTTCAGCCTGGTCTCGCTGCGCGACCTGCTGGCCGCCTCGGCACCGACCGTCATCCTGGTGGCGATCGCCTGCGCGGTCGCCTACGTGGTGGTCGATCCGGCGCCGCCCAAGAGGGTGGTGCTGGCCACCGGCCAGGAAAACAGCGCCTACGAAGACTTCGGCCGCAAATATGCGGCCAGCCTGGCACGCGACGGCATCCATGTCGTGCTGCAAGCCTCGCTCGGTTCCCGGGACAACCTGCAGCGCCTGCTCGAGGGCAAGGCCGATATCGCCTTCGTGCAGAGCGGGTCCACGCAAGACGCGCAATCGGGCGGTGGCCGCGAAGGCCTGGTCTCGCTAGGTAGCCTGTTCACCGAACCCGTGTGGCTGTTCCTGCGCGCTCCAAAGGCTCATCAGCCCGAGATCCGCAACCTCACCCAACTGAAAGGCCTGCGCATCAACCTCGGGCCGGAAGGCACCGGCGTGCCCCAGCTCTTTCGCCAGGTGCTGGACGCCAACGGCGTCGAGCCGAAGCAGCTGACCATTTCCGCCCTCGAGAACACGCCGGCCACGGTGGCCCTGCTGGACGGCCGCATCGATGGCCTCGTCTTCAGCTCGGCGCCGGAAGCGCCGCTGGTGCAGATGCTGCTGCAGACACCGGGCATCCGCCTGTTCGACTTCCGCCAGGCCGAAGCCTACACCCGGCGCCTGCCTTTCCTGACTCACGTGGTGCTGCCGCGCGGGATCGTCGACCTCGGGCGCGACATCCCGGCGCAGGACTTCCACCTGATCGCACCGACCGCCACCCTGGTCGCTCGCGAGCAGCTGCATCCGGCGCTGGTCGACCTGTTCGTGAACGCCGCCACCACGATCCACGGCGGTACCGGCTGGTTCCAGCAACAAGGCCAGTTTCCGTCGCCGCGCTATACCGAGATCCCGGTATCGAAGGAAGCCGCCAAATACTACCGCGACGGCCCGCCTTTCCTGCAGCGCTACATGTCCTTCTGGCTGGCGAACTTGTTCGACCGCCTGTGGGTGGTGGCGGTGGCGCTGGCGGCGCTGATCATTCCCTTATCCAAGGTGGTGCCGCCTTTGTACGTATGGCGCATCCGCTCGCGCGTGTACCGCTGGTACGGCCAGCTGCGCGCGGTCGAGCAGGCACTCGAATCCGCCGATCCGGCACGCGGCGACGAGGTGCGCGCCGACCTGCTGCGCCGGCTCGACGAGATCGGGCGGCGGGTGAATCATATTTCGATACCGCTGTCGTATGCGGATGCGCTGTACGGGTTGCGCAGCCACATCAACTTCGTGCGGCAGCGGGTCCAGGGCAGCGCGGTCAATCCCGGGGCGCCCTCGTAGACAAGGCCACCACCGCCGCCCCGGCAGCGACCACGAACGCATCCTCGATCAAGCCGCTGCGCGTCTGCCCGATCCGCGCCATGGCGCGCTTGCGCCCGGCCAGCGTCAGGTAGGCCAGCGGCACCGCAGTGGCCACCGCCACCGCCGCGCCGGCCTTTTCTTCGCCGTGCGGCGCCAGGGCCGCACCGGCGATCCCGGCACTCATCACGCGCGCCAGCAAGCCCAGGAAGACGGTGCGGTCCGGCGCCGATTTCATCTTGTCGCCGAACAGCTCGCCCACGCCCATCGCCACTGCACCGTATTTGAACAGCGGGCGGTCGAGCAGGGCCAGTTGACCCGGCGTATCGCGGCCGGCGAGGCGGGCGGTGGCCAGGGTGGCCATGGGCGTCATCGAGCGGGCGCTGGCGACGGCGCCGATCAGGGCGGAGGAGAGCAGGCTGCGGAGTGTCATCTTGTCGGTTTCCTGGAAAGTCATGTTCGGCTTCCCAAGCTACCTCAAGCGCGCAGCCGGTGTCGCCCCGCAGGGATCGTCAGGCGCCGACCCAGGGCAGGCCGGCCTTGCACCAGCCGCCCAGCGTCTTGCGATGGCCGTCGGCATCGCGGTCGCCCTCGAAGCCTTCCAGGATGTCGAAGGCGTTCGCGTAACCGAGTTCGGTCGCCACCCGCGCCGCGTGGCGCGAGCGCACGCCCGAGCGGCACAGGAACAGCACGACGTCGTCCTTGTCGGCCACCTGCTGCAGCTGGGTCGCGAAATCCGGATTGGGGGCGCCGCCGGGGTACAAGCTCCATTGCACCGCGCCGTGCTGCGGTCCGGGAATGGCGGGGCGGCCGATCCAGTCACGCTCCGCGTTCGTGCGGACGTCGACCAGCTTGACCCTCGGATCGGCTTGCACGAGTGCGAAGGCTTCCTGCGGGGTGACGGCGCCTGCGTATGGCTGGCCTTCGCCCCTGTCGCGGGCGCTGCCGAGAATGTCGTTTGTCGTGCTCATTGCTTCTCCTGTTTCACAGTAATGCATGGGCTCGCACATTTGGTGCGCGCAGCCTCGACTTGGTGCATACTTAAAAAATTGCACCCTATTGGTGCGTATGCATGAGTGTGCATCAAACTTGTGCATTCGCCACGGGTCGTTGATTTTAATGGGCAAATCCACAGCGCTCCAACCATGGATTATCTATTTGCTCATGATCAAATGCTGGCACACTTACTGCTACACTCAGAGTGCGCTGCCGCACGTTGCATTAACGTAGCCGGCACACCTTTTTCACTTAGGAGATACACGAATGGCAAGGACCGCCGCAGATGTAATGCAGATGCTGAAGGACAACGAAGTCAAGTTCGTTGATTTGCGCTTCGCCGATACGCGCGGCAAGGAACAGCACGTCACCGTGCCCATCTCGCATTTTGACGAAGACAAGTTTGAATCCGGCCACGCCTTCGACGGTTCGTCGATCGCCGGCTGGAAAGGCATCGAAGCATCGGAC
>Ga0265780_10008679_pt1 | contig 12313 bp, 11 predicted proteins | sample P1T30metagenome_FD_192432 | JGI IMG/M metagenome (GOLD analysis project Ga0265780, IMG submission 192432) | Plant litter microbial communities from East Loma Ridge, Irvine, California - P1 T30 | ecosystem: Environmental > Terrestrial > Plant litter > Unclassified | place: USA: California... | reverse complement strand
GGCTTGCCCTTGGTCGCCCATTCGCCGAAGGTCCAGGCGACAGTGGCGGCGGCAGTCGCCAGCAGGGTGTTGATGAAGGCCAGGGCGGCAACGTCGCCCGCTTCCAGCGCCGAGCCGGCATTGAAGCCGAACCAGCCCACCCACAGCAGCGAGGCGCCGATCATGGTCATGGTCATCGAGTGCGGGGCCATGGCTTCGCGGCCGTAGCCGACGCGCTTGCCAATCACGTAGGCGCCGACCAGGCCGGCGACTGCCGCGTTGATGTGGACCACGGTGCCGCCCGCGAAGTCGAGCGCGCCCTGCTGCCACAGCCAGCCGGCATCGGCCGTCACGGTCGCCAGCGAAGCGGCGTCGGTGATCGCGTCAGGACCGGCCCAGAACCAGACCATGTGGGCGATCGGCAGGTAGCCGAAGGTGAACCAGATCACGATGAAGGCCAGCACGGCCGCAAAGCGTGCGCGCTCGGCAAAGGCGCCGACGATCAGGCCGCAGGTAATCGCGGCAAAGGTGCCCTGGAAGGCAACGAAGATGAACTCGGGGATCATCGTTTCCTTGCTGAAGGTGGCGCCCATCGAGAACACGCCGGTTGCCGCGTCATAGATGCCGTTCAGGAAGGCGCGGTCGAAGCCGCCGATGAAGGGGCTGCCGCCCGTAAAGGCCAGCGAGTAGCCGTACAGGCACCACAGCACGATGATCAGCGAGAAGATCATGAAGATCTGCAGCAGCACCGACAGCATGTTCTTGGCGCGCACCAGGCCGCCGTAGAACAGGGCCAGGCCCGGGATCGACATCATGATCACCAGGATGGTGGCGATGAACATCCAGGCGGTGTCGCCCTTGTTGATGGACGGCGCGGCCAGGGCCGGCAGGGCCAGGCCCAGGCCGAGCGCAGCGGCGAGGAGTTTGGACGTGATTGATTTCATTGGAATCCCCTTACAGTGCGTCGTTGCCGGTCTCGCCGGTACGGATACGGATGACCTGGTTGAGGTCGGACACGAAGATCTTGCCGTCGCCGATCTTGCCGGTGCGGGCCGCGCCCTGGATGGCGTCGATCACCTGGTCGACCAGCACGTCGTCGACGGCGGCCTCGATCTTGATTTTCGGGAGGAAGTCGACCACATACTCGGCGCCGCGATACAGCTCGGTATGGCCCTTCTGGCGGCCGAAGCCCTTCACTTCGGTGACCGTCATGCCCTGGACGTTGATTTCGGAGAGCGCCTCGCGCACTTCGTCGAGCTTGAAGGGCTTGATGATGGCGGTAATCAGTTTCATGGTAGAGCCTCTTTCAGAAGGTTTTGGAGACCGACAGCACGGCCGCCGACTTGCCCAGGTTTTTCCCGCGCGGACTGAGGTAGCTGTCGGTATTTGCCTTGACCCAGGCCAGCGACGCGCTGGCAAAACCGAAGTCCTTGGTCACGCCGACCTTGTAGTCGTTATAGGAAAATTCGCTGTTGTTCTTCACCCGCTGGCGGCCGGCGTGCAGGTTCAGCACGAAGCCGCTGCCGACGTCGACGTTCGCGCCGATGTCGAGGTAGCCGCTGCCCTTGCTGTCGGCGGTGCCGAACAGATTGCTGGTGGCATGCGAATACTTGACGTAGGCCGGACCGAAGCCGAGCTGGCCGTAGAACTCGAAGGTGTTCGCATTCGTCGGCAAGCCGTTCGACGGATACAGGTAATACAGGCCGCCGACGTCGTAGCTGAAGCTGTCGTTGATCTGGCCGCGCTTGCCGGCGTACAAATCCATCTCGACATTCACGTCGCCGCCGGCATCGTCGATCCACTTGATGGTCGAGAGCCAGGTGCCTGCGTAGAAGCCGCTCGAATGGGTATAGTCGGCGCCGCCCTGCAGGGCCGGTTCGAAGCGGGTTTGCGCCAGGCCGCGGTAGCGGTATTCGCTGGTGAGCGAGGCGTTGAAGCTGACCTGGTGTTCCGGAGCGGGTGCTTCCTGAGCCTGCTCCTGGGCATGGGCCAGGTTGCCGAGTCCCATCACCAACGTAAATGCCGCGCTTGCTGCGATCCTGCTTTTCATGACGATTCCCCTGTTATTGAACGATTGGTTCTGATGCGGTTTACAATCTGTCGTGTCACGGCTTAGCTTTCTCTTAGCAGATTGCGTGCCAGGCATTAACATGGCACCCGTGTGCTGCGTTTTCGGTACAGCTGCCACACTCGGGTTTCAATAAACACAAACGCGCGCACTGACAATGTGCAGGGCGCCAGGACGCACCAAAGCAGGCCGTTTTCCACAATTTGCACCAGGCTGGTGCAGCGGCCGGAACACTAGGACTGATTGACATGAACAACTTCTTCAACGACTTGCAGGGCAAGATCAACCAGGCCATGGAAAACTCGCCTGCCAAGGACATCGAACGCAACGTCAAGGCGATGATGACCCAGGGCTTTTCCAAGCTTGACCTGGTCACCCGCGAGGAATTCGATATCCAGGCCCAGGTACTGGCCAAGACCCGCGCCAAGCTCGAAGCGCTCGAGCTGCGCGTGGCCGAGCTGGAAGCACGCCTGACGGAGCAGGCCCCAAAAGTCTGATTGCTTCCGGCATTCATGGAAGCTGACCGAGGAAAGCAACATGAATGCAAACGACAAGCTGCTCGCAGCCGGCCTGCCTCCCCAGGAGGTATCGACCGACGTGCTGCGCGAGAAGTATGCAAAAGGCGATGAATCCTCCATCGCCGAGGTGCGCCGGCGCGTGGCCCATGCGCTGGCGGCACGCGAAGCGCCAGAACAGCGCGTGGCCTGGGCCGAACGTTTCATCGAAGCCCAGGAACAGGGTTTCATACCCGGCGGACGCATCAACTCCGCCGCTGGCCTGGACCTGAAGGCCACCCTCATCAATTGCTTCGTGCAGCCAGTCGGCGATTCCGTCACCGGAACCGAAGACGGTCTGCCCGGCATCTACACCGCCCTGTCGGAAGCGGCCGAGACCATGCGCCGCGGCGGTGGCGTCGGCTACGACTTCAGCGCCATCCGCCCGCACGGCAGCCTGGTGCGCGGCACCCGCTCGCGCGCATCGGGACCGGTGTCGTACATGGAACTCTTCGACGCCTCCTGCAAGACGGTCGAATCGGCCGGCGCCCGGCGCGGCGCGCAGATGGGCGTGCTGCGCATCGACCATCCCGACATCGAACGCTTCATCGCCGCCAAGGACGCGGGCGGCCTGTCGAACTTCAATATCTCGGTCGGCGTCACCGATGCCTTCATGCGTGCGCTGGAGGCCGACGCGACATTCGAGCTGGTGCACCGCGCCGAGCCCGCCGAAGAAGCACATGCACGCCGCCGCGCCGACGGCCTCTGGGTCTACCGCGAACTGAAGGCGCGCGACCTGTGGGACAAGATCATGCTGTCGACCTACGACCATGCCGAGCCGGGCGTGCTCTTCATCGACCGCATGAACGAGGAAAACAACCTCTGGTACGCCGAGCAGCTGCGCGCCACCAATCCCTGCGGCGAACAGCCCCTGCCCGCCTACGGCTGCTGCGACCTCGGCTCGCTGAACCTCACCTGCTTCGTCACGCAAGCCTTCGAGCCCGATGCCGGCTTCGATGTCGACCGCCTGCGCGCGGTGGCAACGACCGCCGTGCGCATGCTCGACCTGGTGCTCGACGCCACCGAATGGCCGCTGCCGCAGCAAGCCGCGGAGGCGCGTGCCAAGCGCCGCATCGGCCTCGGCTTCCTGGGCCTGGGCAGCGCCCTGGTCATGCTGGGCCTGCGCTACGACACGCACGAGGGCCGCGCCATGGCCGCGCGCATCGCCGAGACCCTGCGCGACGCCGCCTACGCGGCATCGATCGAGCTGGCGCGCGAAAAAGGCGCCTTTCCCCTGTTCGATGCGGCGCGCTACCCGGAAGGGAATTTCGTCAGGCGCCTGCCCGAAGGGTTGCGCGAAGCCATCCGCACCCACGGCATCCGCAACTCGCACCTGCTGTCGATCGCGCCGACCGGCACCATCTCGCTGGCCTTTGCCGACAACGCCTCGAACGGCATCGAGCCGCCCTACTCCTGGACCTATGAGCGCAAGAAGCGCATGGCGGACAACACGATGCGCGCCTACGCGGTCGAGGACCATGCCTGGCGCTTGTACCGGCGCCGCCATCCGGAACCGGAACCCTTGCCGCCGCAGTTCGTCACCGCGCTGGAGATGCGCGCCGACGATCACCTGCGCATGCTGGAAGCGGTGCAGCCTTTCATTGACACCGCGATCTCGAAAACGGTGAACGTGCCGGCCGATTATCCGTACGACGATTTCCGCGACCTGTACAGCGAGGCCTGGCGCGCCGGGCTGAAAGGGCTGGCCACCTACCGGCCGAATACGGTCGTGGGCCAGGTGCTCGGGGCGGCGCCGCGGGAAGAAGCGCCAGCCTTGCCGGGCCAAGACCCGCTGCGCAAGCGCTTCGACAACCGCCCGCTGGGCGAACTCGATTCGGTCACCTCGAAGGTCGAGTACGCGACCCAGGAAGGACGCAAGACCTTCTACCTGACGGTCAGCTTCATCCGCGTGGAAGGCGTCAGCAACGGCGAGCCGGTGGTCATCGAGCGCCCCTTCGAATTCTTCATGCCGGCCGGCCAGCGCACCGATGGCCAGCAGTGGATCACGTCCTCGATGCGGCTGCTGTCGATGCTGGCGCGCGCCGGCGGCCCGATCGCCAAGGCCCTGGCCGACATGCGCGACGTGGTCTGGGAAAAGGGACCGGTGCGCTGCGGCACGCTCACGCGCGAGGATGGCGTGCAGGTGCCGGTGTTCCATGATTCGGAGGCGGCGGCGGTCGGCTTCATGCTGCAGCGGATATTGATCAACCGCGGTTTCCTCGACAGCCAGGGCAATGGCGTGCCGGTGGACCAGCTGGCGCGAAGGCTGGCGGCCAGGATGGATGCCGGCGCGATGGATGCGGACGGGATGGATGCAGGTGCAGCGCTGCCGGTGCCGGCCAGCCCGGCCGCAGCGTCCGCCTCGTCTTCCGCCGCCAAATGCCCGGAATGCGGCGCGCGCGCCTTGCGCAAGCAGGGTGGCTGCACCCGCTGCGAGAATTGCCAGTACGTAGGCGAATGCGGTTGAGGAATGTAGTTCATCGGTCGTTCTGGCAGGCTGGTGCAGTGTTACCATAGTGCTATCCAGCAGCTTATGAACGAAGTGAATGGCGATTGAGCGAATTTCCTGCGCACCTGACGGCGGCATCAATGAAGACCTGGTGGCTGTCTTCGACACCAATGGCCTGATCGACCTCCTTGTCCTCGACGGCGCGACCTCGGTGGCCGACAGGCAGGTGGTCGACGAGCGCCAGGGCGACGTCGCCTGGTTCGTGCAGGCCTTTGCCGGCGCGCTCGGCCCGGTACTCGACGCCGCGCGCTCCCAGGCCGACAGCGTGGGGCTGGCGCTGGCCAGCGTCCAGCGAACTTACTTCGACGGGATCGCCGGCCAGGATGTGCCCATATACGCCTGGCCGCTGGCCGCCCTCACCTGGATCCGCATCCGCCCGAGCGCAAGCCAGCTCGCCCTGTCGCTCTACTGCCTGGGCGACTGCAAGGCCTTTGCCGTCGATGCCGATGGCGTGGTCATCGACCTCGATCCCTACGTGAATCCGTTCGAGACCGTGGTGCAGGAAGCGGTGGCGGCGCTGGCGCGCGAGGGCGTCACCGATCCGCTGGAACGCCGCACGCGCCTGCTGCCGCTGCTGCGCACGCGGCGCGAAGCCCAGCATGGCGCCGCTGCGCCGACCGCCCTGTGCCTGCAGCCGCGCGGCCCCTTCCAGGCCCGCGAAACCGCACTGCGCCTGCCCGCCGGCAGCGCCGTGCTGGCCATGACCGACGGCTTCAATCGCCTGGCCGACGTCTACGGTTTGTACACCCAGGAAGACCTGGCGCGCCGCTGCTGTTCGGGCGGCCTGGCCGGCCCGATGGCGGAACTGCGTGCCTGGGAGGCGGCGCGGGCAACCGGCACGCTGGCCGTCAAGAACGCGGATGACGCGTCCGCCGTCATGTGGACGCAGGATCGCGTAGACTCGGACAACCCATCCATTCGTCCCGGCCCGGCAAGCGCCAGGGCCACAGAGGAACCAGCTTGAAAACCTATTTGAGACATCGCGCGTTGCTGTGGCTGTGCCTGGCGCTGGGCGGCGCGCTTCCCGCGCTGGCGTCCGCGCAGGAAACCGGCCGCGGCACACCGCGCGAAGCGCGTATCGTGGTGGTGAACGTCGAGCGCCTGCTCAGCGAGTCGCCGCGCGCCCAGGCAGTCGCAGCCAGCATCGATGCCGAGTTCGCGCCGCGCCGCCAGCAGATCCAGGCCGAGGTACGGCGCCTGCGCGAACTGTCCGACAAGCTGGGCCAGGATACCCACAACCTGTCCGACCGCGAACACCTGGCGCGCTCGCGCGAAATAGGCGACCTCGAGCGCGCAGTGCGGCGCGACCAGGCCATCCTCCAGGAAGACCTGCTTGAGCGGAAAATGCAGGAACGCAGCCGCATGGCGGAACGCATCAACGAGATCATCGCGTTGTTGCGGGTCCGGCAGAGCATCGACCTGGTGCTGACCCGCACCATCTGGCACCGGCCGGCGATCGACATCACGGACAAGGTTGCGCAAGAACTGGAGAAGTAAGCGACAAGAAGCAGGCGCGGCGTATGCCACGCGCAACGGCCCGGGACCGAGCTCGACAATTTCACCCGGGTGTTATTGCATTCGATTTTTTATCCGGGTAATATCGGCAGCATGCGCACGCCGTGCGTCATCCATCGGAGAAGTCCATGCTGCCCTCTCATTGCATCGCCTTTCTTGGCGCCGACCTGCTGGCCAAGGGTCCCCTGGTCGAGGTCGTCAGCGCCGTCAAGCGTGCGCTCGACAGTGGTACCGAGCACTCCATCGCCATCCTCGACCTGGCCACCAGTCGCCCGGTCGAGATCAATTTCACCGGTACGGAAGAAGAAGTCCTGCAGCGTATCCCGCGCATGCAGCCGCGTAGCGCCGGCCGTCCGAAGCTGGGCGTGGTGGCGCGTGAAGTGACCTTGCTGCCGCGCCATTGGGAATGGCTGTCCTCGCAACCGGGCGGTGCGTCGGTGGCGCTGCGCAAACTCGTCGAGCACGCGTCGCGCGATGCGCGCCAGGCCGATGCGATGCGCGAGGCGCGCGATTCCGCTTACCGTTTCATGCACGAACTGGCGGGCGACGAACCCGGCTTCGAGGAAGCTTCGCGCGCCCTGTTCGCAGGCGATGCGGCGCGGCTGGAGCAGGTGGTGGCGGACTGGCCGGCAGGCGTGCGCGCGCACTTGCTGGCGCTGGCCCAGCCGGCATTCGCGCCGCCGGCCGATGCGCCAGGTACTACGCCGGGTACTGCGCCGGGCGCTGCGACCTGAGCGTGGCAGGGCGGCGTGGCAAGCGCCGCGCCGTCTTTGCGCAGAGCGCCGATAATCGTCGTACACTCACGCGCTTTATCACCACGAGGCTTTACCAATGAACGATTTCGACAACGTCCCGCTGGAATTCTTCCAGGATTATCCGGAACCCGGCGTGAACTTCATCGACGTCGGCTGCATCTTCGACAATCCCGACCATTGGCGCCTCGCCATCGACACCCTGCACGCGAAGACCGATGAATTGCATTTCGACTTCATCCTGGCCATGGACGCGCGCGGCTTCATGATCGCCGGCGCCCTCGCCCTCGAGCACCAGGTCGGCTTTGCCATGGCGCGCAAGGCGGGCAAGTTGCCCGGTCATTCGATCAGCATCGACTACAAGCGCGAATACGGCAGCGCCACCATCGAGATCCAGCCGGAACGCATCAAGGGCCAGCGCGTGCTGATCGTCGACGACGTGCTCGCCACCGGCGGCACCATCGAGGCGGCGGCTTCCCTGCTGCGCCAGCTCGGCAAGGAGGTGGTCGGGGCGGCGGCGCTGTTCGATATCGCCTTCTTCAAGGACAAGCGCGCGCTGACCATGCCGGTGGTGTGCCTGCGCGACGTCTGACGTTTTTCGCACGCGCCTGAGGATACCGCGCACGCTTGGGTGCGCTCAACAAGCACGTCCGGGAGCGGTGCGACCATCCTGCGAGTCTCTACTTCCCGGAAATCCCATGAGTCTCGCCGTCTTGCGAAGCCGCGCCCTGGCCGGCATGGAAGCGCTGCCTGTCAGCGTCGAAGTCCACCTGGCCAATGGGCTCCCGAGTTTCACGATCGTCGGTCTTCCCGATGCCGAAGTGCGCGAAGCCAAGGACCGGGTGCGCGCCGCCCTGCAGAACGTCGGCTTCGAAATACCGGCGCGGCGCATCACGATCAACCTCGCCCCCGCCGATTTACCCAAGGAATCGGGACGGTTCGATTTGCCGATCGCGCTCGGCATCCTCGCTGCCTCGGGCCAGATTCCGTCCAAGGAACTCGACAAGTACGAATTCGCGGGAGAACTGTCCCTTTCGGGCCGCCTGCGGCCGGTGCGCGGGGCGCTGGCCATGACCTTTGCCATCCAGCGCAGCGGCCGCGGTGCGCGCCGTGGCTTCATCCTGCCGAAAGCGAATGCCGACGAAGCCGCACTCGTGCTCGATGCCCGCGTCTACCCGGCCGACACCCTGCTGCAGGTGTGCGCCCACTTCTCCGCCCTGGCAGAGGATGCGCGGCTGGAACGCTACAGCAACCCAGCGCCGGCACAGGCCCCGAGCTACCCCGACTTTTCCGACGTCAAGGGGCAGCTCCACGTCAAGCGCGCACTCGAGATCGCCGCTGCCGGTAACCACTCGATCCTGCTGGCCGGGCCGCCCGGCGCCGGCAAGAGCATGCTGGCCGCGCGCTTTCCTGGCCTGCTGCCGCCGATGACCGACGAGGAGGCGCTGGAGGCGGCGGCCGTGCATTCGCTGACCGGACGTTTCTCGGCCCAGCAATGGCGCGCGCGGCCCTTCCGCAGCCCGCACCACACCAGTTCGGGCGTGGCCCTGGTCGGTGGCGGAAATCTGCCGCGCCCCGGAGAAATATCGCTGGCGCATTGCGGCGTGCTCTTCCTCGATGAGCTGCCCGAGTTCGACCGCAAGGTCCTGGAGGTGCTGCGCGAGCCCCTGGAGTCGGGCCGCATCACGATTTCGCGGGCGGCCAACCAGGCCGACTTTCCTGCCCGCTTCCAGTTGATCGCGGCGATGAACCCCTGCCCGTGCGGCTGGTACGGTCACCCTTCCGGCAAATGCCATTGCACGAGCGAGGCGGCGCAGCGCTACCAGGACCGCATCTCCGGTCCCCTGCTCGACCGCATCGACATGCAGGTCGAGGTGACGGCCATGCTGCCCGACGCCATGGCGGCCCAGGCCGACGGCGAGAGCACGGCTGCCATCGGCGCGCGCGTGGCGCGTGCGCATGCGTTGCAGCTCGAGCGCCAGGGCAAGGTGAATAGCCGCCTGGGCACGCGCGAGATCGACCGCTACTGCGCGCTCGACGATGCGGGCGAGCGCACGCTGCGTGCCGCCATGTCGATGATGAGCTGGTCGGCACGGGCGTATCACCGGGTGCTGAAGGTCGCGCGCACGATCGCCGACATCACGGATTCGCCTTCGATTACGTCGGAGAACATGGCCGAAGCCATCGGTTACCGGCGCGGGCTGCGTGATCGCTAGCTTCTGTAGCCTGCACGGCGGCGCCCTGCTACCATCAAGGGATGCGAAAAAATAAACTTGCCGTCACACTCGTCCTGGCAGCCACGCTGCTCGCTGGCTGCAATCCCACCTATAACTGGCGCGACTACAGCAGCCCGGAAGCGCCCTACCGCGTGATGTTCCCGGCCAAGCCGGCCAGCCACACGCGCAGCGTCGACCTGGATGGCGTCAAGGTCGAGATGACCATGACTGCCGCCGAAGTCGAAGGCGTGATGTTCGCAGTCGGCACCGGCGTGGCCGAGGATGCAGCCGGTGCACAGGCGGCGGTCGACGCCATGAAGACAGCCATGCTGCGCAATATCGGCGCAACCGTGCAGCGCGAGAGCGCCAGCGCGGCCAGCAGCGGCGATCCGGCGAGCGCACGCAAGAGCATCGACCTCGATGCCACTGGTTCCGGAAATGGCGGGCCGATGCAGTTGACCGGCCACTTCGAATCGCGCGGCAAGCGTTTCTACCAGGTCATTGTGCTGGGCAAGGCCAAAGCCGTCCCGCCCGAGCAATCCGAACAATTCATGAAGTCGTTCACACTGCTATGAAGATGGCATCGCCTGCCCTGTCGATCACTGGCCTGCGCAAGCAGTTTGCCCGCCCGGCCGTCGACGGCCTGGACCTGTCCATCGCACGCGGCGAGCTGTATGCGCTGCTGGGTCCGAACGGCGCCGGCAAGACCACCACCCTGCGCATGGTCGCCGGGCTGCTGGCGCCGGACGCGGGGCGGATCGAGGTCAACGGCATCGACCTGGCGCTGGACCCGGCCGGCGCGAAGCGCAGCATGGCCTATCTGCCGGACGACCCGATGTTGTACGGGAAGCTCAAGCCGACCGAATACCTGGAGTTCGTCGCCGGGCTCTGGGGCGTGGATGCGGCAGCGGCCGAACCGCGTGCGCGCCAGCTGCTCGACTGGCTGGACCTGAGCAAGCACGCGCACGAACTGACCGAAGGTTTTTCGCGCGGCATGAAGCAGAAGCTGGCCCTGGCCGGGGCGCTGATCCACGAGCCGCAGTTGCTGATCCTGGATGAGCCGCTGACCGGGCTGGACGCCGGTGCGTCGCGCCAGGTCAAGGATTTATTGCTGTCCCACGTCGCCAAGGGCGGCACGGTGATCCTGACTACCCACATCCTGGAGGTGGCGGAGCGCCTGGCGCAGCGTATCGGCATCATCCAGCATGGCCGCCTGATTGCCCAGGGCACGCTCGAACAATTGCGCACGGAGACAGCCGCGGACACGCTCGAGGACATGTTCCTGCAACTGACGGGGCAGGCGTGAGCACCCGGCCCGGCAGTGCACTGTGGCTGCTGCGCCATGAGTTGCGGATGTTCTGGTACAACATGCTGCCGTCGAAGAACGGCAAGGAGCCGCGCGGCTTCCAATGGAAGCTGCTGGCGGTCTGGCTGGTCTTGTGGCTGGCCGTGCATGCCGGGGCCTGGTTCGTGGTCGGCCTGGTCTCGGGCGGCGATGACGAGCTGCCGCGGCAGTTGGTGCTGGCGGCCAGCGTGCTGCTGGTGGCCACCTTCCTCTTCATGCTGTCGAGTGCGCTGAAGTCGAGTGTCGAGGTCCTGTTCGACCGCGGCGACATGGACTTGCTGCTGTCCTCGCCCCTGCCCTCGCGCAGTATTTTTACGGTGCGCCTGGCGGGCGTCGTCATCGGCGTGGCCTCGATCTACCTGTTCTTCCTGGCGCCGCTCGCGCATGTGGGCGCGCTGCGTGGGCATCCGCGCTGGCTAGCCCTGTATCCGGTCGTGCTGGGCATGGCGGCAATCGCCTCCGCCGGCGCCATGCTGCTGACGCTGGCCCTGGTGCGCTGGCTGGGCGCGCGCCGCACCCGGGTGGTGGCGCAGGTGCTCGGGGCGCTGGCCGGCGCCTTGTTGTTCATCCTGTCGCAATTGCCGAACCTGGCGGTGCAGACCGGGGCAAGCGGAGGCTTCCTGTTGCGCGCGGCCAGAAGCAGCGCCGGGATTCCCGCCGACAGTCCGGTCTGGCTGCCGGGCCGGGCGCTGCTGGGCGATCCGCTCGCCGCCACGGCTGTCGGCGTGGTGGCGCTGCTGGCGTTTGCGCTGACCGTGGCCCTGACGCACCGCAGCTTTACGCGCGGGCTGCAACTTGCCGCGAGCGTGGCGCCGGTTACGCGGCGTCCTGCGGGCGAGCTGCGTTTTCGCTTCGGCCGCAGCCTGGCGTCGTCGCTGATCCGCAAGGAGTGGCGCCTCATCCTGCGTGATCCGCAGCTGATCTCGCAGGTGCTGTTGCAGCTGCTCTACCTGATTCCCATCCTGTTCCTGGTCTTCCGGAAGGATGGCGCGCAGAACCTGGCGGTCGGCGCTGGCCTGACGCTGCTGTGCGGCTCGCTGAGTTCGTCGCTGGCCTGGGTGATCCTGCAGGCCGAGGATGCGCCCGACCTGCTGTCCGCCGCGCCGGCCAACAAGCGCACGATCCGCCGCGCCAAGATGGCCGCAGCCGTCGGTCCTGTGCTGGCCCTGGTCTGCCTGCCCGTGCTGTGGCTGACCTGGCGCGCGCCGCTCAGCGGCTTGCTGGCCGCATTCACGGTTTGCGGCGTCACGCTCGGCGCCACGCTGATTGTCATGTGGGTCGGCAAGCCTGGTTCGCGCAGCGCATTCACCCGCCGCGCCCAGGGCAAGGGCGCCAGCATCCTGTTCGAGATGAGTCACCTGTTCGGCTGGGGCGG